>Ga0116210_1002318_pt1 | contig 11834 bp, 10 predicted proteins | sample TshhotsprinmetaG_FD_94483 | JGI IMG/M metagenome (GOLD analysis project Ga0116210, IMG submission 94483) | Hot spring microbial communities from South Africa to study Microbial Dark Matter (Phase II) - Tshipise hot spring metaG | ecosystem: Environmental > Aquatic > Thermal springs > Hot... | reverse complement strand
CGATTCGAGAGAGGTGCTCTATGGATGTGCTGCTTGTGTGCGGCGCGGCGCCTACCGCGAGTCATCCGCGTACCCATGGCTTCATTGCAGCCCTGGCGCGCTACGGGCACACCGTGACTCTCGTCTTTGCCGATCGGGCAGGCACCACATTTGATGATCTCAGCCGCTACTGCCAGCGGGTCGTTCCCGTTCGCCGTCGGCGCGACCTGGCCCGCGTCGTATCCAGCCTTGTCGTCGGCGGGCGCTTCGATCTGGCCCACCTCGACAGCCCCGCAGCGGCCCTGCTCGGCGGGCCGCTGCCCATACCGACCGTGGTGGATGCAGTCACCTGCCTCTCCAGGCGCCTGGAGCACACCGCGCGCACCGACGCTCCCTTCGCTCGCATCCGCCACACTGCCCGGCTGGCCCGGGTTCGCCGGCAGGAACTCGAGCGGCTGAAGCCATTTCGGCACCTCATCCTCTCGTCTGAAGAGGATATCCTGGCCCTGCGCGCCCTGGGAATCCCCGAGGCATCCGGCGCCCGCGTCTATGCCGTACCTGACGCGGTGGACCTCGAGCGCTTCGCCCCTCCACTGAACCTGCGCGATCCCGCGACCGTGCTGCTCGATCTGCGCGACCTGAGCCGGTCCGAAGTTCGCCAGGCCCTGCGTCTGGCTGCCGCCGCGCTCGCCGTTGTCTGGGACGTGCGTCCTGATGTGCATCTGACGGTGCTGGGGCTACCTGGCCGGCAGATCCGCGGCCGCTTCGCCGATGATCCGCGTGTCATCTTTGTTCATCCGATCCACGACTCACGGATCTACCTGACGACGACGACCCTGGCCCTGGCGCCACTGGCGCCTGCGGCCTCCACGCCTCACGGCACGCTGGAGGCGCTGGCAACCGCTCTGCCCCTGGTAGCCTGCGAGCGCCTGGCCCACGATGTGGGCGGACGCGATGGCGAGGAGCTGCTGGTCGCGCAGCAGGCCGCCGGCCTGGCGCGAGCCACCCTGACCCTCCTGAACGACCCTCCCGTCCGTGGGCGCCTCGGACGGGCCGCGCGGCGTCTGGTAGAACGTCGCCACCGCTGGGAACTGGCCGCAATGGCGCTCACCGATGTGTACGCCGCGGCCACCGGCTCCTCCCTTGCCGAATGGCGCCTGGCAGTCGGGCTGAACCGCCCTCTGCGCTCGCCGCAGGGCGACTGAGCGCCCAACGTGAAAGCACGGGAAACCGGGTTTCTCCACCCCTCCCCACAGGCGTTTAAGGGCGGACAGAACATCCGAGCCAACGTGACTTGTACCGCATTGGAACGCCCCCGCGCACGACTCTGGTCTCCCCTCTCCAGCGAAGCTGGAGAGGGGGAGGGGGTGAGGACCAAGCAGCGCATCCCAATGCCATACCGCCCGTCGGCGCTCATACGTTCTGTCCGCCCCTGAACCCACAGGCGGGGGCTTGGGGAAAACCCGGTTTCCCCATCTTCAACTGCGTCGCGAAATATAGCGCCGCAGGAGTTCAACCAGTTGCGGTGGAGCGATGATGATTGGCTCGGGCAACCGCCGCCCGTCGAGGAGTTGTGCCGTATCCAGTGGCGCGCCACTCAGCCCCACCGCTACCGCTCCCGCGGCGCGGATGATCGCCAGGCCGGCGGCCAGATCCCACAGGTTGGCCCGCCCGATCAGCGCGCCCAGCGAACTCCCGCGGGCGACATAGCAGCAATCCACGGCTACACTACTTAGACTCCGCGTTTTGGCCGGAAAATCGATCCGATACTGGCGATGCGCGTAGGACGAAACACTGATCCAGTCGTTGTTATCAATCGTTGTAGCTCGACTGGCGTGGATCGGCGTCTCATTGCGATAGGCCGGCCCTTCAGCTTCGGCCCAGTAACAGTCATCCAGAATCGGTAGATAGATCGCCCCCAGATAGGGCTGCCCATCACGGAGCAAACCCACCGAAACGCACCAGGTCGGCAGCCCCGCCACGAACGAGCCGGTGCCGTCGATCGGGTCCAGGCACCACACAAACTCGCGATCGATCGCCCCGACCCCCTGCTCCTCGCCGATGATGCCATGATCCGGGTAGCGGGCCACAATCCGCTCGCGCAGCAACTGCTCAACCTCCAGATCGGCCTGGGTCACCCAACTCCGGTCGGCTTTGCGCTGCACCTCCACATTGTTAAAGTAGCGACGGGCGTGGAGCCCTCCCTCGCGCACCCACGCCCGCACTTCGGACATATCTATCGTGCTCACGCGCCTACCTCGTTCCTCTGACGATCACCACGCGGTCCTCCTCTTCTTATCATACTCCGCCGGGTTGCATTCCAGGCCCCCGGGCCTCGCATACCCCATCCCTTTAAGGGCGGACAGACCATCCATGCCAGCGTGGCGTATACCGCATTGGAACGCCCCCGCGCGCGGCGCTGCCGGGGGTGACGACCCACCAGCGCATCGCCCTGAAAGCCCCCCAGGGAGGGGGTTGGGGAAACCCGGTTGCCCCATGTCCCAACCGCTGGTGGGGGCGCCTGGCGCCCCCACAGGCAAGGGTGCGGTTCGACAGGCTCACCGCAGGTGGGGAAACCCGGTTTCCCCGTATGTTCACCTCAGCCCCCCAGGGAGGGGGATGGGGAAACCCGGTTTCCCCATGTCCCAACCGCTGGTGGGGACGCCTGGCGTCCCTCAGGGAGGGGGATAGGGAAACCCGCTTTCCCCGTATGTTCACCTCAGCCCCGCAGGGAGGGGGATGGGGAAACCCGGTTTCCCCATGTCCCAACCGCTGGTGGGGGCGCCTGGCGTCCCTCAGGGAGGGGGATGGGGAAACCCGCTTTCCCCGTATGTTCACCTCAGCCCCTCAGGGAGGGGGATGGGGAAACCCGCTTTCCCCGTATGTTCACCTCAGCCCCGCAGGGAGGGGGATGGGGAAACCCGGTTTCCCCGTATGTTCACCTCAGCCCCGCAGGGAGGGGGATGGGGAAACCCGGTTTCCCCATGTCCCAACCGCTGGTGGGGGCGCCTGACATCCCGGTGAACAGGAGGGGAAGGAACCCCGGGTTCCCTATTTTCACCTCAGAGCTGGGCAATTGCCGCGCTGAGGTCAAGGTCGGCTGCGGTGCCCATAGGGGTGAGCACGGAGAGCGACACATACCCCGAGCGGACTGCACCATCGTCGGTGTGTTCGGGGAAGTGAGGGACGCGATCACGCGCGAAGCGGATCAGCAGCCGCCGCCGGCCATCGCCGTCAGCCGGGTCGGGCTCCAGTTCCATGTCTACAACGTTGCCGTAGAAGAAATCGGAGAGATGGGTCTGCCGAAAACCACGCACGTCGGCGATGTCGTGCAGATGGGGGGCATTGACGTTAAGCACCACCGGGCCGCGCCCGCGCAGGCGCTCGAGTAGCGGAAAGCTCTTCACCGCAGCCCACGTGGCCGTGCCCCAGGGCATTGGCGCGTCACCCACGAACATCTGCGACACGGCCATTGCCGGCAAGCCCCAGAGTGCCGCGAGCATTGCCGCGCCAACCGTGCCGCTCAGCAGGACGTTGGTGCCGCTGTTGAGCCCGCGGTTAACTCCCGAAACCACTACCTCAGGGCGCGGACCGAGTCTGGCCAGCATCCCGGCCAGCACGCACCCCACGGGCGTGCCGCTGAAGGCATAGGCCGGAATGCCAGCGTGGACCGGATCAGGCGGCGGAACAGGGCGCAGGGTCAGATCCCGGCGCGGCGGAGGCAGGGCCATGCTCATGCCGCTCTGCTCTTCCTCCGGGGCCACCACAGTGACCGTGCCCAACCCCGCCTCGCGCAGAGCCCCGGCAAGCGCCCAGAGGCCCGGACTATCGATCCCATCGTCGTTAGTGACGAGAATATGCATGCAGGAGCGCTCCTTGACAAACTGGCTCTTGATCGCCCATAGTGGCGCGGCACAGGTCGCACTGCCACACGTGCATGATACCGCAGATCAAGGCCGCGTGTGCGCCTCCTCCACGCGCAATACGTCCCCCACCCGGGTTCCGGTCGCGGCAATGGCGCCGCTCGGCAGTTCCACCACGTACCGTGCGCCCCAGGCGCCGGCATAGGGCCGGTTCGGCGGCATGGCCTCGGTGAGGCCCACGACCTGATCGTGCCGATCGACAAAGACTACGTCAATCGGAAAGCGCATGAAAAAACTATGCACACTCGAACACGGAACGATCAGCAACCCTTCGCCCGCAGCGAGCGCGTCGCGTCCGATCAGGCCCCGCCCGCGCGCCAGAAAGCTGCGGGCCACTTCGCAGCGTTCCGCCAGCACCTGCTCGCGCGTCAGGTTGCGTACACGTACCAGTGTCATAACCAGGCTTGATACCCTGTGGGGAGGTTCTGGGAGGGCGCAGCCCTCTCAGGAAACGAGCTGTGTTCAAATTGGGGAAACCGGGTTCCCCGTACCCCTGCCTGTGGGGAGAGTTTGAAGGGGCGCAGCTCTCCCAGAAAACGAGCTGTGTTCATAATCGGGGAAACCGGGTTTCCCCGTGCCCCTGCCTGTGGGGAGGTTCTGGGAGGGCGCAGCCCTGCTACAGACCGCCGAAGCTCGAGATAATCCGCGGCACCGCCGGCCCCAGGATTACCACAAACAGCGCCGGGAAGATCAGGAACACCATCGGGAAGAGCATCTTGATCGGAGCCTGCTGGGCCAGCTCTTCCGCCCGCTGTCGACGCCGCACCCGCATCTGATCACTCTGGATGCGCAGGATCTTCGACATCGAAACGCCCAGTTGATCCGCCTGGATCACCGCGGCGGTAAAGGTCTGCACATCGTCTACCCCGGTGCGGTCGGCGAGATCCTTCAGCGCCTCGCGCCGGGTGCGCCCGAGCCGCATATCGGTGAGCACCCGCTTGAACTCCCGCGAGAGTTCATCGTCCCATTTATCCGCCACCCGTTGCAGCGCCAGGTCGAAGGCCAGACCGGCTTCGACGCTGATGCACAACAGATCAAGCGCGTCGGGCAGGGCCTTAGTGATGGCCTTCTTCCGCGCGGTGATCCGGCGGCCCAGCCACATCACCGGCAGCATGTAGCCCAGCGCGAAACCCACTGCGCTGTACAGCAGAGCCTGCGGAGGGGCCATCGTGCGCAAGGTCAGTACGCTGATGATGACCCCCAGCACCAGGGCCAGCACCACCCGCAGGCCCACGAACATCGCCGGCGTAATCCCGCCCGGATTGCCGGCCATCTGCAGATTGAGCCGCAACCGTTCGGCGCTCTGTTTCGGGCCATACTTGCCGAGCGTCGCGAGGATGCTCTTCGCTGCCGGAATGATCACGCGCTCGTGGAACGGCTGCTGTAGCTCGAGCTCCTCCAGGGTCATCGCCCGTTCGGTGTACTGGTTCAGCCGTTCACCAACCACATCGGGCTGGCGCAGGCGCACCAGGCTTACACCGATCAGGCCCACCCCGAGCAGCAGGAAGAACCCAACCACTACCAGCGTTGCCATCGCTCCTCCTCGCTGTGAGCGTTTTAGACCCCAGTACGGCTGCGCCGTACAACCCTCACGTAAGACCTGTCAACCTGACCTGCCCCCGGCAGAGCTACGCCCTCCCTTCCGGGAGCGAGAGGGCGTGGCGACCCGGGTGCCCCACACCACACACCCTTCACGGGAAGGCTTGAGAGGGAACCGGCCTCCGGGCAGGAATGCGGGGAAACCCGGTTCCCCCATATCAGAAAACTCAGGTTACAGCGTACTACACATCAATATCAATGATCTTCATGATCGCGAAGTAGCCAATGACGATCATCACCCCTGCGGTTACCGGCAGGCAGCACCAGGCCTCAGGCGGCATACCCAGGGTAAAGATCGGCGCCATGTAGCCCGGGTTGACCATCGAGATAAAGATCGCCAGGCCCACCGGCAGACCGGTAATCACCCACGCCGAGATGCGCCCCTGCGCCGTCAGTGTCTGGATCTCGCCTTTGATGCGCACGCGCTCGCGAATGGTATGGCCGATGGTGTCAAGGATCTGCGCCAGGTTACCACCCACTTCCATCTGGATGTTTACGGCGGTGATCAGGAGTTCCAGATCGTCGGAGGGCATGCGCCGGAGCAGGTTTTGCAGCGCATCTTCAGTGCTGCGCCCCAGGCCAACCTCCTGCACCACCCGGCGAAACTCCGATGACATCGGCGCTGGCGCCTCTTTCGCCACCATGTCCAGCGTCTGCAAGAAGCTGTAGCCACCTCGCAGCGCATTGGCCATCATCGTGATCGTATCGCCAAGCTGGTTGTTGAACGCCTTGACGCGCCGGCGGGCCTGGATGGTCAGGTAGAGATTGGGCAGAAAGGAGAACACCACCGCCCCCGCCAGGCCGCTCGCGAACATCGCTGCCGGGCTGGCCCGCCCGACAAAGACCCCGAACCCCGCTCCGATGAGCGCGCAGAGGATCTTGATAATGATGAACTCTGCAACAGTCAGCTTCACGTCTGCCCGCGCCAGGTCGCGCTGAATGTTGCCCCCGCGTTTGCTCTGCGCCACCACGCGGTCAATGCGCTCCAACGCCTGGCGCGGATTGGCTGCCGGTTGCGGGCCGCTCGAGCCGGCAAACTCCGAGAGCCGCGCGGAAACGTCCTGACCGCCCTGGCCGCGTAACTGCCAGACCAGCACGACGATCAACAGCAGCAGCAGCCCACCGAACGCCAGGAAGATCGGCAGCATTTCAGGCGAGAGCATGCGATCCATAGTTCCCTGTTCCTTGCCTGCTACTTACGTGAACATATGGGGAAACCTGGTTTCCCCACGCCCCTCCCTGAGAGGGTTTGGGAGGGCGCAGTCCTCCCGGGAGAACCCCTGTGCCTTCCTGTGGGGCGCCCTGTCCTAGAAACTGAAGCGATCCCCCGAACCAAAGATGTTTGGCGGCAGGAAGATGTTCAGGGTCTCAAACTTCTCGATGAACTTCGGCCGCACCCCCGTGGGCCGCAACTGGCCAACGATCTTGCCGCGCTCGTCAATCCCCGTCTGCTCAAAGACGAAGATGTCCTGCATCACCACCACATCGCCTTCCATGCCCGAAACTTCGGTGATCTGCGTCACCTTGCGCGAGCCGTCTTTCAGGCGCGACTGCTGCACGAAGAGTTGCACTGCCGACGCGATCTGTTCGCGGATGGCCCGCGCGGGCAGATCCATTCCCGCCATCAGGCACATAGTCTCGATACGTCCCACGGCATCCCGGGGCGAGTTGGCGTGAATGGTGGTCATCGAGCCATCGTGGCCGGTGTTCATCGCCTGAAGCATGTCGAGAGTCTCGCCGCCGCGACACTCCCCAACGATGATCCGCTCCGGGCGCATACGCAGACTGTTGATCACCAGATCGCGGATGGTTACCTCACCACGACCTTCCACGTTCGGTGGGCGCGATTCCAGGCTGACCACATGGTCCTGCTGAAGTTGCAACTCGGCAGCGTTCTCCACCGTGATGATGCGCTCATCTTCGGGGATGAAGTTCGACAGCACGTTCAGCAGCGTCGTCTTCCCCGAGCCGGTACCGCCCGAAACCACGATGTTGGTGCGCGCCTTGACACAGGCGCCCAGGAAGTCGGCCATATCCTGGCTCATCGAGCCGAAGTTTACCAGGTCGCGGATGGTAAGTTTATCCTTGCGGAACTTGCGGATGGTGATCGTCGGGCCATTCAGCGCCAGCGGGCGAATGATCGCGTTGACGCGCGAGCCATCGGGCAGGCGCGCGTCAACCATCGGCGATGACTCATCCACGCGCCGGCCCAGGGGGGCCACGATGCGATCGATGATCCGTAGCACGTGCTCGTCGTTGCTGAAGGTGACATCGGTTTTGATCAACTTGCCCCGTTTTTCGATGTAGATCTGTTTGGGGCCATTGACCATGATTTCGCTGATTTCCGGATCGGCCAGCAGTTGTTCGAGCGGCCCCAGACCGATGATATCCGCTTCAATACTCTCGAACATGCGCTGCCGTTCGCTCCGCGTCAGCACAATGCTCTCGCCGTCGAGGATGGCCTGGAACGCCTCTTCGACCTGTCTGCGCACCTTTGCCTTGTTCGAGAGATCGAGCTTGGGGTCGAGTTCGTTGATCAGCCGGTTCTGCACCCGCAGCTTGATCTCATTGAAGGTGTCATCTTCACGGGCTGCAGGCGCCCGCGGCGCCCCGATGCTTCCCCCTGGCCGTGCCGCTGGCGTCGCCGCGGCCTCGCCAGGGTTTGCGCCGATTCGTTTGAGCAACGACATTGCGATTCCCCTCTACTAACCTGATGTGAACATATGGGGAAGCCGGGTTTCCCCACGCCCCGCCCTTCAGGGCGGGTTTGGGCGTAGAGACGCAGCGCCGCTGCGTCTCTACACGTTTATTCTCGTCTCTACACGTTTCATTCCGGCGTTGTGCGGCGCAGCCGCACGCGGCGCCTAGCGCTTAATAAGCCGTGTGAACAAGCCGCCGCTCTTCTGGGCCGGCGCCTCAGCGGCCACCGGCGCCCCCGACGGTGCGGTCTTCGTCGCCAGTGTTACCTCGCGGGCCAGGATGCCGATGTCGCGCGCCGCCTGACTCGTCGGCTTGCTGATGATCAGGGGCACCCCCTGGTTGATGGCAAAGGTCATATCTGGCCCGGCATCGCAGATCTGCAACTGGATCTTGCGCTGGATGTTCTTCTCGACCTCCTCAGCGCGAATGTTGGTCCGGTTGCTGGCCTTGTTGAGCACCAGCATGACCTTTTCGCGGGGGTATTCCAGCAGTTCGGCCACTTCCAGGAACAGCTTGATGTTGCGGATGCAGTGCATCTCCAGCGTCATCAAGGCGATGATGCGCGTTGCCAGGTCCAGCGCGGCCAGGGAGCGATCCTGGAACGAAGCCGGCGTGTCCACCACAATAAAGTCGAACTCCTGTTTCATGCCCTCAAGGATCGCCCGCAAGTGGTCGGCGGTGACCAGTTCGCCCCGCTGCGGATCGAGGGGCGCCAGGAGGACCTTGATCTGCGAGGTGTGCGTCGCCAGCACATCGTTGAGCAGGTCGCGATCGAGCTCCTCGACCCTTTGCGCCAGTTCGACGATCGTCTTTTCCGAGCGCAGGTTCAGGATCACGCTCTGATCGCCAAAGATGCTGTTGGCATCCACCAGGGCCACTTTCTTGTTGGTGAGCTGGCGGATGGCCACCGCCAGGTTCGCCGCTACCGACGAGGTCCCGACGCCCCCCTTGGGGCTGAAGACCGCGATAATCTGCCCCTCGGCAATGCTCTCGCCCACCGTCGCCACGCCGGGGCCGGCGCCCCCTGCCACCGGGCGCGGCCGCGTCGCGGCCCGTTTGTGGACATGCCGGATGGACTTGTACAGGTCATCGGCGCTGATCGGCTTGGTCAGAAACTCGCGTGCCCCGGCCAGCATCGCCCGCCGCAGGTAGTCCGTTTCGCCCTGCACGCTCATGATGATGACCTGAATCGCCGGGTCCTGGCTGAGTATCGCCTCGGTGGCCGCGATGCCGTCCATGTCCGGCATATTGATGTCCATCAGCACAACATCGGGGTGGTGCTGTTTGGCGAGCGCCACGGCTTCGCGGCCGTTGCCGGCCTTTGCCACGACTTCGATGTCTTTCTCAAAGAAGAGCAACTTCTCAAGCTGATCGCGCGTGTCGACAATGTCGTCAACGATCATCACCCGGATCTTCTCGCCGTCGGTCATGGAACAAACTCCTCACTTGTGGCCGGGGATTGGCGTCTGACGATGCCCGGGCGGGCAACGTGGCGTGCTCGGGGCAGGCACGGCGCCTCAATGCGCCCCCACAGGGGCCGGTTAGTGTCTCTATTATACCTCTTTGCCCGTACCACGCCAGTGGTATGCCTTTTCAGGTTGCAGCTCCCAACGTGAAACTATGGGGAAACCGGGTTTCCCCACGCTCCTCCCTGAAGGGAAGGTGTGGGAAGGCACAGCCCTCCCCCGCCGGGAGCATGTGAGGAAACCGGGTTTCCTCGCGCCCCCGGGCGCAACTGAGGGGGCTGCCGTCCCTGAGTCTCCCCACCTTCGCGGTGCAGGCTTACCTGAACTCACGGCACGCGGGTAGGCGCCGGGGTGCGCGTCGGCTCGGGCGTGAAGGCCGTATCTTCGCTCACCACCTGCGGCGGCAAGGCGTAGGGCAGCGGCAGCCCGAACTCGGAGATCAAGAGATCCAGCGTCGCGCCGATGGTCGGCTCGAAGGCTTCGTCGCCTGCCCCGCGCAGCACCAGCACCATGCGCGCGTTCGAGGCCAGGGCGAACTCCATCAATTCCACTTCCTGATCGTTCAGCGCCAGCAGCAAGGTCCAGGCGCCAGCGGTGATCGCGCCGGAAGCCTGCCCGCTCGCCGGGTCGATCGGCTGGCCCGAAGCGTCCACCTGGGGCAGGCTTCCACTCGACTCGGGCCCCGCTCCCGGCTCCGGTGTTGCGTCGGTAGCCACGGGCGGGCGCACGATCTGTAGCACCTGCGCCCGCTGAACAATCGTCTTGGTACTGTTGAGGGTGAGGTCGTTCAGCGAGCGTTCGGTCACCGGCACCTGCGCGCCACCCTGCTCTTCAATCCGCCGCCCGGTCGGGTACGACTCGCGCCGGGGCACGCTGAAGGTCGCCACCACGTCAACGAAGTCGCCGGGCACGATCCGGTCGGCCACGCCCGAGAGGTTGTTGACGATGAACGGATAGGCTTTGTCGCGCGCCCGGTCAGGCTCGGCGGTGGGAATCTGCTGGGACAGGCCCGGTTCGGTCAAGCCTGCTTTGACGATGAACTCGTTAGCCCGGAATGGGCGCGTGGTGAGCTTGCCCACGATCTCGCCGGTCCGCGAGAAGTTCTGATCGGGATCGAACTCCGTCTGGGGGATCGTGATCACATCGAGCAAGGTGGTGTCGGCGATCAGCGTATTGGCGGGGATGTCTACCCGCGCGCGCACGATCTCGACCTCCGGCGCCTCGGTGGGGAGGGCCGGGGTTGGTTGCGCCCCCCCGATCAGTCCGCCTCCGCCGGGCTGCTGGAGGAGAAAGAACAGGGCGGCAGCGCCGACGAGCAGGATCAGACCGATAAGCAGAATGATAATGCCACCACGCCGCATACAAGAACATCCTTCCTATCAGGGGCTTCGCCGCACAACATAGAGTGCATTATAACTGTGAAATGAACTATGCGTTCTAACATGAACATAGGGGAAACCTGGTTTCCCCATCCCTCTGCCTGGAGGGGCGGCAAGCCCTCCTCAGCGGGAGGGTTTGGGAGGGCGCAGCCCTCCCAAGAATATGTATTTTCATTCTGGCGTTGTGCGCCTCGCGAGTGGGGCCTGAGGTGAACAGATGAGGAAACCAGGTTTCCCCATGCCCCTGCCCCGCCGGGGGGTCTCAGACGATCCCCGCGCCGCCGGGAGGGTATGGGAAAGCCGGGTTTCCTCATACCCTCCTCCCGGAGCATCTGCCGGCGCTAGCGTCGCACCAGCGGCAGGTACAACTCGTTAGGCGGCGCGGTCGGGTTGGTGACCGTGAAGTTGATCACCCAGGGCTGGTTGGGTGTCGGCTGCGCGTTCTGCTCCTCGCCGCGGTTGTTGGCCTCCCCGGCTGTGCCTTCGTTGACATAGTTCCACGGGTCAATCAACACCGCTACAGCGTAGTTGCCTGGCTGGCGGAACAACGCGCGCACGTCGTCAATCGGCACGCCCACCACGCCGCCGCTCTGGATCAACTGGCCCTGCTCGTCGCGCACCCGTGTCCAGCGTTGCGGGTTGCCGGTCGGATCTGAGCCTGTTCGCAGATCCATCCGCGCGCCTGGCGTCATCTGGTACTTGAGCACCTGGTACATCGCCACCACGCAGTCGGGGAAGGTTACATCGGGCATTGGCACCCCTGGAATGTTGCTGGCGTTGAGGGTCGG
>Ga0116210_1002313_pt1 | contig 11860 bp, 10 predicted proteins | sample TshhotsprinmetaG_FD_94483 | JGI IMG/M metagenome (GOLD analysis project Ga0116210, IMG submission 94483) | Hot spring microbial communities from South Africa to study Microbial Dark Matter (Phase II) - Tshipise hot spring metaG | ecosystem: Environmental > Aquatic > Thermal springs > Hot... | reverse complement strand
ATGAAAAGATATAGTTTTGCAATGAATCCGGCAGTTGGAGGTAATCCAACCAAGGAAATTAGAAAGAAAGATAAAGTAGCCGATAAAAACGGAAGAGAGTAACCTAATCCTTTGTAATCATCAATATCTTCTGAGTTAATTTCATTTGCGATAATCATCACTATAAAGAAAGCTCCAAGATTCATAAAAAGATAAATGATTAAATAAACTAAAACAGCAGTTAATCCTTGATTTGAAAGGACAGCCAATCCTAAGATTATGTAACCAGCGTGAGCAATTGACGAATATGCAAGCATTCTTTTTAGATTATCCTGCCACAAAGCGGAAAGATTTCCCAAAGTCATTGTGATTATCGAAATGATAATCAATAAACTTTTCCAGTCAATCAACTGTATTAAAGTCCAATATTCGTTATTCGTAATTCCGCTGATAAAAGTTACTTTGATAAATCTGATTAAAACTGCAAATCCAGCTGCTTTACTCGCAACGGAGAGGTAAGCTGTAATTGTAATCGGAGCTCCTTCATAAACATCAGGAGTCCAGAAATGAAATGGAACAACAGATATCTTAAATCCCAATCCTGCAAGAACCATCAATATACTTACTAAAAAAGTAATGTCTGTTATGGAAGATACTTTCAATATTGAATTAATTTCAGAAAGATTCGTTGAACCAGTCATTCCATAAATAAGTGACATACCGAAAATCATTATTCCACTTGAAACTCCACCATAGATAACATACTTCAGAGAAGCTTCGCTGTTTCTGATAGAAGTTTTTACAAATCCAGCAAGTACATAAGAAGATAAGGAAAGTATTTCAATCGAGATATAAATCAAGATCAAATCATTTGCTGAAACAAGAAAGAACATTCCGATCATCATTCCGATAAGTAGTGAATAGAATTCACCGTGACGATCTCTACATCTTTTTATTTCATTTGAAAGAACTGCAAAACCAATTATTAAAATTGAGGATAAAAGGATAATTATTCGAAAGTAATTGGAAAAATCATCAATGGACATCAAATAATTATTCTGTCCGTAAGCAAAAGCGAATGAATTTTCACCGAAATTTAGAAAAGTAAAAAATAATGAAGCAACTATTCCGGCTGAGGCGAGAATTGGTAAAAGAATTTTCTTATTAGGGGAAATTAAATCTGTCAATAAAACAATAATTAAAGTAGCAACCAGAAAAATTTCAGGATAAATTAAATCTAAATCTGTCAGAAAATTATTGATATTCAATTTGCTTTCTCGCTTTATAATGAACCAATTGATTTTAATATTTCATTCGATTTCTCAACAAGATCAACTATGGTGTTCACTGATGAATTCATCAAATTCAACATTGGTGAAGGATAAACACCAAGGAAAATAATAATGATTACGAGAGGAATGAACATTATATATTCCCGAGCATCAAGGTCAGTTAATTCTTTCCATTTATCAGGGAGAGTACCGAGAAAAACTCTTTGTAAAGTCCAAAGCATATATCCCGCACCGAGTAAAATTCCGAGAGTTGATACAATTGCTAAGATTCTAATTGATTCATTTCCGAAGCCGCCAAGGAATACAAGAGCTTCAGAAATGAAACCGCTCAAACCGGGAAGCCCGATTGCGGCAAAAAACGCAATTGTAACAAATCCTGTATAAATCGGCATTTGCTTACCAAGTCCTCCGAAGCCATCAATATCTCTTAAATGTGCTCTGTCATAAATTACTCCAACCAAAAGGAACAACATTGCAGTAATTGTTCCATGATTGAACATTTGCAGAATTGCACCAGAAATTCCAAGTGTGTTGAGTGCAGCCATTCCGAGCATTACATAGCCCATATGAGAAACAGATGAGTATGCAATTAATTTCTTAAAATCTTTCTGAGCCATTGCGCAAAAAGCACCATAGATTATATTTATCGCTCCGAATAATGCAATCCACCAAAGCAAATCTTTTGTAATATCCGGAAAGATAGGATATGAAATTCTGAGTATTCCGTAAGTTCCCATTTTAAGTAAAACTCCTGCAAGTATAACACTTATTGCGGTAGGAGCTTCAACGTGTGCATCAGGCAACCACGTATGGAAAGGAAACATCGGTATTTTTATTGCAAATCCAATAAACAATCCAATGAAAGCAATGAATCTTAAATTGGCTGGATTTAATGGAGATAGAATTCCATTTTGTGTATAGTTAGTTGGATTCATCATCTCAAGCATATTAAAAGTAAACACGCGAGTTCCATCTGCAAGTGTTTCCATCGAGCTGAAATATAATCCAATCATTACTAAAAGAATTAAAACACTTCCGAATAAAGTGTAAAGAAAGAATTTTATTGCTGCATATTCTCTACGAGGACCTCCCCAAATTCCAATAAGAAAGTACATCGGAAGTAACATCAATTCCCAGAAAATATAGAAAAGGAAGAAATCCAAAGCAACGAAGACTCCAATCATTCCAGTGTCCAAAAGCAGGAACATCAAGAAATAACCTTTGATAGATTTGTCAATTGTCCAAGAAGAAATTGATGCGATGAAAGTTATAATCGTTGTTAAAAGTATCATTGGAACACTTAGTCCATCAACTCCGAGGAAGTAATCAATTTTTATTTTTCCTAACCAGGCAAAACCATCTATTTCTATCCATCTGAATTTTTCTACAAATTGAAAAGATTTTATATCATTTATTCCAGCTAAATTGAAATTATAATTGCTTAAAAGAAATATCGCTAAAGCAAGTTGAATCCCTGTAATAATTATCGTAAAAGTTTTTATAAACAGGGCTTGCCTTTTAGGTATGAATAAAATTATCAACATTCCAAGTATCGGAAGGAATGTTATCAAAGATAAAATTGGAAAATTAATCATCTCAAAACCTGACTTTTCTTTTTACTTAAAAATGAATAAAAGAATTACAATTGAAAATATTACTAAAGCTAAGTAACTCTGCACTTTACCTGTCTGAATTCTTCTGACTATTAAGCCAGCAAATCCATTAAAATATGCTGTGAAGTTTACAATTCCGTCAATTACATATTTATCAAAATTTCCGATGAAAAATGAAAAATGTTTTGTCAAAAAAGCTGAGCCATTAACTATTCCATCAATTATTTTATTATCGAACCATGCTAAAACCCGACTTAAACCAATTGTTAAAGCAACAAAAGTTTTATTATAGATTTCATCAAAGTACCATTTGTTGAATGAGAATTTATAAAGTGGATTTATGCTTTTAGCAATTTTATCTGCATCAATTTTCTTCCATTGATAAACTGTGAAAGCAAGAAAAATTCCCAAAACAGCAACCAAGCCTGATAATATCATTGCAGATAAGTGAGAGTGGTGCATTGCCTCTTTATAAACTTCCGATTCGATATAACTGTGAGACAGATTCGATTCAATATTTCCCATTTTCATAAAATCGAATCTGGTTTTATCAGGAGTATGTAATACAGGTTTTTCAATCCACTTTGATAAAAACCAACCTTGTTCTGAATTAATTGGATTTGGTGTGTACCAAATAAAGATTGATAAAGTTGCTAAAACAACTAAAGGCATCACCATTAAAAATGGAGATTCGTGTGCGTGTTCAAATTTATGCTCATCTTTTGGCTTTCCGTGAAATGTGATGATTATAAGTCTGAACATGTAAAATGCAGTTAAGAATGCAACAACGAGACTGAAAATCGGGAATAAATAATGTCCAGTTAAATCTGAAAAGGCAAGACTACTTGCAATTATTCCATCTTTACTTAGAAATCCAGATGTCAACGGAATACCGGAGATTGCTAGAGAAGAAATTATAAAAGTCCAGTATGTCAAAGGCATTTTCTTTCTTAGTCCGCCCATTTTCTGAATATCCTGTTCGTGGTGCATTGCGTGAATTACGGAGCCAGAGCCTAAAAACAAAGCAGCTTTGAAAAATGCGTGAGTTACTAAATGAAAAAATGCAAACTGATAAGCACCAATTCCCAAAGCCATTATCATATAGCCCAATTGTGAAACTGTAGAGTAAGCTAAAACTTTTTTAATATCGTTTTGAGTCAAAGCAATTGTTGCAGGAATAAATGCGGATAACATTCCGATAATTCCGATAAACAACATTGCATCGGCAGTAAGTAAACCGAATATTCTTACTACTAAATAAACACCGGCAGCAACCATTGTAGCAGCGTGTATTAAAGCACTCACAGGTGTAGGACCTTCCATTGCATCAGGAAGCCAAACGTGAAGAGGGAATTGAGCTGATTTTCCAATTGCACCACAGAATAATAAAACTCCTGTTATTGTTAACCAGAAATCACTGTTGAATGGAAGAATTCCAGAGCCGATAGATGAGAATATTTTATCGAATGAAAAAGTATTGTAAGTAAAGAAAAGAATTAAAATTCCTGCAAACATTCCAATATCGCCGATTCTGTTGACGATGAAAGCTTTTTTCCCAGCATCAGCAGCAGTTTTCTTTTCAAACCAGAATCCGATAAGTAGATAAGATGACAATCCAACCAATTCCCAGAAAATATACATCATCAGAATATTGTTTGTCAGAACAATTCCATTCATAGAAAAAGTGAATATTCCCAGATAAGCAAAATATCTGTTATATCTTTCATCGCCTTTCATGTATTCAATCGAGTAGAGATGAACAAGCATACTAATCAAAGCAACAACAAAAAGCATAATTGCAGTTATGTTATCAATCATAAAGCCAAGATTGATTGAAAGCGTTGTTCCGTTGATTATATTATTGAAACCAAACCACTCTAATTCAGCATTGATTTTTTCTGTTCTGAAATATGAAAGTTTAGAAAAAAGAAGGTAAACTGATGAAAGAAAAGTTATGATGATAATCAGATTCTCAAAAATGTAAATTGATTTTACTTTTTTACCAAGTAGTAAAGTAATTACAAAACCCAGCAATGGAAGGAACAGTATAAAAAGCGATATGTTTATCAAAGATGATTCGTGCATTTAATCTCTCAGATTATCTATTTCATCAACATTAACAGTGGATAAATTTTTATAAATATTTAGAACAATTGCCAGTGCTATTGCAGCTTCAGCAGCAGCGAGTACTATTACAAACAAAGCAACAAGCTGACCTGAATAACCAAAATTCCCAAATCTTGAAAATGCAACAAAGTTTATATTTGCTGAATTAAGAATCAATTCAATACCCATTAAAACCATTATTGCATTTTTTCTTGTTATTATTGCGTACAAACCCATCGAAAACAAAAGAGTACTAACAATTAAAAAATGTGTTAAGCCAACAGTCATTTTTATTTCCTCGCAATTGATGCTGCACCGATAAGTGCGATTAAAAGAACTATACCTAACAGTTCAAAAATCAGAAGATATTCTTGTAATAAAAGAGTACCCAATAATTTTGTCGTTGGAACCGTATGTTCAGGATTTTTAATCTTCCAAGGTGAATTAACAACAGAAGCCAATAAAGCTCCAGCAAAAAGCCCGACACCAATTACAGCAGGCACTAAATTTATTGTTCCTGTTCTGATTTCGACATTTGTAATTTTATTTGTTAACATCACTCCAAAAAGTAACAAGATTAAAATTCCTCCGACATAAACAATCAGTTGAACGATTGCAATAAAATCTGCAGCAAGCAGAACATACAATCCAGCAACACCAAAAAATGTAAATAAAAGATAAAAAGCAGAATGAACTATATTTTTGTGAGTAACTACCATCAAAGCCGAAAGAATTGTTACGGCTGCAAATAAGTAGAATATCAAGTCATAAGTATTCATAATCTATTCACTTTTATCTGTTTTGGCTTTCTGTTTTTCTTTCTCTTCAGAAAACTTTCTGAAATTTTCTATTTTTTCTTGTCGCTCCTGTGGAGTAAGAGTTGCGAAGTCATAAATCAAATTATTTCTATCATACTCAGAAAACTCATAAACATCTGTCATATAAATACACTCAGTTGGGCAGGGAAATACACAAAGCTGACAATAGCAGCATTTCGCAAAGTCTATTGTGAACTTTGTTACCCAAAGAGCTTTCTTTTTGCCATTGGAAGTTTTGCCCAAGTCTTCACCCGGAAGAGATTTTACAGTTTCAATTTCTATACAATTAACCGGACAAGCTCTTGCACACTGATCACAACCGATACAATCATCCATATTCACATACAATCTGTTTCTCTCTCTTTCAGGCAGGGGTAGTTTAACATCAGGATATTGAATAGTAACAGAAGGCGTAAATAAATGTCTCAGCGTTACTTTCATTCCAACGAATATTGTAATCAAAGCTGTGAATATATTATTAAAATAAGCTCTCATTATAAAATTGAAATTATTCCTATAATTAGTAGATTAAAAAATGCAATTGGAATAAGATACTTCCAACTTGCAGCCATAAGTTGATCAACACGCAAACGAGGTAATGTCCATCGCAACCACATTTGAACAAAGACAAAGAAAATACCTTTAAATGTAAACCAGAAAAATTGTTCCAAAGGAATAAGCCAATTGATGTTCAATAAATTTCCAAGATATCCAAATGGTGATTGATAACCACCTAAAAATAAAGCTACTAAAATTGCAGAAACAGCAAACATATTCGCATATTCTGCAAGAAAGAACATTGCAAACTTCATCCCTGAATATTCAGTATGATAACCGCTCACGAGTTCTGACTCAGCTTCAGGAATATCGAAAGGAGTTCGGTTGACTTCTGCTAAAGTGCTGATGTAAATAATTAAAAATCCAATTAACATAAACGGAATAAGTAGAAACTTTTGAATTTCAAATTCAGGACCGCCAAGCAAATACCAATTCCAAAAGTAACTGGATTGACTTTCAGATAAATCATATAAACTCATTGTTCCTGTAAGCATTACAACAGAAAGAACAACGAGAATAGTTGGAATTTCATAACTAATTATTTGTGCAGCGGAACGCATCGCACCGAGTAAAGAATATTTATTATTTGAAGCCCAGCCAGCCATTAATATTCCTGCAACAACTAATCCGGTAACAGCAATTATATAAAAAATTCCTAAGTCAATATTAGCACCTAAAAAAACACTTGAAAACGGAATAGCAGCAAATGCCGCATAACTTCCCGCAAAAGTTAAAACAGGAGCGATGTTGAAAAGTAGTTTATCATTATTTCGTGCAATGATATCTTCTTTTTGAATGAGTTTAATTATGTCAGCAACAGTTTGAAGAATTCCATGATAGCCAACTCTCATTGGTCCTAATCTATCTTGCATATGACCAGCAACTTTTCTTTCCAACAAAACTGCAAAAAGAGCAAATGGAAGAATGAATGCAAATAAAGGTAACAATGCAGTGATTGTGCCAGCTATAAATGGGCTTCCGGTTAAATCATTTAAAAAATCGTAAATCATCTGTCAACCTCACCTAAAACTATATCAACACTTCCAAGAATCGCGATCACATCTGCAACCAAATGACCACGGCACAATTCATCCATTATCTGAAGATTTACAAAAGAAGGAGCGCGAACTTTTACTCTGAATGGAGAAGTTGAACCATCACTAATTATGAAATAACCAAGTTCACCTCTCGGGTTTTCAACGCGTGAATAAACGTGTCCGACAGGTGGTTTTATTTTTTTGGGAATTGCAGAAGTTACATCACCATCAGGTAAAGTTTCAATTGCCTGCTCAATTATTTTCAGACTTTCTTCCATTTCCAAAACACGAACATAATATCTGTCCCAGCTATCTCCGACCGTTCCCATTTTACCTTCACCAATAGGAATATCGAAATCAAATTTATTATAAACAGAGTAAGTATCATCTTTTCTCAAATCCCATTTCAATCCGCTTGCTCTGAGCATCGGACCAGTGACTCCAAAATTTATTGCTGTTTCCAATGGAAGAATTCCCACATTGGCTGTGCGGTCAATGAAGATTTTGTTATAGGTTAAAAGATTATTTAGTTCTCTTAAATTTGGTTTAAATTCTTTTATGAATTCTTTGGTCAGTCTTACAAAATCAGGATGTAAGTCGTGTGATAAACCGCCAACCCAGATATAGTTGTAGAGTAATCTTGCACCACAAGTAATTTCAAAAAGATTAAGAATTCTTTCTCTATCTCGGAAGCAATAAAGGAAAGGAGTAAATGCCCCAATATCTGCTCCGTATGTTCCGATTGCAACGAGGTGTGAAGCAATACGTTGAAGTTCTGCCATAATTACTCGAATGTATTCAACACGCTCAGGAACCTGAATTCTAAGAAGTTTTTCAACTCCAATTACATAACCTAATTCATTTCCCATTGCAGCAAGATAATCCATCCTGTCGGTGTAAGGAATAACTTGTGGATAGCTCATTACTTCACAATGTTTCTCAAAGCAGCGATGAAGATAACCAATATGAGGAACAACCTTAGTAATAATTTCGCCATCTAAGGTTAGCTCAAGTCTTAGCACTCCGTGAGTTGACGGATGCTGAGGTCCCATGTTCAAAACCATTTCTTCAGTTCTTACAGACATACTAGTAAGGAACCTTCATTCCCTGATAAAATTCCGGATTCTGATAATCTTTTCTTAATGGATATCCAAATTCCCAGTCATAGGGCATTAAAATTCTTCTCAAATCAGGATGATTGAGAAATTTTATTCCGAATAAATCAAAAGCTTCTCGTTCGTGCCAATTAGAAGAATTCCAAACAGAAGTAACTGAATTAACAACCGGATTGTCTCTTTCTGTTATAACTCTTAATAAAAGTTTATGTCTATATTTTATTGATTCAAGATGGTAGTAAACACTCATCGTTCCACCTTGCATAATTTCATTTCCTTGTTCATCTTTTATTTTCTGTCCATTGAAATCATCAACAGCAGATAAGTTTACAAGTGAATCAAAATACAGTTCTGAATTGTCTCGAAGGAAGAGACAAACTTTATCAATTTCTTGTGGTGGAATAATTATATAAGGTTCGAATTTTACATCTGATTTTGGTTCTATTGAAGTATCAGAAAAATAATTTTTAAGAATTTCGACTATTTCTTCAAACGACTTCATTTTTTTTCTTCGTTATTGATTCATATCTGATTTTTTCCTGAAGTTTTAGCAAACCTTCTAAAAGTGCTTCAGGACGTGGAGGACAACCAGGGACATAAACATCAACAGGAATGACTCTATCTACTCCTTTAAGAACGTGATAGCCGTGCTCCCAATAAGGTCCGCCACAGTTGGAGCAACTTCCCATTGAGATCACATATTTAGGATCGGGCATTTGTTCGTAAAGTCTTTTGACACGTAAAGCCATTTTTAATGTAACAGTACCAGAAACAATTATCACATCAGATTGACGAGGTGATGGACGAGGAATTACACCGAATCTATCGAAGTCATAATGAGAAGCTGAAGTAGCCATCATCTCTATTGCACAGCAAGCTAATCCAAATCCAACTTGCCAAAGCGAAGATAATCTTGCCCAATTGAAAAGGTCTTCAGTTGTTGTAATGAGGATATTTCCGTCAGAAAATTCTTTGTCTAATAATCCCATTAAACTTCTACACTTTCAGGAATTTTTTCAGTAATAGATTCTTGTTTAGAAATTTTTGGAATATTCGGTTTCGGTCTATCCCATTCTAAATCTCCTTTACGCCATTCATAAGCCATTCCCAAAGCAAGAAGAAGCAGGAAAAATGAACCAGCGATAAAACCTGTTAAACCGAAATCTTTATACACAACAGCCCAAGGGATTAGAAGAACAACTTCAACATCAAAAATTAAAAAGATTAATGCAACAACATAGAATCGAATATTAAACTTAACCCAAGGTGAACCCTCAGGGTTTTCACCACATTCATAAGTTGTAAGTTTTTCGTGGGTAGGTCTGTGAGGTCTTATTAGTTTAGCAACAACAAGAGCTACAATTACAAATAAAATTGCAACTAAAATGAAAATGAAAACTTTGCCGAATTCTGTTAACATTAAATCCAAAAAATTTTTGAGCAAAATTAGGTTGTATCAGTTGGAATGTCAAGAATCAAATAATTATTTTGTAAAAAATTTATAAATGTGTAAAATAAAATGAATTGGTTTAGACATCTACATAACAAAGAATTTGTGTTCGGCTAAAGCCTACGACTCTTCTTTTTCTCAGTTCGCTAAAGTGAACTGCTGTTAATATAATTGAAAATATTTTTTTATTCTTCCAAAGTACTCAGATTACCCGGATCAAGACCTAAAGCTCTTGCCTTTAAGACTCTACGCATAATTTTTCCACTGCGAGTTTTTGGTAATGCATCAACTATTTCGACGTGCTCTGGTCTTGCAATAGGACCTACTTCGTGAGCAACGTGTTGTCTTAATTCTTCAACTAATTTATCCGATTTTTCATATCCTGTTTTTAATAGAACGAAACAATGAATCGCATTACCTTTTACTTCGTGTGGTAATCCGATTGCTGCAGCTTCTGCAACTGCCGGATGACTAACTAATGCACTCTCAATTTCAGCAGTACCTAATCTGTAACCGGAAACTTTGATTACATCGTCAACTCTTCCGATAATCCAGAAATATCCATCTTCATCTCTTCTTGCTGAATCTCCGGTCATATACATTCCGGGAAACTTGCTCCAGTATTGATTAACATATCTTTCATCATCATTCCAGATAGTTCTAAGCATAGAAGGCCAAGGAGTTTTGATAACTAAAAAACCTTCTTCATTCGGTTTAACAGAATTACCATTTTCATCAACTACATCTGCAACTATACCGGGAAATGGTTTTGTTCCTGAGCCAGGTTTTAATGGAGTGCAGGGGAGAGGAGTAATCATAAAAGCGCCTGTTTCTGTCTGCCACCAAGTATCCATGATTGGACATCTTTCCTTACCAATAACTCTATAGTACCATCTCCACGCTTCGGGGTTAATTGGTTCGCCGACACTTCCAAGTAATCTTAAAGAAGAGAGATTATATCTGTTTGGCCAGGCATCACCGAATCTCATCAATCCTCTGATTGCAGTAGGAGCAGTGTATAAAATATTGATTCCATATTTTTCAATCATCTGCCACCAGCGATGAGGATAAGGATAATTCGGTGCTCCTTCGTACATAAATGAAGTTGCACCATTTAACAGTGGACCATAAACAATGTAGCTGTGTCCTGTAATCCAACCCGGATCAGCAGCACACCAATATCTGTCTTCTTCGTGAATATCGAAAACATATTTTAATGTTGCGTAAGTACCAACCATGTAGCCACCGTGAGTATGAAGAATAGCTTTTGGTTTACCTGTTGTGCCAGAAGTATAAAGTAAGAATAATGGATGTTCCGCATCAACCATTTCAAGACATTCATTACTGTTTGCAATCGGAAGGTTCATCAATTCGTGGTACCACATATCTCTTCCGAATTCCATATTTATCTGATGACCGGTTCGTTTGACAACTAAAACACTTTCAACAGTTGCAGCTCTTTGCAATGCTTCATCTGCAATTTTTTTGAGTTCAACTATTTTCCCTCTTTGATAAGAACCATCAGCAACAATAAGTACTTTCGATTGACTATCTTCTAATCTTTCGTGGAGAGCTTCAACTGAGAAGCCGCCATAAACAACAGAGTGAATTGCACCTATTCTTGCACAAGCGAGCATTCCAATCATCAATTCAGGAATTCTTCCCATATAAAGAGTTACACGATCACCTTTTTTAACACCGAGACTTTTAAGTACATTAGCAAAGCGACAGGTTTCTCTATGTAACGCAAAGTAAGAGAATGATCTGAACTCACCATTTTCACCTTCCCAGATTAGAGCGAGTTTATTTCTTCTGGCAGTTTTCGTATGAACATCAAGACAATTGTAGGAGATATTAGTTTCTGCACCAACAAACCATTTGTAAAAAGGCTT
>Ga0116210_1002307_pt1 | contig 11872 bp, 7 predicted proteins | sample TshhotsprinmetaG_FD_94483 | JGI IMG/M metagenome (GOLD analysis project Ga0116210, IMG submission 94483) | Hot spring microbial communities from South Africa to study Microbial Dark Matter (Phase II) - Tshipise hot spring metaG | ecosystem: Environmental > Aquatic > Thermal springs > Hot (42-90C)... | reverse complement strand
TTGACGGCTTTTTTTACGGCGGAAATGACAAACCAATAAGGGCAATTGGGACACAATCTGGGAAGTCTCCTGGGAAAACTCAAATCAATTTTTGGAAATTTAAATTTTTTTCCAGAAAATTTTCCTAGGGCAAAAATAACATCCTCAGGATGTAATTCTCCCACCTGGGTAATTAAATTTTTGCCAAAAATTTTGAGCCTTGGATTAGAAACTCTTGCCAATCTCTCAATTTCTTTTTCTAAATAGCCTTCTAACTCCTCAACAATTAAAACCTTTTTCAATTTTCTTATAAAATTTTTGATTTTTCTTTCAGGGAGAGGATAGAAAAATCCCAGCTTTAAAATGGGTAAATTTAAATTGAGTTCTCTTTGAGCTTCCATCGAATATAAATAAGAAATTCCGGAAGTAATAATCCCTAATTCTTTATTTCTCATTTCTTGATTCTTGATTAAATTTATTTCAGATTTTTCCGAAAATTCTTTTAATTTCTCAATTTTTTCTAACATTTCCCTTTTTAGCCTGAAGATTCCGGGGGGCATGGTTGAAAATCTTTCTGGATTTTTTAGGAAACTCCCTAATTTTTTCTTAATCTTTGGTAATCTCCCTAAAATAACTCCCGCCTTTTGATGGGAAACTCTGGTGGTTGTCCTAATAATTACGGGAATTTTGAATTTTTCTGAAATTTGAAAGGCTAATTTTGTAAAATCTTTGCATTCCTGGGGATCTGAAGGCTCAAGAGTTGGCAAATGAGTCAAATAAGAATAGGCTCTTGAGTTTTGTTCAGATTGGGCAGAACTCCAGCAATTGGGATCATCAGCCACTAAGATCACCATTCCTCCTTCAACCCCGGTATAAGCCAAAGGAATTAAACTATCTGAAGCAACATTCATTCCAAAATGTTTGAAAGCAACAAGGGACCTAAGACCAGAAAAAGAAGCTCCAGCTGCGGCTTCCAAAGCCACTTTTTCATTTATAGAAAATTCAAAACAAATATTTGTCGCTCTGGCAATTCTTAAAAAGACATTTCCAATTTCCGAAGCTGGTGTTCCAGGATAAGTAGAAACAAAATTAACCCCTGCTTCCAAGGCTCCCCTTATGATCGCTTCATTACCAAGTAAGACCAATTTTTTTCCTGGTTTATTTAATAAAATTTCTTCCATAAGACTTAAAAATGTTCAATCTTGCCTGTTTAATCTGGTAGATTAAACATATTGTCTTTGAGATTATTCGACTGTAATAACTTTACTGAGGTTGCGTGGTTTGTCGACATCTCTTCCAAGCAAAACTGCCAGATAATAAGCGAAAAGATGTAAAGGAATCACTGATAACATTGGTGTGAGCATTTCAAGAGTTTTAGGAATATAAATTACCTCATCAACTAATTTTTTAATTTCTTCGTTACCTTGGGTGGCAATGGCAATTACCGGTCCTCCCCTGGCTTTTATCTCTTCAATATTGGAAACCATTTTTTCATAAACTGAATCTGAAGGGCAAATGGCTATAGTTGGGAAATTTTCATCAATTAAAGCCAGAGAACCATGTTTTAATTCTCCACCAGCTACACCCTCGGCATGTAAATAGGAAATTTCTTTGAGTTTTAAGGCCCCTTCTAAAGAAATTGGGAAATTATATTTTCGACCGATGAACCAAAAATTTTTATAATCTTTATAATCTTTAGCCAATTTTTCAATTTCCGGAGCTTGCTTTAAAACATTTCTGGCCAAATCGGGAATTTTTGAAAGTTCAGAAACAATTCTCTTTCCCATCACCAAAGCCATATCCCTCTGTCTTCCAAAATAGACAGTAATCATGGCTAAAGTTGCCAATTGGCCTAAAAATGCCTTGGTTGAAGCCACCGCTATTTCCGGGCCAGATCTTGTATAAACACCGGCATCAGTTTCTCTGGCTTGAGTTGAACCAACCACATTGGTAATTCCTAAAGTTAAAATTCCCTTCTTTTTCATTTCCCGCAAAGCCGCCAAGGTATCGGCGGTTTCTCCAGATTGAGAGATAAAAATGGCGGCCGTGTTTTTATTTAAAACTGGTTTTCGATAGCGAAATTCAGAACCAATATCAACTTCAGCCGAAATTCCAGCATATTCTTCTAACATATACTCTCCAACTCTGGCCGCATAAGCAGCCGTCCCACAGGCAACTAAAATTAAACGATTTATTTCTCTCAATTTTTCTGAAATAGAATCTAATCCGCCTAACTTTACTGACCCTTCTTCAATCATTAGTCTACCTCTAATAGCGTTCTCAATCGCCTCAGGTTCTTCCATTATTTCCTTTAGCATAAAATGAGGATAGCCTCCTTTTTCTGCTTCTTCTGGAATTAACTCTAAAATTCCCGGAGTTTTTTCTTTGATAATAAAAAGATCTTTAGGAGTAATGGTCGCTATCTCATAATCATCTAAATTAATGATTTTTCTGGCATAAGGAGCAATAGCTATAGGGTCAGAAGCTGCTATATATTCATCTTGGTTTATTCCTATTAAAAGAGGACTGGAAAGACGGGCAGCAACTATCTTTTTTGGGTCGTCTCGAGCCATTATGAGAAAACCATAGGCTCCTCTGATTTCTTTTAAGGCTTTTCTTACCGCCTCTTCCAAATTTCCTTGAAAATACTTCTCAATTAAATGAACAACCACCTCACTATCAGTTTCAGAGGTAAATTGATGACCTTCTTTGACTAACCTATCTTTTAGTTCCCGATAATTTTCAATGATGCCATTGTGGACTAAATAAATATTTTTCTTACAATCCCAAAATGGATGGGCATTTTTTTCTGAGACCTTCCCATGGGTGGCCCATCGGCAATTATGAGATAAAATGCAATCTACAATAAAATTTGGATAAGGTTTGACTTGCAGATCATAAAGATAAGAGTAAAAGGACTTTATTTTCTTTTTTTCTATAACTAATTGGAAAACAACATCTCCGAGTAGGAATTTCTCTAAATTATTAATTATTTTTTGAATTTTGGGTTCTTTTGAAATTTCTCCTTTTAGAAATTCTATAAACCTAACTAAATTCCAGTCAGTAATAAAATAATTAAGACTCTCGCTTTTTCCTAAAAACTTCTTTAGGGCTGCACTTTTCACAAATCCTAAACAAACTTTATAAATTTCCTTTTTAAAAAAAGGAAGGGTTTTAAAACTTCGAGCTCCTCTTTTTTTTGTCACTTTTATCTCTTGGAAGAGAAATTCTACCTTTCTCTTCTTTGAAATAGATGAAAAACCTATTTGATCCAAAAATCCCTTAATGGAATTATAGTTACTTAAAGAAATACGATAGGCTCTGTTCCATTTTTTTTCTTTTCTTTCAGAAATTGAAAGCGAGGAAAGAATATCAAATCGGAGAAGTAAAAATTGAATCACCTTAGCCAACTTTTTATTAGTTGTAGCCAGAAAGACTTGCCCAGCCTCAATTCCAATTCCACCCTCGGCATCAAAAATACCTTGTAAAAAAGCAGCTATCTCCTGTAAGGGTAGCTTTCCTATCTCGCTTAAAAGTTCATTTTTTCGAAAAACAATATTTTCTTTAAACCAATTAGATAAAAAGGTGCTGTTTACTTCTAAAAGATAAGCGGTGGTTCCTTTCATCAAAGCAATCCTCCCTTTAATATTAAAAACTTTTTCGATTAATTCCTGATAAATCCTGAGGAGCTCTTTGTCTTTATCTTTAAATCTTAAACATTTTTCCCCGGCGTAACCATCCCCTAAGAAGTAACCTATAACTTGCATTAATTCCGGCGAACTCTCTTTTGGCAAGTTGATAAACTTTCCATGAATTGAATTTTGAGGAATAAAATTTTCTAAAGAGAAGTCAATCGAAAAGAAAGGCAATATTTTTTGAAGCTGATCTTCCCTGAAATTGCGGTCATTTCTAATAAGATGAGCTAAATAACTTCCGGTTACACCAATTAAAGTTGCTGCTTTTTCTCTCGATAATTCTCTCTCAATTAATTTAGCTTTAATTAATTCAGTAATTTCTGGGGATATTTTATAGTATTTTTTTGCAAAAACACTTTTAAATTTTATTTTTTCTCCTTTTACCACCGCGATTTTTTTAGGGAAAATCAAAACATCCCCCTTTGAGAGTTTCTCAATAGGTCTCTCTTCAATCTTGCCATTTTCAAAGACTAACATTCTATGCTCAGCTGTTGCTCTAAATGATGTTGAGGGAGTTCGAATTTCATAAAGATATTTTGGAGATTTATGTTTAAGAACTTTTACTTTTCCAATTGAAAACTTTAAAGTGGTGGGATCAAGCGAAAAAACTTTCTCTCCGTTTTTAATTTTTGAAATTTCTAATGTTCTTCCATCAGCAAGCTGAATTAAAGCATCAGGTGGCAAACAATGACCTATGCCCCAATTTCCTTTGAGATCTTTACCCTCTAATTTTTTCTCCAAATTCTCCAATTTGCCTACGGTTTTAATACAAATGAAATTTTCACCATTGGCAATCAATACCCCGGCGGAATCGTAGCCACCGTAGCTTTGACGTCGAAGTCCATCCATTATAATTGGCAAGGCCTCTTTTTTTCCAATGTAACCTGAAACTCGACACATAAAATTAAACTACGATATTAATTAATTTTCCTGGGACAAAGACAACTTTTTTGATTTCTTTTCCCTCTATCCATTTTTTAACTTTTTCTCTATTCAATGTCAATTTCTTGGCTTCTTCTTCAGAAATATCAGTCTTAACCTCAATTTTATCTCTAACCTTGCCATTAATTTGAATTACCAGAGTTATCGTTTCTTCTCTAACTAATGCTGGCTCATACTTTGGCCAGGGTTGTAAAAAAATACTTCTCTTATATTGTTTATCTTCCAAAGCCTTGGCAAAGGAGGACCAAATTTCTTCAGAAATATGGGGAGCCATTGGTGCCAATAAAGTAATCAGTGGTAAATAATGACTCATCAGAATTTTATTTTCTTTTTCCATTTCATTAGTTAAAATCATTAAAGTAGAAATAGCGGTATTAAATTTAAAGTTTTCTATATCTTCAGTAACTTTTTTTATTGTCTTATGTAAAAGTTTATCAAGTTTTGAATTTTGAGTTTTGAGTTTTTTTTTGTAAATTCCAGACTCTATTTAAAAATCTAAAACAGCCAACTACTCCCTTATCTGACCATTCGGTGGCTTGTTCAGCCGGACCCATAAATAATTCATAAAGTCGCATGGTATCTGCTCCAAATTTTTGAAAGATATAATCGGGAGTAACAATATTACCTTTTGATTTGGACATTTTGGCTCCCTGGCGATAGACTGTTCCCTGATTGAATAATTTTGAAAAGGGCTCATCAAAATTAATTAATTTCTGGTCAAAAAGGGCTTTAATAAAAAATCTGGCATATAATAGATGCATCACCGCATGCTCGGCTCCACCAATACATAAATCAACTGGTAGCCAGTTTTTAATTTTTTCTTTGCTGGCGAATTCTTTTTTATTTTTTGGGTCAATATATCTTAAAAAATACCAAGAAGAACAAACAAAAGCATCTAAGGTATCAGTTTCTCTTTTAGCCAGAGAGCCGCATTTTGGACATTTAACATTAATAAATTTTTTTACTTTAGCTAAAGGGCTCTCTCCTTTACCAGTTGGTTTAAAATCCTTAATTTTTGGTAAAAGAACAGGTAAATCCTTTTCCGGGACTGGGACAATTTTATGTTCTTTGTCATCAATAATTGTGTAATCATATCCTAATTTTGAGTTTTGAATTTTGAGTTTTGAGTTTTGAGTTTCCCAGCATTGACGACAGTAAATGATGGGTATGGGAGCTCCCCAATATCTTTGTCGGGAAATTAGCCAATCTCTTAATTTGTAATAAATTGCTTTTTTAGCTAAATTCCTTTTTTCTAAATACTTTGTCATTTCTTCTCTGGCCTGAGCTGATTTTAATCCATTGAAAATTCCTGAATTTATCAAAATTCCATCTTCTTCAAAAGCTCTTTCTGGAAATGGTGATTTTCCAATCTCTGGTTTTATCACTTCTAAAATTGCTAAATTATGTTTTTTGGCAAAAAGAAAATCCCTCTGGTCATGACCAGGAACAGCCATAATGGCGCCGGTTCCATATTCTAACAAGACATAATCAGCTATAAAAATCGGTATTTCTTGATTATTAATTGGATTAATTGCTTTTATTCCTTTTAATTCTCGCCCGGTTTTCTCCTTATTCTCAGCCAATCTCTCAATTTCCGTTTTCTTTTTTGCCTCCTCAATATATTCTTTGACCTCTCTCCAATTTTCAATTTTCGATTTTAAATTTTCAATTAAAGGATGTTCTGGGGCTATTACTACATAAGTACAACCAAAAAGAGTGTCAGTCCTGGTGGTAAAGACATTAATAAATCTTGAATTTTGATTTGTAATTTTGCCTTTTGCATTTTGAATTTTGAATTTAAGCTCGGTGCCAACCGAACGTCCAATCCAATTTCTCTGCATTATTTTAATTTTTTCTGGCCAATCAATTTTATCTAAATCATTTAACAATTTTTCCGCATAATCGGTAATCTTAAAAAACCATTGTTCTAAATATTTTTTTTCAACTAAACTATTACACCTTTCGCATTTTCCATCAATAACTTGCTCTCTGGCCAAAACTGTTTTGCAGGAAGGACAAAAATTTACTGGCGCTTCTTTTTTGTAAGCTAAACCAGCTTTGTAAAGCTTCAAAAACATCCATTGAGTCCATTTGTAATAATCTGGCTGACAAGTAGTAATTTCTCTTTGCCAGTCATAACCAAAGCCAGCTAAAATGAGTTGTTTTTTAATATTGGAAATTGCTTTTTTTGTTGAAATGGCTGGATGAATACCGGTTTTGATGGCAAAATTTTCAGCTGGCAAACCAAAAGCATCCCAACCCATTGGATGCAAAACATTATATCCCTCCATCATCTTCTTTTTAGCAATGACATCGGAAAAAGTATAACCTCTTAAATGACCAACATGAAGCCCTTCGGCCGAAGGATAGGGAAACATATCCAGACAATAAAACTTCGGTTTCTTAAACTTATCTAGGGTTTTAAAAATTCCCCTTTTCTCCCAATATCTCTGCCATTTCCTTTCTATTTTTTGAGGTTGATAATTATCCATTCCTTTAGAAATTTTCATTGAATTTTCTAAGAAATTTATCCTAATTAGAAGCTCTATTAATAGACATTTTCTATTTTATCATAAAAACTAATTTTTTTAAATCAAATAAAAAAGAGAGGGAAACCTCTCTTTGTTAATCTTTTTTGATTCTTTTTAAGATTACCTCTCTAGCCTTCTCTAGATATTCTTGAAGTTGGCTGCCGGTTAATTTAATATGAATCTCATCAGTCCTCCCCTTCCCTGCTGTCATATTTTTTAACTCTGTTAGTAATTCTTCTTTTAGATTCTTTATTTCCTGAGAGGAAAACTCTCTTTTCTTTAGCTCAGCCATTTTGTTTATGAATTGAGGAAGAACTTCCCTGACCATTTTTAATATTATTCGTGGTTTATCATTGTCAAATATTTCCTTTAAGATATTACCGATTTTCCTCTTCTCTTTTTCTTTTTCAATCTCATGAATAATAAGTTGGATATCCTCAGCAGTAAACTCTTCTAAACTCTTTGGCTTCTCTTCCCTCAATTTTTCTTTAGGAATCCATTTCTTCTTTTTTTCGTAAGGAACTTCTAGTCTCTTTTTTTCAACCATTGCCGGAACTTCAGGGGGAATCTCTCTCACTAAGGAAGGCAACTTCTTCTCTATTTCTTTTTGAGTTTGGCTTACCTCAGTCATTAAAAAGTTAATTTTTTCCCTTTCTAAACCAAGTTCCTCTGCCTTCTTGAGATATTCCATCGCCTTCTTATATCTTTTCTGTTTTTCCTCCAAATCTTCAGACAGTTTAGCAATCCTTATTTGACAATCTCCTAAGGCCCTAAAGATAATCGCTCTCTCTGATGAAGCTTCCTCAAGCTTCAAACTTATCTTCAATAGTTTTTCTACTTCTGGGTATTCTCCTTCTAACTTTGTATCGAGAAGAAGGATGGCTAATCTCAAAATTACTTCCTTAATCTCTTTAATTTGGTTAGTCTCCAGTTTCTCTAGTTCTTCCACTGTTTCTTTTAAGGAGACTTCTTCTAGACCAAGCCAAGATTTCAGACCTTCTTTAAACCAAAAGGTTGCTTGAGGGTAGTTTTTTGTGGAAAGGCAAATCCTTGCCCAATTAAAAATGGCTTTCGCTAAAGAATAATCTCTCTTGGCTAACTCTTTGGCTTTTTGATAGGCAGTATTAGCTGAAAGATGATCAGATCTCTGGCAGTAGACTTCAGTTAAAAGAATAATCCCTTTTAGTCTGAGTGTTTTTTCAATCCCTTCGTCAAAAAGCCAAGGTTTTAATATTTCGATCACCTCCTCTACTTTCTCCTCCTCGGCCTTAATCAAAGCTAGATTGAATTTTATTGTTGGATTGTCTCCAACCAATCTCAGAGCCTCTTGACAGTACTGAGTAGCTAAGGGATATTCTTTTGAATAAAAATAAAAATTACCTAATTCCAGATAAATCATTTCAGCCAATTTCTTCCACTCCTTTTCCCTTCGAAGTTGATTAAGCTCCTTCTTTGCTTCATTAAGATACCTCACTCCTTCTTTAATGAGATTTTCTTGAATTGGGTCGTGCTTAATAGCTTCAGATTTATCTCTGTAAGTAAGAGCTAAATTAAAAAGCGCCTTCACTCTTCTAGAGCCTATGGTTAATTCTTTTGCCTCCGCGAATTTCTCTTGGGCCTCTTTGACTTTTCCTATTTCATAGAGACAAACTCCCAAATTATTGAGGAGTCCCCCTAACTCATTTCTTCTAATCTTCAGTTCTCTCCCTAATTCAATCGCCTTTTGGAAAAAAGAAAGAGCATTCTGGTATTCTCCCTGACTTATCCAGAGGTTTCCTTCTTTCTCGTTTTTTAGAAATTCTTCTATTCTATCAATTCTTTTTTTCTTTTCCATCTCTATTTTCTTCTTTGCCATCTCTATTACCTCTTACTTTTTTAAGGTACTACTTTAATTTTAATAAATTCAAACAAAAAATCAACTAATAAGCGGAATGAACTGGAGAAAGGAAATGATAATGTCAGGGTAAAGTAGTAGAATAAACTTAATGCCTAATAAAACTTCAGTCATTTTTTCGGCATTTTTGGCTCAATTTTTTCTGGGTTGTATTCCATTTTCTTTAAGATAAAAAAATTATATCATAAAAGAGATTTTATGAAAACTGCTTTAGTTTATAATCCGGAAATTAAAAAATATAGTTTTGGCAAGGGACATCCTTTTACCAGCGAGAGGTTTGAAATTTTTATAAATTTCCTTAAAACCAATCTGCCAAATTTTAAGGAATACTTTGAAGAAATTAAACCTCAGCCAGCCACTGAGGAAGAGCTAAAATTATTTCACGCTCAAGAATATATTTGGGCAATGAAAAAGGCTTCTCAGGGAATCGTTCTGCCAAATATTTTTCAATATACTACCTTTGATAATTTGGATCCTTCAACAGGCTATTTGCCAAGGGGAATTGAGGAGGCAACCAGAATTGCTGTTGGCACTTCTTTGAAAGCTGCTCAATTAGTCTTTGAAGGAAAATTTAAAAAGGCAATTTCAATTGGTGGTGGTCTCCATCATGCCAAAGAAAGTTTTGGCGAGGGGTTTTGTATCTATAATGATGTTGTCATTTGTGCTAAAAAATTATTCCAAAAAGGTTTAAAAAGAATTTTAATTTTAGATACCGATGCCCATGCTGGAAATGGAACTTGTCAAGCTTTTTATGAAGATAATAGAGTTTTATTTATCGACCTTCACCAAGATCCAAGAACAATTTATCCTGGAACTGGCTTTAGAGAAGAAATTGGCCAGGGAAAGGGAGAGGGTTTTACTATCAATATTCCCTTACCTCCGAGGGCTGGAGATGATGCCTACCAATATTGCTTTGAGAAAATAATTTTTCCTTTAACAAGAGAATTTAGGCCAGAAATAATAATCAGGAATGGTGGCTCTGATCCCTATTTCGGTGATGGATTAGCAAATTTAGGCCTGACCTTGGAAGGATTTAAAATGATTGGGAAAAATACTAAAAAATTAGCCGAAATTTGCCAGGGAAAAGAGATTGATTTAATTGCCTCAGGTTACAATCAAAAAATTTTACCCCTGGCCTGGCTAGCTTTAATTTCCGGCCTTTTGGATTTAGAAATTCAATTAAAAGACCCTGATGAAAAATTAGCCCCCTCAAAAAATTCAAAACTAATGGAGACAAAAGAAATAATAAAGGAATTAAAAAAACTTCTCAAAAAATATTGGAAATGCCTAAAATAAAAAGGCTAGGAATTTTAAAAAACCTAGCCTCTATTTCCCCGATTGAGGTTTTCCTTTCGTGGCTCGCGCTTAGCTACTGGGTCTCACCTCTCCATTGGCTCGCCTTCTTGATCTTGGTCTCGCCTCTTTTAGCGGCTCCGCGCAACCTCTCTGGATCTCGCGCGTCTTCTGGCTCGCGCATTCCTGGTGGGTCTCGCATGGACAGTGGCTCGCGCTTCGGTAATGGGTCTCGCTTTCATCATGGCTCGCGCCTTATCTTTAGATCTCGCGTCTTTTCTGGCTCGCGCTTTCGCACTGGTGCTTGCTTCTTTTGGGGCTTCCACTTATTTTTAATTATTAAAGAGCTATTTTTAGTTTATCAAAAGAAAAGATTTTGTCAAATAAAAAAGACAGAATTGAAAAATTCTGGCCATTCCCTGTCTATTTTGGCAGGAATTTAACTTAGGCTAGCAATCTGGTTTTCTTTTGACTGCTCAAACTTATCCCGAATTGGTGGAATGTAACTTTCTTCGGGATGGCCAAGAACTTCGATCACATAGGGCTTACCAGATGGCAAGTCTTCGCTCCTTCTGATCTCCTCCCAGAGGTGACAGATAAACATCTTCACCGGAATGCGCAGTGCCATCTGATGGAGATGAGCTTCGGAGATCATTCCTTTTGGCTCATAGTGTCTTCCTGCCGAATCGACAGGAAGCTTTGCCGAAGGAACGATCTTTACTCCTTCTTTCTCAAAGCGCCTGATTAGCTTTTCTTTTGCCTCATCGTAGAGTCGCCGATAGCCACTGTGTTGGGAATTCTGTCTGAGGAATGAACTCCCAAGCCGACCGATTAAAATACTCCTTAGTCTCTCGTTGTAGTGAAGTTTCTGGCCTCGCTTTTTTTTCCAAGCCTTACCTGTCTTCGGATCGATATCGAGCCCGGCGAAGGCATTCATCTGACTAGGGTTTTCAAAGTGCTTCCCAAGCGTCTCTTCTGGTTCTAAGGCCGACTCAAAACCACCAATTATTTGAGCCGCTAATAGGAGATCTATTCCCCTTACCTGAGATAACCAATTTATCCAGATATCCCTTCGTTCAATCGCTGCTTTGATTTCTTTCATTACCTCCCTTTCGGTTTCCAAATAGCGAGAATATAATCTCTCTGTCCGCTGACTCCATTTCTTCAATTGAAGAAGAATTGGCTTAATAGAATCAATGATCTTTTCCGGCGAGATTTTCTTTTTTATCATTCTGTGGAACTCAAAGTAGAGCCGGACCTTTTCCCATTTCCCAATTTTGCTCAGTTTCATCTCGGCATGTTCCAGAGCGATTTCAAGCGATCTTCTTTTCTTTAAATCCTCTTTGAACTCTAAGATTACTGGTGCTACATCAGGATCCTTGCCATATTCTCTTTCCAGGGCCATTTTCGCTCTGGTAATGATTTTCAGCCAATAAGCAATGCGTCTCTTCTGATTGAGATGGAAATCCTCGACTGCATCCGATAACTCTGTCCCTCTTGGTGGCGGAATTACCGCTTCCTATTCTGGTTCTTCCTCT
>Ga0116210_1002306_pt1 | contig 11884 bp, 10 predicted proteins | sample TshhotsprinmetaG_FD_94483 | JGI IMG/M metagenome (GOLD analysis project Ga0116210, IMG submission 94483) | Hot spring microbial communities from South Africa to study Microbial Dark Matter (Phase II) - Tshipise hot spring metaG | ecosystem: Environmental > Aquatic > Thermal springs > Hot... | reverse complement strand
TTGCATTTACCGCACCGATCCAAAGGGGCGGCCTCTTTATGCTTCAGATGAAGCCTTGTTTGGGGAACTTCACCCTTGCGATAGAGAATTGATCGCCAAATTAAGCGAACAAATCACTCAAAGGCTACCTACCTCTTTCAGACTGGTTTGTCCCTTAGGCGTTGGAAATCACATTGACCATCAGCTTACTCGTCTTGCAATTGAAATGTGCGGCTTGGCGGCTTGGTATTACGCTGAAGTACCCTATGTCTTTCGACAGCCGAATTGGGAACAAGAGATTCTGGTTGCTCATTTTACCCCGCATCTAATTCCCATCTCCCAAGCTGGTTTTGAGCAGTGGCTGAAGGCGGTCTCTGCCTACCGCTCTCAGCTCAGCACTTTTTGGGAAAGCGAAGCTCATCTACAACAAACTTTTTTCTCCTACTGGCAAGCCTCCAAAGCATTGCCGCTATGGTCTTGTTCAGATAAATCCTTGCCGGCGGAAAAAATCATTCCTTGACATGCATTCGTCTTGCATATATAATCTTTATCAGCTTTCCTCGATAGCTCAATTCGGCAGAGCGGGCGGCTGTTAACCGCTAGGTTCCAGGTTCGAGTCCTGGTCGAGGAGCCTTCTTTGTTATGGTTATCCTGCTTGTTTCCCTCCACGTTAAGCCTGATTTTATCGAGGCTTTCAAAGAAGCCACGCTAGAAAACGCGCGTCACAGCCTGCAAGAACCAGGGGTGGCACGTTTTGATGTCCTACAGCAAACCGATGACCCAACGCGTTTCCTTTTGGTCGAGGTCTACCGAACACCAGAAGACCCCGCCAAGCACAAAGAAACCTCCCATTACAACAAATGGCGCGAAGTAGCAGAACCTATGCTAGCCGAACCCCGCACTCGCGCCTTATATACTAACATCTTCCCCAGCGACGAACTCTGGTAAAGATCCCTCAGGCAGCAATGGCATTGCACCTGCATCATCGGCATGGCAACCTTGGCAAGCAAGGTAAGGCATGTTTTTGTTGCTGCTCACTCAATCCAGGCGATTTTGTTTGATCTCTTGGTGGATCACTGTATAAGGTAGACTTTTTCCTATGCAGCGCCTCCACTATGCCATTCTCTTCTTGTGCTTCCTGGCGAGCGGCATTGCCCTACGCCTTTGGAGTTTTCATGAAAACAGCCGTCTCTATGGGGATGTCAACCTATTTGCTCTGACAGCCCGCCAGCTCGCTTCAAGCGGCAAACTCGAGTACCCCTTTAAGTATGACTACTCACCCGAAACAGCCTACCTAAGCTTACAAAGCCCTGCTAGCCAACATCCCCCGTTATGGCCCCTCTTGGGTGCCATACTTGCCCGTCTTTGGGCATCTGAAGACACCTTTTTGATGCTCAAAGTGCTCTCCCTGATTGCAGGGCTATGCCTTTGGATCACTTTCTTACCTAGCCCAAAAGAGGTATCTTTCCTTTGTAAAGTGCTTCCTTTCGGCTTAGTTGCCCTCTCGCCTTGGTTGGTAGACTTCAGCACCAATGGCAGTCCTTATATTCTCATTGCATTCATTCTCATATTGGCTGAACGGTTTTGGAGAACAAATTTTCCATCCCGCCTTTCTTCTCTGGTAGGGGCAGGCGCATTGAGCGCCTTTGCCATCCTAACTCACAACAACCTCATCCTTATACCACTATCACTGGCTATCAGAATATTCACATGGCAGGAGCTCCCGAATCAACAGAGATGGATGAAGCTAGGGGCATTCACCATTTCTCTGAGCATCTTCCTTAGCCCCTGGCTGCTATGGAATTGGCAAACTTTTGGACAACTATTCCACTCTCTCTCTTCGTACTACTTGCTTGAACAGCTTGGTTTGGCAACCATAGCCCTCGACGAGGGGCGGGTCGTCTGGACTGTCAAGGCAATCCCCTTCGCAGAGATCGCCCAGCGCTACAGCCTTTTATTTACCAAATCTGCCTGGGCTGGCCTCCGGCAGTATGTAGAAATGATTACGCCCCTTGGCTTTTTTGCGGTTCTTGTTTCTGTAGTGCTGCGCTGGCAACCAGTCAAGTCAGCATTTTCGAAAGAGTTCCCCCGAAGCGTCTGGTCAATACTACCGTCTCCGACAATCCTATACCTCCTAACGATCCTCCTTTGGGCGACCTACAAGACGCGCTTCTTGATCCCTCTCTTGCCTTCCACATATCTGCTCATCGGCGATGCCTTTGGCTATGCGCTGGGGAAGATCAAGAGAGGCCATAGCATCCTTTGGTTGGGCGTGGTAACTTTATTCATCTGGATGATGTTACCCTATCGGCAACAACCCCTAAATCTGTATTATGGGGAAGAAACACCTGCCATTGCCCGTCAATATGACCACATGAGAAGCGTTGCCGCCCAATTGCGGCAACAATCTCTCGGCACTGTGCTTGGCGTCTCCAACAGCCTAGATGGCGGGATTGAAACCATCTATTGGACGAAGCTTCCTTTTGTAATGGGCAGGGGGCTTGATAGCTTTATTTGGAGAAAGTTAGCAACTGACTTTCATGTGCGATATCTTTGGGCTGATTGCCTGCAACAAGAGACTCTCCAACAAATCTTTCCCGTCAGCCAACGAATTCTCTCCAACGGCGTCTATTGTGTTTTGAAGCTTCCATAAATAGCGTGTTTTGTACAACCTATTGCACGAAGTCCAGAGAAGGTTTGGCGAAACCTGACCTTGCATTTTTTAAGACTCATGGGATAATAGAATCAAATCTTAGAGTTTTTCTTACCATAATGTGAATGGCCGCGGGCAATTCTAGGGTCGAAACCTAGGCTTGGAGGAGAAGCCAAATAAACTATCGGAGGAAAAACATCATGAATAATTCGACCCATTCTCGAAAATACCCCTTTCGATGGGAACTGCTAGGCGACCTGCGCTTAGGACGCCCAAATCTCGGCCCAATCACCAGCTTACACGCTTACCGCCTGATGCAATTTACCTTTCGCGATGTCCTCGAGCAAGCAGTAGGCACTGAAAAGGCCGACCAAATCTTTTACGAAGCGGGCAAACTGGCAGGAAGGCAATTCTACCAAAACGCCTTAAAACCCGCAGAAGACCTGAATAAATATATTCGTGAATTACAACTCACCTTGCGAGAATGGGGGATCGGAATTCTACGCATTGAAAAGATGGACCTCGAAAACGGCGAATTTATCCTCACCGTCTCTGAAGACCTCGATTGTTCTGGCCTACCAGAGATTGCAAATGAAATATGCGTCTATGATGAAGGTTTTATCTGCGCCTTACTGGAGAGCTATACTGGCTTACCCTTTAAGGTCAAAGAGATCGACTGCTGGTGTACAGGAGATCGCACCTGTCGCTTTCATGCCCAAGTGACATCTGAAGGATAACTGGTTCATAGAAAACCCTTGCCTCCAGACGAGCTAAATATGGATTCATCTACCCTGTCAAAACAAGACCTTTTAGAACAAGCCCTCCACTTGCTGGATCATTTTCGAATCTTGATTCTCGAGCCGCAAGAGGCTGAGCTCCACCTAACCGACTCAGCACAATGGGCTCCTTATGAGCAAGCCTTACAAACCCTGCTGGAAAGCCGTCGCTTGGCACTTGCCTTAGCTAGAGGTGACTTATCCTACGAACTTAGACAGAAAGGAGCGCTTGCTGGAGCCTTGAAATCGCTCCAAGCCAACTTGCGCCACCTTACCTGGCAAACTCAACAAGTCGCACGTGGCGATTTCACCCAACGGGTGGAATTTATGGGTGAATTCTCCGTTGCTTTCAATGAGATGGTCTATCAATTGGATGCCATGGCTAAAGAGCTTCAAACCCAGCAGGATGAATTGATTCGCCGCAACGATAGCTTAATCCTTGAAATCGCTGAGCGCGAACGGGCCGAAGCTGCGGAGCGGGAACAGCGACAGCTAGCTGAAGCCCTACAAAGTGCTGCTATGGCATTGAATGCCACATTGAACTATGAAGAGGTACTGGATATCATGCTCGATCGGGTCGGGGACGTGGTGGCTTACGATTCAGCGGTGATTATGGAAGTCGAGGGCATGTCTGCGCGCGTGCGCCGGGCAAAAAATTATCACCGCTACGGAGAAGAAGTCGAAAAACGGGTGTTGCAGACCGAATTCGACATCCCTAAAACACCCAACTTGTTCACCATCTTCACAACTTTGAAGCCCCTCGTGATTTCCGATGTTGACCAATACCCAGCTTGGGATCGCAGCAAGACTGGAAACCCAATCCGTTCATGGATAGGCGCGCCGATCTACGCCCACGGCAAGGTATTGGCGTTCTTTTCGCTTGATAAACTAGGACCCAACTTTTATCAAGAAGAACATGCCCATAAACTAGAAATGTTTGCCAGCCATGCTGCCCTGGCGATGGTCAATGCCCGCCTCTTTCAGGAGATCGAACGCCTTGCCGTGACCGACACTTTAACCGGCTTATATAACCGCCGTTACTTCTTTGAGCGCGCCTGCCAAGAGTTTATCCGTTCTTGCCGATACCAGCACCCTCTAACGATCGTGATGTTAGACCTCGATCATTTCAAAGCCGTAAACGATACCTACGGGCATCCGATCGGGGATCTTGTCCTGCAAACGATCAGCCGTTTGGTTACCCAAACAGTGCGGAAGAGCGATCTGGTGGCGCGCTTTGGCGGGGAAGAGATTATCCTGCTTCTGCCTGAGACGACTTTGCAATGCGGTGAAGCGCTCGCTGAACGCTTGCGGCAGAAGATTGCCACATTAAGCATTCCAACCAACGACCATACCCTTTCGATTACTGCCAGTCTTGGTGTAAGCTGTGGCAACCCTGCTAACTGCAAACTGGAACCACAGCGGGCAATCGAAACCCTGATTGAATTCGCCGATCAAGCTCTCTACTTAGCAAAGCAAAACGGCCGCAATCAAGTTCGCTCTCTCCTACCCTCCTTCGCAGAGAAACCCACCGCTTGAAAGCGACCCAAATTCGATTGGGGGAGATTTTTCTTGCCCTCACTTTGCGCAACCGCATTGGCTTTATTGTAATCGCACGCTTGTACAAAACACAATCCCGATCGTCAATTTGCGCCTTGACTTCTCGTGTTAGAATAAATCAACACGAAAATCATGATGAGCCCATGATCCACTTTCCAACCACACTCCACCCATAGAAGGGAGAAAAAATCATGACGGTTACACAGCCCCATTTTCTTGAGCAAATGAAGCGCATCCCTGAAGTCCTTGCCCCTAGCTTAGCCGAAGATTGGCCCAAATTGCCTGTCATCAAAGCGGAGGGTGCTTATCTCTACACCGCTGACGGTAAGCGTTACCTCGATTTCACCTCAGGCATTGCCGTCACCAACCTTGGGCATGGCCATCCGCGCGTATTAGAAGCCGCTCGGCGTCAGATGGATGAAATGGTGCACAGTGCTGTCGGTGTCACCATTCATCAGTCCCTGCTTGATTTATGCGATGCCCTGCCAAAAGTCTTGCCGCCGGGGATGGACATGTTCTTTTTCGGCAACAGTGGTGCAGAAGCTGTAGAAGGGGCAATCAAATTAGCCCGTTATGTAACTGGCCGGCCGGGCATTATTGCTTTTGAAGGCGGCTTTCACGGGCGCACCTATGGGGCAGCTTCAGTCACAACCATCAAGTCCAAATATCGCAACCATTATGAACCCTTTGTACCGAGCATTTATTTTGTCCCTTATCCCTATGCTTACCGCTGCCCGCTTGGTGCCACCCCGGAAAAAGCGCTGGACTGGACCCTATCCAGCCTTGAACGCCTCTTTCAACACCAAATTCCCCCCTCTCAAGTCGCTGCCTTTCTGGTCGAACCGATCCAAGGAGAAGGAGGCTATATCGTGCCGCCGCGCGATTTCTTACCCGCCTTGCGCAAAATCTGTGATGAGCATGGCATTTTATTGATCCTTGACGAAGTGCAAACTGGCTTCGGGCGCACGGGTGAAATGTTCGCCTGTCAGCATGTCGGCGTCATTCCTGATATCATGGCAATTGCCAAGGGCATTGCCAATGGCTTTCCCCTAAGCGCCACCGTTGCCAGCCGACAACTGATGAGTCAATGGCTGGCTGGTGCGCACGGCACCACCTATGGCGGCAATCCCATTGCTTGTGCAGCCGCTTTAGCCACGTTAGAAGTGATTCGCGAAGAAAACCTGCTAGAAAACGCCCGCAAGATGGGGCAACGCTTCTTGGATGGGCTGAATGCGCTGAAGAAAAAATACCCGATCATCGGCGAAGTGCGCGGCTTAGGGCTGATGCTGGCAATGGAATTTATCCATCCCAACACCGATAAACAGCCCAACCCTGAAGCTGCTTTTAACTTATTGAACGCTATGCTGGAACAAGGCTTAGTAGCATATATGGCTGGCACGTATGGACAGGTAGTGCGCTATATCCCACCCCTGATTGTCACCGCTGAGCAAGTTGATGAAGCCTTAGCCATTACTGGGAAAGGACTAGCCCAGATCGCCTCTTGATCCCTGTACTTAGTTTCCCTCCTGGCGCGATAAAGGGTTTCTAAGGCGAGGCGCAAGCCAAGAAGCAACTGCCCTATCGCCGCGCTGACTTGCGCCTCCACACAGCCTGAATCCTATGCTGATGGGTGCAGGTAGTTTTACTCCGCACGCATCAGTGGAGCGCTTGAAGAGGGTTGCCAAGCGCTGAAATCCCAATCGGCTAAGGCTTGGCGCATTTCGCTCAAATTGTGCAGCTCAAATTTGTTCAAAGCATTGCGGGCATGGGTCTTGACCGTATCATAGGAGACAATTAATTGATCTGCAACTTCTCGGTAGGTGTATCCGAGGCAGAGCAAAGCAACCACCTGCTGTTCCCGCCGCGAGAGCCTCTGCCAGCGGCGCACGTACTCCTGAGCGGCGAAGCGCGCCGACAGGGCATAGCGCAGCAAATCGGCCGCCATTTGCTGGGCAGAGCAACCCTCTTGGGCTGCTAGCTCTTCCAGAAGCCGCCTCAGCTCAGGGTCGCTAATCACCAGTCCCGCCGCCGGGGCAATGCGATTCCCCACCGGGCGCAACCGCTTCCAAAACGACATCGAGTCACCTCCTCTCAATCTCACCAAAAAGGATAAGCTCGGCAAAATAAATAGAACTTATGTTCTATTATAATTGTAGCCGAATTTGCCCTCCTTGTCAATGATTTCAGCGTCCCGTTTTCGCCCTTCTCCTGTCGCTCAAGCCACTGCAGCCCAAGACAATTGACAACAGGGCAAGTCCTGTTCAAATCCCAAAAATCTAAAAGCCCCCAAGCAAGCAGCGGTATAATTAGTTACTAACCGACTGATCAAGCAAAAGTCTCATGACCACTTCGCAAAGCCAAGCACCCTTTCTAAAAGTCCTTCGCAACATCCCTTTTCAGGTGGATCGAGCAATCCTTCGTCAGCAATTGCGCTTGAAGCCCAACAGCCACCACCTGATTGAACTCGACTGCTTGATCGAGCAAGCTCAGACTATCGGCAAACCCAAAGCGATGGTGCGCATGGTCAATGTAGATGATAAGGGCGAGAATTGGGTGCAGTTAGATGGGCGGCGACTGCATAGTCGTGTGTTGCGGGTCAACCTCGAGGAAACCCAACGCGCTTTTATCTTTGTCGCCACCGCTGGTTTAGAACTTGAGAGCTGGTCGAAGTCAATCACCGACTTGCTCCAGCGCTTTTGGGCAGATGCCATCCAAGAGCTTGCCCTCGAAACGGCGCGGCGCGCTCTGCACGAATACCTTGTGCAACGCTTCCACCTCGGCTTGCTCTCGGAAATGCATCCCGGCTCGTTGGACGACTGGCCGCTGCATGCCCAGGATGATGTCTTCGCCTTGCTTGGGGACGTGAAAGGCGAGATCGGCGTCTCTATGACCGAGAGCAAACTCATGCATCCTGTCAAATCCGTATCCGGCATCGCTTTCGCCACTCAAACCCATTTCACCAGTTGCCAGCTCTGCCCGCGCGAAAACTGCCGCGCTCGCCAAGCCCCTTTTGAGGCTGATTTATTTGAAAAACGCTACACCCTTTCAAAATAAGATCAACCCTCACCTATCAAAACTGTAAACGTTATCACTTGTCTAAAAAAGGCTTTCGGATATAGAATTAAATTAGTGCACAACGAAGCGTTTGCTAGGTGTCCTGTTTGTCTTAGATAGTTTTTTCACTCCGGCTGGTTGTCTTCTTTCGGGAAAGCAGGCTGGTATAAAAGAGCGAGGCGCATTTGCGTCATACCATCAATCTGTGGAACTTTCGCGCTGAACTTCTGCGGCGATACCTGACGCCTCTCAAAATCATTTCGCTGAGCGCAGTGGGGGGGCTGTTGTTTTTATCCTTTGTTTTGCCCCTAACCACCCGACAGCAGCAAACTCTGTGGTTATACTGTCTAGCCATTGCTAGCTACATTTTCATATACTACTGGCTTCTCTTCCCGCGCTTTTGGTACCAACGATGGATGCCGTTTCTCAACATCGTAATGAATGTCACCTTGATCAGTGGGGCTTATTTATTGATGGGTGGATTGCTACCCTCGATGAATGGATTGTTGGTTATCGTTATCTTTATCAGTGGGATCTTTATCGGGTCAGCTGCTGCTTACTTGGCTGCCACCACCTCGTTCCTTGGTTCGATCGCAGTTGACAATTACTTTTCCTACCCCACTCTCTATCAAACTACGTCTCAGATCATCCACTTCCTTGAGTTTTTTATCACTGCGTATATCAGCAGCGCCCTTGGCAATCTGCTTGCCTATCAAGTTAGTGAACGCCAACGCCAAAACGAAGATTTATCTCTTTTGCTAGACGCCAGCTTGACCGCTACCGCCTCGCTCGATCTCAACCAAACCATACCACAACTAGTTTCAAAGATTGTCGCCTTTCTACCAGTATCCTCAGCGCGAATCGACCTCTTGGAAGAAGGCTACTTGGTTCCCTACGGCGTGGCATCTTCGCGTCACGGGATTGAAAGATGGCTTAACCTTCGTAAGCGCCCGCGCTTGGCTGAATTACCTTGGATTAGAGCCGCCTTCGAAACCCGACAAACCATCCAAACAGATCGGGATCATATCGAATTAACCCCTTATTGGCTGGATTTCACCCATTTTTTCTCTCCAGACACTCGCGCGATTTGTGTGATTCCCTTGGTTGCCAGCAAGGGAGTGGTCGGATTTCTGTCGGTCGGTGAGGTCAGAAAACCTCTGCGAGAGCCTATTGATCAAATCAAAGTCGACTTTCTGGAAACGCTCGCCAATCAAATCGCGGTGGTCGTTGAGAACGCGCGTTTACACCTGGAGGAGCAAAAGAAAGCCAAGCGCCTAGAAGTCCTCAATCGAATCGCAACCATCGTTAGCTCAACCATTGAATTGGACGAGCTGTTGAGAGAACTATACGAGCTCCTGATCCAAGTCATCCCTGCGGACACTTACTATGTCGGCTTAGTCGACTGGACTCGCAAAGTCATCGATCTAAAGCTATTGCTTGATTTGGGAGAATCCTTCGAAGGCGTCTTTATCCCACTGGATCAAGGTTTAGCCGGTTATGTGGCTCGGGAACATAAACCGCTGCTGATTGGCTATTTCCAGCGTGAGCAAGATACATTGCCGGTAAAACCGGTGATCATCGGCAAATCGCGCATGTCCGAGTCATGGTTAGGGGTACCATTTGGCAAGGACGGCCACACCCAAGGCATACTGGCTGTTGCCAGTTATATTCCCCATGCATTTGACGATGAAGACCTTCAACTCCTCATGAACGTTGCTCAACAAGCATCTTTGGCAATCGACAACGCCCGCCATCACGCCGAGGTGGAAGAACGCGCCCGCCGCGATTCGCTCACCGGAGCCTATAATCATGGCCATTTTCTATCTGCCCTTCGCCAAGCAGTGCACTCCGGCTTGACAAACCAACGGCCGGTATCCCTGATCATGCTGGACATCGATCATTTCAAGTCTTATAACGATCGCTACGGGCATACTATTGGCGATGAGGTTCTTTGCTTGATCGTGCAGGTGATCCAAAAACAGGTGACAAGCAATGATGTGATCGGTCGGTGGGGTGGAGAGGAATTTGGCTTGGTTTTGGAAGGGACATCACCCGAAAATGCCTTGCAGATTGCTCAACGCATTCGATCTGCCCTTTCGCAAACCACACTGACAACCTCGCATAAAATGAAGATCGCAGCTCCGACGATTAGTCAAGGCATTGCTTGTCTACCTCTTCACGCTCACACAGCAGAGGAGTTGGTTGAAAAAGCCGATCAAGCTTTGTATATCGCCAAAGTAGCCGGTAGAGACCAAATCTACCTGTTTGGCGAGGATGCCCCCCTTAAGTAGAGGCAGAAGCGGGAATATAACTTAAACCCACCGTCCCGGGCCCCGAATGCACAGCTAAGGCAGGGGAGAGAGAGGTAACCAACGTTTCAACACAGTTGAATTGAGCGCACACTTTCTCTTTTAGGCTGTCTAATTGATCTGCAGCAGCGACATGCATAAAAGCAACCTTGATATTGCGAATGCCGCTCAATCGCTCTTTCATCAGTTCCACAATGCGGCTATAAGCCTTCGGACGGGTGCGCTCGGTGGCTAAGGCGACAATGACTCCATCCTGCATGCCAATGATGGGCTTGATGTTTAGCAAAGAACCAATCAAGTGCTGCGCTTTGCCAATTCGCCCCCCCATATAAAGATAGCGCAAGGTATCCGCGGTCATCATCATCATCGATTGTCCGGCCGTCTGACGGGCTTTCTCGACCACTTCACCAATCCCCAAGCCTTGTTTTGCCGCTCTAGCGGCTTCGACTACTGCCCAGCCTTGCGCCATGGCGACGGCTAAGGTGTCAATGACATCCACGCGCAGCTTGGGCATTTTCTCTTTGAGCATCTCCACCGCCGCCAGACAGGATTGATAGGCGCCACTCCCTTTTGAGGTCATTGTAAGGGCGACAATGTTCAAACTGCGCTCTGCCAACCGCAAAATCGCATTGACGTAATCCCCCGGGCTGGGGTTCGATGTGGTCGGCAGGGTTTGAGCGGTCAACAGGTATTGAGCGAACTCGTCTGGTTTGACATCAACCATATCTCGCAGTGTCTCCATACCCCGCATCACATAATAAGGTACTAGTTCAATCTCCAATTCCTCAACTAAAGAAGAGGGGATACTGGCAGTTGTATCGGTGAGAATGCCCACAGTCATTTTTTTAAGTCTCCTTAACGTATATATTCTGTATGATAAAGCATGATGGAATTCTGCGCAAGTGTTTATTTCGAGTGTAACGAACAAAAACCGGCTGTCCCTTGGGGCAGCCGGGGCAAGGAAACGCAAATTTGGGGAGTTAGGAGTAGAAAATCGTTAAGAGACCAGTTGATCTACCATCCGTTCTGCTTCTTGGAATGAACGCACTTCGCTTGCCGTATAGCCCACTGCGCGCGAGGTGCGCTGGAATTGATTGGCAGTGATAATCGCCCCATCGGAGATCACGCGAATTTCAGCCCCCATACCTGCGTCCAACAGGGATTGCATTGTCTTCTGCAATTCTAAGCGACCTTCCTCGGGCAGTGGCTCCAGTTCGTGGATATCCGAAATCAAGATAAAACCCGCCTGCAACTTACGGGCATTCTTCACCAATGTGTCACACATCGTGCGACACTCATTGACCTCCAATTTTCCCTTCGCTAGAAACAGGAGTTTATTCTCGAAGAAATTGGTGCGTATGTCAAACATCTTGGCCTCAGCTTTCTATAACCTGAAGCCATTATAGCGTTACGCCCCAAATTCTCCAAGAATTTGAGAGCTATTCTTACAAAATTATTAGGTCGAAGAATGCGCTAGTATTCTAATAAGCGTGGCAGCTTTTTCGCTTGCTCGATCCAGTCGGCTACTTGAGATTGAACAGGCATCTTGCGCACCA
>Ga0116210_1002303_pt1 | contig 11912 bp, 16 predicted proteins | sample TshhotsprinmetaG_FD_94483 | JGI IMG/M metagenome (GOLD analysis project Ga0116210, IMG submission 94483) | Hot spring microbial communities from South Africa to study Microbial Dark Matter (Phase II) - Tshipise hot spring metaG | ecosystem: Environmental > Aquatic > Thermal springs > Hot... | reverse complement strand
CTTAGCCGGCCTCTGCCTGGTGAAGAGACCGAACGAAGGAATGTTGGCACAAGGATGCCCAGAGACATGGGAGGGTTCGTCCTCATCAGTGAAGCAGAGATCCAAGGTGCATCGCATACACGTTCTCCACTGCAGTAAAATCTTCTCCTCGCTTTTGTTTCTTACTCTCCCGTTTCAGCAAATCGCTTAATTCTCGCCCCAATTTCATCGCGGACGCGTTGGAAAACAGCCCATTTTTCTTCTTCTGTCCCTTCTGCTTTAGCCGGGTCGTCAAATCCCCAATGAACACGCTTGACATGCGGTGGCGTTACGGGACAATGATCAGCTGCATGTCCGCACAATGTCACGACTAAATCGGCCTTGTTTAAAATTTCTGGATCGATGACGTCAGATGTTTGGTTCGAAATATCAATCCCCACTTCTTTCATCGCTTTTATTGCGTTTGGATTTAAACCATGTGCTTCAATCCCAGCGCTATATACTTCCCATTCGTCCCCAAGATATGTTTTTGCCCATCCTTCTGCCATCTGGCTGCGGCAAGAGTTTCCTGTGCATAAGAAATAAATTACTTTTTTCATTACTTCTCGACTCCTTTTAATAAATGATAAGTAACCATATATATAACCCAACGAGAGTAATAAATAACGTTGGGATGGTTAAAATTAAACCATTTTTAAAATAAGTGCCCCACGTGATTTTTACTCCTTTTGTCGAAAGTACATGCAACCAAAGAAGTGTAGCAAGCGAGCCGATCGGTGTAATTTTCGGTCCTAAATCAGAGCCAATTACATTCGCATAAATGAGTGCTTCACGAATGACTCCTGTCGTATTTGTATCGGCAATGGCTAGCGCATCGATCATTACTGTTGGCATGTTGTTCATCACAGATGATAAAATAGCTGCGATAAAGCCCATGGCCATCGTTACAACAAACAATCCTTGACTTGCTGCTCCTTCAATAATGTCAGTTAGAATCGTTGTCAGTCCAACGTTACGCAATCCGTATACAACAACATACATCCCGATCGAGAAAAAAACGACAGCCCAAGGCGCCCCTTTTAATATTTGTTTTACATGCACAGCGGGACTGCGTCTCCCCATCCATAAAAATAATAAAGCGACAGCGCCGGCAATAAATGAAACAGGAATGTTTGCGAATTCGCCGACAAAATAACCGATTAACAAAACACTAAGGACGAACCATGACAATCGAAACATGCGTACATCTTTAATGGCTTCGTACGGTCGCTTGACATGAGACAACTCGTAGCGCTTTGGAATGTCTTTTCGGAAGTATACATATAACACTAAGATGCTCGCTATAAGTGAGAAAAAGTTCGGAACGATCATACGTGTTGCGTATTCAACGAAACTAATGTTAAAAAAGTCCGCTGATACAATGTTGACAAGATTGCTCACAACAAGCGGCAACGATGTCGTATCCGCAATAAAACCCCCCGCTAAAATAAACGGCAGCACGTTTCGCTCGTCAAATTGCAACGCGCGCACCATCGCCAAAACAATTGGTGTTAAAATCAATGCCGCCCCATCGTTAGCAAAAAACGCTGATACGAGCGCACCAAGCAAGGAAACGAATACAAACATGCGAACGCCATTCCCATTAGCAACTCGTGCCATATGTAAAGCTGCCCACTCAAAAAACCCGATTTCATCTAAGATTAATGAAATAATAATAAGTGCAATAAAAGCAAGTGTGGCATTCCATACAATATTCGTCACGTCAATCACGTCTTGAAAATCGACAACCCCAGCGAGCAATGCTAATATCGCACCGCCGCACGCCGACCAACCGATCGATAGATTACGTGGTTGCCAAATGACAAACAAAAGTGTCACGAGGAAAATCAATGATGCGAGAATAACAGAAAGCAAAAAACCACTCCTCTCGTCTTATTCACAACGGATGCGCATTCCATCTGCCTCAAGCTTACGAATTTCTTCTTTCTGATTCGGTAAGTGAACGAGAATGTTTTGAACGAATGAATAAAATTCATGTTGTTTGTTTAGTGAATAAAACACCCATTGCGCTTTTTTCGTTTCTTTCACTAAATCACTATCTTTTAATTTTCGTAAATGTTGACTAATCGCTGGCTGGCTCATTTGTAAAATATCAACGAGCTCACATACGCAACAATCTGCTTCATTTAATATAGCCATGATTTTCAGCCTCGTTTTATCACCTAGTAGTTTTAAAATGTTGGCTATCTCCTCGATTTGACACATATACCTCCCTCCTTCATTCGATAATCATTATATAAGCATGTACTTATATAGACAAGTAAAGATTTTGTAAACTTAAAAAAGAGCTGATCGATTGATCAACTCTTTTGGTGTAAAACTAATCGTCATCTACCGTCCATGTGATATTCGTTTTAGGTTGTTGTTTCATTTTTCATTCCCCCTTCAACATGTATTTGTTTTCTAAATTAAAACCATTGGTACATTGAACATTTGCGATCCATAATCTCTTCTTCGAGTTGATGAATGAGCTGTTCTTGTTCTATTTCTTCAGCCGTCCATATTCGTCGTTGAATAGAAATTGTTAAGAAAAATAAATGAAACTTCATCACTTGTTCACCTCCTTTCAATAAAAAATCCGCAAGAGAAGATCCCTTTGCGGACTGAGAATAAAAGCCGCAAGGAACAGAACCTTCCTTGCGGCTTTTAAGCGCTTATGAAAAGATCAATGTTCTTAACATGGGAAGGTTGGACCAATCTTTCTTTGTTCAGTTGTGTTCCATACTCCTGTCATTGTCATCATGGTCCTTCCCTCCTTCCCAAATGATTTGATATAGTAAATTATATACATGATAAGATAAGTTTGTAAATACATAATAAAAATTTTTCCAAAAGGATTACAAAGATATGTATATGAAAGAAAACCAAAGGTATGCACGGACCAATGCATCATTTTTTTCTTTTTCTTTTAAGAAAATTGCTCATCGATGCACGATATATTTTTGTTGTGCTATTTGTTATTTTTGACTATGATCAAAAGGGAACATGTAGAAAGGAGCGTTTTATGAAACATACAGACATATACATCTTATCTGGATTTCTTGGAAGCGGGAAAACGACACTATTAAAGCGTCTCTTGCAAAGCGAAAAAGAACGAGGACGAAAAGTAGCGGTTGTGATGAATGAGATCGGTCAAGTATCCATTGATTCACATGCCGTTTCTGAAGATGCTCTGTTAAGCGAATTATTGAGCGGGTGCGTATGTTGCACGATTCAAGATCAATTTGAAGTAGAGATTTATTCTCTTCTCCAGCAACACGCATTAGATGTGATTTATATTGAAACAACAGGGGTAGCGCATCCAGTTGAAGTGCTCGATGCATGCATGTCGCCATTATTTGCTGGTCGCGTTCAAATGAGAGGTATCATTACAACGATTGACGCTACGCGTTGGTCAAATCGTCAACAACTTTCTGTTCCACTGCAAATGTTATTAAAAGAACAAGTTCGTCACGCAGATGTATTAATTGTCAATAAGACAGACGAATTATGTGTAGATGCGCAGGCGAAATTATCGTTTGAGTTACAAGCAATCAATAGTGATGCGCGCATCATTTTCACGACATACTCTAACGTCCGCATAGATGATATTCATCTTCTGTCACATCGGATGCGAAACGAACATGAGCGGCTGAACGTTGAGCGGTTGCGCATTCAAACGTATGTACATACATTTACAAAGCCGATTGATTTACATATGTTTGAACGATGGGTGCGCCAGTTGCCTGATACAATTTATCGTATGAAAGGTTTTTTGCGTTTTACTCATACAAGCGAGGTTTACTCTTTTCAGTACGCTTATGGGCACCACTATATATGAAAGAAGAGATGAACGTTCCACTACATTTTGTCATTATCGGTGAACAGCTTGATAAACAAAGACTAAAACAACAACTTGATGACATGCAAAAAGGAGAAGGTTGATTCCCTCTCCTTTTACTTTCGTCCAAAGTCCGCTTTAATTTCTCCCCATTGTTCCGTTTCCCACTTTATAATTTCGTTTGTATAATGGTGTGTGCGCAACCACGCTTCGGCGCGTTCAATGAGCTGCCAAACACGTTCCGTTTCAGCAGTACGGGCAAGCGTCGTATTCGCTTTTTTTTCTTTCACCCATTTTATAGCCGTAGCGGAGTCTGAATAAATCGGCCAATTTTTGTTTTGTTTCTGTAACCATGCTAGTCCGTGTACAATGGCTAAAAATTCACCAATGTTGTTCGTACCGATCATCGGTCCAACGCGAAAAAACTCTTCCCTTGTTTTCGTATGTACTCCTCGGTATTCCATTGCCCCAGGATTGCCGCTACATGCTGCATCTACGCACAAGCTTTCTTCTATATAACTCATTGAACGTTCGACGACCTTATTCTTCTTCGCGCCGCCCATCATTGGACCAGATGCAAATGCTCGCTCTGCTTCTTCTTTCGATAAAAATGAGCGATATTTTGCCCCGGGAATGCCAATGACGTACTGTTTACACTCATCCCAAGATGAAAAAATGCCTGTTTTTGCTCCTTGCCAAACGACATAATACTTTTTCAATATGCCACATCCTCGCAGTTGGAATAAAAAACAAAGATGAAGATTACTGAAGAAGGAACAGGAAGAGGAAGATGGCGGAGGAGGGGGGATTCGAACCCCCGCGGGCTTTGACACCCCTATCGGTTTTCGAGACCGACCCCTTCAGCCGAACTTGGGTACTCCTCCGTATGGTGGGGGTGCCAAAGAAATTATAGCGAAAACGTTATATTTCGTCAATTACCTTTTTTGTTTCTCAACGTAATCAACAAGCCCCATTGCGCATACTTGTAAATCAAGCTGAAGTAGTTGATATACATCAGCATCATCTGGTACTTGTTGTTTACGCAAAAAGGTACGAACGATCTCAAATAAACGATTGAAAACGGCCTCGGTTTTTTCTGTAAACGATTGATTGGCTCGTTCACTCACGACTTCATTGCCTACTTGAACAAAAATAGGAAGCCAGTAGTGCAACTGTTCCCAAACCGTTTGCACTTGCTGCGACATGCCAAAATGACCGAAATATATACGCCCTGGACGTAATGCCTTAAATCTTTCAATGGATGCAAGCATCGCCTCGGGATCAAATTGATTTGGTGATGTAGATGGCAAGTATAGCTCTACGTAGTATGAAAGAAGTTGCGGATAAAAAACGCCAGCTGTATCACCTGTAAAAATACCGTTGCTTTTTGAATCATAAATGGAAAAATGGTGATTCGCATGTCCCGGTGTATGCATAAACGTTAGCGTGCGATCCTTTCCAATTTGTAGCGTCTCTCCATCTTCCTTTGCAATTAATCGGTCTTCAGGAATTGGAACGATTGGGTCAAACAATGCGTCAAATTTTTCACCATAAACCGCTTTTGCTCCTTGAATAAGACGAGACGGATCAGCTAAATGGCGCATACCTTTTGGATGGACAAATACGCGAGCATTTGGACAATGCTGCAATAACACACCCGTCCCGCCCGCGTGATCTAAATGAATATGAGTGACGATAATATTTTTCACATCGTGTAAGTTAATGGACAATGCTTCTAGCCCTTTAATTAAATGCGGGATCGAGGGGCTTGCGCTCGTTTCGATAATTGTCACTTCTTCCTCTTGAAATACATATGCTCCTGTTCGTTGAGCAGTTTGTAAGTCATATAAATCAATAAGCGAAATACCAAACCCTAAATCAACCGGTTTTGTCATGCGTATTCTCCTTCCTTTGTTTGAATGAGTCGAGTGAAATGATGAACAATTTTTGCTGTCAGTCCCCAGATGACTTTATCCTTGTAATAATAAAAATGCTCTTCGATTTGTCGCGGCCGCCAATTATACTGCCTTCCCCCTGGGATATGTTCGAACGGGAAATGCTCTTCGGGTTTCGGTTCAAGCTGAACGTGATATATGTCTGGCTTTGTTTCAACAAAGAAGGATAGCGGAACGGTAAATACTTCTGCCACTTCTTTTTCATTTATTTTCATGCACGTCGTATCTACAAACGCAGCAAACGGATAAATGACCATACCGAACGGCGATAACATGTAATCAAGCGGGACGATGTGTGTAATGCTTTCTTTTTGAATGCCTAACTCCTCACACGTTTCACGAACAGCGGCATCGCTCGGATTTTGATCGCATTCGTCTATCTTGCCACCCGGAAAACAAATTTCCCCCGGTTGACGACGCAACTGAAATGAACGCACTTCAAATAAAACAAATACATCGTCATTTTGACGGACGAGCGGGAGAAGTACGGCATATGTAGCAAATGTGTCAAAGTCCATGATCGTTGGCGTTCGCTGTTGCAACTTCTCCATCGCGGTATACAACCTTTTTTTCATCAGTAAACATCCCTTTTCGTAAATACATAAAAAGAAATGATAAGCGCTACAAGCGCCCAAATGGCTAGTACAGTCATCGAAAATGAAAGTGTCATTCCATCAATAGGCGGTGCCATGCCACTAACGTAGCTTGTGAGTCGCAAATTGACCATAAACAAATATTTTGCGGATTCCCATGACGACACCATGCTTGATAAAATCGCTCCAGAAATAAGAGCGGCGAGCATGATTCCCATTACTGCTGCTGTGCTACGCAGCAACACGGAAAGCATAAATGTAAGCGTGCCGACGACGAGTGAAACAAAAAAAGCAAGTCCAATTTCAATAAGTAAGTATTTCCATTGAGGAATGAGGTGAACACCCGCTGTATTTAATTCTTCACCTTGAATCGAAAATCCTGTTAAAAGAGGCAAATTCCATCCGCCATATCCAAATACAATGCCCGAGATGGCATACGATAAAACTGCAACGGAAAACACGATAAAGGATGTAGATAAAATCATAGCGATATATTTGCTCATTAAAATTTTCCATCGTTTCACAGGACGTGTCAACAATAGTTTAATTGTTCCCCCACTTGCTTCTGACGAGACAAGGTCAGCGGCAATGACCATAACAAGAAGCGGCAAAAACAGTTCAATCGAATTTTCGATGAACATGCGCATAAACGTCGGTGCACCAGGTGCCATCGGATTAATGTCATTGTCTAAATAATATTGTTGTTGTTGTAAACGAATTTTAAGAAATTTTTTCCACTCCTCAGAAATTCCTGTTGAATTTAACCGATTTTGTGTATCGATAATTTGTTGTTGTAGTTGTGTGCGCCAATCTGTTGTTCCGATTCGTTCTCGAATCGTTTCAACTTGTTTAAATTGTGCATATGTAAACAAGCTAACGAGAACAGCAACAATTGCTGCGATAATAAACAACCGCTTTTTACGAACGATTTTTAACATTTCATTGTATACGAGATTAATCAATCGTTTCCCCTCCTGTTAATTCGATAAATAAGTCTTCGAGTGTTGGAAGTTTGCGCTCAATACTACTCACACTCACTCCGGCTTCAATTAGGCGGGCATTACAACGGGCGATGACTTCGTTTGCTTCGTAAACTGTAACGATGAAGTCATCTTTTTCACCTAGAACGGTTGTTTCGTTTTTTAATATTTGTTTTGCGATATGAATCGGGTGAACATTCCAGTATGTCCGTGCTTGTTCTTTCAATAAATGTTCAACTGTATCAATGCGAATAACTTCCCCTTTAGACATGATGGCCACCCGATCACACATCAGTTGTATTTCGCTTAACAAATGGGAAGAAACGAGAACGGTTAACTGTTCTTGTTCGGCAAGTGTACGAATAAATTGTCTCATTTCGCGAATGCCGACAGGGTCTAGACCGTTCGTTGGCTCGTCTAAAATGAGCACGGTAGGTTTTCCAAGTAACGCTTGTGCGATGCCGAGACGTTGCCGCATGCCAAGAGAGTATGTTCGAACGAGATCATGAATCCGATTTTGTAAGCCGACGAGCTCAACAACTTCTTGAATGCGTGTTGTAGGAATGGACGGCAACATACGTGCAAAATGCTCAAGGTTTTCCCATCCGCTTAAATATGGGTAAAGTTCAGGGTTTTCAACGATACAGCCAATATGTTGAATGGCTTTTGTAAATTGTTTTTGCAAGTCATATCCGCAAACAAAAATCTTCCCGGATGTCGGCTTGATTAATCCGACGAGCATACGAATCGTCGTTGTTTTTCCTGCGCCATTTGGGCCTAAAAAGCCGAACACTTCTCCTTTTTTTAAAGAAAACGAAAGTCCTTTAATAATTTCTTTTTTTCCAATCGTTTTTTTTACGTTTTGTACAACTAACGTTTCTTCCATTATTTCTCTCCTTCCGTTAATGTGATAAGTGCGGCGACGCGTTCACCCATTCGTTTGTATCCCTCTTTATTTGGATGGAATTTATCCGTATATAAATAGTCGTTTACTTGAAGTTCAAACAAATCGTACGTTGGAACACAAATGATGGACTTGTATTGGGCGGCCACTTCGGATGCGGCATAGTTCCAATTTCGCACAATCGCCGACGTTTCTTTTCCGTTGTCTAAATCGTTAAATGGATTGTATAAGGCGATATAAAATACAGGTGCATTTTCGTTTATCTTACGTATAAGTAGGAAAATTGTATTTAGTTGTTCAATAAATTTTTTCTTTTCTTTTTCTATTTGTGTTGTCGACAAATCGCGCAATGCTTCACCACCGCGAAATAAATCATTTCCTCCAATTGTCATCAAGATGATGTCTGCTTCTTTTATTTGACGTTGCACTTCTTTTTGTTTCAATTGTTCAATAAGCTGTGCAGACCGCTGCCCTTTAATGGCTAAATTAGTAAATTGAATTTGTTTGTCTGTTCGTCTTTTAAGTTCATCCATCACATGACCGACATATCCTTTTCCTGTTTCATCTCCAGTTCCACGCGTTAACGAATCGCCGAGAGCGACAATCGAAAGCGCATCTTTTTGTTTTGAGTTTGAATTTGTCGCCTCGATTTGTTTTGTTGATGAAGAAGCTTCATAAAAAAACTGGTCTTGGATGGTTACGATTAAACCGAAAATCCATAACATCGTTGTGGCAACGCAAACGGCGACAACGATTGCAATGATTCGTTTAGCCACAATATCACCCTTTCCTTTTTTCTACCTATCATCATATACCATTTGTTGTGTAAACACATAATGAAAACATGCAAAAAAGCGAGCTCAATGTGCTCGCTCTTAAAACTTCGTTTGATAATGTTCAATTTCCCAAGTATGAACAGCTGTCCGATAGCTATCCCATTCGTTCTTTTTCATTGCGATATATTCGTTAAATACATGATCGCCTAGTGTATGGCGTCCGATAGCCCCACCCTCTAATTCTTCAATCGCTTTTCCTAAACTGCCTGGGAGGTTTTCAATACCGAGCTCTGCACGACGTTCAGCTGTCATGTGGAAAATGTCTTCATCAATTGGCGCAGGGCAAGTGCTACTTTTTTCTATGCCGTCCAGTCCTGCTTCAGCAATGACTGCAAAAGCTAAATACGGGTTTGCGGACGGGTCTGGACAACGAAGTTCAACGCGTGTTGCTAATCCACGTTTAGCTGGGATTCGAATTAATGCTGAGCGATTGGAGGCCGACCAAGCAATATAGCATGGTGCCTCATATCCTGGCACAAGACGTTTGTATGAGTTTACAAGCGGATTGGTAATGGCTGCAAAACTTTTTACATGACGTAATAAGCCAGCAATAAACTGATATGCTGTTTCAGATAACTGATTGTCGTCAGTCGGATCAAAGAAAGCATTCTCCCCATCTTTAAATAAAGAAATATTTACGTGCATTCCTGAACCGTTAATACCAAAAATCGGCTTTGGCATAAACGTAGCATGCAATCCGTATTTTCTAGCAACCGTTTTTACAACCCACTTATACGTTGTCGCGTTGTCTGCCGCACCAAGCGCATCAGCGTATTTGAAATTGATTTCATGCTGACCTTCAGCAACTTCGTGGTGTGAAGCTTCAATCGTAAAGCCCATCGCTTTTAATGCACGATAAATGTCTAAGCGGACACGTTCACCTAGATCTTTTGGTGATGGTTCAAAATATCCCCCGTTATCTTGAGGTTCCGTTGTTACATTTCCATTTTCATCTGTTTTAAATAAAAAGAATTCTAATTCAGGTCCGACAGAAATGGTATATCCTTTTTGTTTAGCCCGCTCAACTGTTTTTTTCAATACGTTGCGTGGATCACCTTCAAATAGCGTTCCGTCGGGATTGACGACAGAACAGAGAAAACGCGCCTCCGCGTATCCATTCTCTACTGTCCAAGGCAATACAGCGAATGTTTGTAAATCAGGAAGTAAATATAAATCCGAACGATTGATCGGTGAGAATCCTTTAATCGATGATCCGTCGAACATTATTTTTCCTTCTACTACATCATCTAGTTGCTCCGCTGTAACTGTGACATGTTTTAAAATCCCTTCAATATCAACAAACTGCAAATGTAATAGTTCAACATGTTTTTGCTTTATCACTTCTTTAATTTGTTCAATGATTGAAGTGTTTGTTTGTTCAGATACAAGTAATTCACTCATGTTACATTACCTCACATTCTTATGTATATTTTTATAACATGAGTTTATTATATGGAATCATTTATCGTTTTTCAATAGTTTTTTATCAAATTTTCTGTATTTTTATTTAAAAAAAGACACGCTTTCCATAAGCGTGTTTGAACAAACAAAAACGACGGAACCCCTACCTCTCCTCCGTCCTTGCAGCTCCGAAGCTGCGCCAGTGTGAATTTGTTTTGTTGCATATAAAAACGGGATCCCGCGAAAAGCGAGACCCCGTACGTTTGACGATTTATGCTTTTTGGACGTTTGCCGCTTGCGGCCCACGATTGCCGTTCACGATGTCAAATGTTACTTTTTCGCCTTCTTCCAACGTTTTGAATCCAGTACCTTGGATCGCTGTGAAGTGAACGAATACGTCTGTACCTCCGTCCGTCTCAATGAATCCAAAACCTTTTTCTGCATTAAACCATTTTACTTTACCTGTGTTCATGTGAAATTCCTCCAAAACAATTTTAAAGATTGACCACCGTTGCATTACTCATAAAATAAAAGCTACACTTTTGCCAAGTCCTTATAAGATGAACCCGACAAAGGTGCAGCTTATAACGATCATTGATATAACGAACGAAATGGTACTTCTTTAGTATATAGGCTCGAAACGAGAATGTCAAATGTTTTTTTATTTTTCTTTCCATTTGATACTACAACCGATGCTCGGCTTTTGTTCTTTCGGAACAGGTTCCCCTGATAGTAATGCATTTAAAGCGGCTCGAATGGAAGATCCAGTCACCGGGATCCCATTGCTTGGTCGTGAATCGTCAAGCTGTCCGCGGTAAACGCATTGTAGTTCCCCATTAAATATGTAAAAATCCGGTGTGCACGCAGCTTGATATGCTTTTGCTACTTCTTGTGTTTCATCAAACAAATACGGAAACGGATATCCAAGCTGTTCGGCGACTTCTTTCATTTTTTCCGGGGAATCGTCTGGATATTTTTCTACATCGTTTGAATTGATTGCAATAAATGAAATGCCCTTTGGCTGATAATCATTAGCTAAACGAACAAGTTCTCCTTGAACATGTTTAACAAACGGACAATGGTTACAAATAAACATGATGACTGTCGCAATATCCGACTTGACATCTTCTAGTCGGACGATTTGTCCGTCAATCACGTTGACGAGTTCAAACGATGGTGCTTTCTCTCCTAACGGAAACATATTTGATTCAACAACTGGCATGGAAATCACCCTTTCTTTTTTCGTTCATTTACTATTATATACTGTAGATGAGCAATTTTTATAACAATAATTACCATAAAAAGAGACAAACAGGGTATCCCTTATGCCACATGGAGCTGTTTTTTGACAACATCAATGGGAATATCTTGCTTCGCTGCATGG
>Ga0116210_1002300_pt1 | contig 11924 bp, 10 predicted proteins | sample TshhotsprinmetaG_FD_94483 | JGI IMG/M metagenome (GOLD analysis project Ga0116210, IMG submission 94483) | Hot spring microbial communities from South Africa to study Microbial Dark Matter (Phase II) - Tshipise hot spring metaG | ecosystem: Environmental > Aquatic > Thermal springs > Hot... | reverse complement strand
TTTGTAGCGCTGACTGCCTGAGGCATTCCGCCCAGCTTTCACTTGACGGTCACTCTGGTGGCAATATGGACATTCTTGGCTCATATCCCTATTTTACCAATCTCCTGAATTTTATCCACTCCCATGGCGCTTGCCCCCTTTCTTCTCGCGTGATATATTCAGAACGTGAATGCCGCTCGGAATATCTTGGTTTCAGCGGCAAGTCGGCCCGGACGGGGCCGCCAGGCGCTAACGTGGCCGGTTGCGGCGTGCGTAGCCTGGGAAGCTTCCCGCTTTAGCGGGCAGAGCCGTCACGACCTGGGGTCAGGGGTTTTGAGTTGAGGAGCTGTCTGACAGACCCTAACCGGCAGCTTTGCTTCATCCCTAAACCCCTGATTCCCACTCACCCGATTCCCTCGCCCTCGCAAGCTGGGCGGGGGGACTTGCTTTCTCTGGCACGAGTGTTCCTGCAGCGAGGAAGGAGAGATCAGGGGGCGGGGTTTTCAAAAGGTCTCCGGAATCTGAATCTGAAGAAGCGAGGTCGCGGGCGCATGATAGCACGGCGTCTATTGCCTGAGATCATTCCAAACTCAAGACTCCGGGCTTCGAACCCTCCAACACCATGCACCGCGCCCCTGCTTTGATCGCTCTGGGGCTGCTGATCGGCCTGATGGGCCTGCCGCGCCCATCGGTTGCCCGGGATGCCCCTTTGCCGCCGGACGGGTTGCCTTTCTCGTGGCCGTTCACCGCGCCGCCCGGCCCGAATACCTGGCTGCTGGAACAGCATTACGGCAACACGACGCAGGCGTTCAACTTCGGCGAGGAATGGTATCAGCATGGGCAGGGGCTGCATTTCGGGATAGACCTGGAAGCCCCCTGCGGCACGCCGGTACACGCCATCGCCGATGGGATCGTCACCTATGTAGATGGTGAGGGTTTCGGCGCGTTCCCGCACAGTCTGGTGCTGATCCATCCTGGGACAGGCTATGCCTCGCTGTACGGGCACCTGCTACAGCAACCGCCCTTCGTGCGCGGCGACATGGTGCGGCGCGGCCAGGTGATCGGCCTCAGCGGCGACCCCGACCTGTCGTGTCGTTCGCGTCCACACCTGCATCTGGAAATCCGCAGCCAGGATTACCTGACCGCCTACAACCCGCTGCCCTTCTTCGACGTGCCCTGGCACATGCTCAGCAGCTTCATGTCTGCCGACGGGGGCTTTCAGCAAGACCTGAACGCGCCGCACCGCTGGATGACGTTAGAAACACAGCCGTCTGTGTCCTTCAGCGGCAACTGGCTCAACCGCTACCTGCGCTTCTGGCCGCCGCGCGTGGAGCAGCGCCCGCCCCCCGTCACCCCACTGGCGCGTCGTCTGGACCCGCTCGATGGCGACGTGCGGGTGACGCGCAGCCTGGTAGCCCGCGACCGCTGGAACGTGGGCGCGTGGTGGCAGGCGGGCGATCCAAACGCGGTCTATCTGATCGACTCCGCGCCGGGCCAGTCCGCGGCGGTCGTTCGGCAGCCGCTCGACGGATCGCCGCGCGAATATGTGCGCCCGGCCCCGCCCCCTTACGAGTCACCGGATGGGACGATCGAGATCGAGCGCCTGCCCGACGGCACTGTGCGCCTGACGCGCCGTAGCGACGGAAGGCAGTGGGAAGTCAACACACAGGGCGCTGTGCCGACCGTCTCGCCGGGCGGAACACGGCTGCTGTGGGAAGTGTTTTACGGCGAGGTCCAGCCGGGGCAACCAGGACCGCCGGTGCGCGTGTGGGTGAGCGATCTCGATGGCGGCAATCCCCGCCTGGTCTACACCTTGTCTGGCGGGCACGCGCAGTGGCTGGACGACGAGCACCTGTTGATCGTCCGGCGCATCGCCTATACCGCAGAAACGCAACTGCACGTCCTGAACGTGAATGATCCCCCCAGCGAGGCGCAACTGTTGGGCAGTTACCACCATCTGCGCGGCCTGCGCGTAGCGCCCGGCGGGCGATATGTGGCCTTCACCCTGCTGTTTCAGGACGACCCGGCCCAGAGCGGGGTGTATGTGCAGCGCACCCGCCCCGGCTCGGCACCGCGGCAGTTATCTTTCTTCGGCGCGTATCGCTGGCGCGACGAGCGCACGCTCTATACCCTCAGCTTCGATGGGACGCAGGACGTGCACGCCCTTGGTGTGGCGGATGCGCTCACCGGCGCGCACCGCTGGTTGACCGACGCGGCACAGTTGCCCATCCGCGTCGCCAACGGCGAGTGGAGCGTCTCGCCCGACGGGACGCGCATCGTCTACCTCGACCCGACGGACTACGATCTGTACCTGTTGACCGTCGCGCCAGACTGAGCAAAGCCGGATGTGTGTGGGCGGGAAACAGCGGCGTTTGCGTCGCCGCGGGCGGGTGACCCGTGCGCCCGAAAAAATTCACTCTTTATTCAGGAATGCGCTGCCCGCACCCTTTGCGCGGAAGGGAGGGTAGTTCTACAATGAAAAGACAGGGGTGGACAGCAGCACACAGCTCCGGTGACACCTGAGTAAGGATGGGACATGCTGTACAACGTGTTGATTGTTGAGGACGATCGTCAGATGGCGCAGAGCCTGGCGGCGCAGATCGGCGTGCTGGGACATACTGTTGCCATTGCCTATGGCCCGCGTATGGCCCTGCAGCAACTCAGTCAGGTCATCCCCGACGTGATCCTCATGGACATCAACATGCCCGGTCTCAACGGCCTGGAAGTGCTACGTTTCTTGCGGCGCGATCCGATCACCGCCAACGTGCCGGTGATCGTCGTCTCGGCCAATGATTCTCAGGAAATGATCCACGCGGCGTTGCGCGCAGGAGCGAACGCCTACATCGTCAAGCCGCCCACCATCGAGGCTATCGAAGAGGCGCTCGACCGGGTGGTGCAGCTACCCCCCTCTTTGGGCGGGGCACCTGCCCAGGCTCCCCGCTGACCCGTGCCCTGCTATGACAATCCGCCTCAGCCGACGATGCGCCACGCTCCGTAGCCGGAGCCGACTACCTCGCCCCCCGGCAGGGTGATGTACAGCGCGAACTGTGGGCGCGGCACGCGCGTCGGCGCGACGCGCTGCACACGGGCCGTGTAGCCCTGCTCATCATCCAGCGCCCAACCCAGTTTTTCGCGCACGCCCGGCGCGTTGGCCCACACCTTGCCGAAACCGCTATTCGGAGCCTGGCGGTCGAGCGGCGGCGCTTCGCTCAGCACCGCTTCCGGCAGGTTGGCGTAGTCCTGCTCCAGGAAGATGGACGCTGAACCATCGCTGAAATGCACGTAGATTTCGTTGGTATCGGAGCGCCAGATCATGTGTCCGCGTTCGAATGCCTGGTAAGACGCACCCACATTGGCCGCCGGGCCGGTAGGACAGCCATCGCCCTGGCCGAAGAAGAAGGTGAACGGGCAGCGCACCTGCACCACGGCGGTAGCTGCCGCTGCCCCATCGAGCGTGCGCAGGGTGTAGGTGACACTATAAGCGGCGTAGGATGGCACAGTCACCACTGCTGACCCCTGCGGAGCCTGCGCGTCTACCACGGTCTGCACGGCGGTCATCTGCGGCACGGCAGCCTCGATGCGCACGCCCCGCGCCCCGCTGACATCCCATGCCAGAGTCACCGCACCACCCGGATCAACCACCTGGGGGGTGGCGGTGAAGCTCACCACCCCACCAGTGGGCTGTGCCGGTTCCGGCTGAGGCTGTGGTGCAGGCTCGGCCCGTTCCGGCGCTTCGGCCTCGGTTTCGGCAGCGGGCAGCGCCCCGCTGATGGGCAATTCGAGCGTCTCTTCGGCGTAGACCGTGCCCGCCACCACGTCCACCACGCGCAGGCGCAGCACCACGCTTTCCTCGCCAGCGCGGTAGACGGGCGCGACTGGCCCTTCGCCCTTCGACGGAATCCACAGGTACAGGCGCGGCAGTTCGACAGAGGTGCTCGTGCCATCGGAGAAGACCTGATCGAAGACCAGATTGGCCGTGGGCACGCGGTTGAGCACTTCCCAGGCCACCATCACCCGCGCTTCGCCGCTAGTCAGTGTCGCCGCGTCAATCTCCTCGACTTCGGTGCTGAAGTCCGCCACGGCAGGAGGCTCGGTCAGGGCTGCTGTGTCGTAAGGGATGACGACGATACGCTGATCCACGATCTGATTGGAATCGGAGCGGACGATAGAGAGCAAGAAGGTCGGCGGGCCAAAGTTGAGCGGATGGCGGATGGTCACCACGCGCGCGCCGCTGGCCTCCAGGGGAGTGGTGTCGTCGGGGAAGACCAGTTCCCAGTCGTCCAGCACATAGGTATGCAAAGCCAGGCGGTATTCCTCCGTCAGCCCGACCGTGTGCCAGGTGAGAGTGGTAGTGGCTTCGCCCGCTTCGGCCTCGGCCAGGGTGATCGTCTTCAACGACGAATCGAAAGTGACGATGGTCGGGCGAGTGGTGGACGCGCTGACTGTCTGGCCTGCTGCCAGCAACGTCACGACGAGCAGCAACACGAGAAGTCTTGTCTTCATGGTCTGTTCCTCACCAAATACACGAACCCTGTAGGGCGAAGGCAACATACTGCTGCGCCTAAATACTTATGGCGTCTCTGTTTTTTAGCTTACAGGCATGTGCAGCGCAGGGCAAGTCGGCCAAAGGTATGGGGGCGAGCGGAACAATGCGCATTACACCCGACCATGGGGCGGGGCGGGGCGTACTGCAGCAACCAGCTCGCGCCACAGGGCGGTCTTGGCTGCCTGATCGTCGCGGTTCTGGTAGATGAGAACATTCCGATTTGTCCACAGGTTGAAGTCGAGACGGGTGAGGGTCGGGTTGCGGTGCGTGAGGAAGGGGCGCTTCTGCCAGGCGTATAGCTCGAATTCCCCGGCCAGGCGACGATAGTGGGGGAGTGTCTCCGCTGTTACCCCGTCCAGCGTCTGCGGATCGCGCACTACGTCGAAGAGCGCCGCCCGCCAGCCCCGTTGACGCGCCCGCTGCGCGATTTGCCAGCCCGTGTCTTTGCTCACCACGCCCACCAACCGCTCGACCAGGCGGGTGACGCGACGCTCTCGGCGCGGCAGGCGCAGGATGAAACGGTCGAAAATGCGCGGCAGCCAGAAGGTCTGTCGGAGCGCGAAGTCGAGCAGGCGGCGATGGGTCGTGCGCCCATAGGGTCGCCAGTCGGGGGCGAGCGCACGCAGGGCGTCACTCCGCCAGCAGGCGAAGATGGGGCTGGGGAAGTCGTGATACTTACCCGTTTTCCAGGCCGGATAGGGCGCGCCGATGGCGACGACATCCTGCACGGCGAAACTCTGGCGCAGGGCGCTGTCCCAGGCCGGCTGCAGGAGGGCCACGTCGGGGTCAACGATCAGCGCAAAGGGCGTTTCTACCCGCTCCCACAGGGTGTTGAGGCCGTGCGCATGCGCCATGGACATGATCTGCCCACCCACATCCACCGGCACGATCTCCAGATGCGGGAAATCCAGGCTTTGCAGAGCGGTATCGGCCCCGTTGGTGTTGTCGGCCACCAGCAGACGCAGGCCGTCCGGCTGATCGGCCAGGGCCAGCATGTTAGCGAACAGATCGCGCAGCCACTCTGCCGAGCGCCAGCTCACGCTGAGCACTGTCAGCCAGCTATCGGCTGCGTATCCCCTGTTTTCAGAGGGGGCTTGGGCGATCTGCCCCTCTATCTCACCCCCTGGCCTCGCTACGCCCGGTCTTTTCCCTTCTCCATGCATGCGGAAGGGCAGACCGGGCGCGCTAGCGCTGGGCGGGGGCGAGGTAAGGCGGGGCCAGGCAATCCGTTCCTTCAAGTCTTTACCTGAGATCACTGCTGTGTCAGCGCGGGTGCAACCCCAGCGCAGCAACCATTGCCGCGTAGCCGGGCCAGCCATCGCGCAGCCGACCGAAGATCAGCGCGTCATAGAGCGCGCCATTGGCCACGGTTGCCCGGCGTTGCCGCGCTTCCAGCACAAAGCCAACCTTTTCCATCTGCCGCACGACGCGGACGTTGCTGCTGATGGTGGTCAACCACACTTTGCGCATATCGAGCGTCTCGAAGGCGTAGTCTACGAGCAACAGCAAGGCATCCGTGCCGTAGCCGCCGCCCCAATAGTCACGTTCGCCGAGCACTGCGCCCAATTCTGCCACGCGATGCTGATAGGACAACCAGTTGATACCGAAATAGCCCAACGGCGTGCCGTCTTTCGTCTGCACGCCGAACGCCACGCCGGTGCGCGGCCCGGTATGCGGGCGCCATTCTTCGTGAACACGTTCTACCTGCGCGCGCGTCATCGGCTGAAGGTCGCCCATGCTGCCCCAGAAGCTGGCTTCGCTGTTCCACCAGTCGTGATCGCGGGCCATGAAGCGCGCCCCATAGGGCACCAGATCAACCAGCGTACCGTAGAGCATGACTCATCCCCTGGGGCGCAGCCCCAACCGCTCGACCAGGGCCGCCCGGCCCGGCCATTCCTCGCGCAACAGGCCGTAGCAGAGCAAATCCTGCCAGACGCCGTCGGCGTAGGTCGCCTGACGCAGCCGCGCTTCCAGGGTGAAGCCGACCTTTTCCATCTGCCGGACGACGCGGGCATTGCTGCCCATCGTTTGCAACCACAGCCGGCGCAGGTCGAGCCAGTCGAAGGCGTAGTCTACCACCAGCAACAGCGCGTCGGTGCCATAGCCGCCGCCCCAGTACTCTGGCTCGCCAATGGCCGCACCCAGCATGGCGACGCGATGATGCGGCCAGAAGCGATTCAGGGCGATGTCGCCGATGGGCGTGCCGTCTTTGGTCTGAATGCCGAACCAGATTTCCCGCCTGCCTCGTTGGGCGGCATGTTCGGCGTGCTCCTGCCGCCAGCGCTCCAGGCTTGCCCGCGAGAGCGGCAGGCGATCGCCGACGCGCGCCCAGAACGCGGATTCGTTGTTGCGCCAGCGGTGCTCCTGCTCGGTGAAACGTTTGCCGTAGGGCACCAGGTCAACCAGGATTCCTTCGAGAAGCATCGAGTTACCCTCGCCGAACCGCTTTTTCGCGCAGCCCCAGCCGCTCGACCAGCGTTTCGCGGCCCGGCCACTCCTCGCGCAGCATGCCGTAAGCCAGCCAGTCGTGCCACACGCCCTCGGCCAGGGTGGCCTGGCGCTGCCGTCCTTCCAGCGTGAAGCCAACCTTTTCCATCTGCCGGATGACGCGGGCGTTCATAGTGCTCGTCGCCAGCCACACCTTGCGCACATCCAGCCAGTCGAAGGCGTACTCGACGATCAGCAACAGGGCGTCGGTGCCGTAGCCGCCGCCCCAGTACTGCGGTTCGCCGATCTTCGCGCCCAGCATGGCCAGCCGATGGGTGGGGTTAAGCCAGTTGATGCCCATCCAGCCAATGGGCTGCCCGTCTTTGGTACGGATCTCGAAGCCCACACTCAGGTCGCCCCGGCTCCGCTCTTCGGCCCAACGCGCCTGGCGGGCGGCAATCTGCGCGCGGGTGACGAAGCGCCATTCACCGCCACTGGCCCAAAAACTGGACTCGTTGTTCGTCCATTTGTGATCCAGTTCGCGCGCCTGACGGCTGACCGGAACCAGGTCTACCAGCACTCCACAGAGCATACTCACTCCTCCTGGATGGCGTAGCGCTGAGCGGCTTTCTCGCGCAGTCCCAGCCGCTCGATCAGCGTTTCGCGGCCCGGCCACTCCCCGCGCAACATGCCGTAAGTAAGGGCGTCCAGCCATTCCCCGTTGACCAAAGTGGCCTGGCGCTCGCGTCCTTCCAGGCGGAAGCCGCACTTCTCGACGTTGCGCTGAGCGCGGACATTGAGCGCCATCGTGCCTAGCGCCAGGCGGCGCAAGTCCAGCCAGTCGAAAGCGTACTCGACGACCAGTAGCAGTGCGTCGGTGCCGTAGCCGCCGCCCCAGTAGCCCTCCTCGCCGATCCACGCGCCCAAATAGCCGCAGCGAGAGTGATAGTCCACCCAGTTCAGCCCGATGTTGCCGATGGTCACACCGTCTTTGGTGCGGATCATGAAGTGCACGCCGCTGTAGCCCCGCGCGCGGCCCTGAGCGCGCTCCTCGATGATACGGGCGATAGATGCCCGCGAGATCGGCATACACTCGCCCATCGTCGCCCACAGCCGCGACTCGTTGTTCCAATAGGCGTGCATTTTCTCCTGGTACCATTCGCGGGTGAAGGGCACCAGGTCTACCAGCAAGCCCGATAACATGTTCTCCGTCCTCTCCGGTGCGGTTACGACGGCTGCGCTTCTTTCTGCTCTTTTTTCTCCGGCTTGGGTTTCGGCTCGATGTCGCTGGGCTGCAACGACAGCTCGGCCACCTTCTGCACATAGCCTGGCCACTCGCTCTGCAGCAGGCCGAACATCTCCAGGTCTACGTAGTCGCCGTCCCAGCGGATGTGCTGGCGCAGCGTGCCTTCGTGCACGAAGCCGGCGCGGCGCAGGTGCTCGATCCAGGTTTCGTGGAAGGGGAGGGCGACAGCGTCCAACCGGTGCAGGTTGCGCGTCTCAAAGCAGTAGCGCACCAGCATCAGCAGACCGTCGAGCGCTTCGTCGGCGCCCTCGTAACGGGAATCGCCAACCACGACGCGGACTTCGGCCTTGCGCACGCGTGTCCATTCGTGATCGAAAATCAGCGCGCCGATGGGATCGCCGTTCTTGGCCTGGAAACCAATCAGCCCGCCGCGCTCGTTCTTCTCCATGTTCTCGATGTATTTCTTGACATCGTCCTCGGTGTGCGGCTCGCGGCGCTCCCACACATGTGCGCGGAACCACGCTTCTTCGTTCATCCACGTTTCCAGGTAGATGGCGAAGTCGTCCTCGAACGGGACCAGATCGACCAGGGTTCCCTCTAACATGATCTTATGACTCCTCAGTTCGCATGGGGCGGAAAGCAACGCCAGAAGGCAGGGGGGGCGCTGTCATCCTCTGCCGGGGAACGCAAACGCAAGTGTGAAACAGGCGCGGGCTTTTGTCAAGGTCAGGGTAGGCCCAGGCCCCATGCTAGCCCAAGAGATTGTACGCAGATCGGTGCGAGAAGTGGTCAGCGGGCAGACCCCGTTCAGCTCCGTTTGCGGGCCACCAGGACGGACGGCGCTTCCGCACCCTGCCTGGTCAGGCGGTCGCGCAGGTCGAGCATCGCGCTGCGCCAGGAACGACGATGCGGCGTCTCGATCGCTTCCAGATGGTGCGCCCGGAACAGGGCGCGCACGGCATCCGCTCCTTCCGAGGGGGGCATGGCGTCCAGCACGGCCACCCATCCACCGGGGCGCAGCGCTCCCAGCGCGGCGGCGAAGGCAGATGCCTGGGCGGATTCGTCGCCCAGGGCCGACAGGCCGTTCTGGAAGATCAACCAGTCGAAAGCGGCGCGGGCCAGGGGAAGCTGTTGTGGGTCGGCCTGTACGCGCAGGTAGCGCGCGATGGGGTACACGCCCAAGCCGTAGCGCGAGCCAGCGCGCCAGTCCAGGGCAACGGTGGTATAACCCGCCACGTCCAGCCCATAGGCCAGCCAGCCCATGCCCGCTCCGATCACTGCCGCCTCGCCCATCGGCCCGACAGGCAATCCCCCCTGCTGCAGCCGGATCGCCTCCAGAAAGCGCCACAACAGGGCGGTGCTCTCTGCCCGTTGCGCCCAGTAATCGTCGGGGTAGCCGGGCAGACCGGTCTGCGGCAGGGCCTTGAACTGCGCTTCGTCCGGCACAGACCAGCCCGCGGCGGCGCACGCTTCTTCGTAGGCGGCGGCTTTGGTGTCGAGCGCCGCGCGGCGGTCAGGCGTCAGCAGGCGTAGGACGCCATCTTCGAAAGGGTAGGTGTGCGTCGCATCTTCCGCACAGCAGACGCCCGCCTCACAGAGGTTCAGCCGCGCCCCGTCACGCGGGCAGACGAGCAACGCCAGATAATTACGCCCCCGGCCCTTGAATGCCCCGTTGATGGGGCGCTGATCGCGCAGATAGAGCGGCTCGGACATGGCGAAATCGCCTCCACACGAGCGACGGACGAGGCCGCGTGCGAAGAGTCTGTTGAAGAGTCTGTTGTGGATTATAGGAACGGTGACGGGAAACAGCCAGAGCGTGTTATGCGCTCTTCGCCCCTCACCCCCAGCCCCTTCTGCCGCGCGGCAGAAGGGACACGTCCACACGAGGGATATGCCCCGCGGCGCGGGCGGGGCAAAGTCGCTATCAACCTTTGCTCGCACCCTGCCTGAGCGCAGCTTATTCATGAAAAAGTTGTAAAAAATCTTTCGAATAGTAGACAGTTGCGAATATAAATGCTACAATGTAGAAGGCTCTTACGCAACTTTGACTACTCGTGCGTCTACATTTCCAGTCACGCCTGTCTTGCTGAAGGATAAAAAGGCGTTGCTCTCGCTGGCGATGAGGAGTAGCCAGAGGAGTATGCCCGATCCTGCATCCGCGACCCGAAAAGACAAAGGCACACGACTAAAGAATGGCAATTGTTTTATCCGCTTTCCCTCAACCTCTGGCTGAAGCTCAGGGGCATCGCCAGACCGACGATTCGGTCGCCATTATCCAGGCAGGGGAGTGATCATGGTACCAACAAAGAGACTGACACGACGTGAATGGACGTTCGCCGGTGTGGCGCTGCTGGCCCTGGTGCTGGCAGTGTTGGTGCTGGGCGACGACGTAGGACTCTACGGCACGGCCAGCAATCAGCCGACGCCCAGCGCTGGGCCGTCACAGGCGGACAGCGACGGGGACGGTATCCTCGATGTAGAAGACGCCTGCCCTGCCGAAGCAGGCCCTGCCGACAGCGGCGGCTGCCCGGTGAACGGCTCGCCGCTTGAGTCGCCGACACCAGCGGAAGCCCTTGAAGAGCCTGCCGCAGAGTCAACCCCTGAGTCGGTGGAAATAACGCAGGAGGTCGCCGAAACGCCCGTGCAGCCCCCTGCCGATGACCAGGAGCAGCCCGCGCAGCCGTCGGACACGCCGGAACCTGCCACCCCCACCGAGACTCCACCCCAACAGCAACTGGCCATACAGGCCTTGCCAGCCATGCAGGGGCCACAACTGGCCTCTCCGAACGATCCGCTCTTGCAACTGTTCATCCTATGCAACCCCGATCTGACGGCGACCTTCAGCGTGGTTAACATCGGCGGCGGAGCGGCCAACCTGTCCTATTCGGTCTTTGAACCTGATACGGCGCAGACTACGACAGGCACGCTGACCGTCAACGCGAGCCAGAGCGCCGTGATCGGCACGTTCGCTGGCAACGCCACCATTACCATCCAGTACAACACGTCGTCGCAGACAGTGACTCTGAGCGCAACGGGCACATGCATCCCGCTGCCGACTGCGACGCCTACCTTCACGCCGACGTTCACGCGCACGCCGACAGCCACGCGAACGCCCACCTATACACCTTCGCCAGGGCCATCGCCGACGCCAACGGCAACGCGCACGCCTACCTTCACCCGCACGCCTACCTTCACCCGCACGCCGACATATACGCCGTCCCCAGGGCCGTCGCCAACGCCGACAGCCACGCGCACGCCTACCTTCACCCGCACGCCTTCGCCGACGAGCACCCCAACCGCCACGCGCACACCGACCAACACCCCGCGCGCGGACGCCGTGTTGAGCCTGGGGGTGCAGTGCAACAACGACAACACGGCCACCTTTGTGATCGGCTACTTCAGCGGCACCAGCGAGGTGACGGGTACCTGGCAGGTCACCGAGCCGGGCGGGCCGGGCGGTAACGGCACGTTCACCATCAACACGGGGCAATTCCTGACCTATGGCCCCTATGCGGGCGACGCGACCATGACCATCACCTATGAGTCGGCCATCTTCGAGATCGCCACGCTCAGCGTGACGGCCAACTGCCTGCCGGTGACGCCCACCGACACGCCAACCAGCACGCCGACTGATACGCCAACGGCGACGCCCACCGACACGCCGACCAGCACGCCGACTGATACGCCAACGGCGACGCCCACCGACACGCCGACCAGCACGCCGAC
>Ga0116210_1002299_pt1 | contig 11927 bp, 10 predicted proteins | sample TshhotsprinmetaG_FD_94483 | JGI IMG/M metagenome (GOLD analysis project Ga0116210, IMG submission 94483) | Hot spring microbial communities from South Africa to study Microbial Dark Matter (Phase II) - Tshipise hot spring metaG | ecosystem: Environmental > Aquatic > Thermal springs > Hot... | reverse complement strand
GTCGGCCATGATCTCGACGGTCAGGTTCTTCTCGCCCAGGCTGATATTTCCGGCTGCGTTGAGTGTCACCGTCTTGGTCTGGCCGCTGCCGGCCGCGCCGTTCAAGGTGCAGACAACCCAGTTGTTGGTCGGCTGGTGCATGCAGTCGCTCCCTATGTCGCCAAAGGTGAGGCCGGTCACCGACTTGAAGGTCAGTTTGTAGTGGTGCAGGTCATAGGCGCTGTTCTGCCGCACCGAGACGGTCCAGGTCGTGCTGCCGCCAGCCGGGATGGTGTTCGGAGCGACGGCATGTTGGACGCTGACCGACGGCGCCGGCCGCGCCTGGTTCACCGTGACCGCGTGGGTGGCGGTGGTGTCGGCGACACCTGCGGCCCTGACCGTCCAGTTGGCGTTGAGGACGGTGTTTGCAGCCACGGAGGAGTCAATCGTGACATCCACATAGAACGCAGCCCAGGCATTGACCGTCAGGTCGGGGTGCGACCAGGTCACGGTGTGCGTGCCGCTGTCGTAGGTCCCACCCGGCGGGTTGACCGGCACCGGGCTCTTCATCTTCGGATCCAGCCTGACCTTGACGACGACGTTGTGGCCGCGTCCCGGCCCCAGATTCGAGACCGTCGCTTTCAGTGAGGCTTTCTGCCCGGCCACTACGGGTGAGGTCAGGGTGAAGGGGTCAATCTTGAGGCTCGGTGCCGCGACCGGGTCAATCCTGGTGCTGCTGATGCTGACCACGCCGTCGGCCTGCACGCTGGCGACGTTGCGCAACGTCTCGCCGGGCGGCACATCGGTGTTGACGCGCACGCGCACCTGGTAGGTCTGGCTGGCGCCCGGCGCCAGCGAGGCGATGACCGGCCAGTTGAGGTCGGTGGGCGGCGAGCCGACGGGCGTGGCCGGCGGGTTAGAGGCCACATAGGCGCTGCGCGCGCTGGGCAGGTTGTCGCTCACGCGCACGTTGCGGGCCACGCCCGCGCCGTTGTTGACGACGCGGATCGCGTACTCGGCGATCTCGCCCGCCACCAGGTTCGTCGTCACCAGCCGCTTGTCAATGCTCAGGCCCGGCGCCGGGGTCGCTGTGCGCGTCGGCGTGCGCGTCGAGGTCGCGGTCGGCGGCTGCGTGCCCGTCGGCGTGCGGGTGGGGGTGGGCGTGCGGGTAGGCGACGGCGTCCGCGTGGCCGTCGGCGTGTGGGTGGGGGTGGGCGTGGGCGGCTGGAGCTGGATCGTCAGATGGTAGGCGCCGGTAGCGCCCGTGCCCGCGCGCGGGAAGACGCGCACCCGGTAGTCGCCGGCCGTGGTGAGCGCCCGATAGGTGATGCGCTCATCGGCCAGGCCGGATTGCGCCGAGGTGACGACCACCGGCCCGTTGGGCGCGGACAGGGACAGGTCGAACTCCCCCGCCAGCTGGCTCAGCCGGATGTCCAGGTAGTACCAGGCCGGCACCGAGAACTTGAACCAGTCCTCGTCGGCGGCCGGACAGATGGCCGCGTCGAAGCCGGGCAAGCCCAGAGAGACGGGCAGCAAAGCGGTGGCGGCATCGAAGCTGTTGCCGGCCTCATCGGTGCAGGGCGGGGTTGGCGAAGCTGCCGGCCGGGCCGTGATGGTGGTGGTCTGCTCCGCCTCTGCGCTGCACAGGCCGGCGCTGCCGAGCAACGGCCGGCACCGCCAGAAGACGGTGGCGCGGTCGGTGAACGTGGAAAACGGCAGCGCATCGGCCGGGGTGCGCACGGCCACCTGGACCGAAAAGCGCTGGCCGTTCGCCAGGGTGGGAATGTCCCAGGTCACGGAACCATCCTCGCTGAAGACGCCGCCGCCCGTGGCCTCCAGGAAGGTGGTGCCCGGCGGGATGCGGTTCAGCAGCGTCATGCCTGACTGGGCCTCGCCCGTCAGGTTGCGCACGCTGATGGTGTAGACGATGGGACTGCCGGCCGACACCGGATCGGCGAGGTCGTTGACTTCGATGCGCACCGGTTGCGCGGTCGCGGTGGCCGTGGGGGTGGCCTCAGGCGCCAGGGCCGGTTGCGGTGTTTCCTGCGCCACGACCGCCTGAACCAGAACAACTGCAAACAACAGGATACCCGCGAGCAATACGAAGAAAGGCCATCGGTGTCTCATGATCTACCTCCTCTTTCCAGCATGAGCCTCCGCGTCGCTTTCGACATGCAGCCTGACCGATGAGCCGGCCGGCAAAGCCGTGAGACAACAGGTGAGGGTCGCTTTCGCGGTCTCTCGGCGAGGTTCGCGGTCGGGCAAGACCGTGATGATCAGGCAATGGCGTCCCTCCGCGGCCGGCGCCCAGAAATGGGCCACCTCCTCGCCTGCACCGACGTGATCCACTGCCAGCAAGTGGCTGATATCGGTCGCTTCGGCCGGCCGATCCGCCAGCACCCGCAACTCCAGCACGGCCGCCGCCTCTGCCCGGTAGCGCACCTCGATCCCCTGGCCCATCGGCAGCCCGACGTCCGAGGGCGGCGAGATGAAGCGGATCGGGCCGGCCGGTTCGCCGCCCCAGCCCCACCCCGGCGCGGCCAGCGAGCCCAGCCAGACCGCCACGGCCACCGCTGTGACCGCCAGGCAACGTCTCATCGGCCCATGTCTCCTGTTGGTATCATAGAGCGGCAAAACGGCCCGCGCCCACGCGCGCGCCAGCGGAATGCCGGCGGGTTGCTATCGGAGTGCCAGCGAAGAGGTCAGAGGAAAAGGGAGATTAATACTACAACCGCACTTTCAAGATGGGAGCGATCGGGGTCGCTGCGCCCCCTGCGAAGGTGCCACAGGGAGACTGAATTCAGCCTGTGCAGGCAAGATTTGCATCCAAAGCGGCAGCACGCGGCCGCAGGCCAAACTGTGGCTTGCGGCGGCACGACGCCGCTTTGCCGTCACCCCCCGCAGCCGGTTCCCAAAAGCGGCAGCACGCTGATCTGAAAATCGCCGCCTTCATGATACGTTATGCCACGGCGGATGGAAAGCTCACACAAAGCCACAAAGAGCACAACGGGATACAGGGACGAGCAGGGTCATAAGCCCCCTACCACTTCGCGCGATGCTCCTCCGCAAACCCGATCAGCCCCTCGATGGCGATCTGTTCCCCGTCATCAGCTACGGCCGTGCCGCGGTAGCGGCCGAACATCTGATGCACCTCACTGGTGATCACCAGCAGGTTGGTGGCGGCCACGCGTTCCAGGAACGGCTCGAAGGTGAGGTCGAGCCGGCCGTCGGGCGACACCATGCGCCACGGCCGCTTGAAGTCGTTCCGGTCGTAGGTGAAGTCCACTTGGCCAAGCTTGTGGATACGGCCGGCCAGGATCAGCGTGTTTTCGGTGGCGGCCGAGGTGTCGCCGAAGCCGAAGCCCAGGTTCAGGCCGACCGTCCGGCCGTCAGGGAGGAAGCCGGACGCGCTGGCCCACACCCAGAAGGAGCGGTACTCCCACACCCCGCGGCCCCAGTCCAGGTTGCCCAGGCACGTCTCCGGGGTGATCTCCGTGCGCCGGTCGCCGATCTGTAGCCAGCCCGCGGCCGGCAAACAGTTCACCTTGCGGTTGTAGTAAAACCGGTTGCCCCGGATGGGGATGACGACCACGGTGGATTCGTGGTCCGGCGCCAGGCGCAGGGTGATCTCGGCAGTGAGAGGCTGGCCGCCGAAATTCGGCCAGGCGACCGACAGGCGACGCTCGCCGGGGACGGCCTGGAAGCGCAGCCGCATCCGGCCGTCGTCGTAGACGCTTTCCCCCGCGGTGCTGTTGCGCGGCAGGGCGATCCCGCGAGCCAGGGGGATCGTCAGCGTCTCCTCGTGATGCTGGCCTGTGGCGAAGTCCACGGTGTAGACGAAGGCCTGGCCCGCGTAGCCCAGGTCGGCCAGCGTGGCCGAGAAGAAACGGTCGGGCGTGGTGACGCCGTAGTAGTCCCAGCGTTTGACGCGGAAGCGTTGCAGGAAGCGCAGCGGTCGCGGGTAGAACGCGACGTGCTCCAGGTTGCAGTCCAGCAGCGCCGCGCGTACCCAGCCGACCTGCGTCAGCCGGCCGTGGGCGTCGAGGAGGGGAGATGGGGTGGTGATTTCGCGTTGGGTGGGGTTCATGGGTGACTCCTTCCGGGGAACAAAACCGTCAAATCGCCCAAGCGGGCACCGACTGCACCGACGCGGTGAGCGGCAGCGACTGCTCGGCCAGGCAGATCAGGGCGCCCGGCCCCACGCGCAGCCCCAGCCGCTCCAGCGCGGCAAAGTGGCGGACATCCTCGCGGCCGGGCGAAGCCGTCTTCTTGATCTCCAGCGGGTAGACGATGCCGTCCTGCACCAGCAGCAGGTCAATCTCGCGCAGATCCTTGTCCCGGTAGTAGTAAAACGGCGGCTGGCGACCGGCGTGCCAATAACTCTTCAGCAGCTCAGCGACGATCCAGGTCTCCAGGAGCGCGCCGGACATCGCGCCTGCCTCCAGTGTTTCCGGACTGGCCCATGCCGTCAGATAGGCGGCCAGGCCCGTGTCGAGGAAGTACAGCTTGGGCGCCTTGACCAGCCGTTGCGTGACGTTGCTGTGGTACGGCTCCAGGAGATGGACGATCCCGGCGGTCTGCAGGATGGAGAGCCAATGCCGGGCCGTGTTGGGCGCGACGTCGGCGTCGCGCGCCAGGTCGGCCAGGTTCAGGAGCTGGCTGGTGCGGGCAGCCGCGGCCCGCAGAAAGCGCAGGAAAGCCAGTTCGTCGCCCACGCGCGCCAGGCTGCGCACATCGCGCTGCAAGTAGGTCTGCACGTAGGAACTGTAAAACAGGTCGCGCTCCATGGCCTCGTTAAGGGCGATGGCCGGCAGTGCCCCGCGCCAGATGAGCCGGTAGAGCGCCTGCAAGGTGAGCGGATTGCGCTGCGCGCTGCGGCGGGCCAGCTCTGCAGGCGTGGGCAAGAAAGGGGTAGCTTCCGGCCCCTGGCCCAGGAGTTCGGCTCGCGACAGGCCCAGCAGATGCAGCACCGCAACGCGTCCGGCCAGCGACTCGGACACTCCCTGCATCAGATGAAACTGCTGCGAGCCGGTCAGCCAGAACAGCCCCGGCTCGCCGCTGCGGTCGGCGGCCATCTTGATGTAGGGCAGCAGCTCCGGCGCGTGCTGTATCTCGTCAATCAGTGCCGGAGGCGGAAAACGCTGCATGAAGAGCGCCGGATCGCTCCTGGCCAGGCTCAGCACCAGCGGGTCGTCCAGCGTCACGTAGCCACGGTCATCCTGGCTCAGGTGGCGAAGCAGCGTCGTCTTGCCCACCTGCCGGGCGCCGGTGAGCAGAAGCACCGGGAATTGCCCGCTGGCGCGGATGACGGCCGGCTCGAGGGTGCGAGAAACATACATGCGGCGCCTCTCCTGTTTCGGCTGATCTGCATTTGCGCTGCATGATAGACGATAGACCGCAGGTTGTCAAACCAGATGATCAGCGACCGTTGCCCCCTCATCGCGCCAGGTGCGCGGGCATCACGTCGCGACGGAACACGTCCTCCTCGGTCTCGCGGCGGCGGATCAGGCTGGCCCGATCGCCCGTCACCAGCACCGAGGCTGGCCGCGGCAGCGCGTTGAAGTTGCTCATCGAGACTTCCTGGTACGCGCCGGTGTCGAGCAGCGCCAGCACATCGCCCACCGCCACGTCGGGCACGGGCACGGCCGGCAGCAGCCGGTCGCCGTAGCAGCTCCGGCCGATGATGTCGGCCTTGCCGGTCATGGGCGCCTCGGTCTTGTTGGCGAAGAGGTAGTGGTGCAGGTGATGCTCGTAACGGCCGCCGGTGAACCAGAACTCGGTGGTGTCCACCACGATCACGTTCCAGCGGATGGGGGTCGTGGTGCGCTTGATCGCCTTCACGGTGGTCAGGTGAATGCCGACGTCGCCGTGCAGGCTGCGGCCGGGCTCGAGTTGGAGGGTCAGGCCGCGCGTGTCCACGCCGTGGCGGGGCAGCTCGCGGCGCAGGGTGGCCGTGCATGTCTCGGCGTAGGCTTCGATGGCGGGCGCGGGATGGCGGTTCGGATGGCCGGCGATGGCGTCTACCAGCCGCGCCATGACCGTGTAGCGCGGTCGCGATCCCAGCAGGCTCAGCAGCCGCGAGATGGCGGTCAGCGCGGCGTACTGGACCGGCTCGGTGTAGTCGGTGGCCGCGTTGAAGGGGTCGCGCCGGATGGCGAACCCGCCGCCGATGTCGATCTCCTGCGGCCGATAGCCGCCCAGCGCCGTGCAGACGCGGCCGATCTCGGCGGCGTAGGCGGCCATCTGCGCCTCCCAGTAGCGCAGGGAGCGACGGTGCCGGCCATGGTGCTGGTGGAAGCCGACCAGCCTGACGTGGGGCAACTGCAGCAGTCGCGGGCCGACGGCCATGACCTGCTCGAAGGTCAGCCCGCCCTTGTAGGCGATGGCGGCCAGGTCGGTGGGCACCAGCCCCTCGGTCACGAAGTCGCTGTGCTCGATGAAGCGGCTGAGCACCGGCTTGAGCCGCAGGCGGACGGCCGCAGTGACGCCCAGCTCGGCCGCGGCGCGCTCGATGACCTCCACCTCTTCCAGGCTGTCAATCGTGATGCGACAGCCGGCCGCGATGCTGCGGCGGATGTGGTCGTCGTCCTTGGGCACGCCGTTGACCGAGATCAGCTCCGGCGGGACGCCGGCGTTGAGGGCCATGGTGAGCTCGCCGGCCGAGTAGATGTCGCAGCCACATCCCTCGGTGGCCAGCACGCGCTGGATGGCGGCCAGCCAGTTGGCTTTGGCCGCCGGCATCACCACCACCGGCCCGTCGGGCCAGCCGGCCTGAAACGACTTCTGGAAGCGCCGCACATTGCGCCGGAGCTGATCTTCGGAGAAGACGAAAAGGGGCGAGCCGAACTCAGCCAGCAGGTCGAGGGTATCGCACGCCTCGATGTACAGCCGGCCATCGCGGGCCGACAGGCAATCGTCAATGCGACGGGTGGTCATGGCACATCAACGCCTTTCTGCCGGTCTTTTCCAGCTTAACACAGTAGCGTTCCGGCGACTTCGTTGCGATGCCGCTGGCGGAGCGGCCTTCGGCGGCCGGATCCGGCATCCGTAGGCTGATCTTTTTGTCGAATTATACCATGCGGATCGTTCGTTGTGGAATTGTTCTGGCGGAATGGCGGGGTGTCCCACGTCGTATGGGCTCATCATCGGCCCCGCCTCCTGGGTCGTATTCCTGAGAGTGCGGTCACACGGCGCGTGCGTTCGTCCCCACCGCTGTCTCGGCGGCCAGCGCGTGCTGCGCGCCGCTCACCGCGTCGGGCCGGCCGGCATCCCGGGGCTCAGATGCGAGACGAGGAACCGGGCGACGTCGTCCAGCGATGCGCGGGCCTGCGGCAGCGCCGGGAAGAGCTGCCACACGTGCCACATGCGCGGGTAGACCTCTAAACGCACGTCAACGCCCGCAGCGCGGGCCGCCGCAGCGATCCGCTCTGCGTCCTCGCGCAGCATCTCCTCTTCGCCGACATGCACCAGCAGCGGCGGCAGGCCGCGCCAGTCGCCGTAGGCGGGCGAGATCAGGGGATCGCGTGCATCGTTGCCTGCGACGTAGGACACATTGTAGAACCGCACTGCCTTCAGGGGTAGCAACGGGTCCTTGAAGCCTTCAGCGGGCCGGCGGCCGGACAGGTCGGCCACGGGTGAGAGGCAGGCGGCCGCCGCGGGCAACGGCTCGCCGTTGTCACGCAGCTTCATCAGGGCCGTGATGACCAGATTGCCGCCCGCCGAGTCGCCCGCCAGCACGATGCGCTGCGGCGCGATGCCCCGGTTCAGCAGCCAGCGGTAGGCGGCCACGCAGTCGTCCAGCGCCGCGGGGTAGGGATGCTCCGGCGCCAGGCGATAGTCCACCATCAGGCCGCGCACGCCCATCGCCCGCGCCAGGCCCGCGACCATGGTGACGTGCTGCGGCGTCACGCCGAAGACGAAGCCGCCGCCGTGCAGGTAGAGCAGCGCGCGATCGGCCGGGCTGTCCTGCGGGATGAGCCATTCGCACGGCACGCCGTCCGCCAGCACGGCCTCTCGCCCGACATCGGCCGGCACGCGGGCGCGGACCGCGGCCCTGCGTAGCGGCCCCCTCGTCCAGCGCACCGGCAGCCGCGTCTGCAGGACACGGATGACGGGCAACATGGCCCGGATCCGGCGTTCAACGGGAGATGGTGTCATCGGGCTTCCTCGGTGGACATGATCGGCGCGTGTGATCCTGTCCGCGGTATCATCGTCCGGCTCGCAGCACTCACCAGATCCCGGGCAGCAGGCGATAGCGCACCCGCCGGGCATAGTCACGATAGCCTGCCAGCTCCGCCTGCAAGGTCCGGTCCTCCAACGCGGTGCGGACGATCGTGAGCGCCACGACCACCAGCGTCGGTACGAACGCCCACGGTGCATCCAGCAGGAGCGGCGTGGCCAGGCAGGCCAGCAGCCCGCCCGCATAGCCGGGATGCCGCACCCAGCGGTAGGGGCCGCTCGATACCACATGGTGGCCGCGCTCGGCCTGGATGCGCACCGTGCTGGCGAAGAAGCGGTTCTCGATCAGGGCGTAGGAGCTCAAGGCATAGCCGGCCACGAGCATGGCCAGCGCCAGGAGTTTGACCGGCGGGCCGAACGCGGGCGACCGGCCGAAGCGCGCGTCCAGCCCGGCGACCAGCCCGATCGCGATGCCGCCGAGCATGAGCCAGGCGGTCAGGCGCCGGTCCCACGGCTTGATGTTCTCCTGCTGCATGTGCCGGCCGCGTTCGGCGATCAGGTCCGGATGGCGCCGCGCGGCCAGCACGCGGCTGATGACGAACCCGGCAACGCTGATGATGGCGTAAGCCCAGGCCTTCCACCAGCCCCAACGGCCGGAGATCAGCAGCGGCAGGAAGGGGGCGATCACGATGAAGAACAACGCCTGGATCACGACACGTATGGACATGCTGATTCCGATGTTCGCGCAATGCGCCGGTTTGATTCTGCCACGGCTGCATCCTCCTGGCCAACCCAGGTCACGACGTATTCGCCTGTGCCGCCGGGCGGCGGCAGCGGCGGCCGGCGCACCGCCCACTGCCCCGCCAGGCCGAGCTCCCTCGCGGTCAGCTCGAAATGGCACATGGCGATCCCCATGTCCACGCGTTGCAGGTCGGCCAGGCCCAACAGCATGAACGGGAGCCCCTGCCCGAAGCCCGGGGTGCGTTGCAGGTAGAAGTGATACGCGGGCCCATCCTGGACGACCCGCCAGGGCTGGTGGTTGCTGGCCGACGGCGCCAGGCGCAGCATTTCCAGCGGCGTCGCATACGGCCCAGCGGCTGATACATCGAGGGACGCGTTGGAGCCAGCCCAATAGAACAGCGCGGCCCACGGCAGGCGGGTGTCGGAGCGGGCCATCCGCCGCAGCCAGTCCCGCGCGCGGTTGTTCTCGGCCGCATAGCCGACCGCAGCCACCGCGGGCACGATCTCGGCCTCGGCGGCGTTGATGCGTCTGGCAAAGCTGCTCCTGGTGAAGTTGCCGCCGAGCCAGCAGGTCCCCAGGCCGAGGCCGGTGGCGTAGAGGATGATGGCCTCCATGGCGTAGCCGAAATCCTCCAGGTTGCGCTCGCCCGGCCCGGCCGCGCCGATGATGAAGCCGGCCGGGTTCTTGATCAGGCCATAGGTGCCCAGGCCCTTGAGCGCGCGGCTGTCTCCTGCTGCGGCGGCCACCAGCGTGAAGCGGAGCGGTGTGCCCAGCGGACCGACTTTGGTCGCGGCGGCGCGGCGGGCCAACTGCGCCGCCTGCTCCGGCGCCATCGGCGCCCTGGCGTAGGCGCGACATGAATAGCGCTGCTGGATGAGTTCGGTGACGGGCGCGTTGAACACCGATATGACCTTCCCCGGCAGAGTGTTGCGTGTGAAGTATAGCACGGCCGGACGGGGAAGGCGAAACGGCGCCGGCGACCAGGAACGGCGGTCATCTGCGGCGGCCCGGTTGCTCGGCGGGCGAGCGCAGGGGTGCGCGCTATGTCGGAGGTAAGCGCACCCAACATAAGGTGGAACCGAGGCTCTTTTTTCGACGCCAGGGGTGTGGTATACTATTCTGGCACGTGGACCCGGTTCGTTTTCATGGCTTTTTGCAACTGAGATATGTCGTGAGGTGGATCATGAGCCTGGTAGCTATTGCCCGTCGTCTTCCCGAAGACCTTCAGCTTCCCATGCTCGAGTTCGCCGAGGCGCTGGAGGAGGACCTGCGCGCCAAGCTGGCAGTCCGGCGCGAGGACTTCGAGGCGCTGCAGGCCGCTGTCCGGGAGCTTGCTGAGGCGCAACGGCGCACCGAGCAGCGCCTCGAAGAACTGGCCGAGGCGCAACGGCGCACCGAGCAGCGCCTCGAAGCGCTGGCCGAGGCGCAACGGCGCACCGAAGAACGCCTCGAAGCGCTGGCCGAGGCGCAACGGCGCACCGAAGAACGCCTGGATCACCTCGAAGCCGTGGTCGCCAGGCTGGCCGAGGCGCAGCTGCGCACTGAGGAGACGCTCAACAAGCTCATCCAGCGCGTTGATCGCATTGAGGTGAAGTTGGGCGGCCTGGTGGGCGATAACCTGGAGCGCAAATATCGCGAGAGGGCGTTCGCTTTCCTGGGGCAAGTCCTCCGGCCGGTGCACAGCGTGCCGCTTCAGGATCTGCTGCCGCAACTGGAGGCTCGGCTGACCGAGGCCGAAGTCGACGAGCTGCTGCCGCTGGACGTCCTCCTGCGCGGGCAGGTGAGGCATCTGCCCTCCAGGCCCGAGATCTGGTTGGCGATGGAGGTCTCGGCTGTGGTGGATCAGAGCGATGTGGAGCGGGCGGTTAACCGGGCGCGGCTGCTGAACAAGGCGGGGTTGCGGGCGATGCCGGCGGCGGCAGGGGAGGAATTCACCGAAGGCGCCAGGCTGTTGGCGATCCGCCAGAGGGTTCTCCTGCTGCAGGACGGGCATCGCTACAACTGGTCTGAGGCCCTGGAGCAGCTCTTCACGGCGGGGGAAGGCTGATCTCCGCTCGTGCACCAGGATGCCTTCGGCCTCGAGATGCGAAAGCGCGACCGCGGCCATTCGCTGGCAGTTGTGCCCCTTCCTCGGTCGTCCGGTAGAGTCTGGGTGAGAACCTGTGGAGGTGATCTATGGAACAGCCGGTTGTACTCGAAGATGTCATCGCCCTGGTCAAGCAGCTTCCTGTGCGGGACAAGGTGCGACTGATCGCATGGATGGCGCCGGAGATCGAGCGCGAGCTGCCGGCGGATCATGCAAAGCCCCGAAAATCCCTTTTGGGCTTATGGCGCGGGCTAGACATTACCGAGGAGGACATCGCAGAAGCCCGCCGAGAGATGTGGGGCAATTTCCCGCGAGAGGATGTGTGATGGGCACCGACACGCACAGTCTCATCTGGTATCTGGAGGATAGCCCACGTCTCAGTCGGAATGCCAGGCAGGTCTTTGAAGCCTGTGATCGCAACGAGTTGGCGATCCTTGTCCCTACGATCTGCCTGGTGGAGATGCTGTACCTGCAGGAGAAAGGGCGTATTCCTGTGAACTTGATGGGGCAGCTCGCCAGGGAGTTGGCTGACACCACGACTGGATTGGTCCTCTACGATCTGACGCCCGAGGTGGCACGAGCCATCGCCCGCGTGCCGCGCGCCGATGTCCCCGACATGCCGGACCGCATCATCGCAGCGACGGCGCTCCATCTCGGTCTGCCGCTCATCAGCCGCGATGGCCGGATCTGGGTGTCGGCGGTGGAGACGATCTGGTAAGGATCCGCTGCTTTCAAGGCAAACGCGAATCAGGTATGCCACCTCAGTTGTTCATGCGCCGGCGGTGCACAACATGCAGTGGAAACGAGCGGACGGACGTGCCATGAGCGGGAAGAATCTCAACCCGGATAGAACTCTACTTTCCGCTAACCTCCGAACCAGCAGTGGGCAAGCGGAACTAGCCAGAGAGCTACTCTGGGCGACAAAACATTAACATAACGTGG
>Ga0116210_1002295_pt1 | contig 11948 bp, 13 predicted proteins | sample TshhotsprinmetaG_FD_94483 | JGI IMG/M metagenome (GOLD analysis project Ga0116210, IMG submission 94483) | Hot spring microbial communities from South Africa to study Microbial Dark Matter (Phase II) - Tshipise hot spring metaG | ecosystem: Environmental > Aquatic > Thermal springs > Hot... | reverse complement strand
TATTTCCATGAAGATATCACCTCTCGAGTAGTCTTTTTTTGATTACTCGTCCGTGCTAGGACGGTGATATCTTCTCTTTTTATCTCAAAAATTCCTACAATAACTTTACACTAACTCCAAAAGGAATAAAGGAAGGTCTCCCGAGGTTAAAAGAGGAAAAAGGGGGTTCAATTATGCAGGAGGCGCCTAACTTCACCCTCAAAAACCAGCATGGCCAAGAAGTCACTTTACATTCTTTTCGGGGCAAAAAGGTGGTGCTCTCTTTCCATCCCCTTGCCTTCACTCGGGTGTGTACTTACCAAATGCAGGACTTAGAGGCAAATCGCGAAGCGTTCGCGCAACGGAACATGGTACCGCTCGGCTTGAGCGTTGATCCGGTGCCTGCCAAGCACGCCTGGGCGAAAGAGATCGGGGTACGCACGGTGGCACTCCTCTCCGATTTCTGGCCCCACGGAGAAGTGGCCAAGCAATACGGCATTTTCAACGAGGAAGAGGGGTTCTCTGAACGGGCAGTATTCATCGTCGATGAAGAGGGGTACATTATGTGGCAAAAAATCTACCCCCGCAAAGAGCGACCCGATATCGAGGAAATTCTCCGTGCCCTCGGCGCTTGAGAGTTCTCTTGCCTTCGAAGGGCACCCTTGAGGGAGGGCTCAAAGCCCCCCTCACCCTTTTCTTTCCCCCAAGTGAGGGCGCTCATCGCGAGGAATCTTCGATACCCAAATTCTTCTTCATGATGACTAAATCGGCTTCTAACTGCCCCAAACTGAGGTTCCGCTCGAAATCCAATGCCACATACTCTTCGCCCTTGCGGGGTCCGTCTTCAATGACCTGCCACAGTTTGTAGGCACACCGATAGAGGTCCGGCCCAATCTCTTCGGCGTTGGCAATGAGTTCCACCCGTCCAAACTGGTGGAACCAGGACAAATACCGTGGGTAAAGCGAACGGTACTCGGCGAGTACCCGTGTGCGACGGTCTTCCTGAGGAGTCTCCTGAGGTGCTGGCGTCTCGGAAAGGGGGGAAGGGGTGGGTTCGAAAGTCAAGGGAGGAAGGTATCCTTCCTGATCTTTTTCCTGGAGAGAAACATCGATTTCTCCCCAGGTCGTGGCCACCGTCTCTCCGGTGGAAACTTCTTGCATTTTTACCGTAATGCGATATCGTCCCTCCTTTTGATACCCATGATGCCCGGAGGGCTCTTGGGTGATCTCTCCACTCCCATCGCCAAAATCCCACTGGTACTTCACCTGGGGGAAAGTATGGCTCGCCTTGAGGTGAAAAACGAGGTTCTCTCCCACCTTTCCCTCTCGAGGTAAAGAGAGGAAAGTAAGAGTATAGGGACGGAGGGGGGAGGAGGCAATCATCAATCCCCCGACCGGCACAAGGAGCTCCACTTTCTCTCCTCCCTCCTCAAGAAGGGGAACCGTTCCCTCAATCACTCCCTTTCGGATCGACAACGACCCCGGGAGAGGTTCAAAAGAATTTCTATCGATGATCATGAGTACCGTCTCATCCTCCGGTAGGGTCAAATACATCCTTTCATCATACAAGCCCGAGGGAGTATGAACCACCTTACCCTTCACCTTGGCTATGATTTCCCCCGAGGCATTCTTCTCCGTGGTCACTCTTTCGAGCGTCACTTCTATCCGCGGGAGGAACCACTCCACCAACTTCTTATTCACTGCTATGGCAATGGGGATGAGGCGCTTTGCCTGACTCTCTAAGCACTTCTCGTCAAGGAGGGGAGGGGAAAGCGAACCCTTTTCGAAGAGGAGGCGCACTAAGTAGACTCTCCCCAGAGCATCATCACGATAGTAGTACCCTTCTTCGTCAACCTCAAGGTCTTCTAACCGAGGGGAGGGATACTCGGGCATTTTGTTTTGGTTGGTGACCCGGATACCGGACCTTTTTTCTCTCCCCGCCACGGTATCGAGGGAGAAGTAGTAACGGTTCGTATACGAGGCTACAATCTCAAAGAGAGCGAGAACCTTTAAAAATCCCACCTCTTCCTCAGGAATGGCCTTGAGTTGGGCGAGAAAAAGGGGATCCACTTCTCCCAAGGAACTCTCCACCACCTTCTCACCCACGTACTCCTCATAGGGATCGGCTTTGTACTTTCCCGAGGTGACTCCCGGATGAGAGTCATTCCGCACATGGGCCGGAACGGTCATATCGGCAAGGAGGTGCATGGTCTCTCCTAAGGAACGCCATGCCGCGGCAAAGAGTCGTTCCTTATCACCACGGTGGGGACTCGAAAAAGCTGAACTCATGAATTCTAAGCCCTTACTGAGAGAGTAGGGAGAGTGCAGCGCTCCCCACCACTTGGCATCCATCCTGGGATTCCTCCCCATCACCAGGCGCCCCAAGAATTCGTCTACATGATCGGTGAGATAGTGCGCTCTATTATTCACCCCCAGAGGATCGTAGAAGTGGCGCAGGGCCATATAACTCTCTGGCTCATCTGCAGTATACCCACCCTCGATCACCCATTGGTACCACTTCCCTCGTCCCTCTCCTTCCTCAACCTTCCATGACCCCGGCTTAACCACCCTCGTTCCGGAGAGCTCTCCTCCACCGACAAAGTCATAACGCTCAAAGAGGAGATGGCGAGAGGCTTCCTCAAGGAAGGCAAGGAGGGCATAATAGTTCATCAAACGATGTGGACCAAGTTCTTCTTCCCCTTGAGGAGCATTGTGGTAGGAGTATCCCGGCACAACAAGGATTCCTAAGAAAAAAAGTCCCAACCATACCCTCCCCATCCATCTTTTCCCAAGCGGCATCATAATCCCCCCTTGCATCGAGCGAAACGAAGGTATCATCATTCTACCACAAAAGGAGGGCAAAAAACCGTTTTTTCTTGAGGAAAAGAAATTCCTTGAAAACGACCACCAAGGAGCTTCCCGTTTTTGGAATGCTCTCCCTTATTTCTCTCGTTACTCGATTTTCCCTAAATAACGAACCCTCTCAAAAAATCGTTGCTCTTTCTCCACTTCTCTGCTATAATTCTCGTTGCCTCGTGTGGGCGAATAGCTCAGAGGGAGAGCACTTGCCTTACAAGCAAGGGGTCAGAGGTTCAAGTCCTCTTTCGCCCACCATTCTTTTCAATGGTTTGAGCAACTACTCCCACACTTTACCAAATAAGCAATTTCTACGAGTGTTAATTTAGACACAATTCCCTTGAGGACTCTTTCGAGTCGCTCTATCGTTTTCTCAACTTCAAGCTTCCTCCTACACAAACTCAAACGGTTTTTCTACGATACCACAAGAATCGTCATCTCTGATTCTTGCCTTGTGACACACTCCGCTTCTCTCAGTAAGCGGAGAAAAGGCCTTCTCTACAAAAACTGTCTTTTGTCACAAAGAGAGCAACGAAAGGACCTACCGTTCTTGGCTATTAGGTAATTAGGTAGATTCTCGAATGACTAACATATCTTCGAGAACTTTTTCCTGAGGCTCTTCACCCCGTATGAGGGCAACAAGGAGACTCACTGCTTCTACACCCAGCTCGTATTTTGGTTTGGCTATAGTAGTGAGCCTTGGTGTGACTAAGGAAGCATGTTCGATGTCGTCACATCCCGCTACGGCAATATCCTCAGGAATGCGAAGCCCGGCTCCTCTTATTGCCTCCATCGCACCAATGGCCATGAGGTCATTGGAAGCCCAAACAGCTTGTGGCCTTTCCCGGAGTCGGAGCAGAGCTTTCATCGCTCGGCACCCACCCTGAAAAGTGAAGTCGTCCTCTACGATCCATTCCTCTCTCAGAGGTACTTGGTGAGCCTGCAATACCTGTACAAAATTTCTGAGACGGGATTTACCTGCGACGGTCTTTTGGCTTCCAGCGATATGCGCTATTGTTTTGTATCCTTTTCCCAGAAAGTGGAGAATAAGCGCTTTAATTGCATCACTGGTATTGTGCCTGATATGCGGGAAAGAAGTTTTGGGTAAGGGATTAAAGAGGACCGAAGGTATAGGCAACTTTTCTAAAAGCTCGAGGGTTTCCTGATGGTTGAAAAAATTGAAAAGGAGCAACCCATCAACTTGTCTTTGTGCTAAAGCAAGAATTCTCTTCTTTTCTAATTCCGGCTTATCGTCAGTATTGCAGATAGCTATAGAGTAATCGTGTCTGTCTGCTTCGTCCTGACATCCTCGGGCTATGGCCACATAGTAAGGATTTTGAATATTAGGCACCACAAGACCGAGAAGCATGGATGATTTGGTACGTAATCCCCTTGCCATCTGGTTGGGAATGTAGTTGTACTTTTTAGCAAGCTCAAAGATTTTCTTCCTCAACTCCATTCTCATTCGACCAGAACTGTTGAGAGCCCGAGAAACAGTCGATGGTGAAATATTCAAAATGTTCGCTATTTTATAAATGGTGACGCCCTGCTTTTGGTTCTTCATTTCAAGCCTGTACCCGCCAATCCAGCGATAAACCTTCGATGAAGGAGCGCGAAGAGAATAATTACTGGTAGTGCTCCAAGAATCGAGCTCGCCATGATGAGTTCCCACGCTGCACTCCATTGACCCATGAGCATCCCCAACCGCACAGTCACCGGCATTAAATTTTCTTGATTCACAAAGGTTAAGGGCAAGAGGAAGTTGTTCCAGCTCCACATGGCGACTATGACCATGGTAGTAATAACTCCTGGGCGGGCTACTGGAAAAATGACTCTCCAGAAAGCCTGCGTTGCCGTGGCTCCATCGATGAGTGCGGCCTCTAAGAGCTCTTGAGGGATGTTCACGAAATAAGAACGCATTAAGAGTATAGAGAAAGGAGAGAAAAGAGCAACGTAGGCAAGAATCAAACCATACAGGGAATTGGTAAGTCCAAGGCGGGCAAATAAGAAGTAAAGAGGGATAATAAAGAGTTGAGTGGGAATGGTAGTACAAAAAAAGCAATAGCTTATTATGAAGGATCGTCCTCTAAACCCTATCTTGGCCAGAGCGTACGCTGCAGGAATAGCTACGAAAAGAATCCCTACGACCGTTCCGATGGCTAATATACCACTGTTCACGAAAGCTCTTCCCAGATGAGCGATTTGGAAAGCCTTAGCGTAACTTGCTAATTCTAACTGGCGTGGTAAACCCAAAGGATTGGTAAATAAATCTGCCCTACTTTTTAAAGAGGCACTGAAAGCCACATAGAGAGGGAGGAAAGCATAGAAAGAGAGAAAAATCAAAGCGAAAAGGTAGGGACTATCCACTAACCTCGTTTTCCGCATAGTTACACTTCAACTCCCTTACGGCTCAAGTAATAATAGAGAACGATCCCTGCCAGTCCAAACAAGGAGATCATAACTCCTATCGCTGATGCCTCGCCTATTTTGTAAGAATAAAAGGCCCTTTTGTAAAGGAGGGTAGCCAGAAGCTCTGTCGAACCGGCAGGTCCCCCTTGGGTAGTGATCCAAATCCAGTCAAATACTTGAAAAGACCAAATGATAGTCATGACCTCCATAAAAGTAATGGTAGGGATAATTTGAGGAAGAGTAATATAGCGAAATTCATGCCACTTGGTCGCTCCATCCAAAGCAATTGCTTCGTAAAGATCTTTAGAAGTGTTCTGCATAGCACTGAAAAAACCGCACAGAGAAATCCCCACCATGCCCATATGTTTGCGAAGGCTACAGCATATAGGGCGGTTGAGGTTTGACCTAATGGTGAAAATCCAATGAAAGCTCCCAAACCTCGAGTAGGATGGTATATGTAGCGCCATATTAACCCAATCGCTACGACTGGTAAGATAACTGGAAAAAAATAAATAGGTTGAAAGAATTCTTTGCGAGTTTTGCGAAGAAATTCAGCTCCAAGAAGCCCCATAACAATAGGAATGGTAACAAAAATGATAGTCCATACGATATTGTGTACCAACGATTGTACGAAGAGTGGTTCGGAAAAAATAGAAGCAAAGTTACGGATTCCTACAAATCGAGGAACTTCCAAACCACTCCATTCGAAGAAGGCCAAGGCAACGGTGGCGATGGAAGGAACTAAAATGATGGCGAAATTGATGATCAGTGCCGGACCGATGAAAATAAAAACCATAAAACCTTTTCTCTTCTTTTTTCTCATAGAGTAACGAGGGAGGAGGGAAGATTCTCCTCCCTCTCCTCCTTTTCACCTTTCAGGTATTGGTGGAACGACTCCTTCTTGGAGTTCTTTCTTGAACACTTCATCCCACTTTTTCATGTAATCTGCGGCACTCATTCTCCCTAACCATACTTCCTCTATCCCTTCGTAACACCACTGCCACGTTTCTGGCCCCAAAAATGTCCAAGTAGTATAACCGTAGTTCCCCTTTTGGATGACTTCGTTTTGTGTGCGGACATGCTCGAAAAATACCGGATCCACTTCGGGAGACACGAGCTCCTGGGGGATGTCAATAGGAACAATCCACTCACCTGGAAAGTCACGCAACATTTTCGCGATCATCTCTTTGTTGGAAAGCATCCATACCAAAAACTTCCCTACTTCCTCAGGATTTTTGGAACTCTTATTCACCGAGAGAGTAGTTCCTATACCAACGGCCACAGAGGGGGAAGCCACTCCTTCTCGTAACGAAGGAAAGGGTGCCCAACCCCATTTATCCTGAGAAACCCAATATCCAGGATCAACAAGCCACTGGAAACCCCAACTACCCACTACCATCGTAGCTGCCTTCCTTTGGGCTATCATCGGAACGAAGTCTTCAGCGGTTAGGGTAGCATAAACATTAAACTCTGGCCAGTAGGAGAGGAAATCCTGCTTGAACATTTCAACGGATTCGACGAAGAGGGCATCACTCCAACTCCTCTTCCCTGTTAAAGCTTCGTATACCACCTCTGGACCTGGATAGTGGTTAATATAGACAGTAACGAAATGTTCATTGGTCGGTCTCCAATTGGCGTTACCTGCGGCAACCGGAAGGATGTTTTGTCCTTTCGCCGTTTCACAAAGCTTCACCCAATCATCTCGGCTCACTGGTTCATTCCAGCCGTATTCTTCAAAGAGGCTCTTGTTATAAATGATTCCCATGCTTTCAAAAGTTTTGGGAATAGAGTAAATCTTCCCCTCGATCTTTCCTACGTTAAGAGCCAACTCGGGCAACATCTTATCTAAACCAGCCTCCTGAACCCACTTATCGAGGGGGATAAGAGTGCCCGCCTTGGCATAGCGATTTGCTTCAGCAGGACCCATAGTCATGACCACATCTGGCCCCTCTCCCGCGATAACTGCCGTTCGTAGCACCTCGAGGAGATTCATTTTAACCACAAATTTCTATGTCAATGTTAGGGTTGGCTTCCTCATAAGGTTTGGCAATGTTTTTCTCCATCGCTTGCAGGTTTTCAGGCGTGGTTTGTTCATACCACCACGTTATTTTAACCTTCTCTTGGGCAATACAAAAACTACCCAAACTAAGAATCATCACCACGGTCATGACCAAACCCAATAATTTCCAACTCATCACTTTTTCCTCCTTTGACGGTAGAGATTTTCATTAGCATCAAGAATTTTCACCACGCGGTTCCTCCTCTCTTACCCCCTCATTCACAGTCTTTTTCTTACGGCTCTCAGTTCTGTGCTAAGGTTTGGGAAATTGCAAGCGTTTTTTCAGCCAGTTCAGATACGACGCACAGACTGTAACCGTGAATTCCAGAAGTAACGCGGTTATTAATGGGTTTGATCCATTTTTCCGGTAAATTTTTCGCTCCAAGGATTACACCAAGGATGGATCCCACCGTCGCGCCGTTACAGTCTGTATCCAGTCCACAGCTTACAGCGTAAGTTATTCCTTTTTCATAATCATTGTTACTGTAGAGAAGAGAACTGACCACTACCAAAGCGTTAGAGATAACATGGCACCAATTGTGCCAATAGACCTCCTCTTGTTTCCCCTTCTCGTATTCTTGATAGATGTATTCACGGACTTCCTCAAACGTTCGACCTTTTTCTTTCAGTCTGAGAACGTCGGCAATTGCTTCATAGAATCGACTTCTCTGAGGAACGAAAGACAAACCGACCCTGATGATTTCCTCCACGCTTTCCGAGACAAAGGCCCATGCAAGGCAAGAGGCGACAAACATTTCCCCATATATCCCGTTTTTAACGTGAGAAACCACTGCGTCTCTCCATGCGAAATCGGCAGCTTTTTTAGGCTTTCCAGGGGATATGTATCCCCAAAAGTCAGCTCTGATCTGAGCGCCTATCCATTCCCGGTAAGGATTGCGGTACTCCCCTGATTTTGGGGGCGTTATGAGGTTGACAAGATTTTGATATGCTACTCTTTCCGCAGTATAGGTATGAAAGATGGGGATGTTGAAAAGCCATGATTCTGCAACATCCTCGGAGGTGAAATGAGGACCGTATTTCTCCAGAACATAGAGTCCCAAAATAGTATAATTGATGTCATCATCTTCTACCATGTGATCTACTCTGTTAATCCAACCTCGGGCTGTGTCGTCTTGAATTTTGTATTTCTCTTTTATCTCTGGGGGGACATCGGAAGACAAATAGTGCAAGAGTGGGAAGTTTCCCGTTTCTTGCAAGAAACCCCAGATTTTTTCTCGCGGCCATGTTTCGATCGGTTTTCCTAAAAGACACCCTCCAATTCGTCCGAGCCATGCTCCGTAGATCTTATCGTATAAGTCCGTATGGGCACTTACATCCACCGAGTAATTTTCCTTCTCTCCCGAGCTTTCCTCGAATATTTCTTTAAGATGTGAGGGCTCAACGTAAGGATAATCTTCACGGGGGGGAGGGTCTGGAACTGATCCAAGAGTGCTGCCGCGGCCATCTCTCTTTCCCGTTCATCACTAATCCGCGCAACTCTTTCCACTCTTTCCCTAAGGTCTTCGGAGGCTTTTCCCTCGTCTTCACTCTGCAGAACTTCTGTTTTGAGTCTCTGAAAGTAACTGAGAAAATGTTTTTCCATACATCCACCTCCCCTTTTGAGCAATCCATTGCTCAAAAAGATTAAAGCACCATTAATACAATTTGTCAACGGTTTGTAGGGGTTCAACGCAGCGAGACACTTGAAGAGTTTCCTCTTTTAGCTCCTTCCGGGTTGCTCTCCCCAAAGCGCAAAGAAAGGCCTTTTTATTACACACTTCCTGAGCTTGAAGACCGAAGATCGTTCTTTGTGGTTTCAAGTTTAATCTCTCTCTCGAAAAGACTCAAAAATTATCTTCCCCTGAATCACGTTTCTTTTCTTTTTTAGTCTTCTCGCTGGTGTTACATACCCCTCCCCTTGGGGGTTCACGGAGGAACTTCTTGTGAGGTAACCAAGTATTCTTTCGACAGGGAAAGGGAAGACTGAGAAACTTCGGTCTTGGAGGAAACGATGAGCCTCTCTTGAAAAAGGGAAGGGAGTAAGGATATTCTCGAGGTTTCTTGCGCTTACGGTCTTCAAGGCTTTTTGTGGATACCAAGCGGATAAAGAGGAGCCGACGACCCCAATCAGCTCGAGGCCAACCATTTTCTGTACGGCTCTCTCACAAACCGGTAAGAGCATCCAGTCCCTAAAGCCCACAAAGTAGCCGGGGATAGGCATTCCTGGATAAAAAAGTATCCAACTCGCGTTTCCGGGAGAGGCTACTCCATTACACCGCGCAAGCGAAGGTTTTTTGTTTGAGAACGTGCCCCCTTTCGAGAGCCCTCACTCCACACTCCGGAGAGGTTGCTCCAAAGACCACTCTCTATTGAATCGAATGCCTCATTATGATATCATTCTCCGCAAATTTGCACGGAGTTAGGAGAAGCCATGGTGAAAGAAGATCGAGACTTTCGCGTGATCGGGAAAAAGCTATTCTCTACATTGAAGATCGGGTGTGTGAGACTCCTCATGAACTCCTCTCGAGTAGGCCCTTCCAGGTCGTCCTCGGCAAGGCCATCGCCGAGCTTTCCCAAAAGAGGTCGCCGCTCCTCCGCCTCTTCGGAGAGAAGGGTCCTACCGAGGAAAAGGTTACCCTCCTCACCAGTGCCTTACGGTTTCTCGCCAAAATGCCGCTCGATGCTCTCCCCTCCATTCTCAAGGGAGTGAGGAATTGGTCAAACATCGGCTTGAACTCCACGAAATCGTGGAGTACCTCTACAACTTCTGGCGCCGTTTCGACCGTTTCATCGTGAGCGTTTCAGAGCGGAGAGAAATCGATAAAAGACCTTACCGAACCTTCAATGTTACTATTGAAGCCTTGGCGCATTTAGTACGTAGTACCTATCGAGATATCCAAGAGAACATCGCCAATCGTCATCCTCGGATTTACCGACAGGTTCGAGCAGGGGCCAACATCGCCGTTATCGCGGTACCGAAGAGCATTCCTCTCCCGCCTTTCTACCAAGAAAAACTCTCCCACATCCCCATCATTCCCCAAGTTCTCCTCCATCCCCCGCTCATCCTTGACCCTCCCATGAATAAGAGGACCGGTCGTTTCGAGAAAACTCCCCGTAATCCTCTCACTCTCTTGGAACTCGAGGAAAAAGAGTGGATATGTTATCCCGCTAAGGTCGGTCCGCTCCTTGTACTCATCTATATTCATGAGGAATTCTATGAACTCGGTTTTTCACTGTGTAATCTCTTTGAGCTGGCCGACGACGAGGACATGGAAAAGAAACCAGATGCCATCTATCTCTTTGGGGTCCCTGGAAAATGCTCGTTTCCGCTCGCCGCAAAATTGCCGAAGCTCTGCTCTCTGGAAAGGCCATTCGCATCGAAGGAGGGAATTTCGAACTCAAACCTCTCCGTTTCCGATGTGCTCAAAACCACCAATGGGAAGCAACCTGGGGAGATGCGAGAGCCTTTACTTGCCCCATCTGTAATGGAGAGAACGTGGAGTCGGGGTGGTCTCTGGAGCGAGGATGCCAAAGAGGGAAAGGTCCCCATCGGAGGCCTCGAGCTTCCTAAAATTTTTCAAGTTGGGAACAAGGTCGAGAGGCGATAAAGCTTTCCTCCCGAGGAGGGAATGGATGTGTCTTCGGTTACGGTCACCGTTCTCACCGAGAATGCTTCCCCCAAGAGGGGACTCTTAGCAGAACACGGTCTTGCCCTCTCTCTCCGCGTAGGGGAAACCACGCTTCTCTTCGATACCGGGGGAGGGGAAACCCTCCTTCTCAATGCCCAAGCTCTGGGGATAGACCTACGTTCGATTTTGACGATAGTGCTCAGTCACGGTCACTATGACCACACCGGGGGGCTCATGACCCTCCTTTGAGGGAGAATCCCCCAAGGAGATATACGCCCACCCCGAACTCTTCCGCAAGCGCTTTCGGGCGACCGAAGGAGAAAAAAACGCTCAATCGGCATCCCTTGGGAGAGAGGAGCGCTGGAACAACGTGGAGCTCGCTTCATCTTAAGAGAAAACGCCTCTCGCTTAGCTTTTCACCTCTACTTCACCGGTTTTATTCCCCGCTTAGAGGAGTATGAAACGGTGCTCCCTTCTTTCCAATTCCTTTCCGGCACACACTCAGAACCTGATCCCATCCCCGATGACCAGGCGCTCTTTGCAGAAACTCCAAGAGGGCTTATCGTTTTCCTCGGCTGCGCCCATGCGGGGGTAGTGAACACCTTAAGACACGTGTATCGCCTCACCGGAGAGAGGAAAATCTACGCCTTATCGGCGGTCTCCACCTCGTTTAAGCCTCAAAGGAACGAATCCTTAGGACGCTCGAAGTGCTCCGAGAGTACCAGGTTGAGTTTTTGGCGGTAGGCCACTGTACCGGACCCAAGACTTTGACCATACTCCGAGAACGATTCGGGAAAAATTTCCTCCCCTTCCACGTGGGGGCAAGCTTCTCCCTGTGAGCAAGGATGAGCTGATAACGAGAAACTGGAGATTTCTTTCTCGCTTTTTCCTCAAAGTTCTTGACAAATCCCTTCCCCCTGTGCTACATTTACTTCTGCCTTTCGGGGCACAATGGTACCTTGAAAAGTAAATATTCCGCCTACTTCCTAAGTAAAAGATATACCTGAGGATTGAAT
>Ga0116210_1002294_pt1 | contig 11956 bp, 14 predicted proteins | sample TshhotsprinmetaG_FD_94483 | JGI IMG/M metagenome (GOLD analysis project Ga0116210, IMG submission 94483) | Hot spring microbial communities from South Africa to study Microbial Dark Matter (Phase II) - Tshipise hot spring metaG | ecosystem: Environmental > Aquatic > Thermal springs > Hot... | reverse complement strand
GCCATGCGCACCCCGATCAACCCGAACGGCGTGGCGCCGAACACGACATTCGAGGCGGGAGGGGCCGGCTCGAGGCGGAGATCGAACGTCATCCGCCACTCCAGGCCGCGGCCGGAGGCGACCTCGATGCGGCGCCGCTCGCGCACCCAGGCGACGCCAGTCGGGTCGAGCCACTCGTGGTCCGCCGTCAGGGCGCACCGTCCTTCGTCGTCCTCGATGCGCAGGACGCGGCGAGGCGCGATCCGGGCCATGCCGGAGTTTTCCCAAAAGTTCACGCCGGCCACGTCCTGATGCGCAATCCAAACGGAATCGTGGTGCGCATGGCCGGCCGGACCGTGCGGATGCCCCATCCGGGTCAGCTCGCGTCCGGCCGGCCCGATCACCGGGAACACGAACGGCCGCTTCAGCCCGGGGCCGAAATGGGCGCGCGCCAGCTCGACGCCGTCCCGCCGGAAGGCGACCTGGTCGTACGGTAGCGGGACCGCCTCCATCTGCGGCGGCGCCGGCCACGGCCGGCGTCGTCGCAAGCATGGCGACCGCCAGCGCGCCGGCGGGAGCTCGGGGCGCAGGGCTCATGCGGTCGGAGATTAACATACGACGGTGTGGGGCGCAGATTCCGGTACGGTGGCCGTGGAGGGGCCCGCCGCGCGGTAGCTTTACGGGGCCGGGGCCGCGTGATAGGAACAGCAGACGCATCCTCCACGGGCTTCTCCTGCATCCGGGTGTCCGGCGGAGGCATCGTTCGTCGGTGAATTGAAAGGGCGGCGTGACCAGCGGATGGATTCTATCGTTGTGGGTCGGGCTCGGCGGTTTTGCCGGGTCGCTGGCCCGTTACGGGTTGAGCACGGCGTCGCAGCGATGGCCGGTCGGTTGGCCGGTCGGCACCTTGACGGCCAACGCGCTGGGATGTTTTCTCGTGGGCGTGATCGCCGGGCTGTCCGATCGCGGCGGCATCCCGCCGGCCGCGCGTTTGGCGCTGGCCACCGGCTTCTGCGGCGGGTTCACGACGATGTCCTCGATGATCTACGAGACCGCCGCAATGCTGCGCACCGGGGAACTCTTGCACGCCTCGCTGTACGCCGTCGGAACTTTTGTGCTTTCGCTGTCCGCGTTCGTGGCCGGGATCGCAGCCGTGCGTGCGCTCGCCAGGATCGGAGGTGGACCGTGGAGCTGAAGGCCGACGCGAAGCTGCTTCGGATCTTCCTGGGCGAAGGCGACCGGGTGAAGCACACCGCCCTCTACGAAGCCATTGTCCGGGAGGCTCGCCGGCTCGGAATGGCGGGCGCGACGGTGTGGCGGGGCATCATGGGATTCGGACCGACCAGCCGCATCCGGACCTCAAAGATTCTCGACCTCTCCACCGACTTGCCCGTCATCGTCGAAATCGCCGACGAAGAAGAGAAGATCCACCGGTTCCTTCCGGTGCTCCACGACCTCTTCGAGTCGGCGCAGTCCGGCGGGCTGGTCACGATGGAGAACATCGAGGTCATCAAATACCTGCACGGTAAGGAACGACCGTAGGGCGCCGGGCCGCCCCGGCATCTGCCGCGGGGCGGGAGGGCGCGGCGGCATGCCAGACGACAGGCGCAGCCGGAGTAGGCGGAAAGGGGCACGCGGACGGTCGAAGCGCCCGACAGGGGTTTGAAGGCAAACACTGGAGGATTGGACCATGGCACTCACATGGGCGTTTTTGGCCATCGGCATGGGGATCGCCGGCGTCGGGGCGGCGACGGCCGGGCCGGCCGAATGGGAGGCGTTGTTCAACGGCCGCGATCTGACGGGTTGGCGGGCGCCGGATCTTTATCCGTTCTGGACGGTGTCCAACGGCGTGTTCGTCGGCGCGTCCGGTCCGGAGATGAAGGGACACGTGTCGTTCACGGAGCGCGAGTTCGGGGACCTGGAGCTCGAGCTGGAAGCGCGCTGGACCGGGGACGTGGACAGCGGAATCTTCCTGCGCAGTCCGCCGATCCAGGTCTAGCTTGGCGTCTCCGTCAGCCTGCGGCGGGACATGACCGGCTCGTTCTACCTTCGCGGCTACCCGGAGGAGGGACGGGCGAAGGGCGTGGTGGAGGCGTGGCGTAGCAATGACTGGAACCTGGTGCACCTCGAGGCGCAGCCCCTCGTTCCGCATCCAGATCAACGGTCGGGAGGTCTCGGCCTACACCAACGCCGTCCATACCGCGACGGGGCCGATCGGGCTGCAGGTGCACGAAGGCATGCGGATGACGGTGGAGTTCCGCAACATCCGGGTTTGTTGCCCTCCGCGTTGACGCCCCCTGCCCGCCGCCCTCGGCGCGGCCGGCGTCTCGCCCGCGCCGACCGGGGATCACACCGCGCGCAAGGCCCGGGGACCAATGCCGTCGTAGACGCGCTCGAGGATGCCCGCGATGGCGCCGAGGGGTTTGTCGGCGTCGGCGTAGACGATCCGGCATTGTTCCATCGACGGGGCCAGCGCCATCCGGCGGGCCCGCTCGGCCAACCGATTGAGGAGGTTGTCCTCGATCTCAAACAACCGGCCGTGCAGCAGCACCGCCTCGGGGTTGAAGATATTGACGACGACGGAGACGGCGAAGGCGAGGTGTTCGAGCACGTCCTCCAGCAGGCCCTCGAGGCGCAGCCGGCCGGCGCGGACCTCGGCGATGATCTCGTCCATCGTCATCGTCCGCCCCTCGCGGGCGGAGACGGCGGCGGCCAGCGCGGTGTCCGAGGCGACGGTTTCGAGGCATCCGCGGTTGCCGCAGCTGCACGGCGGGCCCTCGGGCCGAACGCGCAGGTGGCCGATCTCTCCAGCGAATCCGCGGGCGCCTTCGATGAAGCGGCCGGCGCTGACGACGCCCATTCCGAAGCCGGCGCTGATGTCGATGAGGGCGAAGTCGGAGAGGTCACGGGCGGCGCCGAACCGGCGCGCGGCGAGGGCCAAGGCGTGTTCCTCCTGAAACGCCGCTACGGCGATGCCGAGGCGGCGGGAGAGGGCCTCGGCGGGGTTGCGGCTGTCGAGGAAATGCAGGTTGGGGGAGAACCGCACCAGCCCGCTGCGGCGGTCGATGAGACCGGGGAGGGTCATTCCAACGCCCCGGCACGGGCCGAGCGCAGGGGGCCAGAAGCGGCGGAACTCGTCGGCGACGGTCTCGACCAGCAGATCGAAGGAGCGGGGCGTCGGGATGCGCCGCACGTGCGCGGGGTCCGGGCGGCCGTCCAGCCCGGCCGCCGTGAGGACGATCTCGCGGATGTCGAGCACGATGCCCGCGACGCCGCCGCGACCGCGGGCGAACTGGAACACCACCGCCGGCCGACCGCCGGTGTGGCGGCGTTTTCGCGTGCGCTCGAGGACGCCCTGGCGCACCAGCGCCTCGACGAGCTTCGACATCGTCGGCGCGCTGATGCGGGTACAGCGGGTGAGGTCGGCGCGGGTGCAGGGGCCCTGACGCTGGAGGATCTCCAACACCTGGCGGACGTTGAACCGGCGCAGCAGGGCCGGCACGACGGGGGACTTAGCGGGACTTGTCATGGTTGAACGAGGGTTGGCCGTAGGTCCGGCCTAAACCGCGTTTGCGAAGGAAGTGGTGTTCCGACAGGGCCCGGCCCAGTGGGGCGGTTTCCGGATTGATCGCCAAGGTGTGCGCGGCCATGCGCGCGATCATTTCCAACGCGACGGCCGTCTCGAGCGCGGCGCGCGGCGAGGGCCCCCAGACGAAGGGGCCGTGGCCGGGCACCAGCGCCGCCGGCCGCTCGAGCGGGGGCACGCCGTGCCGGGCGAACCACTCGACAATGGCGGCCCCGACATGGGTCTCGTAGTTCGAGTCCACCTCCGCGTCGCGGAGCGGTCGGGCCAGCGGAACGGCGCCCCGGAACACGTCCGCGTGGGTGGTACCGAGGCAGGGGATCTCCCGGCCGGCCTGGGCCCACGCCGTGGCGTATTCGGAGTGGACATGGACGACGCACTGGACCTCGCAGAAATGCCGGTAGAGAATCAGGTGGGTCGGCGAATCGGAGGGGGAGTTCAAGATGCCGGAGATGACGCGGCCGTCTTCTAAGGAAAGCACGACAATGTCCTCCGGCCGAAGACGCTCGCAGGCGACGCCGCTGGGATTGATGCCATAGACGCCCATCCGACGGTCGACCACGCTGACATTGCCCCACGTCAGTATCGCCAGACCGAGGCGTGGCAGGTCCTGGTTGGCATGCATCACCGTTTCGCGAAGGTCGGCGTATTCGATCGGCATCGTGCCCCTCTCTTTCACCGCCCGCGGACGCGGTCGCGGACAGCCAGCAGCGCTTTCATGACGTCGGACAGGTCGCCCGCGGCCCCGGCCGGCCGAAGGCGTCGTGGAGACAGCGATAGAGGCCGTACGATTCGGCGTAGACGGCAGCCGCCGACGGGCCGGGGCGGAACACGCGTTCCAGCACGCCCGTCATTGCCGCCGCGGCGGCGGCGAAATCGGCATGCCCGCCGCGCGCCGGCCCGCCGGCCACCGCGCCGGCCATCGCCGCGCCCAGCGCGCAAGTCTGCGCGCTCCGGGCCACCTCCAGCGGCCGGCCGAGGACGTCGGCGTAGATCTGCAGCACCGGCGCATTCTTCACAGAAATGCCGCCGCAGACGACCACGCGCCGGATCGGCACACCGTACTCCTCCAGTCGCTCGACGATCGTCCGGGCGCCGAAGGCCGTCGCCTCGATCCATGCACGGTACAGCTCGGCCGGAGTCGTATGCAGCGTCGGCCCTAGCACCATTCCGCTCAGACGCGGGTCCACCAGGACCGTCCGGTTCCCGTTGTGCCAGTCGAGCGCCGGCAGGCCGCTTTCGCCGGGTCGAAGCACGGCCGCCTCCCGGCTCAGCGCCTCGTGCCCGGCGGCGCCGCTCCCCGGCCGGATGCGCTGGACGAACCGGCTGTAGACGTCGCCGACCGCGGACTGCCCCGCCTCGATGCCGTGGTGCCCGGGCAGGATGGACTCCGGGACGATCCCGCATACGCCCGGGGATGTCGGCCACGCGTTCGGACGGCGGGGCGACGGCCATGTCGCAGCTCGACGTGCCGAGGATCTTCACCATCGTCCCCGGCGCGGTGCCCGACCCGACCGCGCCGAGGTGGGCGTCGAACGCGCCGCCGGCGACGGGTATCCCCTGGGGCAATTCGAGCCGCGCGGCCCATTCCGCCGTCAGGCCGCCGACGGTGTCGGCGATCGTCACCGCGGCCGACGGCAGGGTCCGCCGAACGCGGACCAGCGCCGGATCGACCGCGGCAAGGAACTCCTCGTCCGGATATCCTCCCCACGACGGGTGGAACATCGCCTTGTGGCCTGCGGCGCAGATGCAACGGGCTAAGCGGTCGGTCGCGGTTCGGCCGGTCAGCACCGCCGGGATCCAATCGGCGCACTCGACCCACGTGTGGGCCGCCTCGAAGACGTCGGGCGCCTCGCGACGGCAGCGAAGGACCTTGGACCAGAACCATTCCGAGGAATAGACGCCCCCGCACTTGGCCAGGTACTGCAGTCGAAGGCGCCGGGCGGACTCGGTGATCTTTGTGGCCTCGGCGTGCGCGGTGTGGTCCTTCCAGAGCCACGCGAAGGCCGCGGACCGGGCAGGGAACTCCGCGCGCATCGCCAACGGCTCGCCGAGCGCATCGACAGGGATCGGCGTACTTCCCGTCGTGTCCACCCCGATCCCGATCACCCGTCCGTGGGAAAACCCCTCCGTTTTGGCCGCCTTCGCCAGCGCACCGCGCACGGAAGCCTCCAGCCCTTTCAGGTAGTCGCGGGGATGTTGGCGCGCCAGATCGGGTTGGGCCGGATCGAGCACGACGCCCTGCTCGCCGGTCGGGTAATCCCAGACGCACGACCCCACCTCCGCGCCGGTAACCGTGTCGACCACCAATCCCCGGACCGAGTTGGTCCCGTAGTCCACCCCCAAAGCGAACGTGCGCTCTCTCATGAATCCTCTTCTCAACCAAGCCCTCCGTCTTTATTAACAAAAGAACGCCCGCAGGGGAAGCACTATCTCGATTTTTGGTCGGCCGCCCGCTATCGTGGCAACGACGGAAGGCGCCATGAGCCGGAACAGACTGAGCGAGGCGGTACGCGCGGGGCGGGTGCTGGTCTCCGACGGGGCGTGGGGAACGTTCCTCCAGGCGAGGGGCTTGGCGCCGGGCGAGTGCCCCGAGCTATGGTGCGTGGAGCGGCCGGCCGACGTGGAGGTCATTCCCCGGGCCTACGTCGCCGCCGGGGCCGACATTGTCAAGACGAACAGCTTCGGCGGCAACCGCATTCGGCTGGCCAAGTTCGGCCTGGCCGACCGCGACGCGGAACTCAACGAGGCGGCGGCGCGCATCTCTCGGCGGGCGGCGGGGCCGGACCGGTGGGTCATCGGTTCGATGGGGCCGACCGGCAAACTTCTCGCGCTGGACGACGTCGCCGAGGAGGAGATGTTCGCGGCTTTCGCCGCGCAGGCGGCCGCGTTGGCCGCCGGCGGCGCGGATGCGTTCTGCGTCGAGACGATGGCGGCCACGGACGAGGCCGTGCTCGCGATCCGGGCCGCCCAATCCGTCGCGCCGCTCGAGATCATCTGCACCTTCACCTTCAGCCCCATGCCCGACGGCTCGCACCGCACGATGATGGGCCACACCCCCGCCGAGGCGATGCGGGCAGTGCGGGAGGCAGGCGCGGACATCGTCGGCGCCAACTGCGGGACGGGCAGCGCGGACATGGTGGCCGTCGTTCGCGAGATCGCCGCCGCCGTGCCGGGGGCGGTCATCCTCGTCCATCCCAACGCCGGGCTGCCGACCCTGCGCGACGGCCAGCAGGTCTGGCCGGAGGGGCCGGAGGACATGGCCGCCCGCGTCCCGGAGCTTCTCGAGGCGGGCGCCTCGATCGTCGGCGGCTGCTGCGGCACCGCCCCCGATCACATCCGCGCCATCCGGGCGGCGGTAGGCCGGTGGGTGGCCGCCCACGCGGGGCGATGAAACGCTCCTACGTCTTCATCGGCGCCGGCGGCGTCGGTGGCTACTACGGCATGGCGCTGGCCCGCGCCGGCCACCCCGTCGCATGGCTGGTCCGCAGCGGTGCCGCCGGGATCCGCCGGCGGGGATTCGAGGTCGAGACCCGCGGCACGACGTGGCGTCTCGACTCCCCCGCCGTCTTCGACGACCCTCGTGAGCTGCCGGCGGCGGACGTCGTCGCGGTGACCATCAAAACCACCGGCAACGACGGGCTGCTCCGGATCCTCCCCGCGATCTTGCGCAAACCCGGCGTGCCTCTGGTGATGATGCAGAACGGTCTCGGCCCCGAGGAGACGGCGGCCGCTGCCGCGCCGGGACATCCGATCTTCGGCGGCCTGTGTTTCCTTTGCAGCATCCGGCTTGCGCCCGGCCGCATCCGGCATCTCGACTACGGAAAGGTGACCTTCGCCGCCCATGATCCGACCGGCCGGCCCGCGGGGCTGCCGGCGGCGATGCGCGGGATCGCGGAGGATTTCGCGGCCACAGGCATCGAGACCGAGCTGCTGCCCGACCTCGTCGAGGCCCGCTGGCGAAAATTGATGTGGAACATCCCGTTTAGCGGGCTGTGCGTCGTGCTCGACACCGACACGCGCACCCTGGTGCAAACCCCCGCTACGCGCACGCTGGCCGCCGACCTGATGAGCGAGGTCCGCGCCGGCGCCCGCGCGCTCGGCCGCGACATTCCGCCCTCGTTCGCCGACCACATGTTCGAGCTGACCGACCGGATGACGCCGTACGCGCCCAGCATGAAGCTGGATCACGAGGCCGGCCGGCCGATGGAAATCGAAGCGATCTACGAACGCCCCGCGGCGGTAGCCAGAGCCGCGGGCACGCCGATGTCCCGCGTCGAGACGCTGGCGCGCATGCTGCGTTTTCTCGAGGGTCGCCTCCCCGCGCCGCGCGGGTCCGCACGGAGCGCGGCATCGGAAGACGAAGACCCGCCCGGCACCTGAGGAGCGGCGAAAGCATGTCCCGGTGGTGTGGGGCCGGGGTGAGATCCTCTGCCATACCAGCGCGGCGGCCGGTTCGAACGCAGTCCACAACGCCGGAGCTTGTTTCAAAAACGGGACGGGTATATACTGCACAGCGTGAACCCCCCGTACAAAATGAGGTGTGCCATGAAAACGACCACAAATGTTTCCTTGATCACTCGACGGCGTTTCCTTGCTTCCGCCGCGGCGGGAACGCTCGGGTTCCCCCAGATCCTCCGGGCCCAGGCCGGCCGCGCGCCGGCCAACGAGCGCGTGACGCTCGGGGTGATCGGCTGCGGCAACCAGGCGCCCGTGGACCTGGCCGAGTTCCTCCCCCTGCCGCATGCGCAAGTGGTGGCCGTCTGCGACGTCAACCGCGGCAGCCACGGCTATAAGACCCCCGACCAGTTCCTCGGCCGCGAACCCGTCCGCGACCTTGTCGAAAAGCACTACGCGAAGGCCAGCCCGTCGGGCACATACAAGGGCTGCGCGATGTACGTGGACTTCCGCGAGATGCTGGCCCGCAAGGACATCGACGCGGTCGTCATCATCACGCCCGACCACTGGCACGCCATCCAGACCATCCGCGCCGCCGCGGCCGGCAAGGACATCTACTGCCAGAAGCCCCTCGGACTGACCGTTCGCGACGGGCAGGAAATGATCCGCGCCGTGCGCAGCCACAACCGGATCCTGCAGACCGGCAGCCAATGGCGGTCCACCCCGTTGATCCGCCGCTTTTGTGAGGCGGTGCGCAACGGCGCCGTCGGCCAGCCCCGCAAGGCGACGACCTACGTGGCGCCGAACAACTTCACGGGGCCGGGTCCGGGCTGGAAGCCTGCGCCCGTGCCCGAGGGCTTCGACTACGAGCTGTGGCTCGGCCCCGCCCCCTCGGCCCCCTACCATCCGCAGCGCTGCCTCTACCAGTTCCGGTTCATCAGCGACTACTCCGGCGGCCAGACCACCAATTTTGGCCATCACTCCAACGGCGTCGCGTTCTGGGCGCTGGGGCTGGACGACACCGGTCCGGTCGAAGTCTGGAACCTCGGCGCGGAGTGGCCGCCGCCGGGCGATCTCTTCGACACCGCCACCAAGGTCCACTTTGGCGCGCGCTTCGCCAACGGCGTCGAGTGGGAGTGCATTACCGACAAGAGGCAGTTCGGCATCCGGATCGAGGGCTCGGAAGGGTGGATCGCCACCGACGGCAAGGAGATCACGGCCTCGTCGCCGGCGATCGCGGACTGGCAGCCGGGACCTGATTCCATCCGCCTGTACGACAGCCCCAACCACTACCGCAATTTCGTGGATTGCGTGCTCAGTCGCAAGGACCCCGTGGAGCCGGTCGAGGTCGGCCACCGCGTCACCGCATTCTGCCACCTCGGCAACATCGCGATGAAGCTGAACCGGAGGCTGCGCTGGGATCCGAAGGCCGAGCGCTTCGAGGGGGACGAGGAGGCCAACCGGATGCTGTCGCGGCCGCACCGCGCGCCGTGGAGCTACGAGGTCTCGGCATGAACGCCGCACGCGGTCCGACACGCCGCGAGGTCCTTCGAATGGCGGCGGTTGCCGGCGCCTCATCCGTGGCCCCGGCCGGCGTCGGCGCGGCGGCGCCGGCCGAGCGGGAGATCCGCATCCGCGCCGTCGCCTCCAATTTTGAGCGCAACCCGTTGATCCGCCCCTTCGGCTTCAAGGGCGGCTACATGCGCGAGATCTGGCAGGCCGTCGCGCGCCTGGAGAGCGAGTCCGGCGCCTCCGCCGTGGCCATCGGCACGCAAAGCGTGCTGTGGAGCGACGGGGCGGTCTTCGCGTCGCATTCCGAGAGCGGCGGGAACGCCTTGATGTACGCGATGACCGAACGCGCCCTCCAGATGGCGCGGGGCCGCTCCTTCCGCCGCCCCGAGGAACTGCTCGACCAGCTCTACCCCGAGGTGCACGACTACGGCCGCCAGATCACCGGTCGGAAGGACCTTCGGCCGACGTTCGCCTTGAACGCCCTGATGGCCGTGGACAACGCCGCCTGGCTCCTGTACGCAAGGGAAAACGGCTTCCGGACGTTCGACGAGATGATCCCGCCGGAGTATCGGCCCGCCCTGCCCCGCCGCCACCGGAAGCTGGCGGCGATCCCCCTGATGGCCTATGCGCTGCCGGTCGAGGAGGTCCGCGCCGCCGCACAGCAGGGCTACTTCTTCATGAAGATCAAGATCGGCCAGCCGGGGACGCAGGAGGAGATGCTGGAGAAAGACAAGGCGCGCCTCTCCGCCATCCACGCCACCCTCGGCCCACTGCGGACGCCGCACACCAAAACCGGCCGGTTTCCCTACTTCTTCGACGCGAACGGTCGCTACGAGACGAAGGACGCCTTTCTCCGCCTGCTCGACCACGCCAGGAAGATTGGCGCGTTCGACCAGATCGCGCTGATCGAAGAGCCGTTTTCCGAGGAGTCGGACATCGACGTCCGCGACATCCCGGTGCCTCTCGGCGCCGACGAGACCGCCCACACCGACCGGCACGCCGTCGAGCGGATCGAGCGCGGCTACCGCGTCATCGTCGTCAAGCCGATCGCGAAGACGCTGAGCATGACCCTGCGCGTCGTCCGTGCCGCGGCCGCGCGCAACGTCCCCTGTTTCTGCGCCGATCTCACCGTCCACCCGATCCTTGTGGACTGGAACAAGAACGTCGCCGCCCGCCTTGAGCCGATCCACGGGTTGGACGTCGGCTTGCTCGAGAGCAACGGACACCAGAACTACCGCCAGTGGGAGGAGATGCGCCAGCACCACCCCTGCTTCGGCGCGCCGTGGACGGTGATGAGGGACGGGTTCTACGAGCTGGACGACGACTTCTACGCCCGCAGCGGAGGCATCTTCGAGCCGTCCCCGCACTTCGCGGACATGACCGCCCCCCCCGCTGGCGCGCACTGAAGCTTCACCGCGCCGTCCGTTCCCCGTCCGCGGCGTACGTCGTCGTTGCGGGGGCAAGCGCGTGGATCGCCCGCCGTCTACTTCACCGGAGGCAGCACGCGGACCAGGCCGACGTCGATGTACTGCCCGCCGCCCGTCTGACGGCAGTGCACGGCGATCGTGAGGCGTCCGGGCTTGAGCGCCGCGCGCGCGGCCGGGGCGATGGGAATCTCCTCGTACTCCCTCAGGAACCCATCGACTCGGGCGGCCAGCACACCGTTCAGCCACACCTCGGCGTCCTCGTCGTGGTGGATGCGCAGACGCACCTCGGTGTCGGCCGGATCGGGGAGCTCGACGGTGCGGTGCAGCCAGATCTCGCGGGTGGCCCAGTGGGTGCCGATGTGCGCGCCGGGCGTGCCGGGGGTGCCGAACCCCGCCGCCCCCTCCCGCCAGCCCGAATCATCGTACCCCGGCGCCGGCCAGTCGCCCTCCGGTCGGCGGAGGGTGTATTTCCAGATGGTGCGGTGCTCCTCCGCGGTGGGGACGAGGACCGCCGTCGGCGGGGGGGACGGGCAGCGGGGCGTAGTCGCACGGCGCGCCGCGGTCGCGGCCTGCCCATTTTTTCCATAAGGCGTCGTCGTACAGCATCGGAAGGAAAACGGCCCCGACCACCGGCCGCGCCGTGAACCCGGACTTCAACGCGGTCGAGGTGAAGTACCAGTCCGTCATCGGCGAGCGATCCGGCGTCTCGTTGAGAAAGCGGAACACGGGATCGGTCAGCGCCTCGAAGTCCGACCGGCGGCCGGTCAACGTAGCGGTCCAAACGATCCAGTCGAGCTTGGTGTAGTCGGCGCGGTTGTCCAACGGTACGCCGTAGCGGTTCTGGACCTTGCGGTACCAGGCCATCTCCTTGCGGGCGACCTCGGGCGGGAACAAACCGAGGCCGAGCAAGCGATCCCAGACGAGGTTGTACTTTTGGCTCCACGTGCCTGGGCGGTCGAAGGCCAGCCGGAGATTGTGCAACCTCTTTTCTGTAAATTTCCGGGTCGGTGGTCATGACGTCCGGGTTACGGGTTGAAGTTGAGATAGACCTTGTGGG
>Ga0116210_1002292_pt1 | contig 11969 bp, 12 predicted proteins | sample TshhotsprinmetaG_FD_94483 | JGI IMG/M metagenome (GOLD analysis project Ga0116210, IMG submission 94483) | Hot spring microbial communities from South Africa to study Microbial Dark Matter (Phase II) - Tshipise hot spring metaG | ecosystem: Environmental > Aquatic > Thermal springs > Hot... | reverse complement strand
TGTGTGTGTCGGTAGGCGGGTTGTTTTCGGGTTCGGCTTTTGTTTTTCATAGGGGGTTTGTTTGGTTGGGGGTATGGCTTTTCCTGCTGTTTAGGGCGGTGTTTCTGGGTATTCCATGACGCACCCTCCTTATTCAGGGGGAGGGTTGGGGAGGGGGCGTCTGTCGCCCTCGCCTCCAGCCCCCACTCTACCGATGTGGAGGGCGAGAGGAGCCCAGACGCTTCGCTGCGCTTAGATTGACCGAGTGGGCTACTGCAGACCTCGGCGTATCTGCCACCCTACGGCTCAATCAGGTTCAGCTGCTCCTCAATCGCTTGAGGAGAAAGCTGAGCCATCAACCGATATTTTTCGTCAATTCGCCCGCGCGAAAGACGGTCTACAATCATCTGATGATAAAGAGGGTCTATTTCTGCCGAGACGAAATGACGCCCCAGAATCCGACACACTTCCAGCTCTGACCCGCTTCCACCAAAGTGCACCAGCACGACATCGCCCGGCTGAGTGCAGCTGAGAACCAGCATCGCGGACAGTTTTTGGGGGATCTGACAGGCGTGGAGGGTCTTCTCTCGGCTCACATTCTTCACCAAGTCAAAGTAGAACCAGCTATAGGGCATTCGCCCTTTGTGCCCGTTAGCGATGCGCTCCTTGATGCGCCTGTCGGTCGGGTTTTGGTAGGGCTGAGCCACCTGATCCTTGAAAAACTTGTTCTCTTTGGATTTACGAGCGTGCAGAATCGATCGATGGGCTGTGGTGAAGCGTCGCGAACTCTGACCTACATTCGTGTTATAGACCCATACATAGTCCTGCACATCATAACAGGCTTCGTCGAGGTAGCGAACACGCAGGTAGGCATTTTGCTTGGGGTAGTTGATAAAGAAGGCGTTCCCGTCGGGTTTGAGCACTCTCAGCGACTCACGAGCCAACTGAATATACCAGTCGATGTACTCATCAAACGAGCGAGTGTAGGTGCGCCCCTCAGAATACCTAACGCCAACATTATAATCTGGGTCGCTGAACACCATATCCACCGACTCGTCGGGCAGTTGAGCCATCAGCTCCATCACATCTCCGAGATAGACTGTATCTAGTAAGTGCTCTGGAATCATCTCTAATAACTCATATGCCCCGGCGTTGCACAACGCACTTGCCCCGTAGCGGGGTCATATTGATAAGGCTGACCTGAGACAGGGCACTGAAACATACTGGCAGGTATTCCCGAAAGTTCACTCAGCTGAGCGGGGTTCGCCTCGTTGCTCGTCTGGTACATCTGGATTGCCATTCGGATTTGGCTTAGGTTGTTGCGACACTCCACACTCTCTGCGGCTTGGCGTACCTCACCCACACGGCTCACGGGCGGGCTACTGGCAACGCCCTCCGCGCCCGAAGTACCACCTGTGCCGTAGTACAGCCAAACCATGAGCAAAATGCCCATAATCGCCACCGTCACCAAAACGCCCACTAACCGCATAGCGCCTTTCTCCCGTACCTAACGGGAGAGAGTATACCTGTAGGGACTATTTAGAGCTTAGCGCTTGAGGTCTTTTGCCACTGCAAGCATCTCGTCGGCGGTCTGAATGGCGCGGGAGTTGACCTCATAGGCGCGCTGTGCCATAATTAGGCGCACCATCTCGTCTACCATCTGCACATTCGAGGCTTCCAAGCTACTGCTGGCGATTTCGCCCAGCCCATTCGTGCCGGGCGCGCCTTCAATCGGCTCACCAGCGGCGGGGGTGAGTCGGTAGAGGTTCATCCCGATACGGTTCAACCCAGCAGGGTTCACAAAGCGCACCAGCGTGATTTGCCCAATCTCCTCCACGCCATCCTGCCCGCCCCGACGCACCGAAATCGTGCCGTCGCGTCCGATCATAATCTGCTCCACATCGGGCGGTATCACAATCTCGGGCTCCAGCGGGTATCCCATGGAGGTCACCAAGCGCCCCTGACTATCCAACTTGAACCCGCCATCCCGTGTGTAGGCGACCGCACCGTCGGGCAGAAGCACCTTGAAGAAGCCGTCGCCTTCAATCGCCATATCCAGCGGGTTGCCCGTGACCTGAATGGCACCCGTGGTGAACAGCCCGTAGGTGGCAGCAGGACGCGCTCCCAAACCGACCTGCAAACCGCTCGGCACCTGAGCGCCTCCCGCTACATTCGCCCCTGCAGGGCGCAGGGTCTGATACAGCAGGTCTTCAAAGTCGGCGCGCACGGTCTTATAGCCGTTAGTGTTTACATTCGCCAAGTTGTTTGAGATGACATCGATATTGAACTGTTGCGTTTCCATTCCCGTCGCTGCGGTGTGTAGCGCTCGTATCATCTTGACCTCCGATTAGATTCGGGCTAAATCGTTGATGGCGCGTCCTAAGGTCTCGTCGTGGGTCTGCACCACGCGCTGATGGCTCTCGTAGGCGCGGATGAGCTCAATCATGTTCACCATCTCGCGCACCATGTTCACATTCGACATCTCCAGCGCGCCTGCCACAAGGCGTGGGTTCGCAACAGGAGCAGGGTTGCCCACGAAGTAGCCGTCAGGACTTTTGACCAGCTCACCCTGTACAATCTGCAGGCGTGCAATCGGGGCGCCGTTCACTTGCACCGTGCCGTCCTCCCCGATTTGAGGGGTCGTCCCACGGGGCACGCGAATCGGCTGACCCTGCGCGTTCAGGAGGGGGTAGCCCTCGCGCGTGGTGAGCGTCCCTTCTGCATTCAGTTGGAACGCGCCCTGACGCGTGTAGCGTACGCCTTGCGGGGTCTGAATAGCGAAGAAGCCTTGCCCCTCAATCGCCACATCCAGAGGATTGCCCGTGGTTTGGAGCGCGCCCGCTTGAAAATCGGTGAAGGTCGTGCTGAGGATAGCCCCCGCCGAGAGCGTGCCGATGGGTGTGGAGCCTATTCCTTCCCAGCGATAGATTTGGCGTTCGTAGACCGCTTGGAACACGGGGCGGTCTGCCTTAAAACCGCTTGTGTTCAGATTTGCCAAGTTGTTCGCGAGCACTTCCTGTGCTTTCTGTCGGGCAGACATTCCTTCGCCTGCCACATACAGCCCGCGTATCATCACGGGCGATTATCGGCAGGGTGCCCGCATTTTTGCAGAGCGTTATCGGCAGATTTCGGTGGAGTGCATCTCCACGAGGGGGCAGTTGGGGTCGGCGTCACTTCCACAGTGTAGACACACATCCACAGGCTGGAGAATGCCCGCACTCACCCCCGCTCGGATGAAAGCGCTTAGTCCCTCGATGAAGGCGTGGCGTTCGGACTGCTCCATCTGCGCCAAGATTCGGGCAAAGCGCTGGCGACGCTCGTGGTCTACCTGCAAGATGAGGTTGCGTCCCTCATCCGTTAGGGTCAGCCCCACTTGTCGGCGGTCGCGCGGGTTCGCCACACGCCGTATGAGTCCCTTCTTCTCCAGCCGATGCACCATATTCGTTGCGGAGGGGTACGAGATGTTCAACCCCTCCGCCAAGTCGCCCACCGTGACACGGCGGTGGTTGTTGAGATAGCGAAGCGCTTGCATTTGGGAGTAGGTCAAGTCCGACTCGGCAAGCTCGTCCAGAAGCTGCTCCCCGATGGATTTATACATCGCCTGGAGGAAGACCTGAGCCACCAACTCTGCATGGCTCAGCAATTCCTCTGTAAGCGCAATCGGCAGTTTCACAGAATCTTTCACAATCCTCACCTACCTATAGGATACCCCAAACCTTTAGCCATGCTAAGCGTCTGGTTGTTGGGCTTGAGGCGCTACTGGGCAGGGTTGTGAAGCTTCCTAATCTCTTCTAACAACTCCTCTGCCTGTTTTCGGATAGCGCTCGACTGGAGCAGTTGGTTTTGCTCACACCCGAAACCACAACACAGGCAGCCGTGGGAGGCGACTGCCTGTGCGGGTGAAGGAGGTGATGCGAGAAGATTAGCGTCGCAGTCCGCCATCTCGGAGGGAGGGAGGCGGTGTGGGTTTGGGAAGTCGGTTGGCAGGTGGGTAGTTGCGGAGTGCTCCCGAGCTCTGGCGCACAAAGATACGCGCTTGCTTCGGATAGAGTTTGATACGCGTGCCTGCGGGGTAGGTCGTTTGGGTCACGAGCTCCCAATAGGTATCGTCCAACGTCCATGTGAAGGTCGCCCCGTCTTTCCACAGAGGCTCCACGCGACCTGGCACGGCGACCCGTGTGTTGCCTGTGGGATTGACCAGCACGAACCCGTTTTCAAAGGGTCGGTAGTACAGACCACCTTGATAATCCGAGCTTCGGAAGAACACCTCGAACGGACCTGTCGGCTGCCCCAGCGGGACATCATAATCCTCGTCAGGGCGCCAGGCGCGCTGACCGTTGACGCCGTTTTCGTAGTAGTGGGTATCTAAGTAGAGATAAGCGTTTTCATCCGAGATGAGCAGGAAACTGCCCAGCGCATAGAGTTTCATCGGACGCGCACGAAGGGGATTCGCTGTGTAACCTGCATAAACAACGCGCAGTTTGTCGGGGTGCGCTGTAAGGGTATTTAGATGAGCTTGCCAACTGCCGAAATTGAGGTACTCAGCCGGAAGAGAAAATATGGTTGTGAACGCCTGCTCCAGTAGCAATCCCTGAAGCAGTCCTTCGTTCAACAGAAGGGTATGAATCCAGTCGCGTGTGTAGGGCGCGCTCGCAGCGTTACCGATAATCTGGGTACTATACTCTGACAGACCCTGATTAATCTTCATCAGGTATTTTCGGGTCGCAGCAAGGCGACTGGCGGGGGTTGGGTAGCGCATCAGGTTGCGTCCGTTGGTGAAGTCAATGAGACTGTCTAACTGAATGGCGTCCCAGCCCATATTGGCACGCTGGGCACGCGTACGCATATTGTGCACAGCCCAGTCAGCACATTCTGGAATGCCCACATCCATCATGTAAGCTTCCCCAAAGCGCGCCCGATTGCCCAGCACATCGAGAGCGAACCATTCAGGATGGTTCGCGTTGCAGTAGGCGTAGCCAAAAGGGTCGCGAGCAGGCCAAGGCACTGCGTCCACACTGTAAAACGCGATGTAGTAGGTCAGAGTGCGCAACTCTGGACGATAGACCTTCATTCGGCGCAAGTCGACGGTGGAGTTGAAAGTGCCAGCCATGTCAAAGTTCTGCGCGTAGAAAATCCAGTCGCCGTTTGCTAGCGCAGCGCTGTCGCGATAGTAAGTAAACAACTTCATCGAGCGAGTCGTATGAGGCTCCCAGCGCTTGGAACCATAGACCTCAACATTATCAATCCAGATGATTCCTTGTGAGGTACCAGGTAGAGCGATGAAGAGGAACTGAAGGCTGATACCTGTGGGTGTGGCTGAGGGAACCGTGTAAGTGTACTCAAAGCGTGTCCAATTCGGGAGTGGATTGGTCGAGTTGAGGAGTTGCACGGCGTTAGCCCCGTTTACATCCCTCGCTGTGAACCGGTAGCGCGCGTTTTGCCAATCGACTGTCTTGAGCCAGAAACTAATGCGCACGGTCTCCCCTGGTTGGGGGTACATCGTTGAGGGAAATCTCAGCGTCAGTATCATTTGGAACGCTGCCTCGCCCGAAGCGTTACGTGAAATGCTGATTCTTTGACTCCCAAAGCCCGAGATGGACTCGGTTAGGTCTTTGGAGAACGCAAATGCAGGCGCCTCTGCGGACGAAGGAAGTATAGCCCACGAGAAGCCATCTGCCATTCCGTCGCCTCGCCCCTCGGGGTCTTCGTCATGCTCCATTTCACCGATACCAGCGGCATAGTTAATCAGCGGTTGCTCTTGAGCCGGGAGTAGCCCGACACCAAGCAGGAGAACCAACCCCAAAATCCACAGTCGCTTCATTTTTTGTCTCCTCTCTACGCCTCTATTATAGCACAGTTTCATTCCATGCAGGGGACGCCTTGTAGAAACTGGCATCCTCTACAGGTTCAGGTAGAATTCCAACGAATGGCGAAAGCGGGCACGCGCGTCTTAGAAGGTTCCAAGTTAGCGCGGATTGATGGGTGGCTGATGCTGTCGGTTCTTTTGCTCATAGCGACGGGCTTAGCCACGCTCTACAGCGCAACTCATCACTGGGCGCCGAGCTTGATGGTGCGCCAAGTGGTATGGCTGGTGCTTGGCACTCTTGCGCTGGTGGTCTTGGCGGTGATTGACCCCCAAGTTTGGGCGCGCCACGCTCGCTGGCTGTACTGGCTCAACGCAGGGATGCTACTGTTCGTGGATTTGTTCGGCGCCGAGCGCAAGGGCGCGCAACGCTGGATAGAACTGCCCGGCGGGTATCAGTTCCAGCCCTCCGAAGTGGCAAAGCTGGTGCTCATCCTCACTTTGGCGACCTTCTTAGTTCGGTTAGGGGCGCAAGTCCGTACGCCCAAAGGCTATTTGCTCAGCCTACTCCACATGGCGATTCCCGCTTTTCTGGTCTTCAAGCAGCCCGATTTGGGCACCTCTATTGTGATGGGGGTGTTGTGGTTGGCGATGGTGTTCTTGGCGGGTGCGCGGGGCAAGTGGCTCCTCCTAACCCTGCTCCTCGGCGCGATAGGTTTCGGGGCGATGTGGCATTTTGACATTCTCCGCGACTACCAGAAAGCGCGCCTCGTCTCGTTTATCAACCCCGAAGCTGACCCTCAGCAAAGTGGCTATCATATCCTACAGGCGCGGATTGCCGTCGGGAGCGGGCAACTCATCGGCAAAGGCTACCTCCACGGCACGCAGAAGAACCTCCGCTACATCCCCGAACAGCATACCGACTTTATCTTCGTGGTGGTGGCGGAGGAGGGAGGTTTCGTAGGCGCTACAGTCCTGCTTGCGCTGTTCGGCTTTTTCCTCTACCGTGTTTGGCGCGTGACGGTAGAGACCCGAAACGAGTACTACCGCCTGTTGGCAGGGGGCATCCTCGCCCTGTTCCTGTTTCACCTGCTAACGAATGTGGGCATGACCATCGGCTTGTTCCCCGTGGTGGGCATTCCTCTGCCGTTTGTGAGCTTGGGGGGGAGTATGCTCCTGACGTCGATGTCGGCGGTGGGTCTACTGCTCGGCATACGGCTCCACGAGAAGCGATTTGAACTATGACAGGCACACCCCTCCCACAAGAATTCTACAACCGCCCGACGCTCACCGTCGCCCGCGAACTGCTGGGGCACTGGCTCGTGGTGCATCATCCCGAAGGCTGGGTGGGGGGCAAGATTGTGGAGACCGAAGCCTATCTGCCCGACGACCCTGCAAGCCACAGCTATCGTGGATTGACCGAACGCAACCGCTCTATGTTCGGCGCGCCGGGCACGGCGTATGTGTACCGCATCTACGGCGCGCACTGGTGCTTCAACATCGCTTGCGAGGCGGAGGGAATTGGTGCCGCAGTGTTGATACGCGCGCTGGAACCCACGCTGGGAGTGGAGTGGATGGAGCATCATCGCGGTCATCGCCCTCACACCCAGCTCTGCCGAGGACCGGGCAACCTGTGCCGAGCGCTGGGGATTACCCGCGCTTTGGATGGTCAGTCGGTGTTCACAGGGCGTGTCCAGGTCTGGCAGGGCGAGCCGATTTCGGAAGACTGCGTGGACAACTCTCCCCGCATCGGCATCACACAGGGCAAGGAGCACCTCTGGCGCTTCTATGTGCGGGGCAATCCCTGCGTGTCGGGACGGTGGCGATGAGCTTGGTGTTGGCTTTCGTGTTGGCGGGTGGGGTTGCGTTCATCGCTCACCGAATGCGCCTGCTCACTTGGGACGGCGCTTTGGGCGCAGTGCTCGTGGGCACGAGCGTGTTCGGGATTGGGGAGTTCAGTGGCAGTGTGCCTCTGCTGGTGTTCTTTTTTACCTCCAGCCTCTTGCCCAGAGCTTTGGGGCGCAGAAGCAAGGGCGAGCGACGCAACTTCGTGCAGGTGCTTGCAAACGGGGGGATGCCGACCGTGTGCGTTTGGCTGGTTGTGCTGTACCCCCAACATGCTGAGAGCGCATGGCTCGCTTACACCGCCAGCCTCGCTTGCGCCACAGGCGACACTTGGGCAACCGAGATTGGCACGCGCTTCGGGCGCCAACCACGCTTGATTACGACCGGCAAGCGCGTGCCTACGGGCACATCGGGCGGGGTGACGCTCGCAGGAACTCTGGGTGCCCTGCTCGGCACGGGATTGCTCAGCACGATTGGAGCGGGGATTTTCGGCTTTAGCATCATCCAGACCGCCCTCTGCTTCGGGATGGGGTTGGCGGGAATGTTGCTTGATAGCCTGCTGGGAGCGACCTTGCAGGCGAAGTTTCGCTGCGTTGTGTGTGGCAAATCGGTGGAGGTCGCTCGCCACTGCCAGACCCCAACCACACTCATCACGGGACAACGCTGGCTCGACAACAACGCCGTGAACCTCGTCAGCACGGTGTGTGCAGGTCTTGTGCCGCTGTGGATAGGAGGAGCGGGTATCCTGTAGGCGGAGGCAGGTGATGGCACGCTGGACGGGGTTCGGTATCGTTGGGGTCTTTCTCGTACTGATGGGGTGTATGTTCGCTCTTCGGGATGGAGAGCGCACTGGCACAGACTGGATGCCCACTCTGAGGGTGGTTGAACGCAAGTCGGACTTTGTGATGGTTCGTTATGAACGGGAAGGCGTCCCCCTTTACGCGGAAATTTACTATCCCCCCAACCGTCCTCGTCGTAGCCTGCCTGCAGTGGTGCTATTGCCGGGCGGTTTTGTGGGGGTCAACAGCACTCAGCGTGCCACCGCACAGCGTCTGGCACAAGCAGGCTACTTGGTAGCGCTCCCCCATATGCGCGGGCAGGGCAAGAGTGGGGGGTTCATCGATTTCGGGTTGTCGGATGCCCAAGATGCGCGGGGGGTGGCGCGCGCCCTCACTCAACTCGGTGGGCGGGGCGACTATGCGCTCGTGGGCATCTCGTTCGGGGCGACGATTGCCATCAACTCGGCGCGCAACGACCCGAATGTGCGCGGGGTTGCCTATGTGATGGGACCGACCGACTTTGCCGAGCAGCGCCAACTGCTCATCAACTACGGGCGTCCCGAGCGGGCGCAACAGCGGGATGCGTGGGTCGGCGGCTCCCCCGAAGAGTGTCCCGAATGCTACGAAGTGCGTGACCCGCTCCGCCATGCACGGGAGGTGAATGCGCCCCTGCTCATTATTCAGGCAGGGGAGGATGTGATGATACCCGTCTGGCAAGCGTGCAACCTGATGAAAGTACGCGAGGAGATGGGGCGTACCGTTCATCGCGTCGGGCTGACCGACGACGGCAAGCCGTTTCAGGGCACGCTCAAGCCTCGTCAGCAGTGTGTGTTACCGTTCACGGGGTGGGGCGACCTTGAGCAAGACCATCTCGTACTGTTTCCCACTCTGTCCCACAAAACCAACGATGCCGTTTGGCAAGTGGTGTTGAACGCGCTCCAGCGCTGGTTTGAAGATGATAAGCCCAAAAATCCCTGAAGCCCCTGAGCGAGCCGAACGGTTCCTCTGGGTGGAACTGTTTCGCGGATTGGCGATTGTGGAGGTCATCCTGCACCATGTATCGGGGCGTTTTGTGCGAATTCTGGACTCGGAGGGGGTCATCTGGTGGATTGTGGCGATTGTGAACCGCACGCTCCACTACGCGGTTCCCGCCTTTTTGATGCTAACCGCGCTGGTGCTGACGCTCTCGTTGATGCGCCAGACGGACTACGGACGCTATGCCCAAAACAGGCTTTTACGAGCGGTGCTCCCGTTCCTGCTTTGGAGCGGGCTGTATCTGTTGTACCGCTGGTGGGCTTATGATGCGCCCCCGCGCGTAGACCGCATTCCCGACTATCTTCTCTGGGGCAAAGCCTATTTCCATCTCTACTTTTTGGCGGTAGCGATGCAGTTGTACCTGATGTTGCCGTTGCTAATGCCTGCTGCGCGCCGTCGTCCCCCGTTTTGGGCGATGGTGGTGGGCATCGTCGTGCTGTCTATGGCGGTCTACTGGTTCAATCGGCTCGTGTATCGGTTGCCCTATACAGGGAGTTTCATTCTGTGGTACACGCCGACCGTGTTGTTAGGGGTCTGGGTCGCTACCCAAGCCGAGCGATTGGAGGCGATTCTCAAGCGTGGGTGGGTGTGGGCACTGCTGGTGGCGCTGATCGGTTTGGCGTTCTATTTGCCCTTAGCGCTTTCAGCGTTGAGGGGAAACGCCGTTAACACCTTTCAATACCAAGTCGGCAACTGGCTTTACACAGGGGGCATCAGTTTCGTTTTGCTGGCGGTAGCTTACTGGCTGAGTCAGCAGGATGGCTCCCGCTTTGTGGGCTTACTGCGCTTTGCGGGGCGTTATTCGCTCCAAATCTACCTGCTCCATCCGCTGATCGTGAGCGAGTTAGACCGCTGGGGGTGGCTCATCCCCAATTTGGGTGTGCGTTTCGCGATGCCTCTCTACATCCTGCTGGCTCTGTTAGTGCCGTTAGGATTAGCTTGGCTGATTGCTCGAACTCGGCGCCTGTCGTTAGCTTTATTCGGGCGCGCTTGAGTTCGGTATAATCTGGCTATGGCACGACTCAAGGACGGCGACCGAGTGCGGGTGAAGGCACGCGAAGTGCAGGGCAAGGAAGCACACGAAGGACGCTATGCGCCTCATCTGGCGAACACCACCGGCACGATTTTGAAATACTACAGCCCTCAAGAGATTGCCGTGGACTTGGATATAGACAGTTTGCCAGAATCGATCCGCGACCGCCACGCCGAACAACAGTCGGCGATGCACGAGAAATGGCTGGGTTCGCTCTCAGATGAAGCGCGGGGTCGCCTCACTGATGAGGAAAAGCAGTTCCGACTGCGTTATGTGGTTCTTTTAGCTGAGACCGATTTAGAACCGCTCAAAAATGCCCCCACAAAACGCTCTGCTGAGTCAAAATCCCCTCAAAAGATGGAACTGACCGAGCGTCGGCGTGCCAGCGCACAGGAGGCACAAGCTAAGCCCTCAGCAAGCCAGCGAACCACGAAAGCGCCCGAAACTGCTGAACCACCAACCCGCCCCACTCCTGAACAGTTGGAGCAGATGGAGCAAGCGTATCTCCAGCAGCGCCAGAAGTCCCGACCGAGTAAAAAGTAGCCTACCGCAGTGGCACGGGCATCTTGCCTGTGAAGGGTGCTTGGGCAAGGTTGCCCAAGTCGCGATTTTTCAAGCACCTTCCGAACCCCTGAGGGTGTTTGAAAAATCAGTTGTTGCCCTCATCCCCGACCCCTCTCCGACGCTGCGGGAGAGGGGAGTAGCGGGTTCCCTCCCCCTGCATTAGGGGGAGGGATAGGGAGCTGACAAAGGTACAGGTGTTGGGTACAAAATCACACCGAACCCACCCTATTTCAAAGCATGCATCGACGAACCGTTGCGCCCCCACCTGTCATTCCGAACGAAGTGAGGAATCCAGACCCCTCGCTTCGCTCGGGGTGACAAGCGGGGAGTCGGAGCATGCGTAAGGGGGCTGGGTTTGGGGTTCGTTGAGATTCTTCGCTTCGCTCAGAATGACAGGGAGGGGACTCAGAATGACAGTTGGGGCTTTGTGGTTAGAAGTGGGGTTTGAAAGTTGGGCGGGGTCGGTAGGATTTTGAACCTAAGCGATGTACCCTTGTCAGGAGGGGACAAGGGGGGAGGTCAAACCCGATTGTTCAGACACCCTCAGGAAGAAGAGAGCGATTTTCTGACATTCTTCACCTTGCACGCAGGGACAGCAAGGAGGCTTGGAAGCGCAGAGGGAAGACACCAAGAGGCACTTCGGAACCTCCGTCACGGCTCGGCGAATATCCGTCACGGCTCGACGGATATTCGCTGGGCTTTGGCGGATATTCACCGGGCTTTGGCGAATATCCGTCACGGCTCGACGGACATTCGTCGAGATTCCCCGCTCCGCTCAGAATGACAGTAGGGGGGTTGCGGACGGACATCATTCTGAGGGTGTTTGAAAAATCGTAGCACGAGCATCCTGCCCGTGAAAAATCGGGTAGGTCAGGGCAGAATGGGTCCGCTGGGAACGCAGGCGTCTCGCCTGCATCGTCGTTGAGAACCG
>Ga0116210_1002288_pt1 | contig 11989 bp, 9 predicted proteins | sample TshhotsprinmetaG_FD_94483 | JGI IMG/M metagenome (GOLD analysis project Ga0116210, IMG submission 94483) | Hot spring microbial communities from South Africa to study Microbial Dark Matter (Phase II) - Tshipise hot spring metaG | ecosystem: Environmental > Aquatic > Thermal springs > Hot (42-90C)... | reverse complement strand
TGTCCCCCCACGTTTTTCCGCCATCCATGGAGAAATGGACAAACGCACTGCCATTTGCCCTTGCCCAAGTGATTCGCTTGGCAATATCCTCTGGGTATGGCGCCACTGGGCTGAGTTCTGGATCAAGCTTGAGTTGCCCAATCCACGCTTCGGGAAATAAGAGATCTTCCACCTTCGTATGCTGCCGGGCTTGATCAATCGGCAACCATCGAAAGCGCCACTGATTGAGCATTAACCGTCCATCCGACAGGGGGGTTAAGCCAGCACACTCCACGCCGTACCAGTCATAATCTGGCACGACACTGGGTTCGCTCCACGTTTTCCCTTCATCAGCGGAGTGGATAACGACGTTGTAATAATGAGGATCGTGGGGAGGATGAAGAAGAAACGAACGTCGCGGAGCGCGATTGAACACCATAACCCAACTCCCATCTTGCAGACCGACCAAATGCGGATGGGCACAATACGAGAAAGGGTCCTTGTAGACAATCTGGTGTTCAACCGGCTCCAGTAATTTCATAAGCTAGTCTGCGATCCGAAAACGTGTACAGAGAATATACTGAATCGGGAGAGGGTCTTCACTCCACTCATGATAAGCAGCTAAGATCGTTCCATCGTTTAACTGCACCACACTAGGATAGCCAATGTGTTGGTAGAGACCAGGGTTGCGCCAGTCTACCCGGCCGGCTTTCATGCGCCCGCTGGCTGGATCCATCATGGTCGACGCCGGTTGATCAGCTTCATGGCGGCCGGGAACCCCTCCCTCCCGAATGACAAATTCGTTTTTCACATCCCAAGTCACCCCATCCTCGGAAATCACCCCTCGCACCCCATAAGGAGGTCGGCGGTAGCCATAAACCATCAAGTAACGCCCGTCTTGAAGGGTGATCAGCTCTGCAGGGTATCCCCAAATATTGGTCCATTTGGGTAAGGTCCATGAAAACCCCTCGTCTTCCGAGATAACATAGGCAAGATTCTTAGCATCCCCACTTGGATTGACGTGCGTACGCAAGAAACAAATTAGGCGTCCATCCTTTAGCTGCAGTAAAGCCGGCTCTTCATAATCAATAATGCTCGCCGGGTCATAAGCCAATGTGGAGTAGTACTCCCAATTGTCCCCTCCATCATCGGAACGAATGAGAGCAGAGCGCGTCGATTCGTGCTCTCCCTCTTCTTCATATCCTCGAATTCGTCCGTAGACACCCATCAACAGCGATCCATTTGGTAAGCCCCAACAGCCTAGCCGCGTACCCGCATGGGTAAGCGGTACGACATTGACCGGCGTCATCGGCGACCAGGTTTTGCCACGATCCGTGGACTTGACCACAAACGTGCCAATCCAACGGCGCAGGCGATATGCCCAGGTCCAATCTCCCCATTCTTTAGTAAAAGGCTCCGAACTCCACGAAGGCTGTTCGGGTTTGATGCCCCGCTTGAAGAAGGCACACAGAGTAAAATTAACGATCAATGTTCCATCCGGCATCTCATAAAGGCCGCAGTCCCAATTGCCGGTTGTCTCCGTCCAAGGTACAACAACCTGACGGGTATTCACATCCCAGCTTATGCCACCGTCAAAGGAGCGCATCAATACCGTTTGGCCAGTGTCGTGATGATATGGATACCGTTCCTCACTAAAGACAGCCATCACCTGTCCGTCTTGCAGTTGTTTGACCACCACTTGATTATTGCAATGTTTGCCTTCAGGATCTTTATAGATCGTATGATGAGTAACATCCACTATCTTCGTCATGTCGAATCTCCGATAATAAATTTATAGCTTTATCGCTACATTTTTTATTTGAAGATAATTGTGTATTCCTGCCAAGCCGCGCTCGCGCCCAAACCCCGACGCTTTGACACCCCCAGTCGGCGCTTGAACCCCTCCCAAGTACCAACCGTTGATCCACACCGAGCCGCATTCTAGTTTTTGGGCAAAGGTCATTGCCCGCCGAATATCTTGGGTGTAGACCCCAGCAACCAAACCATAATCTACCTCATTGGCAATTCGGATGGCTTCCTCATCGGTGTCAAAGGGCATGGCAACGACCACCGGGGCGAAGATCTCTTCTTGGGCAATACGCATCTGAGGATTTACAGCCTCGAAAACTGTTGGCTCAAGGAAATAGCCCCGCGGCAGATGAGCCGGTCGTTTGCCGCCAAGCCTTAGTTCTGCACCTTCTTGTAACCCGCTGCGAATGTAGTCTTGGGCGCGTTGAAGCTGCTCTTTGGAGATGAGAGGGCCTAAATCACCGTTCTCAAGACCGGGGGCAACCTTCAAAGAAGAAGCACGCTCACAAAATCTTTCGACAAATTCTCCTTGAATCGAGCGGTGCAAGAGAAGGCGCGAGGCTGCTGAGCAGACCTGCCCACAATTGCCAAAAACGGCTTCGATCGCATCGCTGACCGCCCGTTCAAGATCCGCATCGGCAAAGACGATGAGCGCATTTTTGCCACCCAATTCCAAGACAAGGGGTTTGAGTGCCTCGGCAGTCTGGGCAACAATCTTTCGCCCTGTTTCCGCCGATCCCGTGAAAGTAACCCCGCGCACCTGCGGATGGCGGACTAAAGCAGCCCCTGCTTCCTCTCCAAAGCCCGTAACAACGTTCAAAACCCCATCGGGGAAACCTACTTCCTTGGCAATGCTCGCCAAACGCAACGCGGATAATGGAGACTCCTCAGCGGGTTTCAATACGACCGTGCACCCAGCCGCTAAAGCAGGGGCAACCGATCGCACGGCTATGCCCAAAGGAAAATTCCACGGCACAATATGGGCTGTCACCCCTAGCGGTTCCAGCCACGTAAAGTCAACCACCTCTTTGCCCAACGGGATGGTATCGCCTTGCAATTTATCGGCGGCGCCAGCGTTGTATTGGATCGTTTGCACAACCCCATCCACGTCCCCTAGTGCCTCACGGAGCGGTTTTCCATTATCTAGCGTTTCCAGTTCGGCAAGCTCTTCTCGTCGGGATTGAATTGCTTGAGCCAATTGATACAATAAGCGCCCGCGCTCGCTTGGAGTCACTTCGCTCCATTCGCCATAAAAGGCTTTTTTAGCTGCTCTGACAGCTAGGTCTACGTCATGCGCGTCGGCACGGGGTACGCTTGCCAACACTTCTTCTGTAGCTGGATTCACGCTCTCGAAACTTTCCCTGCGCGCGCTTGGCACCCATTTGCCATCGATAAAAAGGGCGTTTGGAAATTCGAGTTTGCTCATCCCTTGATTCCTGTTCGTGAAATGCCTTCGATAAAATAGCGTTGGAGCAAGAAGAAGATCAACAAACTTGGCAAGCTCAATAACGTGACTCCTGCCATGGCAATTCCAAAGCCTTCGAGTTGAGTATGAGTTCCCACCACCGGAGTAAAGGCAGCAATTCCAACCGGCATGGTTTTCATCTTCTCTTCAAAGACGATCAACAGCGGCCAGAGAAAAGCATTCCAGTTTGTTGTAAATAGCAAAATTGTCGCCGCAAGCAAAGGCGCTCGCGCCAGGGGTAAGGCGATGCGCCAAAAAATCTGAAAGCGATTAGCCCCATCAATAGAAGCTGCATCCTCTAATTCATCAGGTAAACCCATAAAAAATTGCCGAAAGATGTAAACACTGAACACGTTGGGAATAGCCGGTACAATCAAAGCAAAATAGCTGTTGGCTAATCCAGCCCTGAGAAAGCCAACGAACATTGGGACAATGGTCATTTCCGTGGGTATCATCAAGGAAGCAATGAGGATGGCAAAGAGCCACTTGTTTCCCGGAAAATGCAAGCGAGCCAAGGCATAACCCGCCATTGCCCCGAACAAAACCCCAAAAAAGGTCGCCGTCCCCGCAACCACCAAACTATTCCAAGCCCAACGTAACACCGGATATTCAAACACTTTTTGATAATTGTCCAGTACCACCGTACGGGGTAGCCATTCGATTTCTTTGGTCAATACTTCCTTAGGTGGCTTGAGCGAGGTGCTCACCATCCAAACAAACGGAGCAATCCACATGACCGCGACAATTAAACCGGCTAACCACAGGGGAATATCCCCTGCTCGCAAATTGAATCTCTTCAGAAAGAACTGAAAGCGTTTATACAAATCAGCCACCATAGCGATTAATCTCGTTCCCGAATGAGACGTTGTTGGATCAACGTGACGATCAAAATGACAAAGAAGAGCATTAAAGAAACAGCGGCGGTATATCCTAGCCGAAAACGCACAATCCCTTCGGTATAAATATAATGAATGACAGAGACTGAGGAGCCCGCTGGACCTCCGTTGGTCATCATGTAGACTTGGCTGAAGATCCGCAAGGTTGCAATCAGTTGTAAGGTTACGATCATACTCAAGGCGGGACGGATCTGAGGCAGGGTAATATGCCAAAAAGTCTGCCACCGATTGGCGCCATCAATCGCCGCAGCCTCTTTCAGTTCGGAAGGGATTTCTTGTAAAGCTGCCAAGAACAGCACAAAGCTGAATCCCAAATCCCACCAAATCGAAGCGATACTTACCCCGATGAGAGACCAGCGCGTGCTCGTTAACCAAGGGATGTTTGGAATACCCAGCCTACCCAGATAATTGTTGATCAACCCAAATTGGGTATCCAGAATCCAAACCCATACCAAACCGATCACCGTGGCAGATACGACATTGGGGGAATAAAAAGCAGTGCGGGCAAAAGCAGACAGGGGCCAGCGTTGATTGACATATAGGGCAAAGAGCAGTCCCAATAAAGTGACGCCAGGGACAATAATCAAGCCATAACGTAAAATGTTTAAGAACGCTTTTTGAACCCAAGGATCGCGAAAGGCTTCCCGAAAGTTTGCCAATCCCACCCATTCGGGTTGACCCATAATACTCCAATTCGTAAAGGCAATGTAAGCACCAAACAGGATCGCTACTACAGTAAAGGTCAGGAAGGGGAGAAAGAAGGGCAAAACGAACACATAGCCTGACCAATCAATTCGTTCGCCTTGCCAACTTAGGTGCCTCAAACGATAAAGCACACTTGGTTTTGTCAAAGATGTTTGAGAGGTTACCGTCATTGCTCCACTAAAAGGAGGTAGATAGAGATGCGCTCTCTATCTACCTCAATAGAACGAATCGTACTAACCTTTATCCAGGTTCTCCTGCCAACGTTGTCTGATCTCTTCCATCGCCTGCTCTGGCGATTTCTCGCGCGTCCAGACGGTTTCCAAGGTCTTGGCGAGGAAGTTACCACCCGAGTAGATTGTGAAATCGGGCGCTTCCAAGACAGGGATTTCACCTTCGGTAGCAAATTCCATCCCCTCAATGAAGGCGCCTCGCACGCTCCACGGATGGCCAGCCGTCTTGTAATCTTCGCGATTCAAGATCGACTTGCGGACAGCAGCACCTCGTCCAACGGTCGTCCACAAGAAGCTATTATCCGATAGCCACTTGATGGCATAGAGAGTCGCTTCATAGCGACCGGCGTCTTTCTGGACATACATCTCCAGTCCGCCCAGTTCAAAGTACGTGCGCAGCTCACCACCGATGTTCGGGAACGGCACAGTAGCGAAGTTGAGTCCTTGTTGCACATAACCGTTCAGTGTCCATGGCCCGGTCCAGAACATCGATCCCTCGCCCGTCCCAAAAGCTTTGTAACGATCAGTCACATCGCGAGTGGAAACTTTATGGGTGTCGAACAAATCTAAGACCCATTCCATCGCTCGAATCCCAGCTTCGGGATTGATGCAGGCGGTCTTTAGATCATCGCTGGCGCGACGGAAACCCATTTGAGCAGCAACGATGCCCCACGTTACAGTGGGTTGGACACCGGAACCAGTCATCATGATGCCCGAGCGGACGACCTTATCTCCTTCGAGTTTGGTCATCTTCTTTGCCCAATCCAACAGCTCCTCGTTGGTCTTGGGGTAGTTATCGATGCTCAAGCCCGCTTCGGCAACATGATCTAGGTTGATTTCATTCTGCAGGCTCATTGCATCCATCGGCACCATGAACATCTTGTTGTCAAATGTCGGGTAACGCGATGCCTTGACCGATGCTTCGGTGAAGTCGGACAAGTCCAAGCCCACCTTATCGATATAGTCATCAATAGGCACGATTACACCATCTTTGATCATTTTGGCGCGCAAACCAGCAGTACCCCATCCAAAATCGGGGGCTTGCCCCGTTGCAGCCGCTGCAACCACTTTGGTCACATACTGTTCTTCGGGCACCAACTCCATTTTGATTTGAATGTTTTTATCCTTGTGGGCTTCGTTGAAGCTATCAATCATCTGCTGCCAGATTTCACCATCAGAAGCTGCCAACCAAGACCAGTGGATGATCTCGATGGGTTTGGTGACCGCCGGTGCAGCCGGTTGTTGTGCAGGAGCCTCTGTTGCTGCAGGGGCACCAGCTTCGGTGGCGGCGGGGGGAGGGGCTACTTCGGTTACTTGCGGGGCGCAAGCTGCCAGAGCAGCACTGCCTGCAACTAAGCTTGACAACTTTAGGAAATCTCGGCGGTTAATTGACCTCTTAGACGACATTTGCAACTCCTCTTTAACTAGAATATTTTGAATCAGCATTTATAACAAACGGACAACCTAACCTAACTCCTCTACTTCGCTGCGGGACACCTCCTTGTACATCAATGAATTTCATACCTATTTTCCATCTCACCGAGCACGCGATCAAGAATCTGTAAGGCTCGGTTAATTTCTTCTTTTTGGATGACCAGCGGTGGCGCAATGCACAGACGGTTATAGTAATATCCCGAATAGATGCAAATAACGCCTTCTTCTAACAGACGCCGCAAGGCCCAGCCGGTTGCTTCGGCAGCCGGCTCTTTGGTCTGACGGTCTTTGACCAGTTCAATGCTCAAATACAACCCTAAACCATTTACATGTCCCAGCGAAGGGTGTCGTCTCTGTAGATCCAATAGACCATCTAAGAAATAGGCGCCTTTTTCAGTAACATGATCGAGAATGTGATCGCGCTCGAAGATCTCGAACAGTTTGACTCCGCCTGCACAAGCAGCGGGGTAAGCCGTAAAGGTCGAAGAATGCGCCCCTGGGCCCCACGAATCCATGATCTCTTGGCGCCCAATCACCACCGAAAGGGGCAACCCATTGGCGAGGGATTTGGCAGCGGTGATTAAGTCAGCGGCTACCCCTGCATGATCAATCGCCCACAGCTTTCCCGTTCTTCCCATACCACTTTGAACTTCATCGCTGATGAACAGGAAATCGTATCTCTCGGCGATCTCTTTCATCCGTTTCAGGTAAGGCAACGGGGCGATGAGGTAACCGGCTGAGCTTTGGAATGGTTCGATCAAGATCGCAGCGACATTGACCACTTTGGCTTTAGGGTTGTTTAGCCACGTCTCTTTGCTCTCAAACATTTTCTCAAATTGATCGGCACAGAACAAATCACAGCTTGGATATTCCTTGCCAAAAGGACAGCGATAGCAATAGGGGAAAGGAATTTTTACAATTGCCGTGTCCATGGGGGGAATGGGATAACTATAGGCCATCATAAAGGCTTTGCTGGTCAAGCCCATTGCTCCCGCTGTACGCCCATGATAATCACCCCAATGGGTGACAATCAGTGGCTTACCGGTATACCATCTGGCTAACTTCATGGCGATCTCAACAGCCTCGCCGCCAGTTACTGCCCACATCACCTTCTTCTCAAAATCACCCGCTGTATTTTCGACCAGCAAACGGGCTAACTCGGCGCGCGACTCCATGGGTAGTTCCGCAAATTGGATCACCTTATCCATTTGAGCTTTGATGGCTTCGTTGATTTCTTGCTGCGCATATCCCAAAACGTTGACAGTGAAGCCTGCGTGTAGATCAATATACGCTTTTCCATCTACATCGTAGAGCGTTGCCCCCTTGCCATGATCGATCACCGGGGGACAAGGGAATAAAGCAAAATCAAGATGTCCAGTTGACTCATACTGCAGGGTCTTGCGCAATACTTCTTTGCTCTTATCCCCCGATGCAAAGTTCTCCACGCGAGCCTGGAGCGATTCGAGCGACTCCCTCATGCGTTGACGTTCTTCCAGAATGCGTTTTTCAAAAGGTGTAACCAACTTTACCTCCCGGTTTAGATGAGATGTTCTGCCTCAAGGTCTTTGACTCCGGCTTTGCTCTCCTCGCCCAACTCGCTTTGCATCCTCCTGAGCAGGGAAGTGCCAGCATCGGTGATATGTTTGCGCACAATTTCTGCGGCAAGCTGAGGATCACCGCTGAGAATTCCCTCGTAGATGGCTTGATGAGTCACCTCATCACTGATCATGTCCGATTGATATAACTTGGTTGAGAGAATAAACATCAAGGTCATCGCTTGGAGGTTCTTTAAGACATCAGTCAGCAAGCGATGCCCACAACGCTCGCTGATAATCTCATGAAATTTCATGTCAGCTCTAATCGTCTCGGCGTAATTGCCGGCTAGTTCCATCTCCCCCATTCGCTTGACCAATTTCGCGATCTGGCTTAACGTTTCCTCATCGAAAGCTCCTTTTTCCATACAGAGACGCAGCGCATAAGGTTCAAGCAAAGCACGCAGGGTGTAAATCTCTTCTACCATTTGGGGGGTCAAACGGGCGACAAAAGCGCCTCGGTAGGGGATGATCTCTACTAAGCCTTCCTGGCTGAGAAGGCGCAGGGCTTCACGGACGGTTCCCCGCGAGATATTTAACTTTTCGCTCAGCTCAATCTCATGCAAGGGCTCACCGGGCAAAAGCTGCCCTTCAAGGATAGCATCTTTGATGCCGTTTGCGGCGGCAACGGCTAGGGTAGGAGGACGTTGGATTTTTTTCATCGCATGAATTCCTTTCGATTGGGGATGTCGACCAATCGATTGTAATACAATCCAACAATATAGCGAGATAGAAGAAACCATCTTGTCTGCTCGCCCATCATTGTTGATTATACTACAGTATTACGATAGATTGTTAAACAATTAATCTAACATTAATCTTTCGGCGGCTAATCTTTACTTTAAACGGTTATAATCTTAACAAAGTGCTTAGGACCAGACCTTGATGAATCACTCTAACTCGCTCCTCCCCTCATCAAAGCGTTACCGTTCATCCAGCTCACCCTTTGCCCTAACCTCCGCTCCATCTCAAGGAAACAATCGCTCGTCTTGTTGACCACCTAGGAGATCCCATGAACCATCCTGCTCCTCCCCCCAAATTGACCTTTTGGCAAAAATTCCTTTACGGCAGTGGCGATTGGTCGCTCTCGAGTTTTACTACGATCCGCGCTTTGCTTTACACCATCTTTCTGACCGACGTCGTGCGCTTGAACCCTGGCTTAGCCAGCTTTTCTGCCCTCATCGGCACTGCTTGGGATGCCATCAACGATCCTCTCGTAGGGGCGCTAAACGACCGCGTGCGCTCGCGGTGGGGAAGACGCCGTCCCTTTTTACTGCTCTTCGCTGTTCCTTTTGGACTGGGTTTCTTATTGCTCTGGTGGGTACCGCCCACCGACAGCCAAGCCCTGCTGATGGTCTATGTCACGCTCGCCTTTCTGATCACCGATACCTTGCATACTTTGGTCAATGTGCCTTATCTGGCATTGGTTCCCGACATCAGCCGCGATTATGACGAACGGACTTCTCTTTCAGGATTTCGCGTCTTGTTCAATCTGCTCGCCACCTTAGTCACCGCAGTGGCAGCACCGACTATCGTTGATGAAGTCGTCCGCGGCGGAGCTTCCCCTCAACAGGGTTACATTTTCGTAGCTGCTCTATTTGGCGGCTTGGCAGTTATTCCGTTTCTGATCATCCCCTTGCTCATCAAGGAGACCAAAACCGACCTAGCCGAGCCGGAAAAAGTAGCGTTTCGCAAGATGTGGGCAGTGATATTCCGCAATAAACCTTTTCTCTATGTCACCGGCCTTTATTCCCTGACATGGATCGCCTTTGACTTGGTGACGCGCATGTTGCCCTTTTTTGCGGTGTATTGGGTCGGGGAGGGCGATTCGCTGATCAGCCGTCCGCTCTTCGGGCAAGATTTTGCCCTCGAGTCTCTTGCCATGGGGGGATTGATGATTGTCTCCCTGATCTCGATCCCCCTTTGGACAACGTTGTCAAGCCGTTTGGGCAAAAAAGCCACCTACATTATCGGGATGATCTTCTGGGTCATCGTCCTGAGTGCCTTGATGGTCGTCCAACCTGGCCAAGTCTCGCTAACCCTTGCTCTGTCTGCCCTCGCCGGCTTGAGCGTGGCAACAGCCAGCATTTTGCCTGAGTCCATGCTGCCAGATGCGGTAGATTATGATGAATATCAGACAGGCGAGCGCAATGAAGGCTTATATTTTGGTGCCATCACCCTCTTTCGCAAACTCAGTGGGGCGCTCGCGGGCTTTCTCGCCCTGCAAGCGCTGAATATCTTTGGCTATCAAGCACCCCCCGAAGGGGTTACCGTTTGGCAACAAAACGCTTCTGCCCTGACGGCTATCCGTTGGATGACGGGACCTTTTAGCGCCCTCTTAGTCTTGGCGGCGATTGGGGTGGCTTGGAAATATCCGTTGACCCGGCAACAATACGAGCAAATTCGCACTGCCTTAGCCGCGCAAGGAAAAGCGGTTGCTCCAGAACAAACGGTTTTCAGCGAATGACGATCAAAGCCCTTGAAAATCGCTGATTGGCTCGCTCACCAATTCTCTACTAAAATCCTTCAATAAGGAGATTTCGATGTCTTTCAAGTTTATTCTGGACTTTTTTCGAACGTTGGGGATGCTGTTAGGCATATTCTTGCTGAGCAGCTCATCTCGCTCATCCAATCTATTTGCCAGATGGGGCAAATTTAGCTTAGGCGCATTTCTTGTCGGCTGGGGGGGATTGCTCAATTACTGGATGCTGCGTCCAAATCGCGCCCGTTTTCCTCAGGGATTAACGCTTCAATCCTGGCCGATCGTGAAAGATGGTTGGCACAATTCCAACACCGACATGATCTACTGGCGAGGGCATTTTTACTTGATTCACGCCGCCTCGCCGTTTCATTTTGGCAGCTCTCGCTGCCACCTCAAGCTGTGGCGCTCCACCGATGCGGTGCATTGGGAACAAATTGCTCAATTTAGCAATGCCGCCGAAGATATCCGCGACCCCAAATTTGCCGTTATCAACGACCGCTTGTTTCTCTACGTCTTACTCAATCGCGATTTCAATCCAGAACCCTATACTACTGCCTACACCGTTAGCGATGATGGCGAGAACTGGGCAGCGCTCAAACCCATCGAACCCGCAGGCTGGCTCTTTTGGCGACCAAAAAGCCGTGACGGCAAGACCTGGTACGTTCCCGCCTACTGGTGGGAGCATGGAAAATCAATCCTGCTTCGTTCTACTGATGGCGAGCATTGGCAACAACATTCTGTCATTTATGTTGGTGACCGCAACGATGAAACCGATATTGAATTCCTGCCCGATGGTCGCATGCTTGCTGTAGCCCGCTTAGAGTTCAGCGAAGATTATATCCTTGGCGATCCACACGGCTCAACCCTCATCGCTGTTTCTGCTCCGCCTTATAGCGACTGGAAAGTTAGCACAAAGTCGCGCGTAACTCGTTTAGACGGACCTTGTCTTTTTTCCGCCAACGGCAAAGTCTACGCTGTCGGCCGTTATCAACCGGTCAAAGACCGTCCTTTTTCTTATCCCGGCAGTATCTTCAGCCGCAAGCGCACGGCGCTGTATGCCGTCCTCGAAGACAGATTAGTTTACCTAGGAGACTTGCCTTCCGCAGGTGACACCTCTTATGGCGCAGTTGTCCAGCGAGGAGAAGAATTATTCATTGAGTATTACACCAACGATATCCGCCGCGATTACCCTTGGGCTGTGGGAATGCTTTGTCCTTCAGAGATCCGCATGGTCTGCATCTCCCTGCCGGAGTTCGAGCAATGGGCAGAAAAAGTGATTCAATCACCTTACGCAGTATTGAGTAAACTTGGTGCATGAAAAACGGCAAACTCTTTGACCTGTACAGCGATTATCTGATAAGCGCCTTCGGGCAAACCACGGCGACCGGGCTGTCTGC
>Ga0116210_1002287_pt1 | contig 11992 bp, 10 predicted proteins | sample TshhotsprinmetaG_FD_94483 | JGI IMG/M metagenome (GOLD analysis project Ga0116210, IMG submission 94483) | Hot spring microbial communities from South Africa to study Microbial Dark Matter (Phase II) - Tshipise hot spring metaG | ecosystem: Environmental > Aquatic > Thermal springs > Hot... | reverse complement strand
GTATCGCATTCTAAAAGGGTTTGAGGCATTGCCGCCCCCCTTAGGAGATAGGGTGAATCGCTCAATTTAGGGTTGAGATACCGGTTTCGTCGCTCGATTACGTCGTTGGTATTGAGAACTTTCAATAACTCTTTAACCTTAGCCCAAACGGCTTCTTGACCATAACCTAAACCTCCTGTGGTATAGATCATTTTCATCCGTCTTGGGTGACCCCTCATGAAGGATGGTTATGAATCTTTTCCTCTACCTCGATAAAAATACATGGCTTCATCGCCTCGACCCAAGGACAAAGATCTTTGGTATGATGATCCTCTGTCTCGCCTGCCTCTGTTTTAATCATCCCCTGTACATGGCAGGAATCAGTCTGGCCCTAATCGGGATGGCTATTTCAGCCAAATCCGTGAAGCATTTCTGGAGATTCAGGTATATTCTTCTTCTTCTCATGTTCTTCAGCTCAGCCATGTGGCCTTTCTTCATAAAAGGAGAAACGAGCCTTTATTCCTTTGGATCACTACAGGTGAGCAAAGAGTCGCTCCTCTACGGCATGGCCATGGGACTTCGTCTGGCAAACTTTGTAGCCATAGGGCTGCTCCTTCTCTCAACAACCCGAAATGAAGATCTGACCAATGGCTTAATAAAGCTGGGACTGCCTTACCCAATTGCGTTTGCCCTATCCACGGCACTCCGATTAGTCCCCACCTTTGCGGGTGCTGGCGCTACAATCATCCAAGCCCAAATCTCACGTGGACTCGATCTGGAGTCAGGATCGATCTTTAGCCGGATCCGGAAATTCATTCCACAGGCTGTTCCTCTTTTCATCTATGCGATTCGATACACCAACCTTTTAGCGATGGCTCTGGAGTCGAAAGGGTTTAACCCACAGGGAAAGCGAACCTTCTATTATGAGCTGAAGATGCGCTGGGTCGACTATCTGGTGCTTGTCTTGATCCTCTCCCTCTTTGGAATATTGCTCTGGCTTAGGTTATGGTTTAAACTGGGAGCTGTTGTTCCAGGTCGCCTTTAGGAGAATAAAAATGGAAGAAAATCTCCAACTCTTTTTAACACCCACCGCCATCATCGACAGCAACCATGAGAGCGTTCTCAATTATGCAGAGAAGGTGACGGCTGGGTTGACCGATACTGTTGAAATGGCGGTGAAGCTCTACCTCGCTGTTCGCGATGGCATCCGTTATGACCCTTATTCGCCTTTCTATCTTCCTGAACATTACCGGGCCAGTTTTGTGCTGAAGCGGGGAAGAAGTTTCTGTGTCCCCAAAGCCTCACTCCTCTGTGCCCTGGGAAGGGCCTGCGGTATTCCCTCACGCATCGGCCTTGCAACGGTCCGGAACCATTTAGCGACACGACAGCTCATTGATTTTCTCGGAACCGACCTTTTTGTCTCTCACGGTTTTGCCGAATTCTATCTGGAAGGACGTTGGGTAAAAGCCACGCCCGCATTTAACCGTGAGCTTTGCGAAAGACACCATGTCATCCCTCTTGAGTTCAATGGTCGGGAGGATTCCTTATTTCAGCCCTATAATCTCGAAAACAAAAAATTTATGGAATACCTCGAAATGGAAGGAATCTTTGCCGATATTCCGGTGGACCATATTATGACGGGATGGAAGAAGGCTTATGGCGAAGACCGTGTGAACAGTTGGATTCAGAGGTTTGAAAAGGAGGGAGAGCGCCCTCTTCCGGTCTTTGAGACGGAAGAGGTATTGGAGGAATGATTTTGGGTCTATTGAAATCCTGCTAAAAAACGGGTATGGATGAGTATCATATTGGGGAGGGAACAGGGATGGCCCAGAAAAAAGTCTCAGAGATTCTGAAGCTGATCGAATTCCTCAATGAGGAAGTCAAAGAGCTTTCAAAGCGATTAAGCCGAATCACACCCAAAGAGGTAAGCGAGAAGTTAGGCACCCTTGCACTGATCCGAGAGAAAATTATGAACCTTCAGGTGGAATTCCCTCAAGAGATCGAAACCAAACTCTCCCAGATCTACCCTTCCCTCGACCGAATCAAAACCAAACCCTCCTGATTTGTTTCGCAAATCAGTTTGGAGTGATCGGTGTTTTTTATCACAAGGTTTTGAAGATTTTATCTCCGAACCTCCAACTCCCTGCCCCGTTTTTATCGGGGCGAACCCCGAACTACTCAGTAGAAGGCCATGCTCGCAAAGGAGACAGCCGATTGCGTTTCGGCAGTATAGGCTTGACCGTATTTGAGGAGCCTTCCTTCCTTGGCCTCCATCGCCTTCATCATTGCATAGATGGCAGGCAATCCGCAGATTCGCTTTCGGTCCCGCTCTTCTAAAATGGAAGCATAGAACCCATCTCCATCCATCCTTTCGAGATGGCTGAGCATGGTTCGGTCCTCTTCCTCAAGAATCCGGAGATCGTACTTTCCAATGCCTTCACGGTCTCCGAATTGAAGCCCCACATGAGCGAGATCAGCCGAGGCGATATAGCAGATCTCACGGCCAAGTGAGGACACGGATTCTCGAACGGCTTCGATAAACTGACGCACAGGCGGGTGGTCCATCGGTGAAATCCTCCTCGCAATCATCTCATGGAACGATCCGCACAAAATAGGGACGATTCGGAAGGGAGTGGGTTCGGGGTATAGATAACGAAGAAAGACGCATTGGAACTCGATGGAGTGCTCAATTCGGTGGGTTGCCTCATCCAAAAATAGGTCCTCTGGATACCGTGACTCAATTGCATCCACCAGTTCACGATCAACTTCTAACCTTCCAAGGGGGGCGAGAAAATCCTTTCGGGTCATGGAGAAGGGACGCTCCATCGGCACATGTGCGGTTCCAAAGATGATGAAAGACTCTGGTAGAGGATTAAGCCATATCTCTTGATGGGCATAGGCATAACAGAACCCTCCCCTCTGAAAATCGATGTGGGGGGCGACCACTCCTCTCAACCCACTCTTCTGGCCTTTCTCTTGAAGCGGTCCTGGTCCCTCCGGCCCAGTAAAGTATCCCGATAGCTGAGCCTTCAGTCTCCCCTCTTCCCTCTCGTAACTCTTCCCGGCAAACGCTGCTTCTCGAAAGGACGATTTTCGGAAGGCTTCTTCCTTCTCTTTTAGCGTCTCCTCAAATCTTTCCCCTTCGAGGAAAAGCGCCTCATCAAGCTGATGGATGATCTCCTCGATCTTCTCTGTGAATAGAAATCCTCCAAACCTTCTCATGTATTCGGCTTGGATATCGAGGATTGAATGTTGGCCATCGAAGAGGGAAACGATGAAATGGAACGGAGGGGGGAGGAAGAGGGTTTTATCGCTGATGTTCTGTGGATCTTGAAGGCAGAGCAAAGTCTGCCCAGACATCTGAACGGGAAAGATATTGACGCTTCTGAGTTTTGGAAAATCCACTGGACGGCAAGGCTCTCGTCAGGCAGTGATGTTTAAAGCTCCGTGCTCGACTCTTGGGACTTCGGGCTGTTTGAGTGCCAGTTCGATGGCCTCATCCATCTTCTGAATAAACTTGAACGTTAATTGATTTCGAATATGTTCTGGTATCTCTTCCAGATCCTTTTCGTTCTTCTTCGGAAGGATGATCGTCTTGATTCCCGCACGCATCCCAGCCAGAACTTTCTCCTTGATCCCTCCCACTGGAAGAACAAGACCCCTCAATGTGATCTCGCCGGTCAATGCGACATCGTTTCGAACCGGTTTGTTCGTTAGCAAGGAGGTCAGGGCCACAAACATCGTGATCCCTGCGGAGGGACCATCTTTAGGTATGGCACCCGCAGGGACATGGATGTGAATATCATGTTTTGCAAAGAAATCTTCCTCAATGCCCAGCTCTTTCGATTTCGAACGCACATAGGCAAGGGCGGCCTGGGCAGACTCTTTCATCACATCGCCCAGCTGACCGGTCAATGTCAACCCCTTCTCTCCCCTCATCTTTGTCGCTTCCACAAAGATGATGTCTCCTCCGGTCGGCGTCCATGCTAATCCCGTGGCCACACCCGGTTCTGAGGTCCGTTCGGCTACTTCCGGAAAGAATTTGACCGGCCCGAGAAATTTATGTAGGACTTCAGGAGTCACAATCACTTTATCGTGATTATTGCCAGAGGCCACATCTTTGGCCACTCCTCGGCAGATGGCTGCAATCTCTCTCTCCAAGTTTCTGACACCTGCCTCCCGGGTATAGGAACTGATGATCGTCTGGAGTGCTGCCTCCTGAAATTCGATATGCTCCGAGGTCAACCCGTGTTCGGAGATCTGCTTGGGGATGAGAAATTCTTTGGCGATCATCATCTTCTGATCTTCGCTATATCCTGGAAGCTCGAGCGTCTCCATCCGGTCTCGAAGGGCCGGAGGAATCGTATCGAGCACATTGGCCGTGGTGATGAACATCACCTTCGAAAGATCGAAAGGTAGGTCAATATAATGGTCTGAAAAGGAGAAATTCTGCTCCGGATCCAGGACTTCGAGCAGCGCCGAAGAAGGATCTCCGCGAAAGTCCATGCCGATCTTGTCCACTTCATCGAGCATAAAGACCGGGTTATTTGAACCTGCTTTCTTGATCCCCTGAATGATCCGACCGGGCAAGGCTCCCACATAGGTTCTGCGATGTCCCCGGATTTCTGCTTCGTCTCTCACTCCGCCCAGGGAGATCCGTATAAATTTTCTGCCCATGGCACGAGCAATGGACTTACCTAAAGAGGTCTTCCCAACACCTGGCGGACCGACAAAGCAGAGAATAGGCCCTTTCATGTCCGACTTCAGCTTTCTGACAGCGAGGTATTCGAGAATCCTCTTCTTCACCTTCTCCAGATCGTAATGGTCCTCATCTAATGTTTTCTGAGCGTTTGGTATCTCGAGATTATCCGCTGTGGTCTCCGACCAGGGTAACTCGACCAACCAGTCGAGATAAGTTCTTGCCACCGTATATTCTGCAGAGGCTGGGGGGATCTTGGAGAGTCGATCCAGTTCCTTTTCAGCAGCGGTCACGACGTCTGGCGGCATCTTGGCTTTCTTGATCTTCTCTCTTAATTCTTTAATCTCACTCGTATGGTCATCCAGCTCTCCCAATTCCTTTTTGATGGCCTTCAGCTGTTCACGAAGGTAGTACTCCCTCTGGGTCCGGTCCATATCCTCTTTCACCTGGGATTGGATCTTATTCCCAAGTTCCAAGACCTGAACCTCCTTATTGAGGATGAGGTGGACTTTGGTCAGCCTTTCTCGTACATCGAATGTCTCGAGAATTCCCTGTTTTTCAGGAGTTGAAATATTGAGATTGGAAGCAATGAGATCGGCGAGGATCGAGGGTGATTTGATATTGCTCACCATCGAACCTAATTCCGTGGTGAGATAGGGAGCTAACTCAACCGCTCGTTGAAATAGGTTTTTCAGGTTCATCATCAGGGCTTCGATCTCCACGCCCTGGGCATATCCTTCTTCAATGGTCTCTGTCCTCGCTTTAAAATAGGGGTCTCTCTGGAGATACTCCCTCACCCGCATCCTTGAAATGCCTTGGACAATGACCCGTTGACTTCCGTCCAGCTCCCGAATCATCCTAAGAATCAGTGCCGCCACTCCCACCGAATAGAGATCGCTCTCCTTCGGATCTTCGGTTTCTGATCGCTTCTGGGTCACGATGCCGATGATCCGGTTCGAATCCATTGCATCATCAATCAATTTAACCGACCTCTTTCTCCCTACCATGATGGGTAGAATCAGGTCAGGGTAAAGCACAGTCCCCCTCAGGGGAAGGATGGGCAGCTCGGAAGGCACAAATATCCTTTCATCCCTTCCTTTCTCATCCTTATCTGCCCCACTCTTGGGCAAAAAGATCATGACAACCTCCTTAAACGACCTTCTGAATAAACCATTTAACTATAACATAATCATTGCGAATCCGACTGTCAATGTGGCTCTTCGGCACGGGGTTTCCCGCAGATATTGCAGACTCCTGACTCATTGATCACGCCAATACAACTTCCATCCGAACATAATATCCTCTCAGAGAAATCGCTCTCTTCTTCTTTGGGCTGGATCGGGCTTCCGCACCAGCAGCAGAAACGGCTTTTCTCAGGTATCTTTTCTCCACAGGTCTCACAAAGCATATGAGGCAATATCTCCTCGCAACGAGGACACTTCATCTACTCCTCCTCTCCAAGGTTAAGACTCTTGATGAATCGGTCAATATCCCTCTTATTTCGCTTCAATTCTTGGAGAAGTCTCTTCGTCTCCTCATCGGGAAAGAGACGATTGAGATCATAACTCTTTCCGGGAAAGAGAGTGTTAAGATCGATCTCCCGGCGCTTCTCCTCGTCTGGACTTTGCTTTTGGGATTCTTCTTTCTCCTCGATCATGCCTCATTCTTTATAGGATACAGCCATTTGTTTTGTCAACTTGCGACCCCGCAATCCCACCGTGGAGATCGCGGTCTTATAGATTCTTAAAGTTTAAATCTGAGAATCTCCTTCCAAGCCCATGAAATGAGGGACTCTCTCGTCCCCTCCCTCTCCTCGCTGAGACTGTGCCGCAATATGAAAAAAAACGATCTTTTAAAAAGGGAGAGGCGGTTGGGTGAAAAAGATTTAGAGCGGTTACCTTTAGCCATTCAAATTCACGCATACCGACCTCATGAAAACATTCGACTTTATAATAAAAGCGATGACTCCCATAATCTAAAAGATCCGCATTCTAAATCTTTAGAACCCGATTGCCTCTCCGACTTTATTTGCGATTATGACACGGTCTCGCCGGGGAGAGAGAAAGGGTGTAGGAAAATTTCAAACATCTTTGTCTCGTCTTATGTTCAAATTCTCTCGTCCTCGTTAACGATAAGACCATGAGACTATTGGACAACCCGACTATGAACTCCGAACTGCAATTGATATAACCGATAATAGAGCCCTTTCTTCGCCATCAACTCCCAGTGGGTACCCGTTTCGCGCACCCTTCCTTTGTGAAGCACGATAATCCGGTCTGCATGCTGGATTGTAGAGAGACGGTGTGCAATGACAATGGCCGTCCTCCCTTTTAGAAGCCTTGCCAATCCTTCCTGGATGAATCGCTCGGTCTCCGGATCGACATGGGAGGTGGCTTCATCAAGAACGAGAATCTTCGGATTGGCATAGAGAGCTCTTGCAAAAGCCAAAAGCTGTCGTTGCCCTGCAGAGAGAACCTCTCCCCCTTCTCCAACTCGAGTCTGATATTGATCGGCCAATCGCTCAATAAACTTATCCGCATTCACCACCCGGGCCGCCTCCTTTACCCTCTCACCATCTGCTCTCTGGTCTCCCAATCGGATATTCTCCTCGATATCTCCTGAAAAGAGAAAAGTGTCCTGCATCACCAGACCGATCTGGTACCTCAGATCCGAGATCTCCCTCTGTCGGATATCAATTCCATCGATCAGGATTTTGCCCTCCTGCGGTTCATAAAACCGTTCAAGGAGATAGAGGAGCGATGTCTTTCCCGCACCTGTCGCTCCGACAATGGCAACGGTTTCACCCTCTCGGACGGAGAAAGAAATATCCTCAAGAACCCGATCTTCTCCATTATAGGAAAAGGAGACTCTTTGAAATTCGATATTCCCTCTGATCGCTCCCCGAATTGGCGAAAGAGGTGTCTGAATCTTCTCCTCCTGATCGAGCAGCCCAAAAATTCTCTCCAACGATGCCAGGGCTGACTGCATGATGTTGTACTTTTCTGAGAGGTCCCTTATGGGTTGAAAAAACATCCGAATATAAGAGAGAAAGGCCACAAGAACGCCGAGACTTATCGCCTCCTGGATTACCCTACCTCCTCCATACCAGATGAGGAGACCCGTAGCACCTGTACTCAGAATTTCAACAAACGGAACGAAGAACGCATAGATGGTAATCTGCCTCATATTGGCAAGGTAATGAGCCTTATTGATCTTCTCAAATCGCCTTTCGTTCTCTTTCTCTCTTCGAAAGAGTTGAACAACACCGATGCCTGAAAAATTCTCTTGCAAAAAACTGTTCATCTGGGCAACCTTGAAACGGATTTCCCGGAACGCATCCCTTGCCAGGCGGCTGAAGATGAGAGTCGTAACGAAGATCAAAGGAAGGACGGAAAGGGAGAGAAAGGCCATCCCCTGATGGAGGTGAAGAAGGATGGCAATAATCCCGATCAGGAGGATGATGTCTTTGAAAAGGTTGACGAGCACCGAGGTGAACATTTCATGGACATTCTGAATATCATTCGTGAGACGTGTGACCAACCTCCCTACAGGATTTCGGTCGAAGAAAGTAACGGGAAGTCTCTGAAGGTGAGAGAAGACTTTCATCCTGAGATCGTGCATCATCTTTTGGCCTGCCAATTCCATGGCATAGACCTGAATAAAATTGAATCCAAAATGGATGGCCAGGATCAATATGATGAGAATTGCAATGCGGAAAACCCCTTCAATATCGCTTCTTCTCAAATCGTTGCGGTCTTCTCTCTTCAGCTCTTTCAGCCGGTCAAAGGAGATGAAGCGGTAAGGACCGCTCCTCTCAAAAGAGGTGGGATATTTTTCGAACAGGGCCATCTCCTCTGGCCTTCGGGGGATAAAGAGGTAGTAACGTTTCTCTGAGAGCAGGCCCGCTTTTTGGAAAAGGGCCGATTCCTTGGGATCCATGCGCCTCAATATCTCGGCCGGAAGGAGATACCTGCCCCCCTCTGCCGTTGAAATGAGATTGTTTTTAAACTCATGGAGGAAACGCCTCTCTATGGTCGAACCGTCTCCACGCAGGACGACCTCCCTTGCTGAATTGATGATATATCGGTCAATTGCCTCTTTGGTCAGGTAGGGAATGACCAGGTCAAGGCCTGCCATGATTAAGACAATAAAGAGAGAGAGGCTCATCAGAAGCCAGTACCTTTTAAGAAAAGCTCCCAATCGGACCATCAGCTTCAGGTCGTAGGGCTTTCCCAACTTCCCCTCTTCCATATATCCAAAATCAGCGTACATCACTAAACCCCTGTATGAGGAGCACTCTGTTCGAGGAGCACTTCGTTTAATGTTGAAGGTTAAAGAGTTTGCCTTTAACCTCACCCCTCAAGTTCTCCATCGGAGAACACTCCTCTCTCCTCTATCGACTTTCTCTCTCCAGTTCTTCCTCCATCTCTCTTTCACGATAGAGGTTGGCGTAGATCCCACCCCTCTCGAGTAGGCTCGCATGGTTGCCCATCTCCGCAATCCTTCCCTTTTCCAGGACAATGATTCGATCTGCCCGTCGAAGCGGTGCAATTCGATGAGTGATGAGAAGGCTTGTCTTTCCCTTGAGAAATTTTTCCAATCCTTCGAGGATTCGCTCTTCTGTCTGGATATCAACAGAAGAGAGTGCATCATCGAGAATGAAGATCGGTGGGTTCATCAGGACGGCCCGGGCAATGGTAACCCTCTGTCTCTGCCCGCCCGAGAGGGTGATCCCCTTCTCACCGATCACGGTATCCATACCCGATGGAAACTGAGCCATTTCATCATAAATCTGAGCCACTCTGGCAGCGGCCTCCACTTCTTCACGGGAAGCCTCCGGTTTTCCAAAGGCAATATTCTCCCTCACCGTATCAGAGAAGAGAAAGGTGTCTTGAGGGACATAGCCAATGGCTTCTCTCAATACCTTGAGAGGAATGCGATGGATTTCAATCCCGTCAAAAAAGATAGAACCCTCTGGAGACTCCATCATTCGGGCTAACAGTTGGCATAAGACGGTTTTACCCGATCCTGTCCTTCCGACAATGACCACCTTCTCTCCCTCACGGATATCTAAATGGATATCTTCAAGAAGCGGAACTTCCCCATTCCCGGACGATACGGTCAGGCCCTTTATCTCAATTCTACCCCGAAGTGGTCCGGAGTAGACCGCTTCTGATGTATCGGAAATTTCAGGTGACTCATTGAAAATCCGATTAATGCGCTCCATTGAGGCAGCTCCCCGCTGAATCATATTGATCGCCCACCCCAGTGCCATCATGGGCCAAGCCAGCATCCCGAGGTAACTCATAAAGGCAACGAAATCTCCGGTGGAGATGGATTGAAGAATGGTCAGCTTTCCGCCCAAATAGAGGACGATCGCCATGGAAAGGTTGGACAGAAAAAGGAGAAGGGGGAAAAACATCCCCCATATCCGGGTCACACCGACATTCTTTTTCACATATTCCTGGCTTAGCAGTGAAAGTTTTTCTCTCTCCACTTCCTCTTGGACATAGGCCTTCACCACACGGATGCCAGCGATGGACTCTCGCACCCTCTCAGTGAGCCGGGCAAAGGACTTCTGAAGCGCTTCATAACGATCATGAATCGTCCGGCTGAAAAAGAGCGTGATGACCGTAATCAATGGCATGGGAAGGACCGCATAGAGGGTCAGCATGGGATGGATGTAGACCATGAAAAAGAGGGTCAGGATACCCAGGATGATCGTATCCACGATAAAGACCAGACCCAATGCCATGGCCATCCGGACCGACTCAATATCATTGAGGGCATGGGCCATCAAATCGCCGACCTTGGTCCGAGAGAAGTAAGAGGGAGAGAGAGTCTGAAGGTGCCGGACAAAACGATCCCGCAACGATTTCTCCATCCGGCGCGAGGCACCTAAGAGGAGATACCTCCAGACATATCGGAAACCCCCGATGCCCACGGCCAGAATGAGAATCTGTAATCCGTAGAGGAGAAGATGATCCGAGGAAATTTCACCCGCGGTGAGATCGTCAATGGCGTGCTTGATCACACGCGGGATGAGGAGTTGGAGGACATCAACGATGAGAAGGGCTCCCAACCCAATCAGGATCCGCCATCGGTTCTGAATCAGGTCTTCCTTCAGTGTTTTGAAAGACTTCATTCGCTTCCTCTATTTTTTAATCTAATCGACCCATTTTAAAAAAGTCAACGCGATGGCGGACAAACCCTTATAGGTAGAACTTCTTAAACTTCTGTGGAATAGAGGCGGGATTTAAATAGAATTTGGTCTAAATAGAGGGCGACAAGCCATTGGGTAGAGTTCTACCCCAAATCGGATCGATCATTGTAATGGGAATCTGGACTTAGAATTTGGCTAAGGTATTCGTATCTTGAGTTTAAATGCTTTCAGATTTGAAATTTCCTACCATACCAGAAACGGCTTGGGGCCAGACCATATCAAACCGACTTCTCTTGACTTAATTTCACAACCTGGATGGCCTGAGGACCTTTGGGCCCATCTGAAATTTCGAATTCCACTTCCTCTCCTGCACGAAGTGACTTAAATCCCTCCCCTGTAATTCCCGAATGGTGGACAAACACATCATCTCCATCCGCCCTCTTGATAAAACCATATCCCTTCTTCTTATCAAACCATTTCACCATTCCCTTCGCCAAGCCAATGCCCTCCTTTGTTAAAGGAATATTCTGGCGGATTTGATAACACTAATCAAAAACCATGTCAATATATTGTCACGATGGGTTTCGTGTAGCCAGATAAACTCCTATCAGGATCATCCCTCCACCCATCAAGGTGATCCATTGAACCTCTTCATGAAGCATGAAATAAGCTCCGATCAAAGTGACAAAGGGCTCCAGATAGAGGTAAATCCCAACAACACCGGACTCCCTCTTCTCAAGGGCCGAATACCAAAAAAGATAACCCAATCCGGAGCAGAAGATCCCTAAAAAGAAGATACCTGCCCAGGTCATGAGGGAGAGATGGGCGAGGTTGCCCCACTCCCCTATTAATAGGGAGAGGGGAAGGACGATCAGGCATCCCGACATCATGATGGCCGTGACCGTGGCCAAAGGCGGAAATCGCGAGATAAAGCCCTTTCCTCCAATCGTAAAAGCAGTCCACGCTAAGGCGCTGGCCAGTATCAATAAATCTCCAAAAGTCGATGCCAAACGAAAAAGAGAGAGGGAGAAGATCCCCTTTGAGATGATCAAAAAGACTCCGCAAAAACCCAAGAAGATTCCAGAAATTTTCCTGGGCGTAATCGGTTCACCAAGAAAAAACCGTGCTGAAAGGATGATGAGAATCGGATT
>Ga0116210_1002286_pt1 | contig 12000 bp, 12 predicted proteins | sample TshhotsprinmetaG_FD_94483 | JGI IMG/M metagenome (GOLD analysis project Ga0116210, IMG submission 94483) | Hot spring microbial communities from South Africa to study Microbial Dark Matter (Phase II) - Tshipise hot spring metaG | ecosystem: Environmental > Aquatic > Thermal springs > Hot... | reverse complement strand
CGAGCTTGAAGATTGTTCTCTCGGTCGAATTGAGAATCTTCAATGAGTAGGCCGTTGGTGTACTGGTAAACTCGCCGGGATTTCAACTTTCTCTGACCATCGAATACCCGTTTTTCCACTAAAGAATCCCCTTGGTATTGATACTCACGAGATTCCAGGAGGTCCTTTGTTGCTGAGTCGTACAGTTCTTCTCTCAATAACTGTTTACCATCTGGACTATAAGTGTAAAGGGTATATTCATCCTCCGTTCCATCGGGGAATTGAACACTCTCTTTCGTAACCCTTGGGATTCGAAGAATGATCGTCTTTGCCTTCTTTTCTGGTTGAAGGGTGGTCGCTTTAGTTGTTTCCTCTTGCTTGGATTCTGGTGCAGGGGAAGGAGCGCTGGCACATCCTAAAAAAGCAAAAACCAACCCAATCAAACCAATTTTTATCAGAAAGAGTAATGTGTGTTTTTTCATATACCTCTGTCCCGTAGTATGAATGTATTTAATATTGTAACTGACTTTTATCTCTTGAATCAAGAAAGGAGAAAACCCTGTTAATGAAAGAGTATGGCCCTTCTCCAACGGTTTTCAGCGGCTGCCGCTCTAAGTTGTGGAATTGCTTATGCGGCAGGTTCCTATTTTAGTTTGATTTTTTCCCCCCATATCTTTTGGATTACAATTCCCTTCCTTTTCTATGGATTCGTATTCTTATTATTGGGGCCTCAACACCTTTTTCGATTGAAACTGTCCAAGGATTTTTTGTTAGGCATAACCTTAGGTAGTTGTTTAGGTCTATTCTCTATTGGAAAGATTAATTATGAACAGGCAAACTGTTACCATGGGATGGAGATAAAACGGGTTCAATCTGTGGAAGGGACCTTACAGCAGGATGGATCTCGGAAAGGAACACGGGTGATTCTTCTTTTAGGAGTACATGCTGTCGAAGATCGGAAGGGAAATAGGCATTCTGCCCATTTCAATCTTGCAGCCCTTGTACCGTACACAGGAAAATACTTTGCTGGAGACAGAGTTCGTATTCGAGGACACTTCGTATCCGATGGAGGGGGGATCTTTTTCGGAGATGTAAATAGCCCCCCCGTCCTTCTATACCGGCCTGTTCTCGCTTCAATTCGTAGTTACATTTTACAGAACGCCTTTCATCAGAAGGGAGAACATGTGGCCCTCTTGGAGGCGTTATGTTTTGGTATCAAGGATGGATTGGAAGAAGAACTTGGAATAGCCTTCAGAAAATCGGGCACCTCCCATATTCTGGCCCTTTCGGGAATGCATGTGGGGATCCTTGTGTTGTTCTTACAGGTTGTAATGGGCCCTTTATTCAAACCAATAACACAGAAGGTGATTGTTTCCCTATTTCTTATTGTGTATTGCCTTCTCGTAGGTCCGTTTCCCTCCTTGGTTCGAGCCATTTTGATGTATGGCATCTATACGATAGCTCTCCTACTGGGGAGGAAGATCCATTCTCTAGACCTTCTTTCCCATTCTTTTCTACTTTCGTGCTTCCTATTCCCTAACTCTGTTCTTTCCTATTCCAACATTCTTTCTTATGCGGCTGTGGGGGGGATCTTTCTCCTAAATCAACCACTTAAGCGACGCTTCCGGAGTATCCTATTCGATCCCTTCCTCTCTGCTGTATCTATTTCTCTTGGAGCTCAGATTGCGACGGCTCCCCTTACTCTGTACTTTTTTTCCCGTCTTGCCCTGTTTGGATGGCTTGCCTCAATGCTGTTATCCCCTCTTGTCACCCTCTTCGTTTGGGTAGGATTGGTCTCAGTAATGGTGGGAGGGGTCCCGTTTCTAAATCCATACCTTCAAGGAACTCTCGAATTCCTCTATACTGCTATTGTGTATGTGGCAGAGACTTTTGCAAAATTCCCCGCTATTCAGCTTCCGTGAGGGATGAAAGGTATGGGTTTTTTCGATTCTCCATCCGAACTCCGGAGCTTTCTTTCGGATAGAGGGTTCGCTCTAAAAAAACGATTTGGGCAAAACTTTCTCATCGATCCCAATGTGAGGCGACGGATTCTATCTGAACTAGATCTCCATCCCGGAGAACGGGTCTGGGAAATCGGTCCTGGCTTAGGAGCGATGACAGAACTCATTCTGAACCAAGGGGTGGTACTACGGTGTTACGAAATCGATCATGGGTTTATCCGAGTATTGAAAGAACGATATGGAGATCGGGCAGGTTTCTCGATTGTTCCTGGAGATGTGGTAAAAACATGGAAAAGCTTCCAATCGGAGAACCCAAGCAAGGTGTTCGGAAACCTTCCTTACGCCTCTGGCGCCGCTCTCATCGGGGATTTTTTGGAAAACCGGTTCGTTCCTGGATACTGGCTCTTCATGGTGCAAAGGGAAGTAGCCCGGAGGATGGTTGCTCCCCCTAATTCAACCGAATATTCCTCTTTTTCTGTCCTGTGTCAGAGTTTTTCCCGGATACAGCTTCTGTTCGATGTCCCGAAAGAGGCCTTTTATCCCCGCCCCCAGGTAGTATCTACTGTAATTCGAATGGTTGAACGAAAGGAAGCTCTCAGAGTGGAAAATGCAAAACTTTTCGTGAACGTGGTAAGGGCTGCATTTTCCAGCAGAAGGAAGAAACTACAGAATACCGTAGGATCCCTTCTACGCACTATGGGGCTGTCCCCTGCAGAACTATTCCAACGGGCCGGGGTCGACCCCGCCCGTCGGGGAGAAACTCTGTCACCTGAAGAGTTTCTGTGTCTAGCTCGGGAAATTCAAGAACTTCTTTAGGAACAATCTCCCTGATTATTCCCTTATCGTAGAATACCCAGATCTTTCACGACCTTCTTTACCTGTTCTTTCTTTCCTTCATCCATTGGGCAGAGAGGCAGACGATAGGTTTCCGTGCAACGACCAAGGAGGTGCATCACGTATTTAATGGGAATGGGATTCGTTTCGATGAAAATGGCTTTGAAGAAGGGAAGGAGGCGATAGTGGAGCTCACGGGCTTCTTCGTACTTATTTTCCAGGCAGAGTCGCACCAATTGTTCCATCTGCTTTGGAATAGCGTTACTCGCTACGGACACGATTCCTACCCCTCCCAAAGCAATAATGGGTAGCCCAAGGTTATCGTCCCCCGATAGGACGTCAAAATCTTTGGGTTTTCTACGACAGAGATCCATTACCTGAGCCATGTCACCGCTCGCTTCTTTTACTGCCACGATCTTAGGATGAGCAGCAAGCCGGAGCATCGTTTCGTTGTCGATGTTTTTTCCCGTTCGGCCGGGGATGTTGTACACCATGACAGGCAAACCACCTTCATCGGCGATTGTTGTGAAATGGCGATAGAACCCTTCCGAACTGGGTTTATTATAATACGGAGCTACCTGCAAAGTAGCATCGGCTCCAATCTGAAATGCAGCTTTTGTCATATTAATCGCTTCAGAAGTGCAGTTGGAGCCTGTTCCCGCGATTACAGGAACCCTCTTTTTTGCCTGTTCCACAACGATTTGAACGACTTTCACGTTCTCCTCATGGCTCACGGTTGGGCTTTCCCCCGTGGTGCCCACGGGAACGAGGCCTGAGATCCCTTCCTCGATCTGGAACTCCACAAGATCCTTTAGTGCTTCCACATCAATAGAGCCATCCTTGTTAAACGGAGTAATGAGTGCAGTATAAACACCCTTAAACATCTTTACCTCCCTTTCAGGAATAGATCCTTGATAAAGTCTTCCACTCCTAGGAACCCTTTCTTCCCATGGAGCCACTCGGCCGCTAGCACAGCACCGAGAGCAAAGCCTTTGCGGCTTCTAGCGGAGTGAGTGATTTCGATGGTATCCGCTTCGGAGTCCAACAGAACAGTATGGATGCCAGGTACTGCACCGCCACGGACGGAGGCCACATGGAGTTCGTCCGGCTCGATCTGACGATCCAGCTTTTCCGTCACGATTCGTTTCTTCCGAGGAAGGGCATGTAGAATCCTATCCGCTGCAGTCAACGCAGTACCAGAAGGGGAATCCTTTTTCTGGTTGTGGTGGATCTCATACAGAAGAATGTCGTACTGGGGCAGGGACTGGATCATCCGAGCCGCCTCTTCCGCAAGAGCGAAGAACAAGTGAGCACCAATTGAAAAGTTCGATGCTCGAAGGTAGGCAATCCCGGAATCCAATACGATTCGTTTCACCTCTTCTTCCGAAGCTTTCCATCCTGTAGTGCCCACTACCGCAGAAACTTTTGCCTTCGCATAGAGCTTTGCGTTGGAAACTACCGCTTGAGGTTGCGAAAACTCGATCACTATTTCGGTCTCGGCAAGTTGTTTTTCTGTCGGAACAGTCCCATCCCCCAATCCAGGTTTCTCATCGATTCGAGCCACGATTCGGTGCCCGCGCTCCCTTAAGACCCCTTCTATCTCATGGCCCATCTTCCCGTAACCCATGATCAGGACATTCATAGGATTACTCCGCCTGGATTAAGGTAACGGCCGCTGTATTCACGATGTCGTTGACCGAGCAGCCTCTGGACAGATCACTAACCGGTTTGGCGAACCCTTGGAGGAAAGGCCCAAAGGCATCGGCACCTCCTAATCGCTGAACCAATTTATACCCGATGTTGCCCGCGTTCAAATCAGGGAATATAAGTACATTCGCCTTTCCCCCTACGGGAGAGCCTGGAGCCTTCTTCTCCGCTACGCTAGCCACAAGGGCCGCATCGGCCTGCATTTCTCCGTCAATCATTAGGTCTGGTCTGCGTTCCTTTGCAATCTGCAAAGCCTTCAGTACCTTTTCCACACTAGGGCCACTAGCGGAGCCTTTGGTAGAGTAGGATAGAAGGGCCACGATTGGTTCTGCTCCGAGGAACCTCTTGCAAGAGGCTGCGGAGGCAATAGCAATTTCAGCTAGCTGCTCGGGAGTGGGGTCCGGGATCACTGCACAATCGGCAAAGATAAGACTGCCATTTACCCCCCATTTAGGATTCTTCGTGTCCATGATGAAACAAGAGGAGGCCGACTTGATCCCGGGTGCAGTAGTGATGATGTTAGCTGCAGCAACAATCACGTTGCCTGTAGTATTCTCTGCTCCTGCTACCATGGCATCCGCTAGGCCTTTCCGGACCATCATGGCACCCCACCGCAACTGATCCTGCATCATCTCTAGGGCTTTTTCCGGTGTTACTCCTTTGTGTTTACGCAACTGGTAGAACTCCTCGGCGAAATCTTTCAATAGGGGGCTATCCCAGGGATCTATCAAGGTTATCCCTCGGAGATCCGTTTTCACCGACTCGGCTACTTTCTGAATTTCTCCCTTCTTCCCAACGAGGAACACTTCTTTGGCTATCTTCTGATCGAGGATGATCCTTGCCGCCTGCACGGTTCTTGGTTCAGTGCCTTCTGCAAGGACCAACCGTTTCTGTAAACTTTTCGCTTTTGCGACCAAACTATCCATCAAACTCATAGTAGTGATTCTCCTTGTTTGCTAGGATTTTATTGCCTCTATATTATCAGATAGGATGGAAAAAAGAAATACATAAACTCTGGAAACCCTTGTTTCCAAAGGTCGGAATCGATACACTGATAGCCCTATGAAAGTGGGCATCTATGGTTTAGGCCGATTTGGCACTCTATGGGCTTCGATCCTTTCCAAACGGTTCAAGGTGTACGGTTATAATCGAACGCCACGCTCTTGGAATCTCGATTCTGTTACGATCGTCCCTCTGGAAGGTCTTAGGGAATGTAGCACGATTTTTCTCTGTACAGCAATTTCTTCTATCGAAATGGTTTTGAAGGATCTAATACCGCTCCTAAAACCGGGCACTCTAGTAGCAGATACGTGTTCGGTAAAGGTCTATCCCATTCAAACGATGGAGCGAATCCTGCCTTCGGAAATATCGATCCTTGGAACCCATCCTATGTTTGGACCGGATTCTTCAAAGAATGGAATCGTTGGATTACCCATGATATTGACGCCCGTGCGAATCTCGGAGGAAACGTACCGTTTCTGGGAAGAGAGTTTTCGCACTCTTGGGCTACGGGTGGTGAAGATGTCGGCAGAAGATCATGATCGGGAAGCGGCCTTCACACAGGGCATCACTCATTTTATTGGGAGGGTGCTGAAGGATATGGATTTGAAACAGAGCCCAATCGCTACAATGGGATATAGAAAACTCCTGGAGATCGTTGAACAGACATGTAACGATCCCTGGCAACTGTTCTTGGATCTGCAGCAGTACAACCCTTACACGAAGGAAATGCGGGCAAAGTTGCAGACTTCCTTTCAACGGATTGTCGCCTGCCTTGACAGGGGGGAAGGACATCCATAGGATACTTTCTATATTGGAGGGTTCATGTCGGATTTTAGATCAGATTACCTAGACGAAACAGAGTTGGGCACAATTCTTTCTGAAGATTTTTCATTTGAGGGAGAAATGGTAACGGAAGAACCTCTTTTAGTGAGGGGGAAATTGAAAGGGACTCTTAAATCGAACTCGGTTTTATATATAGAAGAATCTGCAGAAGTTGAAGCCGAGGTTGAGGCTTCCAGAGTTGTTCTCCGGGGCAGAGTGAAAGGACAAATTTCCGCCCGAAAAAAGGTAGAACTGTTGGATCGAGCTGAATTGGAAGGAAATATTGCCACTCCCGATCTAATGATTCAAAGCGGCTGTAGATTTTCAGGGTGTTGCAACATGCCGAACCGTAAGCTCACGGGAGGGAACGGGAATGGATAGGATACGTACTGTAATCATATCTATCATGGTTCTCGTATTAACTGCGTCGTTGATTGCGCAGGAACGGCCGGATGCATTACAGCTGTATAGAGACGGGAACTATCAGCGAGCCGCAGAAGTATGTCTTGATGAGTTGAAGGAAACTCCCCGAAATATGAACTCTTTTGTGGTTCTTGGTTGGAGCCTTATCAAGCTCGGTCGGTACAGGGAGGCTTTGGAGTATGGCCTTAAGGCGCTAGAAATTTCTCGATACGATGTCAGGGTAATCCAGATCGTGGGGGAAGCATACTACTATCTAGGAAACAATCAGGAAGCGTTGAAGTATCTCGAGGAGTACACCGTGATTGCTCCTACAGGAGATCTCATTGGCGAAGTGTACTATCAGATGGGAGAAATCTTTATTCGCACAGGTGAGTATAATCGTGCGGATCTTGCGTTGAGTACTGCCGTGTTTCACAACCCCCGCATCGCCCTCTGGTGGGCTAGGCTTGCGTACGCACGGGAACAAGCGAAGGACTATCGGTATGCCATGGAAGCGTATGGGAAAGCCCTGCAGTTAAATCCAAACCTGAACGATGCTATCCGGGGTAGACAACGACTGCAAGGATTGATGGGACAGCCGGAAACTCGGCCCTGAACGATTGATTCTATAAAGTCATGAAAATTGGTTTTTATACTCTCGGTTGTAAGCTCAATCAAACGGAAACAGAAGCGATCATAGATGCCTTCGTATCCAGTGGATATGAGGCAGTATCCATACGAGAGGAGGCGGATCTCTATATTATCAACACCTGTACAGTTACCTCGAAGAGTGAACAGAAAGCAAGGAGAGTAATCCGACACCTTCTAGAAACTCATCCCTCTGCGTCTGTGGTGGTCACCGGATGTTATGCCCAACTAGACCCGGATCAGTTGAGACACCTTGGAGATCGTGTATTGGTGGTTCCCGGAAGCGCGAAGGATACTCTGTTGGATCTTCCCATCCGGATTGGGGGGATTGAAAACCCCCTTTGGGAAAAGTCAGATTCTGACCTCTTCGGTACCTTACCCTTAGATTCAACGAGACCGTTTCGTTTCTTTGCCCCAAGGTATACATTTCACGCCCGAGCGTTTCTCAAAATACAGGATGGCTGTGACCATAGGTGTTCCTATTGTAGGGTTCGATTGGCTCGTGGCCCCTCTATATCTCTTCCTCTGGAACAGGTCAAGGAACGATTCCTGGATTTGGCTTCGAGGGGGTACAAAGAAATCGTGCTTACGGGTGTGAACATTTCCCAGTACCACTCGGAGGGTAGGAACCTTGGGGATCTACTCCTTGTTCTATTAGAACTCCCCACAGACCTTCGCATTCGTCTCTCCTCCTTGGAGCCGGAAGGTATTACTCCTTCTTTTCTCAAGGCTCTCCAAGAACAGAGGGTTTGTCCCCATTTTCATCTGTCCGTTCAGTCGGGATCCGAATTTATTCTGCGTAGAATGAAGCGTCCGTATACGCTTAAAACGATCCAATCTGTCCTAGAGATACTGAGGAAGGGTAAGGAAGATCCTTATCTGGCAGCAGATTTCATTGTGGGATTTCCGGGTGAAATGGAAGAACATTACAAGGAGACCCTGCGGTTTATAGAATCCAATGAGTTCACGGATCTCCACCTCTTTCCCTTTTCCCCCAGACCTGGAACAGAGGCATTTGAACTGAAACCCAGAGTACCGGAAAGGGTGGTTCATGAGCGATTGGAAGTTCTATCTGGGTTGGCAAATACTTTCTTTCAATCCTACCTACAAAGGCAGATAGGACAGCATAGGGAAGTCCTCTTGGAAACAAGATCTAAAGAGGGAGTGTGGGAAGGGACCTCCGAGAATTATCTTACGGTTCAAATACCTACTTTTTCGGAACACTCCCCCCCATTGGATAGTGCGCCCTTGACTCTGACCAAGGGAAACAGAGTAACCTGCAAGATCCTTCAAATTAGAGAAAAAAAGTTGATTGGAATTATTGTATAATATTTTCTATCTTGGATTTTCTTTCCTTCCGGGATACAATGGTACCAGGATGAAAAGTATTGGTTTTCTCTTGTTGAGGGTATTTCTAGTTTCTTTTTGTGGCACTTTTTTACTGAGCGCCACGGAGACAGTAAAGGAAGATCCTTTTCCCTTTTGGTTTCCTACCTATGCAGCACAGGGAAACTCTTCTATAGCGTACTCCGATGGATTTGGTGCTCTGCTATCCAATCCTGCAGGGTTTGCATTACCGAAGCAGGAGGTAAACCTTTTAAGCTGGGGATTTACTCTCTATTCAAGCCCTCAAGCCCGGATTCCCCTCTTGCGATCTCTCATTAGATCTTCTACAAGTGGGCAGGATGAAGAACTGCTATCGAAAGAGTTCACAGAAAAGGGGCTAGGGGTAGCTAGCTCTTTAGGGATCGGTTACGTTGGAAGAGGACTTGGATTGGGATTATTGGCAGGGTTTGATGTAGTGGCGGGTGGGGATACGTATCCCTTGGGACTCCGGGGAGATGGAATATCCCAGTTTATGTTAGTAGTTGGGTACGCGGTTCGTAAAGAGTTAGGCGGGGTGAAGTTTTCCTTTGGAGGGGATATTCGTCCCATTGTGCGAATCCATGCTCCGATGAGGGAGTATGAAACAGCTCTGCTCCTTAAACAGTATATAGGCACGGAGATTACTCCCTTGAGTGGAGACTTCTACTCCGATACCTTCGCCCTCAATGGTTCAGGCATTGGATTTGATGTAGGAGGACTAATACAATGGAACTCCTTTTCTTTGGGAGTTGTTTTTCGTGATGTGTTCGACACCCAACTGTTCTATTCATGGAATGACCTGGACTCTATTCGAACTGCCTTGGGAAATGGCGGGTTACCGCCGGTGAACTCTGTTCCCGGAAATGCAGTTTATTCCATTCCCATGTCAACTGTTGTGGGAGTAGCGTATGATCTCTCCTTTGACAGATTGAAAAGGCTTTTTTGGGGAAGGATCCATGGAGAATGGGAGAATCCCACGAAATTCCTCCATGATCCCACATGGACGAATGCGAAGGATGCCTTTCGTTTCGGATGCGAAGCTACTTTTTTTTCATTCTTGAATGTACGGGCTGGATTTGAAGGGGGATCTCCAACGTATGGGGGCGGTTTGAAATTCGCCATCTTTGAGGCAAATGTCGCTATTTTTTCTAGAAAAGTTGAACTCCCGGAAAGAATTTCGAGAGTTCCTGCCGTAAGCCTTGAACTAGCAATCCGATGGTGACTGCGATATAGCCGGAAGGAAAGGGACTCGAGTTTTTCTTTAGATCTGTCGATGAGGAAAGGAGGATGAAAAAATCTATGCAGAGAACCCTCCTATTCTTTCTCTGTGTATGGATATTCGTTTCCTGTGAAGGGGTATTCACGACCAGTCTAGTAGAATGGGCACAGCGGGATCCTTCTCAGCTGAGTCGATCTCAGAAAATTAACTTTGCCCAAGAGGCACTTGCTTCGGGTGACAAGGATTCGATGAAAAAAGCCTATGAAGCTTTGAAGGATACCTCGGATCCTTCATTACAGCCTTTGGCCGCAGAACTTGCCGTGGGAGCCGCGGGGGTGAAGGATGCCCTTGCTACCGTGCTAGGAAAAGTGGCGGCAGGTAGTACAGAAGAAGAGATCAAATCAGCCCTACAGGAAGCCTTCGAATCCTTTTCTGATGCAGACCTAACCTTGATAACGGAAGCGGCAACCCTGTTGGCCTCCGCAGAGAGTGGAGGAGGAACGATCACAGCGGATCAATACTTCATTACAGGAGTGGGATTGTTGGTGGTGGCTTTGAAGGATGCTAATGGAGATGTGAATCAGATCGATACTTCCTCGGGAACAGGACAAATGGCCATAGACCTACTCACCAAAGCCAAAGATCAATTTGCACCGGACAGCGAAGCAGCAAAACTATTAAATGACTTTAGTGGATACTTTTAAAATTTTAAAATAACAAAGGAGATGGGGTACTGAATGCGTTTTCATGGATGGATCCTGCTGGTTATACTGTTCATCTTATTAGCCGAACCCCAAGGAATCCTCTTAGCGGAAACAGTACCTCAGAAAGTCTTCTATCCCGCCAGCCCCAGAATGGCTGCCATGGGAGGGTTGCATGCCACCTTTGCAGAGGATCTTGCGACTCTTTGGAATAATCCTGCAGGATTATACGAGTTAGAGAGCGAGTTCAGAATCACCGAGGTTACGTTCAATCTAGGAGGGCCGGTATTCTCCCTCTCGAATATTGTGCTTCGAGCCGCGGGAGGAGAGGATGTGGATGTCCTTTTAACGGATCCTGAAGTATTGAAGTTGGTGAAAGGAATCTACACATCCTTCGATATGATGGGGCCCATATCATTTGGGTATGTAGGTAAAGGATTGGGATTTGCCATTCTGAACGGAAACTCTGTGGAAGCGAAAAGTGTTGGAAGTACCACCTTTCAATTCTCCGTGTCCGAACGGGTTTTATTATATGGAGGGTATGCGTTCAGAATCTATCCTTTCGGAGATATCCCCATTGATACGGGAATAAATTTAAAAGCTTTCCTTCGAGGATCCTCAGAGTTTCAACGGACTCTTTTAGAGGTACCAGATCTGGCAAAGGAAGGGGCTGATCTCTTGATGAATAGTCCGTTTTCGGTAACCTCAGGTATTGGAATTGATTTGGGGGTGTTATTCCCCCTAAACGATACTGTTAAGGTAGGGATTGTGGGGCGTAACTTATTTACCCCTACCACCCGAAGTGATTATACCTCGCTTGATGCCTTTCTTTCTAAAGAGCAGCCTGCCCCAGCAGTAAAAGGGAGCGTGCCTTTGGATGTGTCGATTGGAGTGCAGTATGCTCCTTCGTTGGGTATGATGGAACTGTACTTTCGAAAACTTCGAATCATGGTAGACTATAACGATTCTCTCGATTTTTTAACCCATCCTTCAACCGCAGTGAACCCTGTGCTGAAAATCGGAATTGGAGCAGAAGTGCAGGTCCTCGAAGTGCTCTGGATCCGAACAGGAATTTCCCAAGGACTATTGGCCTTTGGATTTGGGCTCGACTATGGAGTAATCAAAGTGAACTTCGCCGTCTATGGAACGGAACAGTCCATTGAACCGGGTATTCGGCCGGTGTTTAACATCGCTTTCGGAATGGAGATTACATTAAAATAGAGGGTGATGCGGAATCCCATGTTGCCTCATCCAAAAATCTAACCCTGAGTTTTGGAATGCCTCATCATAAATTCTAACCCTACCGTACAGACATACTAGTAGTGTTTTCTTTCTCTTTTTGCTTCTTTTTCTCTTTCTT
>Ga0116210_1002276_pt1 | contig 12039 bp, 9 predicted proteins | sample TshhotsprinmetaG_FD_94483 | JGI IMG/M metagenome (GOLD analysis project Ga0116210, IMG submission 94483) | Hot spring microbial communities from South Africa to study Microbial Dark Matter (Phase II) - Tshipise hot spring metaG | ecosystem: Environmental > Aquatic > Thermal springs > Hot (42-90C)... | reverse complement strand
TGGAAGCGGTTGACATGGCTCCTCCATTATGGTGTCTGGGTTAGACAGCCACCATGATGCCATGTCTTCCGCTTCCTGTCACGTTCGACTTAGCGGAAAGTAGAGTCTATGTGAATTTGCTTAATTATCCGAAAAAAAGCCGCCATAGTCGCGGCCCGAAAATTGCTATCCCCACACCGACTGCAGTCAGCGCCGTCACCAGCACGGCGGCCGCGCCGACATCCTTGGCTACCTTCGCCATCGGGTGATACTCCTGCGTTAACAGGTCCACCGCCAGCTCGGCCACCGTATTGACCAGCTCGGCCGAGATGACGACCCCAATCGTCAGCCCCAGCACCGCCCACTCGACGGCGGTGACCTGCAATGCCCAGCCGACGACGATCACCAGGCTGGCGATCGCCAGGTGAATGCGGAGGTTGCGCTGCGTGCACGCCGCATATCCCAGGCCCTGGAACGCATAAACAAAACCACGTAGAAATGCGCGCATCGGATCACCTGCCTTCGCTGACAAGATCAAAGGGCTGCCTGGCTCAGGATCAGTTCCTGTCTGGCCCACATGACTGCTTCCTCCTCCGGATCGGCGTGATCGTAGCCCAGCAGATGCAGCACGCCATGGACGGCCAACAGGCGCAGCTCCGCAGCCAGCGGCCGGCCCAGCTCGGCAGCCTGGCGGCGGGCGACAGGCAGCGCGATGACGATATCACCCAGATAGGCCGCTGCCTCCGGCGCGCTGACGAAGCCCGGCGTCGGCTCCTGCGCGGCGAATGCGAGCACGTCGGTAGGGCCTGCGACGCCCCGGTACTGCTCGTTGAGCGCGGCCACGGCCGCGTCGTCGGTGATGACGAGCGTGACCTCGGCGTCGGGCCGGCCTTCGGCTGCCAGCGCGCCGAGCAACATGCGCGTCAGGTCGGCAACATCTACCTCGGCGACGAACGGATCATCCACGTGGACGATGACCCGCTCGGTCTCAATCGGTTCAGACGGCGCGCGAGGCGCCGGAATCTCGGTTGGCTGGTGGGGCACGTCTTCTCTCCCTGGAAGCTCGAGGCGACACACGGGCCGGCTTCGGCAATTCGACGGCCGGCACCGGCTCGGCGGATGGCTGTGCGGGGACCGCTTCGGCCGGATAGGAAATGCGCGGATGATGCAGACCGCGCAGCACATCCACGAACGCCCGCCGGATTTCGCGCAAATCATCCAGCGTCAGCGGACACTCGTCCAGCTGGCCCGACATGATGCGGCTGTTGATGCTCTCCGCGACGATCTGTTCGAGCTCCTCAACGGTAGCTGGACGCCGCGACCGCACGGTGGCTTCGGCGCCATCGGCCAGCATCGTGATGGCTGTTTCGCGGCTCTGCGGCTTGGGGCCGGCGTAGCGAAAAGCCGCCCGATCCACGCTCTCCGGCGCGCCGGCCTGCCGGGTCGCCTGATGGTAGAAATAGGAAACCACCAGCGTCCCGTGGTGTTCGGGGATGAAATCAATGATCCGCTGCGGCAGGCGATATTTGCGCGCCAGATCAATGCCGTCTTTCACGTGGCTGATGATGACCTGGGCGCTGGTGTAGGGGTCGAGGCGGGCGTGGGGATCGGGCCCTTCGGTCCGGTTTTCGATGAAGAAGTAGGGACGGATCGTCTTGCCGACATCGTGATAGTAGGTGCCCACACGGGTCAACAATGAATCGGCGCCGATGGCCTCGGCGGCGCGTTCGGCCATGTTGCTGACGAGCAGGGTGTGATGGTAGGTGCCCGGCGCCTTGAGCAAAAGCTGGCGCAACAACGGATGCGTCGGCCGGGACAGCTCGATGAGCTGCAGCGGGGTGACCACGCCGAACACCAGGCCGATCAAATAGACGCCGATCAGGGCCACGGTCATCGTCACGAAGCCGTTGGCGATCGCCAGCACCATCGTTTGGGCGATCGCGGCCGCGCTGATCAGCTCGTTCATCAGGCTGAAGATCACGACCACCATCATGTTGACTGCCACGACATAGCTGGCGGCCATGCCGAAGCTGCCCAGCCGCTCGCCGCGACGCAGGCGCAACGCACCCACCAGGCTGCCGGCAAACGCATAGACGATCAACTCCAGGTCGCCGGCCGATAGCCAGCCCACGAGCAGAGCGAAGAGCCCGGCAACAACCAGGGCGATCCGCTGGCCGACGAGGAGCGAAATCAACATGGCCAGCGCAGCATACGGGAACAGGTAGGGCCATAGCGGCTGTGCAGGTACGGCCAGCCGCGCCGCGGCGATAAAAACGATCATGACCGTAGTCAGGATGAGCGGCTCAGTGCGGCGCATCCAGAGCTGCGGCTCGCTGGTGTAGAAATAATAGATGAAGACGGTGCCCAGCAGGAGCACGAACAGTACGGCGCTGGCAACGTGCTTCCACGACCAGGCAGGCTGGCGCAGGCCAAGCGCCTCCAGCGCCTCCAGTTCGGCTGCGGTGACGATGTCGCCCGCCCGGATGACCGTCTCGTTGCGTTCGATGGAAACCGTGACCGGCTCGACCCGATCGCGCGCCTGCTGTCGGCGCTGCTCGGTGCGCTCGGCATTGTAGAAGCTGTTCGGCGCCAGCAGGTCTTCGACAAAGGCCGTCACCACGGCCACGTCTTCATCGGAAAGGTCAAGGCGCACGCGCGCGGGGATCTTGCGGCGCTCGTCCGCCAGGTTGTTTTCGCGGATTTCCTCGCGCATGACGCGCTCGAGGACGCTCTCGATCTCGTTGGAGACCCGTTCCCAGGCCGGATTGGGCAGGGTCAGCGTGCGACTGATCACCTCGCGCGGCAAATCAATGGCGGTGATCGCCCGAATGTGGGCGGCTTTGGTCGGCAGGTCGGCGTAGCTGTCGGTGCGCACCGACGCAACGAAGTCGAGGATGTGGTTGGTCAGGGTCAGCTGCTGACGGCCGATACGCGCCTGCGGCGGATCATAGACCTCGGGGACGGCATTGGCTGCCAGGTCACGGCGCTGTTTCGTCAACACCTCGCTCACGTAGGTGACCTGCCGTGGGGCAAACACGTCGGCAGGTGCAACATCGCCTACCTGGAGCTGTACCTGGTCGCTGATCGGCATCCGGACGACCAGGATGACGATGGTCAACAGGCCCGTCACCAGCCAAAGGCCCAACACGCGCGCCCGAATCGGCCACGGGATATCCTGGGGCGCAATCGGGCGGGTTGTCCGCAACGGCTGAGGCATGTCGAGCTTACCTGACGAGTCGCAACACAGGCCGCGGCCTGGCAAAGAAACGCTTATGACAGCAGCTCGCGGACGATGCGGTTGATCGTGCCGCCGTCGGCCAGGCCTTTGAGATCAGCGGTCAGGCGTTTCATCACCGGGCCCAATCCCTTCAGATCGGTCACGCCCAGCTCGGCGATGACGGCCTGAGCACGCGCGCGAATCTCGGCCTCGCTCAACTGTTTGGGCAGGTAGGCCTCCAGGACTTCGATCTCGGCCTGTTCTTTGGCCACCAGGTCGGGCCGGCGACCTTTCGTGAATTCTTCGATGCTCTCCTGGCGCTGTTTGATCTGTTTGGCGATGATCGCCAGGATTTCCTGTTCGCTCAATGCGCGCGCTTCGGCGCCGGCCACTTTGGCCTGGGCGATCGCGGTTTTGACGGCGCGAATCGCCAGTTTGCGCGTTTCGTCGTTTTGGCGCATTGCCTCTTTGAGGTCGTTGCTCAAGCGTTCTTCGAGTGTCATCGTCTGCTCCAGGGTCAGTTTTCTGCCACTTCGCCCCACAGGTCGCCGTCGGCAAACCCGACCAGACGGGTCGGGAGAATGCGATTGTGCAGGCTCACCTGGCCGGTGGCTGCGGTCCGTACGCGCAGGTAGTTGTCGGTGAGGCCGGTCCATACGACTGCGCCGCGCTCATCCGCCGTACTCGCCGGCGCATGTTCCCAGAGCACGGGACGGGTCTGCCCCAGGAAAGCGCGACGAACCTGCTCGCCCAGTTCGCGATCCAGCGCGCTCAAAATGCGGGCACGGCGTTTGCGCTCGGCTTCCGGCACCTGGCGGTCGAATCGCGCGGCGACTGTGCCCGTTCGGGCCGAATAGGGGAAGATGTGCATGTGCGCGAACTCCATGCGCCGGGCAAACGCCACCGTATCGGCAAAATCCTCTTCGGTTTCGCCGGGAAAACCGACGATCAAGTCGGTGGTGATTGTCAGGCCAGGAATGCAGTCGCGCGCGGCGGCCACCAGCGCCTCGAAGTCAGCGACGCGGTTGCGCCGGGCCATGCGACGCAGCACTGCATCGCTGCCCGATTGAGCCGGCAGGTGCAGGTGCGGCATCAGACGGCCGGCGCTCTGCGGCCACAGGTCGAAGAACTCCGCAGCCAGGTCGAACGGCTCTAATGAGGAGAGCCGCAGCCGCGGGATGGTCGTTTCGGCCAGCAACGCGTTGACCAGCGCGCGCAGATCGGCGCCCGTATCGCTGCCGTAGCCGCCCAGATGTACGCCGGTGAGCACCGCCTCCTGGTATCCTGCAGCGTGCAATGCATTCACCTCGGCCACCACCTCGCGGATCGGCCGGCTGTGCTCCTCCCCGCGCGCCACCGTCACGATGCAGAACGTGCACCGGTTGCGGCAGCCATCCTGCACCTTCACGAACGCGCGGGTGCGTGAGGCATGCGGTGTCATTTCATCGCCGGCCTGCTCCATGCCATCTCGCGCTGCTGCCGCGACGTCTTGCCCATCGGTCGCCATGTCGCCTCGCACGGCGGCTGCCGGGCCGATTTGCGCATTTGCCGGCTTGCCGATTTGCGCGTTTGCCGATTCCTCAACGATCCGCAACAGCTCTTCTTTGCGCGCATTCCCGACGACCAGGGCGACATTGGGCAGCCGGGCGGCCTTTTCTCCCTCCAGCGTCGCGTAGCAGCCGGTGACGATGAGGCGGCCGGCCGGGTTGGCGCGCGCCATCTGCCGCGCCAGCTGGCGGCTCTGCCGCGCTGCCTCGGCCGTGACCGCGCAGCTATTGAGCACGCAGAGATCGGCCTGCGCGGCGGACGCGGTCAGCTCGTGGCCTGCTGCGGCTAGCTGACGGCCCAGTGCAGCCATCTCGGCGTAGTTCAGGCGACAGCCCAGAGATTCCAGATAAATCCGCATGAGTTAAGTATACCGAAAAGCGGGTATCAGGACAAATAGCCTGCCGAGCGCAACCAGGCCTCGGTGCGACGCATGCCCTCGGCGAAGTCCACGCCGGGCACATAGCCCAGCAACCGCTGCGCTTTGGCGACACTGAACTGCGACGGATTGCGCCGGAAATGAAGCGACCACGGCCCGATCGTGGGCCGGCCGAGCAAGCGTCGGCCGAGGCGCGCCGGCGCGGTACCGGCGAGCACGGCAATCCAGCCCGGCACGGTCGGCAACTGCGTACGGCCGAGCATCCGCGCATAGGCCATGTAGAACTCGCGATAGGTCACGGCCCGATCGTCGCACAGGTTGAAAGCCTGGCCGAGCGCGGCCGGATGTGTCAACGTCAGCGAGAGTCCATCCACGACGTTGGCGATGTAGCCCGGCGTCACCAGCCCCTCATCCCGGCCGAGCAGCACCAAGCGGCCCGCCTTGATCTGCATGATCGGCCCGATCGTCCACGCGGTGCCGCGTGGGCCGTAGGTCGAAGCCGGCCGCACGATGACCCACGGCACTGCCGCGGCGCGCACCAGCTGCTCCGCGGCGATCTTGCTATCGGGATAGGCCTGGCCCACACGAGGCGTCGGCGCGGTCTCGTCTATCAGTCGGGCCCGATTGAGCCCATACACGGCCACGCTGCTGATGTAGACGAAGCGCTCGACCCCGGCCGCCTCGGCCGCCGCCAGCACATGCGCGGTGCCGTCCACGTTCACGTGCCATCCGGCCGCGTCGGACAGCTCCGGGCCGCCCGTCCAGGCCGCCGCATGGACGAGAGTGCGGCAACCGGTGGCTGCCCGGCGCAACGTCTCGGGATCGAGCAGGTCGGCCTGAACCATCTCCACCCCTTTCGCAGCCAGCCAACCCGCCGCCTGGGGCCGTCGCGCCGTCCCGCGCACCGGCCAGCCTGCGGCCAGCAGCCGCTCCGCCAAATGCGATGCGATAAAACCGCCGACGCCCGTAATCAACACAGGAAACTTCAACGCGCCCTCCCGCCCATTTGCCCATTCCTTCCATTTTATTCCACCTTTCATCGCCGCGTCAACTCGCGCGCGGGCCGTCACGTTGCCGAAGGCGCCAGGTCGTGGTAAACTGCGGCGCAAATTGCACATCTCATGCCGGGAAGACCGATTCATGTCTGAGCTGCCCGTTTGGAAACGCTATCTGACCGACTACAACGAAGGCCTCGGCCTGGTGTACGAGCGGTTCGTGCTGAACGACTTTCTGCTCTACATCAAGGGCCAGTACGGCTTCTACTCCGTCCTGGAGGCGCCGCTGTTCGGCATGGCCGGCGTGAGCGGCATCAACAGCGTATGGCTGGCGCGCATCAAATGTCCGATCACTCTGGCCGATGACGACGCGGAGCGGCTGGCCGGGGTGGAACGTATTTGGGGCGAGCTGGCGTTGCCGGCTCGCTTCGTCCATGTCCAGGACTGGGCGCGGCTGCCGTTTGCAGACGATAGCTTCGACTTCGTCTGGAACTGGGCCGCCATCTGGCGCTTGCGCGATCCCGATGGGCTGCTGGCCGAAATGGTGCGTTGCTCTCGAAAGCTCGTGTTCGTTGCCGTGCCCAACCCGGTGCAGGTCGGCTATCAGTTTCGCAAATATGTGGCGGAACCGGAATTCGTCAAAGAGGTGGACGAACGCTGGACGAACATCGGCATGATCCGGAACAAGCTGGAGGCGCTGGGCGTCGAGATCCTCGCGCAGGGTGTGCTCGACACGCCGCCCTGGCCCGATACCGTCATGCCCGCCGCCGAGTTGCTCGGCCGGCTGGGCATTCGCTCGCAGAAGCTGCGCAGCCGGTTCGAGGGCCAGGACTGGCGCTGGTCAACGATGGACTACTATTTGGGTCGCCAGCCCGATCTCTACGATCGCGTCAAGAAATACATGTGGCTGGAACGGTTGACCATCCCCTGGCAGATCAAGCAGCTGTGGGCACACCACCGCTGGGTGTTGGGCCGAAAGCGCCTGCAACGATGAATCCACCGCGAGCGAGAGGCAGCTCATGATTACGACCACCGAGCCGGGCAAACGCCGATCCATGGGCCGATCGGCGCTGATCGCGTTCTGCGTCTTCGGCCTGCTCACCCTCGTCTTGACCTGGCCGCTGATCCTGCACCTGGCCGACCGAATGCCCGGCACCGCCACCTGGGCCTTCGACGAGTCCACGTTTGCCTGGAACATCTGGTACTTCAAACACGCCCTCCTCGACCTGCACACCAGCCCGCTCCGCTCGGAGCTGATCTGGTATCCGCTGGGCATTGACCTGATCCTCTACACCTACAACTTTTTCAACGCGCTCAGCGCGCTGCCGTTGCTCGTGGCGACCAACGTCCCCCTGGCCAGCAACGTCACCCTGCTCCTCGCCACTGTGCTGAGCGGCCTGGGCGCCTGCCTTCTCGCCCGCTACATCCTGACATCTGACGCTTCACGCTTCACGTCTCATGTCTCACGGTTCACCCTGCCCGCCGCTCTCCTCGCCGGCCTCATCTACGCCTTCGGATCGAATCGCGCGGTCTACGCGGCATTGGGACACTACGACATGGTGACCACCCAATGGCTGCCGTTCTACGCGCTCTACCTGCTGAAGACGCTGCGGGAGCCGCGGCTGAAACACGCGTTTCTGGCCGGCTTGTTCCTGGCGCTGGCAGCCCTAGCCGAGATGATCTTCGCCTCCTTCCTGGCGCTTTTCACCCTGATCGTGCTGCTGGTGCTGTGGCGTGAACTGCCGCGGCGGGCCGCGGCGCTCGGCCGGTTGGCCCTGGCCGCGCTCGTTGCGGCAGTCATCTGGTCGCCGGTTCTCATCCCCATCGGCCGCGAGTTCCTCACGGCCGACTACGCGCTCACCGGCTGGGGCGAGAGCCTCAAGCTCAGCGCGGACCTGGTCGGCTTGTTGACGCCAACCGACCTCAATCCGCTGCCGCCCCTGCTGGCGGGCGAGACCACTGGCGACCCGCTGATGCGCTGGCAAACGGCGCTGCGCCAGGTCGAGGAGGGCAGAGGCCGGTTCAGCGACATCAATACGGTGTTCCTGGGCTTCGTCACCATCGCGCTGGCGCTCGTGGGCGTTTTTGCGGGCCGTCGCCGCGTGGCGGTCTGGCTGTGGACGACGCTGAGTTTCGGCGTGCTGGCCCTCGGCCCACTGCTGCAGATCAACGGCCGCTACCGCTTCAGCCTCGACAACCTGTTGCCCGAAGGCGTGACCTTCCCGCTGCCCTTCGCGCTGCTGCATTTCATCCCGTTCGTCAATGCCAATCGCGCGCCGAACCGCAACAGCGTGCTGTTGATGCTCGGCCTGGCGATGCTGGCGGCATATGGGGTCTGGCAGATCGGGAAATGGGCAAATGGGCGAATCAAGGCAAATGGGCCAATGGGGCAAGCGGCGGGCCGACGCCTTGTCTACCTGTCTACCTGCTTCCTCGGCCTCCTGATCCTTCTGGAGCACCTGGCGATTCCGTTGCCGACGACCGATGCGACCGTGCCGGAGGTGTATCGCCGGATCGCGGACGAACCGGGCGAGTTCGCAGTGATGCAGCTGCCGCTCGGGTGGCGCAACAGTTTCGGTGTGTTGGGCAGCGAGCAGACCAACCTGCAATATTTCCAGACCGTCCACGGCAAGCCGATGATCGGCGGCAATATCAGCCGCGCGCCGACGCACAAAATGGAGTATTTCGCGCGCGTCCCGCTCTTCAAGGCGCTGACCGATCTGGAGATGTATCGGCCCGTGGATCCGCAGACGGATGCCGCCGCACGCGCCGGCGCCGCCAACCTGATGGCGCTTTACAACGTCCGCTATTTCATCACCACTCCGCCGATTGCGGGCCGCTATCCGTATCAAGATACGGCGGCCCGCACCGAGGCCTATGCGCTGGAGGTGTTGCCGCTGGAGAAACCGGCGTTCTGGGAGGGGAACGGCTACCGGGCCTATCGCGTGATCCCTGCCGCGGTGACGCTGCCATGGCGCGTGGATGTGGGCGTGATGGGCGCCGAGCCGCATCTGGGTGCCGGCTGGGACGTGCGCACCGATGAACAGCCCTACAACGCCACGGCCAATTGGATCACCGCGCGCGCCGCCGAGCTGTATCTGCCGCTGGCCGAGCCGCAAGCGGTCACGCTGCGCCTGGCCATTGCGCCGCTCAGCTATGCGGGCGCGCCGCCCCAGAAGCTGACAATCCGCGTCAACGGCGTGAGCGTGCTGGCCGACCATCTGCTGGCTGCCGGCTGGCAGACGATCGCGGCCGATGTGCCGGCCGCGGCCACGCGCCGCGGCCCCAACCGTGTCCGGCTGGAGTTTGCCTGGACGGCCAGCCCGCGGCGCGTCTTCCCCGATGACGCCAGCCGGGCCGTGATCGGCCGCACCGGCGTTGTCAGCCCGATCAATCTGGAAGCACACGCGTTCTCCGAGGCGTACATCAGCGCGTTCACGGCGGACGGCCAGGAAGTGAAGGCGTCGGTCGGCCGACGCGGCTACAACATCGCGGTGTTCGACCCGCACAGCGGCCGGCTGCTGGATCAACGCGGGTTCGACACAGCCGCCAACAGCTACGAGGCAGACGCGCTGGCCGCCTATCTGAACGCGATCCCGTCCGGCCGGATCGTGGCGGCCGCAACGAAAGAAGACGGCGCCCGACATCTCACGCCGACAGCCGTCGAGGCGCTGCGCCGACTCGGCTCGCGGGTCGGGTCGGCCGCTGAGCTGGCCGGTCGCGCCCATGCGCTGATCGGCGTGCAGGGCGCAACGCCGGGCGCTGCGGCAGAGGCGATCCAGCCCGATGACGCGTTCATCCGCGTGGCCGGCGATTTCAGGACGCTGGCCGCCGCGGTGGATTGGGTGGAGTGGGGGCCGTGAGGCGCGAGCGGTTTCTCGACCTGCTGCTGGCGGCCGCGGCTGCTACGCTGGCGTTCATGCTCTACAGTCGCACGCTGGCCCCGGGACTGCTGCCGGGCGACAGCGGCGAGTTCCAGTTCGCGGCCTGGTTGGGCGGCTTCGCGCATCCCACCGGCTATCCGCTCTACCTGCTCACCGGCCGACTGTGGACGCATCTGCTGCCGTTCGGCGACCCGGCCTGGCGCATGAATCTTTTCTCTGCGGTCTGGGCGGCGCTGGCCGTCGGCGGGCTCTATCTGCTGGCGCGCCAGGCCCTGCTTGCGACCGCGCGATCCGACCGGGGGCCGGTCAGCAGCCGCCTGCCGGCCTTGCTGGCGGCTGCGCTCCTCGCGGTCAACCCCTCCTTCTGGTCGCAGGCGATCATCGCGGAGGTCTACACGCTGCACGCCGCCCTCCTCGTGGCGATTTTACTGGCGCTCGTGCTGTGGGCCGCCGCCGGATCGCAGCGCCGGCTCGTTTGGGCCACGCTGGCTTTTGGCCTGAGCCTGACCCACCACCGGACGACGATCCTGTGGCTGCCGGCGATCATGCTCTTTGCCTGGCTGGTTGCTCACAGCGCACAGGGCGCCGGCCTCACGACGATACGTCCGCGCCAGGTGCTGGCGTTGGCCCTGAGCGCATTCCTGCCCCTGCTGCTCTACCTTTACATCCCGTTGACGGCCGGGCGCACGCCCTACCTTCACGTGCAGGTCGGCCCGGATCAGATCCTGGAGCTATACACGCCGACGGTCGCCGGTTTCTTCGATTATGTCACCGGCCGTGCCTTCGAATCGGAATTCCGCACGGTTGCCGCCGCGGCCGGCCGGCTGCTGCCCGAGGCGCAACGCCTGGCCGCCGAGCTGACCTGGCCCGGGGTGGCGCTGGGGTGGGTTGGCCTGGTCTGGCTGGCCTGGCGCAATCGGCCGTTGCTGGTGTTGACCGGGCTGGGCTTCCTGATTTCGTTCGTTTTCAACCTCTTCTACGGCATCGGCGACATTGCAGCCTACTACATTCCCCTCTACCTCGTCTGGGCGCTCTGGAGCGCGGCAGGAGTGGCCGGCCTGAGCGCGCTCGCCGCGCGTCGCGGCCGCTCATCCGGACGGGCCATCGGGCTGGCGGTCTGCCTGCTCGCCTGGCTGTTGCCCGTGTACCTGTTGCGACACAACTACGCGCAACTGGATCAGAGCCGGAACATCCAGGCCCGCACGACCTGGGAAGCGATCCTGGCCCAGGAGATCCCGCCGGCCGCCATCCTGGTGACCAACGATCGCGATGAGATGATGCCGTTCTGGTACATGCGCTACGTGGAGGGCACGCGGCCCGACCTGACCGGCCTCTTTCCGTTGATCCGACCAGGCCCGGATTGGGCCGATGTGGTCGCGACGATCGAGTCGGCCCGGCGCAGCGGCCGGCCGGTTTTTCTTATCAAGCCGATGCCAGGGCTGGAGGTCAAATTCCGCCTGGAGCAGGTCGGCGCGCTCGTGCGCGTGCACGATCTGGCCGCCTCACGGGAGCCGGATCGGCCGTCGGAGGTGCTTTTCGCCGATGCGATCCGCCTGATCGGCTATGATCTGCAGCCGACGACGCTGACCGCCGGTGGGGACGTGACCATCACGCTCTACTGGCAACCGCTGCGGCCGCTGAAAACTGATTACACCACCTTCGTGCAGATTCTGGACGCCGGCGACAACAAAACCGGCCAGAGCGATCATCGGCCTGGCGGCGTCTATTACCCGACCTCGCTCTGGAAACCGGGCGAGACGCTGGCCGATACCCATCACCTCACCCTGGCCGCCGACCTGGGCCGGCCGCCGCACACGATCCTGATCGGGCTCTACACCGGCGGCCCACCGCTTAAACATCTGGGGACGCCGCAGCGGATCGGCAAGATCGAGAAAAGGGTCCTTTTCACGAAATAACTTGAAACAGTATTGCTTTTGTGATATCATCGCTACAGTGCCGTGTTTTAGCGCACCTGCGAGGAGATGTCATGCCAAAGCCATGCCTCAAGCTCTACATCGCCGGAACGACCGTACACTCGCA
>Ga0116210_1002275_pt1 | contig 12056 bp, 10 predicted proteins | sample TshhotsprinmetaG_FD_94483 | JGI IMG/M metagenome (GOLD analysis project Ga0116210, IMG submission 94483) | Hot spring microbial communities from South Africa to study Microbial Dark Matter (Phase II) - Tshipise hot spring metaG | ecosystem: Environmental > Aquatic > Thermal springs > Hot... | reverse complement strand
TTTAATTTATCCCTGGTTGCCTTTCTGACCTCGCCAGTTCCCTTTTCCAATTCAAAGGGCTTTAAAATTTCCTCCCGGTATTTTTCCTGAAATCTAATTACCGCTTCTTTGGTCTTTGGGCCAAAGTAACCATTGATTTCAGCATCGGGATAAATTTCTTTATCCCTGGCTAAACATTTTTGAAGTTCTTCTACTTCTTTGCCACGAGAACCAAAAGTTAAGTTACCCTTAAATTGAAAAGCCAGCTCTTTTTTAATAACTTTTTCCCTAATTCCAGTTTGAACTTCGAGGAATCCCGCTTTTTCTAAAAGGAGCTTAGCTTTTTCCAGATCAAATTGATAAATTTTTGAAGGTCTATTAAATCCATAAATTTCTGGCAAAATTGGAGAATCAACAATTGCTTTTTCAGGGATTGACATTTCTCTGACAATTTCTTTTTTATTAGTGCCATAATTTAGGGCTTGTCTAACTTCTCTTTCAGCCAGGGCTTTTGATTCTTTTGGATTAAAAAAAACCGCAAAATATCTTGGCAGGGAAAAAGAATAAAGATTGAATTTTAGCCAAGCCTCATTAAAGTTGATTGAGCTTAGAGAGAAACCGTCAATTTTGCCATCTTTGATTGCCTTCAATAAATCCTCTTCCTGCTCAAAAAATTGAAAAGAAATTTGCTGAAGATTTGGAGTCTTTCCATGATAGTGAGGATTTCTAATTAAATCAAGAGAAGTTATCTTGCCTTCTTTGTCTTGGACCAAATTTTTCAATTGATAAGGACCTGAACCAATGGGTTTTAAATTAAAAAAGGAAAGGGGAAAGTTTTGGGGAGAAACATTTTCCCAGATATGTTTTGGAATTATTTTTAAGGTTAGATTTTCCAAAAAGATACTGGAGGGTCCTCTTAATTCTAAGCCAATTTTTGAGTCAGAGATTTTTTCCGCTTTTACTCCTAACCAGCTCGGTCTGAGAGGCGATTTCGTTTCTGGATTTTGAATTGTTTCAATAGTAAAAATGACATCATCAACAGTTAAGGGCTGACCGTCTTGCCAGGAAAGATTTTCCTTTAAATTAAACTCATAAATTTTTCCATCATCTAAAATCTGGTAGTCCTTTATTAAATTGGGGATAATTTTACCTTCGCTATCGTATTTCATTAGCCCGGAAAAAATAAGTTCAGTTAAATCTCTATCAATATCATTAGCTGGAGCAAAAATTGGATTAATAAATCTCGGCTGGCCAATCACCACTTCAACAAAACTACCTCCTTCAGCTGGTTGAATTTCTGTCTTCTTAAAATAAAAATTGATTGAAAGAAAAATGAAAGAGCCAAGAAAGAGAAATAAAAAAAGAGAGAAAATAATCTTTTCTTCTTTGGAAAGAATTTTAAAAAATTGCCTCCATTGAGATTTAGAAGGCCAGTGGTAATTCATAATTAATCGGTGAGCTGAGAGGCCTGGGCCAAAATTGTGATTAAAGGATAAGGTTTAAAAGGGCCAAAATTATAAAAAGAAACCCAAAAAGGCAGGTTAACCAAAAAATTTTTTTCTGGATACCTCTTCTGGTAGCATAAAATCCGGCTTCTCCTCCAAAGGCAGAACCCAAAGCCGTACCTCTTTGTTGCAAAAGAATAAAAACAATTAAAAATATAGCTACTGTAATTTGAGCAATTGGTAAATATTGAGCCATACTTCTTTTATCGGCCAGGCATCCACTTTATAAGGATAAAACTAATTCCCCAGACAATGAGTGATGTCCAAAAAAGAGGAATTATTCCGGGAATAATTAGCTCGGGAAAAATAATATCAACTAGCCAGACCATCAGCATATTGATTATCAAACTAAAAAGACCAAAGGTTAAAATTCTCAAAGGCAAAGTGATTATTTTTAAGATTGGCTTAATGAAAAAATTGATTAAACCCAAAATTACTCCAGCTAAAACCAATGTCTGCCAAGGTCCAATAAACTCTACTCCCGGAACATATCTTTGGGCCAAAAAGATTCCCAAAATCCCAGCCACCATTTGCAAAAATAAAGACCACATCTCTTTCAATCTTATCAAGATTCTGAGAAGAGGTCAATATCCCTTAATTTATGATGATATTTTCTGGCAAAACGATGGGCTTCGTCTCTTAGTTGTAAAATGAGATTAAAAATTTCCCTTGGCAAATTTTTGAGTAAAATTGGCTTTTTCCGACTTTCTATAAATAATTCATTCTTTCTTTTAGCTAAAGCTATAATCTTTATCTGTTTAAGGCAGAACCTTAAACATTTGAGGCTGGCATTGAGTTGGGCTCGGCCACCATCAATTAAAATTAAATCGGGATAAGGCCACTCTTTATGTTTAAACCTGCGGTTTAAACACTCTCTGAGCATATTGAGATCATTTGGTCTGCCAGCAATTTTGATTTTAAATTTTCGGTAAAAATTTTTATCCGGAATACCATTTACAAAAGTAACCATTGAACCAGTTGCCGCTTGACCAACAATATTAGAAACATCATAGGCCTCAATTCTTGATATTTTATTTTTGGTTTTTAAAATTTTTCTTAATTCTCTCTCTATTTTCTGCCAACTAACGCCAAATTTTTGCCATGGCTTTAATTTAGCGTCAATTTCTGGCTCAAAAATTTTGGCATGTTCCATTATTCTCTCTAAAGCCATAATTTGATCCCTGATTTTGGCTGCCTCTTCAAACTCTTGATTTTTTGAGGCTAATTTCATTTCCCTTTTTAATTCCTTTAAGGCTGGATTTTTTCCTTCTTGAATAATCTTCATTAAATTTTTGGCATTTCTCTGAGAGATTTTTACCAAACTTCCGCTGCTATGTAGCAACGGAATTTTTGTTGATTTTAGGGTGCAGGGCCCGAGGCATCTTCCCAAATGATACCAAAGACAAGGTCTTTTAGGTAGAGTTCGACAGGATCGATAAGGAAAAACTTTTCTTAAGACTTTTAAAGTCTGTTTTAAAGCCTTTCCATCAACAAAAGGACCAATATATTCAGCTTTTAGCTTAGAGCTTTTAGTTTTTAGTTTTATCTGGTGAGTCCAAAATATTCTTGGAAAGTCCTCTTCAGTTTTCGCTATAAAAAAATAATTTTTATCATCTCGCCAAATGACATTATATTTTGGTTGATATTTTTTAATTAAATTTGCCTCTAAAATCAGGGCCTCAATTTCCGAATCAGTTTTTATATAACCTATTTTTTTGACTTTATCCAAAAATAAATAATCTCTGTAACTGGGCTGCTGGAAATGATTCTTTACCCTTTCTCTAAGATTGGCTGCCTTGCCAATATATAAAATTTTTTTATCTTTCTTAAAACAATAAACCCCAGGATTTTTTGGAAACTGAGAGAGCCTGTTTTTATCTAAAAATTTAAATTTCTCCATAGACCAAATTTTAACTCAAATTTTTATTTTTTTCAACTCCTTGCCCTTGACACCCCTCTTTTGATAAAGCCATAATAAAATAAGGTTTTGAATAAATTTCTCTCTTCACCAATAAAGATAATGCGTAATAAGGTTTTCCACAAATTTTAGCTCTCTTTACCTCAATTTTATTCGTAAAATCCTGCCAAAATTTGCCCAAAATTGCCCTAATTCTTATTACGCATTAAGTTTTTAATTTAATAAAGCCTAATTCTGACTTAACTTATTTAGCTTTCTCTCAACTCCTAATGACTTCCAGAAGTTCTGACAAGTTCTCTCAAAAGGACCTAATTGAGGAGCATTGAATTCAGTCTCTTCATTCTGCCCTGAGCCCAAAAGAGCAGTTTTTAGAGTAGAACCAGCCAAGAAATCTAATTCTGGTTAGTGATGGACAACTGATATTGCTACCTAGGAAGAAATCTGAATTATTGAAAAGATAATTTAAATCTCTAAAGCCAGGTTCTCTTTATATCAGCAATCTCTTTCCATCTTGCTTGGTTAAAGGGATTACACCTTTAACCTTAATTTTAGAGAGCTTTCTCCTTTCTTTCCAAACTGCCTTTACCTTCTTAAATGCCCAAACTCTATTCTCTCTAAAGCCTTCAGTATCATTATAGCTAAGAGAGAGACAAGAATTTGACAGTTTTTTTATACATGTTAGGATGTTAAGGATGAAAGAGATGTGGAAAGAATGATTGATGAATGTGAGGCAGAATACCAAAAATGAAACCAATAATTACTTTTGCCAGATTTGGAAATTATACTATTGCTTTCAAGACCCTATTTGAACAATTGGGTCTTGAAGTTATTCCTCCAGAGAAAACAACCTCTCAGACCATTGCCGAGGGAGCGAAAATTGCTCCCGAAATGTATTGTTTTCCAATGAAGGTCACCCTGGGAAATTATTTGCCAGCTCTAAAAAAAGGAGCTAATACCGTTTTTATGGTTCAGAATGTTGGCGGTTCTTGTCGACAAAGATATTATGGAGCAATTCAAGAAAAAGTTTTAAAAGAAGCTGGTCATGATATTAATTTTTTAGATTTCCGGGCTACTCCAAAAGATATTTATCGGGCAATTAAAAAAATTTCTGGCGCTTCCTTCTGGCAGATAATAAAATCCGGCCGATTTTTCTTTAAAAAATTGGGACTAATTGAAAAAATTGAGAGAATGGCTCAATATTTAAGGCCAAGGGAGGTAGAGAAGGGTAAAACTGATAGATTGTTAACTGAGATTTTCTCAGAATTAGAAAAAATAAATAAAGAGAAAGATTTTTCGAAATTCAAAAAAGAGGCTTTAAGAAAATTGAGAGAAATTAAAATAGAGAAAAAGGATGATCTGCCAAAAGTAGGTTTGGTTGGAGAAATTTATACTGTCTGTGACTCGGCAATAAATTTCGAAATAGAAAGAAAATTGGGCCTGGAAGGAATTGAGGTCCATCGGGAAATGGGTCTCATTTACCATTTGAAAAAATTGATTTTCCCCTGGAAGGACTGGACAATTCAGAGAAAAATTAATCCCTATTTAAAATCAACTGTTGGCGGCCATGGAAGAGACGCCATTTACGAAATGCTAAAATATATTAAAGAAGATTTTGATGGGATAATTCATCTACTTCCCTTTGGCTGTTTTATCAAAGATACTAATATCACTGTTGAAGGTTATTTACAAAAACCAATTCAAGAAATAAAAGTCGGAGAAAAAGTTCTAACTCATAAAGGAAGATTCAAAAAAGTAACCCATAAGTGGTGTCGGAATTATCAAGGGCCAATATTAAAAATAGATTGTGGTGGAAAATTATTAACAATTTCAATTACTCCCGAACATCCAATTTTACTAGCAAAAACTACACTTAAGGGAAGTTGGACAAAAGAAATTAAAAACCCAAAGTTTACTCCAGCTTATCAAGCTAAGAGAGGAGATTTTGTTGCTATTCCAATTCCGAAGGAAGTGAAGAGCTCAAGTTGTTTTGAATTGCAAAAAGAGTATACGAGAGCACCTAAATGGGAAGAGATCAAGCAGTTTCCTTACTCACCAGACTTACTTAGAATGCTTGGTTATTGGTTAGCTGAAGGCTCAATCCGTTATGATACTGAAAAAAATAAAAGATATATAAGAGGCATCGATTTTGATTTTTCTCCTCGGGAGAGAAAATATATTAATGATGTTATTGATATAATTAAGAGAAATTTTAGAACCAGGAATTGTGATCAAAAATTACTTCACAATGATTTAATGACTCTCGAACCCAATTTACAAAAAGAAATTTTAAAAGGATTTTTTAGAGGAGATGGTAATTTCAGAGACGAATATGGAGAGACTACTTATCGAGGAGTAACCACCTCCCGAAACTTAGCAAGTCAATTATTCTGGCTTCTGATACGGAATCGAATCAAACCATCATTTATGGAACAGAATATTAAAGATAAAAAACTTTCTTATATGCTTAAGATAGCCACCGCTCACGAAATAAAAAGATTAGGCGATGAAAAAATCAAAGTAACCGATAGAAAACCATTTATCAAACACAGAGAATTGAAAAATTATTTTTTAGTTCCCATTCGTAAAATAGAGTGGTTTATTTTTAAAGGGAAAGTTTATAATTTGACAGTCAAAGATGATCATTCCTATGTTGCGAATTTTCTAATTGCGAGAAATTGTATGCCCGAGGTGACGGTTCGGCCGATTTTAGAGAAAATTCATCAGGAAAGCGGAATTCCATTTTTATCACTTTCTCTAGATGAGCAAGTAGCCGAAGCTGGAATTGATACTCGACTTGAGGCCTTTATTGATGTTGTTAAAAATTATCATCAACATAAAAAATCATGAAGACATATTTAGGCATTGATGTTGGCTCCATTTCAACAAAATTCGTTTTAATTGATGAAAAAAATCAAATTTTGTTTTCATCCTATTTTCGGACCGAAGGAAATCCAATTGAGGCGGTCAAAAAAGGAATGAGAGAATTGAAAAATTTTATTCAGGCTCATAATCCAGAAGTTGAGATTGCTAGCCTAGGTACCACTGGCTCAGCCAGATATTTAACCGGAGTGATTACCGGGGCCGATGTGATCAAAAATGAAATTACTGCCCATGCTAAGGGAGTGACTCATTTTGTTCCTGATGTTCGAACCGTGATTGAAATTGGTGGCCAGGATTCGAAAATTATCATTTTAGAAAATGGAGTGGTGGTTGATTTTGCATTAAATCTCATCTGTTCTGCCGGAACAGGTGCCTTTTTAGATGCTCAGGCCTTTCGATTAAAAATTCCGGTTGAAAAATTTGGCGAGTTGGCTTTAAAATCAAAGAACCCAACAACAATAGGAGCCAGATGTACTGTTTTCAGCGAGTCAGACATGATTCATAAACAGCAGATTGGTCATCCGACCCATGATATTGTTGCCGGTCTCTGTCAAGGCTTGGTCAGGAATTTTTTAAACAATGTTGCCAGAGGAAAAAATATAAAACCTCCAATTGTTTTTTTGGGTGGAGTTTCAGAAAATATTGGAATGAGAAAGGCATTTGAGGAGGCTCTGGGCCAAAAAATTATTGTTCCTTCCTATAATAAAGTAATGGGAGCATTTGGGGTGGCTTTATTGGCTAAGGAAAATCCTTCTCCAAAAACAAAATTTTTAGGTTTTGAAATTTCAGATAAAGATATCAGATGTACCTCTTTTCAATGCCAGAGCTGTCCAAATCATTGCGAGGTGATTGAGGCTAGAATTGAAGGAAAGGTCATTGCCAGATGGGGAGACAGATGTGGAAAATGGTCAAATCTAAATCCTCAATAAAAATATGGTTGATCGAAGAATTATAAATTATCTCAGAGAAAACAAAAATAAATTTCCCCAAGAAGTCTTGAAGAGAAAATTAATTGAGGCGAGCTATCCAAAAGATCAAATTGAAGAAGGAATAAGAATAGTTTACGAGGGATTTGTGCCAAAGGAAAAGATTAGCTTTTGGGATTTCAAAAGTATAAAAATTTATAAAACTTTTAGGGAAAAGCTTTTAGATTTTTTAGCTGGATTTTTCACCCCAGCTATATTTGGTTTGGGTATATATTTTCTTCTTGGGATTCTATCAGCTTTTATTTATCCTTTTTATCCCTTTAGGTATTTCTTTAGCTTGTTTCGGATCTTTCTTCTCGCTATTTTAGGAATTCAAATTTTTGGAATTTTTTATTTCTGGAGGAAAAGAAAATATCTGGCCAGAGGCTTTTTATTCTCTTTAATCTTGCCCCTGATCCTTATTGGACTTTTCTTTCTTATCCTTTTAATTTTTAGAAGATTTTGATATTATAGAAATGAAACATGAATCCAGATAATGAGTTGATTCAAAAAATAGAAGAATTAAGAAAGGAAATTGAGAGATTGAAAGAAGAATTGGAGGATCAAAAATTGAGGGTTAAAAAATTAGAAGAGGGCCTGCCTTCACCTCTTTATCCTCCTGTTCCGCCTCCACCACCACCTTATGAGAAAGCGCCTGAAGTTCCTTTGCCAAAAAAGATAATAAATTTAGAAACAATAATGAGTGGGAATTGGCTGGTGAAAGTGGGAATAGCAGCGATAATAATTGGAATAGGATTTTTCTTAAAATATGCTATTGATAGATGGGGTATGGGTCCAACTGGTAGAGTAATTGCTGGCCTTGCTGCCGGGATAATCTTAATTACTCTTGGCGAATATTTGAAAGACCGCTATCGAAAATATAGCCAGGCCTTAACTGGTGGCGGAATTGCTATTTTATATTTATCAATCTTCGCTGCCTTCAATTTATATCAACTCATTGATTTAGCTCCGGCCTTTGCCTTCATGATTATTGTCACCCTAACAGCCGGAGTTTTATCTTTGAGATATGATGCTCTCCCTATTGCCTTTATAGGAATTGTTGGTGGTTTTTTCACTCCCTTTATGTTAGGAGTGAAAAATATCGCAGCTAACCAAAATATCATTTTTGCCTATATTGTTCTTTTGAATTTGGGAATTTTGGCCATATCTTCATTTAAAAATTGGCGACTCCTTTCTTTTAGTGGATTTCTTTTCACCTATCTTTCCTTCGGAGCCTGGTTTGCCGCTCTTTATAAACCAGAAAAACTTGCCTATACCGAATTTGTTTTAACCATCTTTTTCCTCCTCTTTTCCTTCATCACCATTTTTTACCATTTCATTCAGAAAAGAAAAGCTGAATGGCCAGATTTGGCTTTAATGACAATGAATGCCGCAATCTATTTTAGCTGGAGCTATGGGATTTTGGTAAAGGATTACCGGAATTGGATGGGATTTTTCGCTGTAATTTTGGCCTTCTTTTATTGCATCCTTGCTTACCTTACTTATTTGAGAAAACTAAAAGACCCTAATTTAACTTTATTTTTAGCTGGAATTTCTTTAGTTTTTCTAACAATTGCCATTCCAATTCAATTGAAACAATATTGGATTACTATTGCCTGGGCGGCAGAAGCAGTAGTTCTTTCTTGGTTAGGTTTTTATTTGAAAAGCTATCATCTAAGAGCCTTTTCTCTTTTGCTCTTTTTGTTAGTGATAATCAGGCTTTTGGGATTTGATATGGCCTGGGAAGAAAGGATTGAAGAATTCACTCCGATTTTTAATAAAAGGTTTTTCGCCTTCTTTGTCAGCATTTTAGCTTTTTATTTAGCTTCTTATATCTGGTGGCTAGGTCAAAAAGAAATAAAAGTTGAAGAGAAATTTGTTTTGCCTTTCCTTTTGCTTTCGGCTAACTTCCTCAGCCTTTGGATTTTGAGCAATGAAATTATAAGATATTTTGATGGAAAAATCGCCGAATTGAGAAAACCAAAGGAAATAAGTATTTACGATTATGAAAGGTGTCTGAGGTATTATCGAAGGGGTTACTTCCCTCAAGAGTGTGTCAGAATAGATTTTGAGAAAATAAAAAATCTACAATTTCTCCGAAATCTTTCAATCTCTCTTCTCTGGGGCTTATATGCAATAATTTTATCCTTAGTAGGAATTCTTAAAAAATATAAACCCATTCAGCTTGCTGGTTTGATTCTTATTGGATTGATTATGGGAAAACTTGTCTTTTATGATGTCCCAGGAAAAGATTTAACTTTAGCCCAAAATTTCTATTTATCTTTTATCTGGTCAGTTTATTCAATAATCATAATTTGCCTGGGAATATTTCTGAAATATCCACCAATAAGAGTCTTAGGTTTGACCTTTTTATGGCTGATGGTTTTTAAAGTCTTTCTCTATGATACTTGGAGGTTAGCAGAGTTGTACCGGATTGGTTCTTATATTACTCTTGGGATAATTTTACTCATCACTGGCTATCTCTATTTAAGATTTCGTCATAAAATAAAAGAATTTTTACTGGAACCATGATTTTCAACAAAAATTTTCTAAAAATAATATTTTTTGGCATTTTTTTAATTCCTTTTCTCTTCTTAGCAAATTTAACTCCATCTTTGGCTGATTTCGATATTAAAAAATGGCGATATGAGAAAAAAATAGAATTAGAGGGGGTTTTTTATCCCAGCTATGTCCTTTTACCTTTTGATCGTCAGATTTTTGAAAATGCTAAACCTAATTTAAGCGATATCAGGGTAATAGCCAATGGCTCTGAAATTCCTTACAAACTTTTAGTTGAAAAAGAATATTATCTTCGGGAATCTCATCGAACAAAAATTTTAAATCTCAGCTTTGTTCCTGGTGAGTATCAATTTTTTATAGCTGATCTTGGAGAGGCTGGAATCTTGCATAACCAAATTAAAATTTTGACAACCTCAATAAATTTCAGAAGAGAAGTAATTATTGAGGGAAGCAATGACCAAGAAAATTGGTTTGTTTTAAATGATAAAGGACGGATTTACGATTATTCTCCCCCTGAGTTCGAATTTAAACAGCAAGATACAACTCTGAATTATCCGGAATCAACTTATCGGTATCTAAAAGTGAAGATAATTTCAAGAGGAGAAGAGCCATTAAAAATTATCGGAGCTGAAGTCTATCGCCAGGTAGCTAAGGTAGCCAGAAAAATTAATTATCCTCTAAAAATAATTGAAAGAGGAATAAATGAAGGATTGAGAACAAGTTTTATTACTTTGGATTTAGGCAGTATTGGTCTTCCCAGTAATTCTCTAAAAATTAGTACGCCTGATGTTAATTTTAGCCGAGAAGTTGCTTTAGAAGGAAGCAACGATAACCAAAATTGGCAAGTGGTTAAATATCGAGATGTCATTTTTTCTTTTTCTACAGCTAAATTTACTGGCTCGAAATTAGAAATTGATTATCCTGAGTCAAATTTCCGCTATTTAAAATTGACAATCTTCAATAAAGACGATAAACCAATAAATATTATCGATATCTCTGTCTCTGGTATTTTGAGAAGAATTTTATTTAAATATGAGCCTTTAAAAAATTACAAACTTTATTATGGAAATCCAGATGCTCATTATCCTGAGTATGATATTGAAGCCCTCTTTCCTTATTTAGAAATAAAAGATCTCCCCGAGGCCTTTTTAGGAGCTCAGATAAAGAATCCACTGTTTGAGGAAATTTTGCCCCCTCCTCCACCCTTCACTGAAAGATATCCTTGGCTTTTACCAACCATTTTAACTATCGTAGTAATAATTTTACTCTGGTTAATAATAAAATTAATTTTAGCAACCAGAAAGCGGCCAGCAAAGGAGTGAATCTTTTTGGATAAATATCTATGAAATTTTAAAAACAATTAAAGAAAGGAGAGGGAGGAAAAATTTATATTCAATTTGTGATACCTCAGCCTCTGCAATTATTTCAGTTGGCTGCCAAGCTGAGAAACCCTCGGTTCCACCTCAGGTTTCAAAAATACAAGGTCATTAAATAAACTAATAATCTAATATCTAAAACCTATAACCTAAATTATGATTGAAGAATATCATTTTGGTTCAATTACCATAAATGGGAAAACATATAATCACGATCTTGAGGTTCGTTGGACGGGTGAGGTTTTGAAATGGTGGAGAGGAGAAAGTCATGTTATTAATGTCGAGGATGTCAAAAGGGCAATAGAGCAAAATCCAGAGACGATAATCATTGGAACAGGTGAGTTAGGTATTGCCAGAGTGACTGAAGAAGCCCAAAAATTTATTCAGGAAAAGGGGATTAAATTAATCATTGACAAAACTGAAGAGGCAGTAAAAACTTTTAACATTATTTTAGGAGAATCAGAATTAAAGGAGGGAAAGCAAAACAAAGTAATTGGCCTATTTCATTTGACTTGTTAAGTCTTTAATTTTAAAATTGAAGCCCAAGTAAGTAGAGTGACCGAGGTTCTAAAGGTCATTTTTTACTCACTAGATTTGTCTTCAAATTAGTGAATATTCATGAATAATAATGTGCTGATTGGGGAAAAGAGATAACCGAACTACCATTTGAATCTACTTCTGATTGACTAATTTATTGGTAGGATTGTTGGATAAAGAGAAGGGCAGAGATTTAGAAGATAAAAGAAACCTTACCAAAAGCGGCGAAATTTCGCTACTTTTTGATATAATGAAATGAGCGGGGTGCAAAATTTTAGTTCTTTGATAAAATAATAATTAGTAGAAAGTTTACTTTCTCTTTTCTCTTTCTTTTCTCTCTTTTTTTTAATTAAGGTCGTATCTAATCTAATTAAAG
>Ga0116210_1002264_pt1 | contig 12098 bp, 14 predicted proteins | sample TshhotsprinmetaG_FD_94483 | JGI IMG/M metagenome (GOLD analysis project Ga0116210, IMG submission 94483) | Hot spring microbial communities from South Africa to study Microbial Dark Matter (Phase II) - Tshipise hot spring metaG | ecosystem: Environmental > Aquatic > Thermal springs > Hot... | reverse complement strand
TTATTTTCCTGTAACAAGTCGCTCATCGGTACTTTTCATAGAATTTTTGACACTACCGCTGCTTGCTTTAGCGGTTCTTTGATGACATCTACCCCCGACTTCATTACGAACGACGCCAATATATAAATCACGGATGACGTTTCAATATGTTCTCTTAGTTTTTCGATCAAATGGCGTTTGACAAATTCGACTTTACTCATCGTGTACCTCAATCAAAAAAATCTTTTCTTGAAAACCTCCTCGTTTTTCCGCTTTTTCTGCCCGAACCGCTTCGACTTGATCAATCGTTACCCCGTGGCATTGGGCAAGTGCATGAACAATCTCTAACAAATCTGCCAACTCCTCTATCGCCGCTGCATCGTCCTCCGCCCGCACGTATTCTTCTAGTTCTTCAAACGCTTTTTTGCGCAGTTCTTGGCGGTATTCTTCATTACTTAACGTGCGGACTGTAAACGTCTTTCCTACTTTTTCGATAACTTGTGGAATCTTATCCCGAACGAGTTTGTTGTAAATAGGCATCGCTCTCTCTCCTCTCCTTTTCCTTTCTCTATTTTACAATATTTCCTACTCTTTTGGAACGACAAAGCTATACTTACGTTCATGTATTCACGATCACACCATCTGTTTGACTATTAGTTTAAAAAATGAGTTTCGATGGCTCTGGCGTCATTTTCCACCTAAAAAATGGAGCCTTCCGTAAAAGGCTCCTGATTATTTTGCGGCGATAAAGTTGCCCCTTGTTTATGCTTACCGACAAATAAGATAGTATGCATTGGACATTATCCCATGACTAGCTTGATCACGTCTGTTAAACGTTTTTCTGCCATTGAACTCAATCTTAAAGCGTGTTGTTCAAAGGCTAACGATTGTGTGACTGAGTTAGGTACAACGACACACTTGATCCCTGCTGCTAAGGCAGCTTGAAGGCCGTTTAAGGAATCTTCAAACACTATTGCTTCGTCAGGTTGGACACCTAAAGCGTCCAACGCTTTCAAATACAAGTCGGGAGCTGGCTTGATTTTGTCTACATCTTCGCTTGTAACAATGACTTCAAAGTAAGATAGCAGATCTAATTTCTTTAAATAATGGATGATCCATTCTTTTTTAGAACTTGAAGCAATGGCTATTTTATATCCTAATTCTTGAGCTTCCTCCAAATATTGTTTTACTCCTTCACGCGCCTCAGGTTTTTCCATTTTCATTTCATAAAATCTAGCAGCTTTCTCCTCAATTTCTTCAATATTACAACGTTCACCAAGCTGTTGTCGAACAAATTCATAAAGCGCATCATTTCCTGTTCCAACAGTTTGAACAAAACATTCCAGCGGTAAATCCACACAATACGTACCTAATGCCTCCTTAAACGATTCAAACCAAGCTGTCTCTGTATCTATAATTAACCCATCAAAATCAAAAATGACCGCTTTAATCAAAACAGATTTCCCCTTTCCTACAACTTTTCTAACCCGTTGACAAAGAATTTTCAAACAGAATCATCTATCTCAGCTACCCATCAAAGCATGTAAAGCGGAACAACTAGCCATTCCGCCTTGTTACCCCACGTCACCGTTTAACAACTCCCGTAATTCTTTTACATATTCCTCGGAACCAGTAACAATCATACGGTCACCCATGCGCATCTCAGTATCCCCGTGTGGAACGATTGATTCGTGTCCACGGAAAATACGGACGATGATACAGTCACCTAAAAACGGGAATTGGCGGAGGAGTACACCGTGATAAGCAAAATTGTTCATTTCAATTTCATGCAATGTAATGTCGCGATGCGTCAACATATGGACAACATTTGGTGATTCGATGAACGCTTTTAACATCGCTCCTGCTGATAGGGCAAGAGAAATTGTTTCAACACCATCGTCTTTTAGTTGTTGAACAACCGATGGTGACTCGGCAAAGGCGATGACGCGGGAAGCCCCTTGTTTTTTCGCCCACGTTGCGATCTGAGCGTTCGTTTGTTCGTTACCTGTCAAAATAACAACGATATCAGCAGTTAGAGCCCCGTGTGCTTGTAGCGTCTCAAATGAATAATCATCGATATCGACAATCGGGAAAATATGCTCCGTTTGTTCAATTTTATCTTGGCGAATATGGTATAACGTCGGTTCATATTCATCTGTGCGCAAATCACGGACAGCCGCAAGTGTAAACTGATTTGTCCCAATGATTTTGACAACCTTTTTCTGTTCCCCTCTTTCCACCCGATATAACTTTTTAAACATAATTGGGGAAACGACGCTCGTGAGTACAGCGACTAAAATTAAAGCACCTTTCATATTTTCATCAATCATTCCTATTCGCTCTGCGATCGTTGCAGCCGCAATGACGAGCGAAAGCGTGGAGACCAGTAAAAATCCTGCTGCGAGCGTCGTATTTCGATTGTACCAAATGCGCAACATGTACACCGGAACGACTTTAGAAATGACAAGTGCGATAAATAAAAGCGGAATGAGCAATAAAATATCCAATTGCGTAAACAACGGTCGCAAGTCTAAATTGACACCAACCATCACGAAAAAAATCGGAATAAAAAAGCCGTAGCCGAATGAGTCGAGCTTATGAACAAAATCTTGATTCGGTGCCAATAAGGAAACGAGCACACCAGCAAGAAACGCCCCTAAAATGTTTTCGGCTCCAAGCGTTTCAGATAAAGCGACGAGAACGATAATAAGCGCAAATACAGCACGCGTACCAATTTGTATTGTCCCTTTTGCCATCGTTTCGATAAACGAACGTTTTTTAAAATATTTTCCTGCAAAATAAAACAAAACACCAACAAGAAATAAACCGAGTAATAACCATGTATTTCCATGACTCGGGTCGTACGTCGATACGAAAACAGCGAGCAACACCATCGTGACTAAATCTGCAATGACCGCAATTAATAAAATGGTTTGTCCAATGGTTGTCTTCATTAGTTGCGCATCTTTGAGAGTTGGGACGACGACGCCAAGCGATATCGTAGAAATAATGAGTGTCATTAAAAAGGCATTGTCGATGTAACCGAGCCAAACAAATATGTAAGAAAGACCGAGCGACACAAGAAAAATGCCGACAAATACAATAGAAGCGACGACAAACGCATTTGGCTCTTTTTCTTCCTTCCTCTTCTTTTTGTTCGCAAAGGCAGAAAAATCGATTTCTAACCCACTTAAAAACATTAAAAACAAAAATCCTAATGTCGATAACGTCTCTAGCCACATATCTTGTTCAACAATATTCAACCCCGTTTTCCCAATGATGATCCCTACAATAATTTCCGCCACAACGACAGGAATCATATGCAAGCGAAAACGATGCAATACAAGTGGCGTGAGGAAGGCGACAACAAGAACGATAACTAATGATGAAAACGATGCATGCATCCTTTATTCCTCCTTCCGATCTTTCTGACCATTATATAAGTTTGTGAGCAAAGTTACAATTTTTTTGCGCAAACGGGGCAATATAAGAAAAAAGAAAGGAAGAGCGATCATGAAACTACACGGATTTAACAACTTAACAAAATCGCTTAGTTTTAATATGTACGATATTTGTTACACGAAAAGTGCAAGCGAGCGGGAAGCATATATTGCGTACATTGATGAAGTGTATAATGCCGAACGGTTGACGAATATTTTAAAAGACGTGTCGGATATGATTGGAGCGCACATTTTGAATATCGCCAAGCAAGATTATGTTCCTCAAGGGGCAAGCGTGACGATGCTTATATCTGAAAGCCCGATTGAAGTTCCAAAAGAAGAGCCACCTGTGCCGCAAGCAGTCGTTTGTGCTCTTGATAAAAGCCATATTACCGTGCATACATATCCAGAATATCATCCGAACGATGGAATTAGTACGTTTCGCGCTGATATTGATGTCGCAACGTGCGGGGAAATTTCACCATTAAAAGCGCTCGATTATTTAATTCGCTCATTTGAAACCGATATTATGATTATTGACTATCGCGTGCGCGGGTTTACGCGCGATATTTCGGGGAAAAAGCTGTTTATCGATCATGACATTACATCCATTCAAAACTACATCCCCGATGACATTCGGAAACAATACGATATGATTGATGTGAACGTGTATCAGGAACATATTTTCCATACGAAATGCAAATTGCGCGAGTTTGATTTAGATAGCTATTTGTTTGAGCTATCAAAAGATCAACTGACAAAAGAGGAAGCGGATGCGATTACACATAAATTGCGCATCGAAATGGATGAAATTTTTTACGGAAAAAATATGACACCACCTAAGTGATGTCAATCCAAATACAATGATACGTCGCCCGAATGAAGCCGTCTTCTGAAAATTGCCGTTCATATTGTTTCATCATCGCTTTAAATACAGACGGCCTTTGGCAATATCGCCCGGTTGTGCTATTCGTTGCACCGATGTGGCGAAGGGATAAGAAAAAGTCGCGTACCGACGGAAAATATTCTACTTCCATGCGCTCATGCCCCCGGGCATAAGGATGCATGTGAAGCCAATCGGCAAACGTCGGAAACGATGGACCGATACGAAGCGGCTCATCAATATGTTCGCTCGCTAAAGCGTAAGCAAATGATGTGTGCAGCTCGTAAAACGTTCGGTTTCCGAATGTGGAAAAAAGCAGCTGACCTCCGTCGTTCCGCTGATTAACAAATTTAGCAATCGTTCGTTTCGGCTGGACGAACCATTGAAACGTCGCGTTGGAAATGATGACATCGTACCTTTCGTCGATCGGTGCTTCTTCCACATCTGCACATAACCACGTAATCGGCGCGTCGCCAAGCCTTTGTTTCGCCACTTGAATCATACCTGGGGCGATGTCAACAGCTGTTAGCTTCGCATGCGGATAAGCGTTGTGCAACAATTGTGTTAAATACCCTGTGCCGCAGCCGATTTCTAAAATCGTTTTTGGTGGACGAGCAATGCGCGCGATTAATTCATGCGCCATCTTTTTTTGTACGTTCGCAAATTGATCGTACGTCTTCGCCCGTTCGCTAAATCGCTTTTGCATCAATTGTTTATCAATCATTTACTCCACCGCCTAACCACGTTTGAATCATATGAGCGCACGCATGCGGCTGTGTGATATGAGGAGCGTGTCCGACATTTGGCATAAGCATGAACGTACAATGGTTTGTTCGTTCATCTATGTATTGAGCGGCTTGCGGCGGACAAATGCGATCACACTCTCCGTGAATAAGTAACAGCGGCACGCGAATGCGTTGTAGCTGGTCGCGCACATCTGCCGTGAGTAGATAGTCTAGTCCGAGCAACAAATCTGGAATGTGATGATGCATATACGGAAATGGCTCTGCATCTTCCTTCCCCCATAACATATCAATAAACGATTGGATCGTTTTGTTTGGTTGGCGCACGAGCTGCGCCTTCATCCGTTCCACAATGCGCGCATGCCACCCCGCACCATAATGTTCTGTCGTCGTAAAGCGGCTCGTACCGCTGATGCATACAAGATGGGTAACATACGGATGCGTCGCAAGCTGCAAAGCAACGAGCGACCCAAGCGACCAACCAATAACGAGCGAAGGGACGGTTAATGCTTCTTCTGCTTTCGTTAAAAAGTGATTGACATCGCGCATGCTTTCCCATTCGACGATCGTGACATCCTTTAGCTGAAGCGCCTCGATAAGCGGAGAAAACACATCGCCTTTCATCCCCCAGCCAGGCAACATCAAAACGTTCATGAGATCAACCCCATTTCTTTTCCGACCGCACAAATATGATCAAGCGCCCAATCGATTTGTTCGTTTGTCATCGTCGCCATAAGGGAAAAGCGAATGCGTGCTGTACCTTCTGGAACCGTTGGGGGACGAATCGCAACTGCGGCAATGCCACGTTCACGCAAGCGCGCACTAAATGCGAGCGCCTTCTCGTTCTCACCAACAATGATTGGTACAATGTGCGTCGTGCTTTCACCAATATGAAATCCGGCCTGTTGAAGACGCGTGCGGAAACGATTGCTTAAAGCACGTAAATGGTAACGCCGCATTGGCTCTTTTTGTACAACGTCAATCGCGGCATAAATGGCGCCGAGCACACTTGGAGGTAATGCTGTTGTAAAAATGAATGGACGCATCGTATTGATGAAATAATCAATCAAGACGCGTGTTCCCGTTACATATGCCCCATATACGCCAAGCGCTTTGCTGAATGTTCCCATGTGCACGTCAATATGTTGTGCTAGTTGAAGTTCATATGCCATTCCTTCCCCGTTTTCCCCATATATTCCGCTCGCATGGGCTTCGTCAACAACGAGTAAAGCACCGTACGCCTCTTTTAACGAGACGAGTTCGCGCAACGGTGCAACGTCTCCATCCATGCTGAAAATCGTATCGGTAACAATTATCTTTCGTTTATGTCCTTCTACTTTTTTTAATAGCGCCTCTAAATGATCGACGTCAGCATGGCGATAGCGCTTCACTTCCGCGCGACTTAATATAGCACCGTCAACGATGCTCGCATGATTCCATTTATCGCTAAAAATCACTGTATCTCGCCCAGCTAAGGCAGATAGAATGCCGACGTTAGCGGTATATCCGCTATGGATGATGAGTGCAGCTTCACATCTTTTCCAACGGACGAGTTCGGTTTCCGCTTGTTCATATAGTGGATGATTTCCGACAACAAGCCGTGAAGCAGTCGCCCCAACGCCGTATCTCCTCACTGCTTCAACGCTTGCGTGAATAAGCCGTTCGTCATTGGCCAGACCTAAATAGTTGTTCGATGAAAAATTAAGCATCGGACGGCCGTCCATATGTATGAAACAACCATCACTTTCCACTTCAACTAATGTTCGCTTTTGCGCTTTTTCCGCTAGCTGTTCGAGATGGATGTGCCATTCCTCCCACAACGTTCCTCTCCCCCCTTTTTTGTAAACATTTAAAATAAAAAAGTTTACAATTATCGTACCATACGCCTATTTCTTTTTCCATAATAAATATACAAAATAAGGAGCGCCGATAAGGGAAACGAGCACACCGGCAGGAAGTCCATCCGGTTCAACTAAATTGCGTCCAATTGTATCAGCGAGCAACAATAACGCGCCGCCCATGAGCATCGCAACAGGCAAACTAAGCTCATTGCGCGGTCCAACAAGCGCGCGGGCAATATGCGGCGCCATCAAACCGACGAATGCAATGCCACCTGTGACCGAGACGGCGGACGCAGCGAGCGCTACTGCCACTAACAGCAAAACAAGCCGTTCGCGATCGAGCGACACACCGATGCCGATCGCTACCGGGTCGTTGAATTGCAGCACATTTAAACGAGGTGCTTTATATAAAATGAACGGGACGAGAACGATCAGCCATGGCAATAAAGCGAGGACAAACGCCCAATCGAGCCCCCAAATGCCTCCAGCTAACCATTTCGCGATAAAATCGACTTTCGTACGATCTGCCCCTGAAATGAGGACAACCATCAAACCGGAAAACGCCGTTGCAAAACCGATCCCGATTAACACGAGTCGAATCGGTTGAAGTCCCGCTTGTTTATTGTATGACAATATGTAAATCATGATTGCTGTGAATAGCGCACCTAAAAAAGCAACAAACGGAATGATATAAGCAAACGATGTAGCTTGAATCGGAATGAATAAAAAGAAAAGCGCTACTGCCACACCTGCCCCTGCGTTAATGCCAACCACACCAGGATCTGCTAAATCGTTGCGCATCACAACTTGCAAAATAGCTCCAGACATCGCTAAAGCCATCCCTGCGAGCAACGTAATTGCAATTCTTGGCAGACGAATAGAAAAGAGAACAAATTGTTCTTTAAACGTTCCTTCACCGAAAAGCACAGGAATCAATCGGTCATAAGATAAAGAAGAATAGCCGATTCCCATGCTGATCACAGCTGTTGCACAGATAAACAGAACAAGAATGAGCAATATGACGCGCTGTTTTTTTCGTAAATGAGGTGCAATCATCACATATTTCCTCCTTTGCGCACGACGAAAAGAAAAAATGGAAGCCCCATGACCGCTACAACTGCCACAACAGGCGTCTCATACGGGGCGTGAATCGTTCGTGCGACGGTATCCGCAAACAACATAAACGTTGCCCCAACAATGGCGCTCATCGGCAAAATGAAACGATAATCTGTTCCGACAAACGAACGAACGAGATGTGGGATCATTAAACCGACAAACGCTAAGTTCCCGACGAGGGCTACCGATGCACCGGCTAACATCATAACAACGAGAAAAAGAATCGTTTTTACGCGCGTCAGCTGCTGACCGAGCCCGACAGCTACGTCTTCGCTCATACTTAAAATCGTTAATTGTCTACTTTGCCAGAAAGCGATAAGCATGGCGAAACAAATAAACGGCGTAACGATTTTCAATTCATTCCATGTTGTTCCCATCATTCCGCCAGCCGTCCACATCGATACGTCTTTTGATACTTTATATATAAGTCCAATACCCTCTGCAATCGCGTATAAAAAAGTGGAAATGGCTGCACCGGCTAGCACGATGCGAAACGGTGAAAATGACTTTGCGCCGATGCCAAATACGAGCAAGCCACCGAGCGACGCACCAAGAAAACAGGCAAATACGGTTTCGATATAGTTTGTGTCAGGAAAAAAAGCAAACATTGCGGCTAACGCGGCGTTCGCCCCTGCTGTCAGTCCGATTAATCCCGGGTCTACGAGCGGGTTTCTCGTCATCCCTTGCATAATAGCACCGGCAACAGCTAACGCGGCGCCCACAACGACAGCTGCCGCTTCACGAGGAAGACGAACCTCATAAATCATCATTGTTTGTTCGTTTGTTCCCGGCGCTGTCAGCGCTAGCCATACATCTTTGATCGTCGTCTCCGCAGCCCCAACAACAATTGAACAAACGAAGGTCACGAGTAATACAATAAAAGCAAATAAATATTTTTTCAGCATATACATCCTCTCTTTTCTTTCGCATAAAGAAAGAGGAATTCGCGACGAACTCCTCTCTCTACTATATTACTCTCCTAAAAAGTGCTTTTTGAAAAACTCAAGCTGATACTCTAACGTAATTGGGTCGTTAAAGTAAAATTCTTTTGCGTTTGCTTCAAAGACGCGATTGTTTTTCACTGCTGGGATATTTTTATACGTTTCTGTTTCTGTAAACGAAAGGTCGCCATCTGCGTTTTTACTGAAGATGACGTAATCCCCTGCAAATTGCGGAAGCACTTCAAGCGAAATCGCGTAATAGCCATCTTTTAACGCATGTTCTTCTACTGCTTTTGGCATTTTTAATTTCATTTCTTGATATAAAATTTCTGTTCCACGACCCCAGTTGTTACCGAATACATACAGCTGTTTATCGAAGTTTTCAATGACTGAAACGGTCGCATCTTCACCAATTTTCGCACGAATGTCTTCACCAGCTTGTTGCGCACGCTTTTTGAAGTCATCGATCCATTTTTTCGCTTCTTCTTCTTTATTCAACAGCTTCCCAATTTCTAAATGTTGTGTTAAATAGTCGACTTTTCCATACGTATACGTGACAGTCGGCGCAATTTCCTTTAATTTATCTAAGTTTTTATTTGTTGACGCAGCGATAATTAAATCTGGCTCCAACTCGATAATTTGTTCTAAACTTTCATCTGTCACTTCTTTTGCGTCCTTTAGATATGGCTCATAACGCGGGTTCATTTTCGCCCAAGAATCGACACCGACAATTGGGACATCTAACGCCATCACACTACCTGCTAAAAATGACGATAACACGACAACGCGTTTCGGATTGGAAGGAACTTCAATTGGACCCGTTTCTGATTCATACGTAATCGTTTTCGGTTCATTCGCTTCTTTTGTTGCTTTCTCTTGTTCGTTTTCTGCCGCTTGGTTACCGCACGCACTCAAGATGAGGACGAACAAAAGAAGAATGGACATCATTCGCTTGTTCAACATATGCTACATCTCCTTTGATTAAATGATATGTGATACACATCGGTTTGTTTGTTCGAGGGTCGCGGCCGATTTCTGCGTCAATATGAAACACTTGTCTTAATACATCAGGCGTCATGACTTGTTCGCACGTTCCCGCTTGCACGATTTTCCCGTCTTTCATGGCGATCATATAGTCCGCAAAACGAGCCGCTTGGTTTAAATCATGAAGCACCATCACGATCGTGCGCTTTTGTTCGCGATTTAAACGTTGCAACAATTCAAGCACTTCTAGCTGGTGGGCCATATCTAAATACGTCGTCGGCTCATCTAAAAAAATGATATCTGTTTCTTGTGCAAGCGCCATCGCAATCCATACTCGCTGTCTTTGACCACCTGATAACGAATCGACCGGGCGGTGTTTAAATGCAATCGTTCCAGTCATTTCAAGCGCCCAATCAATGACTTCCACGTCCCGTTTCGTCAATCGACCAAATCCTTTTTGGTAAGGGAAACGTCCGTATGAAACGAGCTCACCGACGGTTAAACCGCTCGGGCTTTCCGGGGTTTGCGGCAAAATCGCCATTTTTTGCGCCAACAATTTCGTATGCTCTTGCGAAATTTGTTTCCCGTCTAAAATGACCGCCCCTTCTTGATGACGAATAATGCGCGTCATCGCTTTTAAAAGCGTTGATTTGCCACATCCGTTCGGTCCGATAATGGTCGTTATTTTTTCATCTGGAATATGTACAGTTAACCGATCGACAATGGTGCGCTCCCCATACCCAACAGAAAGCTGTTCTGTGTACAACCGCGGCATATATGTTTACCCCCTCGAACGCCTAGTGAACTAACCGATATTGATAATTAATATCAACACACATTTTAATCTACATGAATTGATTATCATTGTCAATGATTTTTTTACAAAACCAACTTCACTCGTTCGGAAGTTGGTTTTGTAAATACGTGTTTTCAAACGCATCGGCATCAAGCGGCTTTCCGAAAACATATCCTTGAATTTCATCGCATTGCAACGTTTCGAGAATATGAAATTGTGACAGCGTTTCTACTCCTTCGGCGATGACGCGCAATTTTAAGTTTTGGGCAAGTACGATAATCGCTTTAACGACAGCCACATCTTCTTTCTCCTCTGTCATTCCGTCAATAAATGGCTTAGCAATTTTTAAACGGTCAATCGGAAATTTACGCAAATAGCTTAAAGACGAATATCCTGTACCGAAATCGTCAATCGAAATGCACACGCCAAGTCGTTTCAACTGTTGTAGTTTATGAATCGTATATTGTTCATTAAATACAGCCACACCTTCCGTAATCTCTAAATCAAGTTGGTGAGCCGGCAATGACGTTTCACGTAAAACGGAATCGATATGTTCGACAAAGTTTTCTTTTAAAAATTGCTTTGGAGAAATGTTGACGCTCATGCGAAGGGAGAGCCCGGTTTGCTCGTTCCGTCTTTTTATTTGACGGCACGCTTCTTCAATGACCCATTCCCCAATGGCGATAATTTGCCCTGTTTCTTCAGCGATTGGGATAAAGACTCCTGGTGAGATCATGCCGAGCTTTGGATGCATCCAGCGAATAAGCGCCTCCATGCCGATTATTTTTTTTGTTTGTACATCAAATTGAGGCTGATAAAACAACACAAACTGCTTCTGTTCGATTGCTTCGTAAAGATCCGTTTCAATCATCGTTTTTTGTAACACCGTCTGATCCATCTCACCGTTAAAAAACTGATATTGGTTTTTCCCTTGCTCTTTGGCGCGATACATCGCCATATCCGCATGTTTCATTAGCGTATCGCTCGTTTCTCCGTCATAAGGATACATCGCGACTCCTACGCTAAGCGACACGCGCATATCTAAATGTTGAACGGCAATAGGTTGTTTACTAATGGAGACGATGTCATCGACAAGTTGATACACATCGTGAAGGTGATATACGGGAGTGACAATGATAGTAAATTCGTCCCCTCCTTGACGTGCAACGACATGTGTCGGACGAACTTTTTGTTTTAATAACCGTCCAATTTCCACAATGAGCTGATCGCCAACGGAATGCCCAAAATAATCATTAACTGTAGATGAGCAAATTTACTAACATAAATTTACAACCAAACAAAAAAGGAGACATGAACCCGATTCCTTGGTTAGAATAGATGTACCCACAACTATCCACAAGGAGGTTCATGTCTC
>Ga0116210_1002262_pt1 | contig 12107 bp, 10 predicted proteins | sample TshhotsprinmetaG_FD_94483 | JGI IMG/M metagenome (GOLD analysis project Ga0116210, IMG submission 94483) | Hot spring microbial communities from South Africa to study Microbial Dark Matter (Phase II) - Tshipise hot spring metaG | ecosystem: Environmental > Aquatic > Thermal springs > Hot... | reverse complement strand
GGGGATTAAAGACTAGGCCGGTCTTCGGAGAGCATGCTACAGTCCCACTTATAAAGAGGGCTGAACAGCGCCAGCCTATGGGTCTTGAAACTCCCCCTTGACCCCCTCGAGCACCACCACATCGCCGGTGTCGAGGTTGTACAGCACCCTGGTTCCCTCCACGAAGCCATCTTTGTTCTGGCTTCGCACCGGCTTGTCTTTGCTGCCGTACAGAAATGCGATGCGGTCTTTTTCGCGTACAAGCGCACCCTGGGCTGTGGAGGTGCGGCCATCCTGAACCAGTCGGATGGCGCCAAATAAGGTAAGAGCCTCGTCGTCTACGTTATAAACCATGCGTTCGGCGCTGCCTTGAAGGGGTTTTTCACCCGCGCGCTCGAGCTCTACTGGCCCGGCTACCAACGCATTGCCGCTTTCGTTGTCGTAGTCAAGGCGGCTGCCCCAGGCCTTGCTCTTGCCTTGCTGTACTTCCACCGCCCTGGGCGCGGGCTTGAGCTCGAGCTCGAGGCGATCTTCTTCTTCGATGTAGCGGGCGGTGCCTCCGGTCATGAAGACATAATCGTTTACCCCACGAATCTGCTCCACGCGGGCTATGGCCCCGAAAGCCCGGGCATCCTCGCCAAAGTTAATCTGCACGCGAAAAGGCGGCGGGTCGGCAAAAAGCGAGCGGACCAAAGAGGGGCCTTCGCGGCTGCCCCCAATCTGAACCTCGAAAGCCTTAAGGCTCCCGTCGTTTTGCTCGGCGGCCTCGAGGCGCACCTGCTGCCCTACCTTGAGGTCGGCAAACTGCACCTGCTTGCCTTCGTGCCAGAAGCGGGTCAGCTTATCGGTCGTAAATAGCTGCTCCCCCAGGCTGAGGGTTTTCTTTTCGCTATCCAGCGCGCTAATGATGCCGCCATACAGGTCGCGCAGCTCGATGATGGCCGGGGGGTTGTCCGGCCCGGTTTTGACCACCACAATCTTTTTACCCCGTCGCTCAATCTCGGCGGTGGTCTGGAAAGAGGGCTCGGGCTCCTGCTGGGCTATGGCCACCAGCAACAGCAGTCCCGAGACCAGCCAGGGCCAGCGCATGGCACTTATTATTGCTCGCCCAGCTTGCGGAAGTCGTTTACCGGCAGCCGGGGTGCCTGGGCCAGCACCCGCACCTGCGAACGGTTGACGTTGTGCAGAAGCGAGTTGCCCGTCAAAGTGGCCCGCTCCTTGGCGTTCACACTGCGGGCCGGTACATTTTGGTTGCCCACCCGACCCGCCACAATGGTGGCCTCGCCGGTGTTGTCGTTGTAGACCAGGCTGGCCCCGGTGGTGGTGATGTCGCCGTCTACCAGGGTCACCCCGCCGGTGGCCAGCAGGCGCTTCTCGTCGGTCAGGCTGCGGATTTCTTTGGCCCGAATCACCAGGTCGCCCTTGCCCTCGCGCTTGCGCAGCAGCACCACTTCTTTGGCATCGCCAAAGACCGCCAGGCCGCGGTCTTCTTCGTAGTACACCGTCTCGGAGCGCCCTTCCTGGCGGCCATTCTTGAGGGTTACGCCACCTTCGCTGCTTGAGATATTGGTGTCAACGTCGAAGGTCATGACGGGGGCGGTAACCTCTACCGGATCGCTGTTTTTGTCCCGTGGTTCCTGGCGCATACGGGCGTTGCCCTCGAGGGTGCCGCGCCCACTGGACTCACGGTAGACCAGCTTGGGGCCGCTGGCCGTCATGCGGTCGCGCTTGACCACCACACTGCCCTCGAAGGAGGCCACCCGCTCACCCTCGGCCTCCTGCATGGTTTTGCCCTGGGGGGCTTCCAGGATGGCCCGGGTGGCGTTGATCTCGAGGTCCTTTACCTTACCGATTACCCCGCCCGGTTTACCGCCTTCGTAGACCCAGGGGCCGTTGCGCAGGTTGCCCGAACGCTGCCCACCGGGCGCCTCGATGGTGATGATGCGTTGTTCTTTGCTTTGGGCCAGTACTGCCAGCGTTAGTAGAAAAAGAAGCCATGCTAGACGTTTCATGAACTACCACCTTCGATAGGACAGGGCGGCTGTTCCCCACCAGAAATAAATTTCTCGATGGGGTCGCGCCAACTGGGGTTCTCGATACCAAAATCGCTTCTAAAGTCCTTGCCCCGCACTTCCAGGCTGGGCGCGGTGATGTGGACGCTGGGCGCACGAAAGCCCTCGCGCTGGTCTATCGTAACCGGCGCCTCGCCCGGCTTGCCCAGGTCGACTGTGTAGCAGCCTTTGAGAATCTCTACCCTGGCAAAGGGAACCCGCAGGTTATCGCTACGGTCTATGATCACCTCCGGTGCGGTGAGCCGCATATCCAGCCGGTCTTCGACATAGCGCCTTCCCGATTGCAGGCCGGTTACTTTGGCCTCCCGGCTGCCAGGGTCTTGTTCGACCTGGTTCGCTCTGAACTCCCAGCGGGCTTTGGGATCTTGCTCGGGGTAAAGGGTAAGCTGGACATTTTCCAACTTAACCCCCCGGTTGGGCATAGCTGGGCTAGGAATGGGGCGTGTGGACAGGAAGACCGAAAACACCACAATGGTTACCAGGGCAATGAGCGCAGATCGAACCACAGCTCGAGGTTAGAAGCAAGGTGGCTTAGAAGCGTGAACTTTATTGCGGCCTTCGCTGTTTTTGCTGCAATTCCCTGGGGCAAAAAATACGCTCGAAACGGCTTTTTTCCCGATTGATACGATGAAGCCTTTTGCAAAGAACCAAAGTGAGCGTATTTGAAGGATTTGTTGGAGACACCTAGGCCTCGAGCTCGAGCTCCCTTAAGGCCGTTTGCCGAAGCAGACGGGCCTCGGAAGCCAGTTCCGTTTTCAAAAGCCTTAGGTAAAGCTCTTCGTCCAGGGGCTCCAGCCTGAGCCCCCGGAGCCAGTCGGCTGGGGCCTCGCTGTGGCGGTAGCGCTTTACTAAGCCTTGCAGCCAGGCGGCCTGGTAGTACTCGAGCTCGGGGTGGTCCAGCCCCTCGAAGGGGGGCCGTCCTTCCAGGTCTGAGTGCCAGAGGTCTACCCACAGCTCGGGCACCCGGTTCAGGGTGTAGGGCTTGAGGAAGTAGCCCTGAGCCCGGGGCGGACGGCCCGGCTCCAGGGCCCCCAAGAGCTCCGACCACAGCACGCGAAACTCCCCGTCGGAAACCTGCAGGGCCTCGAGCAGGGCTTCCTTGCTCCATTCACGCAGCAAAAGTAGGCCGAGCAAAATCCGGGCCTTTTCCCGTTTGAACCGTACCTCCTGGTGGTTCACCCAGACCTCGAGGCCGCCCAGGGCCCGTATCTCTACCGCAACCCCCGGATGATAGGGCAGCGAGAGCCGGCCAGCCTCCCACAAGAGCCTGCGGCTGCGGTGAAGCGGCGGGGCAAAGAGGGTGGGTTGGCTCAGGAAGGGGTAGCGCAGCAACAAGCCTTCCTGGTCGGCCTGCCAGGGATAGTTGGCAGCCAGGGCTCGCAAAAAGGGGTCTTCCAGCCCTGGCAGTGCAGGCAGGCTAAAGGGCTGCCCCCGCCGCAGGTGGGCCTGGGCCGCAACCAGGGTCATGAAGGCCTCGACCCAGGCATCCCCGGCCTCGCGGGCCTGCCGCACCATCTCCTCAAAGGCCCGGGCCTCGCCGAGCGCAGCCCGCCCGCCCAGGGGTTCCACCCGCAGGCGGGCCGGCCCTCCATGTGAGAGCGAAAGCGCCCGCTGATAGGCTTCGGCGGCCTCGCTCCAGCGGTTTTGCGCCAACAGCGCGTGTCCGAGCCGGGCTTCGGCCAGCGCTACCACGAACGGGCTGCCCAGGGTCTCGCCCTCGCGGCGGCCCCGATGGGCGGCTTGTTCGGCAGCCCTGGCATCGCCCGCAATGGCCTCCAGAAGTGCCAGCAGCAAGGTGCCCTCGCGGTGGTTCTGTGGCGCGCGGGCGGTGGAGCCCTTTTCCCAGCGGCGTAGCTCGGCCAGGGCTCGCTCGGGCTGGCCGCTGCGCAGCCAGACCCGGGGGCCTTGCAGGCCGAGGGCCTGGGCCTCTTCTACCCGCCCGGAGTTGAGCAGATTTTCGGCCCAAAGGCGTTCGACCTCGCTGGGAAAGCGCACTCGAGCGGCCAGCAGATAACCCTGGGCTTTGGCCGGCTCTACGGTGTCCAGATAAAGCCTTGATAAGCCCAGCAGGGCCTGCTCTACACCCGCCTGCAGCGCCTGCTGGTACACTGCCTCGGCCTCGGTGTAACGTCCGGCCTGCCGCAAGGCCTCTCCGTGCAAAAAACGCAAACTGGGACGGGTGGCGCGCAGGGTTTCGGGAAGGCGCTCGAGCAGCGCCAGCACGGTGTAGGTAAGTCCTCGAGCCAGCCAGGCTTCCCCCTGCCTTTGCAGCAGGTCGGCGGCGTGGCCCAGCCGCCCGGCTTCCAGCAGGTATCCCGCGGCCTGCACCTCTTCTCCCCGCTCCAGGGCCAGGTCCGCGGCTTTTGCCAGCAGCTTGCGCACCTCGTCGGGCTCGAGCAGACTCATCAGGGCTGCCCGCACCAGGGGGTGAAAACGGGTGCGCCCCCCCACGTGTTCCAGCAGCAGGTCTGGGGCATAGGGTTGCAGGGCCTCGAGCCCTCCTACCCAGGCGGCCTCCTCGGGCCCCACCTCGCCCAGCACACTGGCCTTTGCGGCCAGCTTAAGCACTTCCTCAGGCAGGGCGGGCAGCAAATAAACCAGCAGGCCAGCCGGGTCGGGATGGGCGTAGAAGGCCTCCTCGGGTTTGGCGCCCCGCTGCATGGCCCGCAGCAACAGCCGCAACCCCAGCGGCCAGCCGCGCACCAGGCTGTGGGCCTGCTCGACCTCGAAAGCGCTCAGCTCGGGGGCGATGTATTGGCCCAGCTGCAAAGACTCGGCGGGGTCAAAGGCCAGCTCGCTTTCGTCCAGCACCTGCCCCAGCACCTCCCAGGGCGCGGCCCGGCGGGTTAGCAGGGCCATGTGCAAGCCCGGCACCTGGGCAAGGGTTCGTAGCAGGGCCACGGCCTGGCGGCTTGCGGCCCGCTGGGCTTCATCCAGTACCAGGGTATGCCCTGGCTGGTCGCTCAGGCGCTCGAGCAAAAGCTCGCCGGCTACGGCCCAGGCCCCGCGTTCGAGCGCCGCTGCCACCCCTTCCAGCGCGTCGCCCAGCCGGGGCCGATAGACCTCGACCAGATGCCAGCCCAGAACCACCGGGTCTGAGCAGTCTTCGCCCAGGGTGAGCCAGAGGGCGGGGAGGCTCGAGAGCAGGGTGGACTTGCCATACCCGGCTCCGGCAGCCAGCACCAGCACCGGACTTTTCGCAAACCCTTGCCGCAGGCGCTCCAGCAGCCGCAGCCGCTCCACCTCCCGCGCGGTGCGGGGCGGGAGAAGTCGGCTTTTGGGTACGCGGTAGGGCATTGACTCCAGTTTATCCTGTACCCGCAAAAGCACCGACCCTGCATGGTGCTGGAAGCGAACGCAAGGTGTGGGGAGGGCGTTGGCCAAGTCTTTTTACTGCCGCTCGGCTTTGGGGTTTGGACGCGCATCGTCCTCGGTCTGGAGTTTGCCAAACAGCAGCCGACCGACCTGGGTCTGAATGGACTGGGTGATAACTACCCCCACTTCCTTGCCGCGAAATGGAATGGCATCGTCCACCACCACCATCGTGCCATCCTCCAGGTAGCCAACCCCCTGGCCGGGTTCCTTGCCCTCCTTCACGATGGTGATGTTCAGGGTGTCGCCTTGCTGCAGGGGGGCCCGCAGGGCCGAGGCCAGCGCCTGCACCGAGAGCGTCTTGACCCCGTAGATGCGGGAAAGCTGGGCCAGGGCATGGTCGTTGGTGACCAGGGCTGCGCCCAGCCTTTTGGCTTCGGCCAGAATCTGGTCGTCCACGGGTTCATCGGTCTCGGTGCTATCGAGCACCTCGAGCCCCACGCTAAGCTTGAGGCGCTCGAGGGTGTCCAGGCCCCGGCGGCCCTTGGCGCGTTTCTGGGCCTCGGCGGAGTCGGCAAATTGCTGCAGTTCGCGCAACACCTGCCGAGGTACAAACAGCGGGCCCTCCAGGAATCCCATCTCGGCCACATCCCCGATGCGCCCATCTATCAGCACCGAGGTATCGAGCACCTTGCCCCCTCGGGTCCTGGGCGGGTGGGCGGACGGGCGGGCCAGCCGGAAATACTCCCGATTGGCAATGGCAAAAGCCGAAAGTGAGCTGACCAGCACCGCAGCAATAATCAGCGAGTGAATGGCGGAAAAGCCCGGAATCTGGTTCAACAGGTTGGTGAGCAGCACCGCCAGCAGAAGCCCCAGACCTGAAGCCACCGTGATGGCAACGGGAATCTCGGGCGGGAGGTGCTTCAACCAGGCCTGGGTGTGCTCCCAGCGCCGCTCGGCCCAGTCCGTCAGGCGAGGTATGAGCAAAAAACCCACCAGAAGGCCCACCACCCCCAGGTACAGGCGGTTCAGGCTGGTCAGGCTACCCAGTGGGCTGCTTCCAATGAGGTTGTTGACCTCGAGCCACACCCCTGCCTGGTAGCCCAAATAGGCAAACAGTGCGTACAAAATCCAGCGCGCCATACTCATAGAAACTTGCTTACCGCAGCCTCCAGGCTTTTGAAATGGGGCGGATGTACCAGCTCTTTAAAGCCCGCCCGCTGACCTTCGCGCAGACGGCGCTCGAGGCCCTCCACGCTGCGCAACTCCCCCGCCAATCCCACCTCGCCCACCACCGCTACATCGGGGGGAAGTGGACGGCCTACCACAGCAGAATACACTGCCAGGCCCACAGCCAAATCCAGCCCTGGGTCGAAGACCCGCAGACCACCGGCCAGATTGACGTAGATGTCCAGGTTTCCCAAAGGCAGGTTGAGCCTGCGCTCCAACACCGCCAGCACCACGTCTACCCGGCGGCTGTCCAGGCCTTGTGAAACCCGGCGGGGAGCCGGAAAGGGTGTGCGGGCGGCCAGGGCTTGTACTTCCAGGGCCAGCGCCCGCTCGCCCGAGAGGCTCAGGGCCACCACCGAACCCGGAGCGCCCACCGGACGCTCGGCCAGAAAGGCTGCCGAGGGGTTGGCGACTTCCTCCATGCCCTCATGAATCATGGTAAAGACGCCCATTTCGCCCACCGGCCCGAAGCGGTTTTTGCTGGAGCGCAAAACCCTGAAGTTGCCGGCCGTCTCCAGGTATAGTGTGGCGTCCACCACGTGCTCAATTACCTTGGGCCCGGCCACGATGCCCTCTTTGGTAACGTGTCCGACCAGCACGGTGGTTACCTGGTGGTGTTTGGCAAAGCGGGTCAGGGCCGCGGTGGCGTCGCGAACCGCCACCAGCGAACCCGGCGAGGCGGTGGTTTCGATGGTTTGAATGGAGTCCACGACCAGGAAGTCGGGTGGGGCCGCCTCGAGGGTGGCGAGCATAGCATCCAGCCCAGTTTCCCGCAGCAGCTCGAGTTCCCCCGATATTCCCAGCCGCCTGGCCCTCAGGCGAATCTGGCCGGGCGACTCCTCTCCGGCCAGGTAAACCACCCGCTTGCCCATTTCCAGCATCTTTTGTGCGACCTGCAGCAAAAGGGTGCTTTTGCCCACCCCTGGCTCACCGCCCAGCAGGAGCACCTCGCCCGGCACGAACCCCCCACCCAGCACCCGGTCGAGTTCTCCCATGCGGCTCGAGAAGCGTACCTCCCCACCCTCAGACACATCCGCAAGCCGGGTCAGCGCAGCCGGGTTGGGCAGGGGCCGCGACAGCCCGGCCTTACCTGGGGCCGCGCCGGGCTTGGGCGGGGGTGTTTCTTCCTTAAAACTGTCCCAGGCCCCACAGTTTGGGCAGCGCCCAAGCTCCTTTACCGATTTGTACCCGCACTCGATACAGCGATATTGAATAGAAGCCCTGGCCATCTAACAGCCAGTGTAGCCTGCATCCAGCGCAAATCAAAGCTTGAATGCACCTTTCCGCAGCCACATCCTGCTGCCCGGTGAAGCCCACATCCCCCTGGACTAGACACCGCCCTCTGCGTCTGCAAAGAGGGGCGTTGAGAGGTATTTCATGCCCGAGTCGCAGGCGATGGTCAGTACCCTTTTGCCGGGCCCAAGTTTCCGGGCGACCTGCAGGGCAGCCCAGATCATCCCGCAGGCACTCATCCCCACAAAAAGACCTTCCTGGCGGGCCAGCGGCTTAGCCAAGGGGAAAGCGTCTTCCTCCAGCACCTGAATTACCTGGTCCAGCATCTTCACATCCAGGTTGGGCGGGATAAAGCCAGGCCCCATGCCCTGAAACTGATGGGAGCCCATCTGGCCGCCCGAAAGCACGTTGCTGCGGCGGGGTTCGCAGGCGATGATCTGGATGTTGGGCAGCCGCTCGCGCAGGTACCTGCCTACCCCCATAATCGTGCCCCCTGTACCCGAGCCATACACGAAGGCATCCAGCCGACCCTCCATCTGCTGGAAAATTTCGGGGCCGGTGGTCTCGTAGTGGGCCCTGGGGTTGGCGGGGTTGTCGAACTGGTTGGGCATGAAGGCCCCCTGCTCGGCCACGATGCGGTTGGCCTCCTCAATGGCGGCCAGCATCCGGCGGCTGGGGTCGGTTAGCACCAGCTCGGCCCCATAGGCTTTGAGGATGCGCTTGCGTTCTTCCGACATCTGAGCCGGCATGGTCAGAATGAGCTTGTAGCCCCGACTGGCCGCTACCATGGCCAGGCCGATGCCGGTGTTACCGCTGGTGGGCTCCACAATGAGCTGCCCCGAGCCCGGCTTCAGGATGCCGCGCTCTTCGGCGTCTTTGATCAGATACCAGGCGGTGCGGTCTTTGATGGAGCCGCCGGGGTTGTTGCCCTCGAGCTTCACCCAAACTTCCGCCATGCCAGGCTCTACCAGGCGTTTGAGGCGAACCACCGGCGTCTTTCCGATTACGTCTTCCACGTTCATGACCTAAGCATAGGGCATGGGGTTACGGGTGGGATCCGATTTGGTTTACGATTGTTTCATCTGAATGTTTTATACTCGGTTGTCTCGCGGAAACGAAGAATGGTTTCTGTGAATGGAGAGGAGCCTTTATGACGGCAAGCAAAGGAAATGTGGTTACCATTCGTTATACCCTGCAAGTCGAGAACGAGCTGATTGACCAGGGTGAGCTGGATTATCTGCACGGTCATCGCAACATTGTGGCGGGTCTGGAGGAAGCCCTCGAGGGCAAGTCAACCGGTGATCGGGTTGTTGTTTCTGTACCCCCCGAAAAGGGCTACGGCCTTTACGATCCAGAAGGTGTACAGGTCGTGGATCGTGCGGCCTTTCCGGCAGATGCCGAGCTGGCGGAAGGGGCCATGTTCTACGCCGAAGACCCCCAGGGCAACCCCATGCCCTTTACGGTGTTGAGCGTGGACGATAATGAGGTAACCATTGATTTCAACCATGCCCTGGCAGGTGAGACCCTCGACTTCGACGTGACCCTTACAGCCGTTCGGCCTGCAACGCCGGAAGAGCTCGAGCACGGCCACGCGCACAGCGCTAAAGAGCACAGCCACTAGAGCGCTCACAGCTTGATTGCTTTGTCCTGCACAGCACAGTTGCCTCTGTGAAGGGTGCGATAAGCAAGGCCAGTTGGGCCAAAGGCAGGGGATTACGCCCCTGCCTTTTGTTTTGCGGGATGGTTGCTGTCATGAACCGTACCTGCACAGCAATACCGAATTTGGGTGAACAGACATCGCTCAAGAGGCTGCTCCCAGCGGGACGATCCCCTTCGGGACAGACGGCTTGCGCCGCTGTTCACCCGTGGGACGATCCCCTTTGGGACAGACGGCTTGCGCCGCTGTTCACCCGTGGGCGAGGCTCTTTCGCCGAGCGAAGTGAGGGGTGGGGCGTGCTAAGCGCGGATTTGCAATAAAACAGGCTGCCCTTGCGGGAGTTTGAAAACCAGGTACTCGTCATTGCTGCGGAACAGTACCAGCAGGTATTGCGGCAGCTTCAAGCGCATGAACAGCGGGAGGGCGTAGCGGGCTTCGCCCCGCTCGATACGCATCTGACCCAGGGTATAGACCATGAAAAAGTCCTGGTCGCTTTGCATGAGGTTGGCGGTGTAAAAAAGGGTGAGGTCGGCCTGGTCTTTGTCGGCTCGAGTCAGAGCATCCCACACCAGCACCTGGGCTTCCTGGGGTGTCAGGTACTGACCCTGAACCAGACCTGAGCGGCCATAAAAGGCAGCAGGAAACTGTTTGAACTCGTAGTAAAAACCGCCCGGGCTGTGCCACCACCGCACTATTTCGTTTTCCCCTCCGCTCCCCTGGGCCAGCTCCTGGGCGTACTCACGTGCAAGCTCGAGCGGCTTCAGGTCTGGCAGGGCGCCGGTTTCCATGCCTTCCAGCAGCAGCCGCTGTGGGTCAATTTCAAAAGCCAGGTCAGGATGGTTCATCGGGGTAAAACTCTCCAGTGCGAACAGCCGGGGTGGGCTTAGCGGGGGCAGGCTTGTCGCCAATATGAAGGGCAGTAATACCGCCGGTGAAAAGCTGGTAGCGGGTGTTAAAACCGGCCAGAGCCATCATGGTAGCAAGGGTTGGGGGATCTGGGAAGCGCTCCACGGAATCGGGTAGGTAACGATAGGCTGAAGCGTTGCCCGAAATGAGCCCCCCAATTAAGGGCAGGATGCGGGTGAAGTAAAAGCGGTATAGCGCACCCAAGCCGCCACGGGGCGGGGGAGGAAACTCCAAAATACATAGCCGCCCGCCTGGCGCAAGCACCCGATACAGCTCGGCCAGTGCTTTTTTGTAATCGGCAAAGTTGCGAAAGCCAAAGGCAATGGTTACGGCATCGAAATGATCATCGGGGAAAGGCAGTTGGAGGGCGTCTGCTTCAACAAAGGAGATGGCAAGGCCGGCTCGCTGGGCTTTTTGGCGGGCCAGCTCGAGCATGGGCAGAGCAAAGTCGCCCCCGATAACCTCTACCTCGGGCGCAACCTTTTTTAGCAATAGGGCGATGTCGCCAGTACCGGTGGCCAGGTCGAGGATGCGGGCCGGTCTTATCTCCAGAGCTGCCTTGACTGCGGCCAACCGCCAGACGCGATCCACACCTGCAGACAGCACCCTGTTCAGAAAGTCGTAGCGTGGGGCTATTTCCGAAAACATTTGCTGAACGACCTTGGCTTTGCCTTCCGTCGAATCTTGCACCTGACAAGTTTATCACCGCATCGGTAGATAATTGTAGAAATTCCCGTAGTTTTTGAGCTCAAGAAGCTCGCGCCTTCAATGAGTTCGTGCTACGCAAAATGGCTTTGCAGTGTAGAATCCGCTCTGAGGAACTTATGGGTAGGTACCTGTTTTTAATTGTGGGGGTGATCGCGCTTGCGCTGATGACACTGTCCCCCTGGGCTGTACCTATGCGGGAGTTTGATGGCACCGGCTACTTGCTCAACCCGCTAGGAACCATGAACCCCAAAGGCCTTACGCTGCCAGAGGGGCTGCGCTTTGATTGGCTAGGGTTGTTTTTTGGGATATGGGTCTCGCTGCTTTTGGCGGCCAGCGCGGCTATGTTTTTGCCCAACCCCGAAACCCGCGCCAGGGTCCTCTACATTCTGGGGGGGGTGGGGCTGGCTTTGTTTGCCCTCGAGGCCGCTTTGTTTTATCAAGCCATCACTGCGGTTAACGATGCAGCCCTGGCGGCGGGGGCTCGGCGTCCGCCCCTGCGTCGTTTTGCCCTTTCGCTGGGGGCCTATGCCGGGTTGTTTTACTCCCTGGCGCTTTTGCTGGTGGCCCGCATGCAACTACCGGGTGGGCTGGCCTTTTTGGTACGCCTGCGTGGGGTTGTGGTTCCGGTGGTTTCACTTCTGCTGGCAGTGGTGGTGGGAGCCGTGGTTGTGGCCATCCTGCGGCCTGGGCTTGGCACCCAGGGGGTTGAGGGCCTGGGGCTGCGCGAGCTGGTCGCGGGAAAGCTCGACCTGGTCACCTATACCTTTCAAATTTTGTTTAGCCCCATCCTGACCTTACCGGGTATCTTTAACAGCCTGGCTTTTGCCACCCCGCTGATCTTCACCGGCCTGGCTGTGGCGTTTGGCTTTCGGGCGGGCCTATTTAACATCGGGGCTCCCGGCCAGCTTACCATCGGGGCGCTTTTTGCCATGCTGGCCGGAGTGTATCTGCCCCTGCCGGGCTGGTTGCTGCTGCCGGCTGCCATTGTGGCTGCGGCCCTGGGTGGGGCT
>Ga0116210_1002257_pt1 | contig 12137 bp, 17 predicted proteins | sample TshhotsprinmetaG_FD_94483 | JGI IMG/M metagenome (GOLD analysis project Ga0116210, IMG submission 94483) | Hot spring microbial communities from South Africa to study Microbial Dark Matter (Phase II) - Tshipise hot spring metaG | ecosystem: Environmental > Aquatic > Thermal springs > Hot... | reverse complement strand
TTGAATGTGTGACAGCTGAGCAGAAACAAAAAAGAAAATGGCTGCATATTGTTTTTGAATTTTCGCTTGGTCTGTTGTAAAATGAAAGTGCTCTTGCATGGGGATCCTCCTTTCGAATGTTTGGTAGCACTTTCATTCTACAGGAGATCCCCAAGCAAGGGCTATTTTTATGCTTACTCGATTTTATCTAGCACCACGGGTTAGGAGGATCAAAAATGTACGTTGTGGATAGTGTTGGTAGAGTCACTTATCCATCTAACTTTGCAAATAATTTATGGAGTGGGCAAACGCTAAAAAGAGGTGATCGAAATGATTATGTGAAGACATTGCAATCTTGGCTTTACAGAGCCGGATTTAACCCTGGGGGGATTGATGGAGTTTACGGAGCAAATACAGAGAAGGCTGTGAAGGAATTTCAGAAGAAGATGGGAATTACGGCAGACGGGATTGCAGGAAAGCAAACGTACCAAGCACTACAAAAGTATGTTAGAACAGAAACGACAACATCACAATCAAACTCATCGAACACCAATGACCAGTGGACAGGTCAGACACTTAGAGAAGGAAGTTATGGACAAGCTGTAAAAGATTTGCAGTTAATGTTGAAATATGTAGGCTATAGTGTTAGTGTTGATGGTGTATATGGTTCTGAGACCGAGAGATATGTTAAGGACTTTCAAAAATCAGTAGGTCTTCAGGCAGATGGGATTGCTGAGAAAAATACTTACAATGCTTTGAACAACAAGGTCGAACTTATAAAATCTCAAAAAAACACCTATAAAAATCCTAGGTTGCAAATTATCAACCAGGAAATAGATATAAAGAATGTTGCTGATGCCGTACATTATATCACATTAGGTCCTTTGAATGCTAAACTTGAACAGTTCCTTGATCTTAAGATGGAAATTAAATTCGATCAGTCAATGAGAGTTACACAAAATGGAAAAACGATTAAGTTCACAACCCCCTCAGGGGATACACTACAGTTGGATGTAAGTAATTTACTTAAAGCAAAACTCAATAATACCGCATTGTATGAAAGGAATTATGCAGATACTATACAATATGGGAATACAGGATTTGAATCAAAATACTTTGTGCTGTTAGATGCTTTAAAACCGGATTCACTTCAACCTGATGGTTATTATTTAATGTCAAGTTCTACTCATTCATTGATGCAAGACATTGATTTCTCAGATTTTCTTGGTTTGAAAACTAAAAAAGGATTCGAAAATCTAAAGATAACATTAAAAATGGAATTAACACAAAATTATAAAGTTAAGAAAGAGTATTATGATTCAATGGCCACCGTATTTGCATCAGCTGCGTCAACAGGTAAAATAGCTGAGAAGTGGGTTGAGAAATTTGTGGATTTTATGATCAAAAATATAAAAAATCCGAAAGCGATATTTTAATTAATAAGTTCTGTTCTGTATCTTTACAATGTTGTATTTCTTAAGTTAAATTCATTTCAGTTGCACTATGAAATAGTTTGGAGGGGATTCGTATTAAAGAAATTCGATTTATCTTTTTATTAACTATACTTATCTCAATAATAACAATAAATTTAATACCCAAAGTTGTCTTTGCTAATGACGAAGAAAATTGGATTGTTCGTCACATTTTATTAAATTACAAAATTGAAGAGACAAGTAAATCCCTAAAAGTATATTATGTCCAAATTCAACAACAAAAAGGGAAAGAGCCGATTATTGATCCTCATTTTGTAAAGACAATATATTTAGATGAGAATATAGACGTAAGTAACAAAAAGTTAAGAGACTTCGTAGAGAACGATCAAAGTCTTTACTACGATATTTATATAAATGACACGATATTAGGGAAAAGAGCACCTATTTTTGCAGATGTCAGTGCAGAGAAGCCACCAGAGGATGAGATTCAGTCTTATATCAATAGGGCGGTAGAGACCATAAGAAAAGATTTTGAAGAACCGCCAAGCCAAGAAGAGATTAATAAGCAGATAAATGAGAAAATGGGGAAATTTAATTCTTATGCTCAACAGCGAGATTATTCAGTAATGCAATTCGTTTTTATGATAATAGTTTTTTTGGTACTGTATGGTATATTTATAGCTGTGAGAAATGGGAAAAAGTAATGGTAACATGATATATGTTTAAGGAAACCAAGAGCAGGAGTGCGAAGGGATGTGCCTTACAACAGGAGATATAATAAGTTCTGCATCATAAACAGAAGGGATAACGAATCCAACACATTCTTTTTATGGGGTAGCGTCAAAAATTCTAAAGTGCCGATGAGCGAAATGATGAGAATATCTGATTTTCTTAAAAGATATAATTTACATGGGAGTTTAATTAATAATGTGGAATATTATTCTATCACAAAAAGAGTATCTCTTGAAACTGAGTTATGTAAATGGCAGCAATCTGATTATGATGAAGGCAAAGACCTGGAAATGATTGATGGATTCATTGTTTTTGAAGCAGGAAATTTTCCCTGTGAAGGGAGAAGCCCGCGACTTTAGTCGTGGGAGGTTCACACAGATTGTGTTAAGGATTTTGATGCTGATGAAATATTAGAAGTTGTCCTTATTTCCAAAAACCAATCGTCTGAAAGAGCCAAAATAGTAACTGATGGAGTGAACATTATTATTACCGAAGCTGGCAATGTAGACTGGTATCCATTGTAATGGTGTGGCTCTTTTTCACAGAGCTACACCTTAAAAAACGTGTATAGGGTGTGTAGTTGCATCAGTACAATCGCCATTCCACGCTTATATCCGCATATAAACATATTAAAGATGAAAAGTTTCGCTACTACATTTTGAAACAAAAGTTTGATGTACTGCAAGCGATGAGAAGCTTTTTTAAAAAAGAAGAACATAAAACGCTTGTTTAATTCCTTGTGTCGCACAAGGTTTTTTTTCGTAAAAAAACGGTTGACAAACGGGTGGGGTTTTTGTAATATACTCATAGAGGTAATGGTAATAACTTATTTTTTTAAAACAAAATATACCCTTATGAGTATAAAGAGGTGATAAAAATGAAGCATATATTGCCACAGGAAGTAGAACAACAATTAAAAGAAGGGCGTGCGCTAAGCATTATTGATGTGCGCGAGGATGAAGAAGTGGCTCAAGGGAAAATTCCTGGTGCTCGTCACATCCCGCTCGGTCAACTACTTGAGCGGATGAATGAGGTGAATAAAGATCAAGAACATATTCTTGTTTGTCGCTCAGGAAACCGAAGCGGTATGGCTTGTCAATTGTTAGAAAGTTACGGATACCGCGTCGTAAATATGACGGGCGGGATGCTTGAATGGACAGGAGAAGTTGAAAAAGGGGAGGGAGTAAAGTGACAATTCACGTAGATTATGTCGTTGATGCGCGCGGACTAGCGTGTCCGATGCCGATTGTTCGTACGAAAAAGGCGATGGAGCAATTACAACCTGGTCAAGTGCTTGAGGTGCAAGCAACGGATAAAGGATCGCTTGCTGATATTCAAGGTTGGGCAAAAAATACAGGACACCAATACATCGGAACGATCGAAGAAGGGGAGGTATTGAAGCATTACCTTCGTAAGGTGAATCCTACCGAAGTGAAAGAAGAAACAAAATACCCTCATGTCGTCGCTTTAGACGAATTGCAAAGAAAAGTAGAAAACAATGAACAACCGTTTATTTTAGATGTGCGTGAAGAAGCAGAATATGCGTTTGGTCATATACCAGGGGCATATCATATTCCGCTTGGACAATTAGAAACACGTATGAATGAATTAAACAAAAATGAGACGATTTACGTCATTTGTCGAACAGGCAATCGCAGTGACCTTGCAGCCCAACAATTAGCTGAAAAAGGATTTGCGCATGTATTTAACGTCATTCCAGGTATGACAGAATGGAAAGGAACAATGGTTAAAGGGGGAAATGAATAATGAAAAAACGTGTAGCAATTATTGCAGCAAACGGCGGTTTATTTGATGCATATAAAGTATTTAACATTGCAACAGCAGCTGCAGCAACAGAAGCAGAAGTAGCGATTTTCTTTACGTTTGAAGGATTGAATTTAATTCATAAGGAAGCGTATAAACAACTGCCGTTACCAGAAGGAAAAGAACAAATTCAACAAGGATTTGCACAAGCGAACGTCCCATCCATTCCAGAACTCGTGGGGATGGCGCAAGAAATGGGCGTGAAGTTTATCGCATGCCAAATGACGATGGATGTCATGGGATTAACAAAAGAACATTTTGTAGACGGCATTGATGTTGGTGGAGCCGTTACATTCCTTGATTTTGCGAAAGACGCTGACATTACGTTAACATTTTAAGGAGGGAAAAACATGAAAGCGGATCTTGTTGTTGATGCAAAAGGGTTAGCGTGTCCAATGCCGATTGTTCGGACAAAAAAAGCGATGGATACGTTACAATCAGGTCAAGTGCTAGAAATTCATGTCACGGATAAAGGAGCAAAAAACGATTTATCTGCATGGGCGAAATCGGCTGGTCATGAAATGATCGACATGATTGAAGAGGGCGATGTACTAAAATTTTGGGTTCGTAAAGCGTAGTGAACATCGGGAATGCGTCCCGATGTTCAATATAAGGAGTGAGCTAGCATGAGCATAGGTTTTATCGTGACGATTTTTCTCATCGGCTTCATCGGTTCGTTCATTTCCGGCATGGTTGGGATTGGTGGTTCAATTATTAAATATCCGATGTTGCTATATATCCCACCATTGTTAGGCTATGCGGCATTCAGCGCGCATGAAGTATCAGGCATTAGCGCCATTCAAGTATTATTCGCGACGATTGGCGGTGTTTGGGCGTACCGTAAAGGTGGGTATTTAAACAAGACGTTAATTATTTACATGGGAACGAGCATTTTGATCGGTAGTTTCATTGGCGGTTACGGCTCGAAATTAATGAGCGAAGGTGGCATCAATATCGTTTATGCGGTGTTAGCTACTATCGCGGCAATGATGATGTTTGTTCCAAAAAAAGGAATTGATAACATTCCGCTTGATCAAGTAACATTCAACAAATGGCTTGCTGCGTTATTAGCATTCATTGTCGGTGTAAGTGCTGGAATTGTTGGTGCTGCTGGTGCATTTATTCTCGTTCCGATTATGCTTGTCGTATTGAAAATTCCAACGCGCATGACAATCGCGACCTCGCTAGCTATTACGTTTATTTCATCGATTGGGGCAACAGTAGGAAAAATTACGACGGGGCAATTTGATTTTTGGACGGCGTTCATTATGGTTGTTGCAAGTTTAATTGCTTCCCCGATTGGAGCGAATGTTGGTAAAAAGGTAAATACGAAAATATTACAGTTTATTTTAGCAGCACTTATCGTAGCAACAGCGATTAAAATTTGGTTGGATATTTTGTAAAAAATGTTGAAAAGTTCATCCTTTATGTTATAATACTCATAGGGGTATATAAAATACCGGAACATGAAAGGAGGAATAGGAAGATGAAACAAGTCACTGTATATACGACAACAACATGTCCATATTGTACATTGTTAAAAAACTTTTTAGCTGAACGGGGCATTCCGTTTAAAGAAGTGAATTTGCATCAACATCCTGAAGCTGTTGATTATGTTGTTCGTTCGACAGGGCAAATGGGAGTGCCGCAAACAGAAATTAACGGGCGTTGGGTAATTGGATTTGATCCTCAACGAATTATGCAATTGTTGCAACAATAATTTTTTTATCTACATTAATACCCTATTAGGTATAAAGGAGAGGTGGATGACATATGTCAGTATATGCGTTAACAGCACAACAAATAAATGAGATGATTGTAAATAAGGAACCATTTTTCTTATTTGATGTTCGCAATGAATCAGACTTTGCAGATTGGAAAATTGAAGGGGAACAAATTGAATATTTAAATATCCCTTATTTTGAATTAATTGATGGTGTTGAGCCAGTATTAGATCGTTTGCCAAAAGATAAAAAAATCGTCGTCGTTTGCGCAAAAGAAGGATCTTCTATGATGGTTGCGGAAATGCTCGCCGAAAAAGGATTAGAAGTATTTTATTTAAAAGGCGGCATGAAAGCATGGAGTGAATATTTGTATCCGGTTGTCGTATATCAAAATGAAGATATGAAAGTATATCAATTCATCCGAGTCGGCAAAGGTTGTCTTTCCTATATGGTCGTATCAGGAAAAGAAGCTCTTATCGTTGATCCATCACGATTCATTGATGCGTACAAAGAAGTGGCCGAAAAAGAGCAAGTAGCAATTACACATATTGTTGATTCACACTTACACGCAGACCACATTTCCGGTGGATATGCATTAGCGAAGGAAACAGGTGCGAAATATTATTTAATGAAGAGCGAAGGAGCGGTATTTGAATTTGAACCGCTAGAAAATCACGATCGCATCGAGTTTGAAAGAGTAAGTTTAGAAGTATTAGCGATTAAAACACCAGGTCATACTCCGGGAAGTGTATCGTTCTTCGTAAACAATAAATTGTTATTCTCAGGCGATACTATTTTCGTTAGCGGCCTTGGTCGACCAGATCTTGGTGGAAAAGCGCGCGAGTGGGCAAAAGACTTGTATGACACAGTGTATAACAAAGTTGCACAAATTGCCGATGACGTCATCGTTCTCCCTGCGCACTATGCAAACTTTGATCAAGAAGTGAATGAACAGGGATATATCGGTAATACGTTAGGCAACATTCGTCAAATGAATGAAATGATGCAAGGGAAAACGCAAGAGGAATTCGTTGAACACGTGGCGCAGTCAGCATCTTCTGAAACACCGCCGAACTTTGAAGACATTATTGCGATTAACCGTGGTGTGAAAGATGCAACGCCAGAACAACAACAAGAACTAGAAATTGGTCCGAACCGTTGCGCTGTTCACCATACACATTAAAACAAAATACCCCAATTTGTTGGGGTATTTTGTTTCTAGAATGAAAGGAGATGAACAAATGGAAAAGAAGGAGAAAACAACAATTATTTTATTTAGTGGTGATTTAGATAAAGCGATGGCAGCGTTTATTATTGCTAATGGCGCCGCAGCTTATGATCATGATGTGACGATTTTCTTCACGTTCTGGGGATTAAATACATTACGAAAGGAAGAGCATGTCCCTGTGAAAAAAGGATGGCTTGAAAAAATGTTCGGCTGGATGATGCCAAAAGGAGCGAATCGACTAGGATTATCGAAGATGAACATGGGTGGACTCGGTCCAAAAATGATTAAACATGTGATGAAAAAACATAACGCGATGACGCTTCCACAATTAATTGAAATGGCGCAAGAGCAAGGGGTGAAACTTGTCGCTTGTACGATGACAATGGATTTATTAGGCATTAAGAAAGAAGAATTAATTGATGGTGTTGAACTTGGAGGGGTCGCGGCTTATTTAGGAGATGCGACAGAAGGAAAAGTAAATTTATTTATTTAAACCTCGCTTATAGCGAGGTTTTTTTCGATTTCATGAAACTTTTTGGACACAATAGTCGTATACAATGTATGTGAAAGTATTCTCTTTTATTTTCGTTCATTTTTCATTACAATATAAAATGATGGAGGGATGATGTAATGTTTTTTCATCCAATGGATTTTCTTATTTTAATCGCCTTTGCCGTATCTATTTGGGCGCAGTTTAAAGTAAAAGGAAACTTTAACAAATGGTCAGATGTACCTGCCTCAGCTGGTTTAGCAGGGGCAGAAGTGGCACGTCTTATTCTTGACCGTCACGGTTTATATGATGTGCCAGTAGAGCTTGTGCCAGGAACACTTACAGATCATTACGATCCGATTGCTCGCGCTGTTCGCTTATCAGAGCCTGTGTACTATGGTCGTTCGATCGCTGCAGTTTCGGTAGCGGCTCATGAAGTTGGTCATGCGGTGCAACATCAAGAAGCATACGGTGCGCTCGTATTACGTCATCGCATGTTCCCGTTAGTGAATTTTACGTCTGGTATTGCTCCTTTCCTTCTTTTAGGTGGGTTTTTATTACAACAATTTTCTTTAATTGGTCTAGGGATCATTTTATTCTCATTTGCGGTAGCATTCCAAGTTATTACGTTGCCAGTTGAGTTTAATGCAAGTTCGCGTGCAAAAGACTATATGATTGCGGAAGGTATTATTCGTAATGAAGAAGAACGCGGAGTCAATAAAGTATTAAATGCCGCGGCACTAACGTATGTTGCTGCAGCGCTTATTTCGGTGTTAGAATTAATTAAGTATGTGCTTATTTTTGTACAAGGGAACAATGAAGATTAATCAATAGGAGGTGGCATCCGCACGCATGATGCGTGCGGACGTTCGTTGGACATATTTAGTTTATGGATGATCGTTTTTCTTATTGCGCTTACTGGTTTTTTTGTCGCTTCGGAATTTGCGATTGTGAAAGTGCGTCCGTCACGTATCGATCAACTCATTGAGGAAGGCAATAAAAAAGCAGTAGCAGCCAAACATGTTATTACTCATTTAGATGAGTATTTATCTGCCAATCAACTAGGGATTACAATGACATCACTCGGTCTCGGTTGGCTTGGAGAACCAACGGTGGAACGAGCGCTTCGGCCGCTTTTTGATGAGTTTGATGTATCGCCATCATTTGCCCATGGCGCTTCTTTTATTGTTGCATTTGCGATAATTACGTTTATTCATGTCGTTATTGGTGAATTAGCACCGAAGACGATTGCGATTCAAAAGGCGGAAACCATTACGCTATGGACAGCGCGCCCACTTATGTTGTTTTATCGCGTCATGTATCCGTTTATTTGGTTGTTAAATGGGTCTGCGCGTTTAGTCGTTCGTTTATTTGGTTTTCAGCTATCTAATGAACAAGAATTGGCTCATTCCGAAGAAGAGTTGCGTCTTTTGTTATCAGCAAGCTATAAAAACGGAGAAATTAATCATACGGAATATAAATATGTGAATAACATTTTCCGATTTGATGACCGAGTCGCAAAAGAAATTATGGTTCCACGAAAAGAAATTGTTGCGCTAGATGTGAACGATTCGATGGAACATGTGTTACAAACGATTCGTGAAGAAAAGTATACACGTTATCCTGTCATTGATGGGGACAAAGACCATATACTCGGTTTAGTCAACGTGAAAGAGTTGTTTACTGATCTTGTTGTAAACTGTCACGAGCGAAGGCAGTTGAGTCAATATATTCGCCCCATTATTCAAGTGATTGAAACAATTCCAATTCAAGATTTGCTTGTGAAAATGCAAAAAGAGCGTATTCATATGGCCATTTTAGTTGATGAGTACGGCGGAACGTCTGGTTTAGTGACGGTAGAAGACATTTTAGAAGAAATCGTCGGGGAAATTCGTGATGAATTCGACATCGATGAGACGCCGTTGATTCAAAAAGTAGATGAGAACCGTACAATTGTAGATGGAAAAGTGCTCATTCATGAAATTAATGATTTATTCGGCTTAGAAATTGATGATACCGATGTCGACACGATTGGCGGATGGATGTTAACAGAGCGTTATAATATTCGTCCTGGAGAACAAATTGAGTTTGGTGATTATGTCTTCACTGTTATGCAGCTGGACGGCCATCATGTAAAAAAAATTGAAGTGGCGCGTCGTCCGCAAACGGTAGACATCGTAAAAGACGTCAATGAAGAGGCTGCGTTATAATAACGAGCCTCTTTTTATATTTCCAAAAACATCTTCATCGTATAAGGCACGACATGTGATAATCTCTTTCGTAAATGGATGTGGAAACGAAAGAGAGATGGCATGTAATGCTTGCCGATTAAGCCACGGTTTTCCCCCATATAATGTATCTCCAACTAACGGATGTCCGATATAGCTCATATGGACGCGAATTTGATGTGTTTTCCCTGTATCAAGCGTTAGGCGAACGAGTGATACATCTTTTTGCTTATCATATTTGAGACGCTCGTAATGCGTAATGGCATGATCTCCCGTTTTTGATACGCGCCGTCTCGTTGGATGATGGCGATCGCGGCCGATTTTAGCCGCGATTGTCCCTTTTTTCTGTTTGACATATCCGTGAACTAAAGCAATATATGTGCGCTGAATGGCACGTTCGGCTAAATATTTATCGAGAATAGCTCCAGCAAGCGCATGTTTGGCGAACAAAATTGCACCGCTCGTGTCGCGATCGAGCCGATGGACATGACGAACTTTGCTGTGAATGCCTTCGCATTGAAAGTGAAATGCAACCGCATTTGCTAGCGTGTTCGTTTCGCCTTCGTGCGTCGGATGGACGTCCATATGCGCTGGTTTGTTAATAACGAGCACATGCTCATCTTCAAATATAATATGAAGCGGGATATATGTTGGAGCTGGCTCAATATGTTCTTCTTTTATGCGAATGCGAATGCGATCATGAGCTGAAATGATCGTATGAAAAGGAACGAGTCTGTCATTTATTGCTACTCCTTTTGTCATACGCCATTCATGTAACATTTTTTTTGGAACGAACCACTTTGTCCGGAACGCTTGCTCAATAGATAGGCCAACCCAAGAAGATGGGGCGTCAAATATGAACCAGCTTCCTTTTTTCTGTACTTTCATTCGTCTCACTCTCTCTTTACAAGAAATTACCAAACCCAAAAAAGCGGTTGGTGTGTTACAATTTCGTTATAGATTAGGAAAAGAAATGGAAAAAGGTGAGGTCAATTGAAAACCGTCTATGCCGCTACAGAAGAACAAAAACAATATATTGGTTCACTCATTGAACAGTTTTATACGTCCGTTTTCCCGAAATATTTTACAGATAACGAAATTGAAACATTTCAATCGTTAGGCATATTGCAGTTTGAACCCTCTACATATGATGGTACGCTGAAGGAGGCGTTCGCGATTATTTCTGCATTACAATCATTACAAGTCATTATTGAGTATGTCTCTTTCCATCATCTTTCAGATCACTATGAACATCTGTTTCAGCGCAATGTTGAACAGCTAGAACAGCATGGAATTAGTTTTCCGCTCACTCTTGGACATTTTTTGCATAAGAAAGATGAATATGTCAGCATGTATACGAAGCCTGTTCATGCTTGGGTGATGTAAAAAAGCCTTCGCTGTGAAGGCTTTTTTATTTTATTTGTTCAAACCATTGGCGAAATACATCTTCTTCATAATAACCTTCTATGCGTGCAACTTCTTTGCCGTTTTGAAAGTGTACGATCGTTGGCGTTGCTTCAATTCGATATTCGTTCCACCCTTCGTCAAATTCAAGAAGGTTAAATTGCTTCAAGTCGATTCCCATTTCTTTCGCTAATGGTACGACGATTGGTGTCGTTTTTTTACAAAACTCACACGTTGAGCTGTAAAAATAAATCGTCATCGTTTCTTTATTGTTTAATGCTTCTCTTAATTCATCAGGCAAAATAATGTTTTTGTAATTCGGATCATCGAGAAGATCGATCGTGGCAGGATGTAGCTCTTCTTTCCCGAATGGGTTTCCTTCTACTTTTTGTTTTTGGGTATATGATGTAATCCAAGCTAGCGCAATAAATAAAGCGATAATTACACCACCGAAAATAAGCAACTTTTTCATATGTATTTCCCTTCTTTCTCCATTTGAATTACTCGGTAACTAATTACACTAATGAAAATAAAGGCAACCAATGCTAGTAGTGGGATGGTAATAAACCCAAGCCAGTTTAAATAATCTCCTGTGCACGGCACAATGCTACATGATGGAGCGGTATCACGGAAAAATGGGACTTTTTGAATGAAATAATGGTATAAAGAAATCGTTCCACCGATGATGGACAACATCAGTGTATAACGTGCGATAACAAATTGTTTTCGTACGAAAGCCATACCAAGCAAAAATACTTGTGGATACATAAAAATACGTTGGTACCAACAAAGTTCACACGGAATAAATTTTAGTACCTCAGAAAAATAAAGGCTGCCAAGTGTGGCGATCAGCGCGACGCTCCAAGCGGCTAATAAGTAATTTTCTTTATGCATCATCGTCCCACCTTTTTATGTTTTGCTCTTTGTTCATTATAGTACATGGAAAGAAATGATGTAAATTGCGACGATATTTTACTTACATAATGAACAGATGAACGTACACAATAAAAGACGAAAGGGGAGGATCATATTGAACCATACAGTTGAATCAATTATGACGCGCCAAGTGGCAACGGTTACACCAGATCAATCCGT
>Ga0116210_1002255_pt1 | contig 12143 bp, 11 predicted proteins | sample TshhotsprinmetaG_FD_94483 | JGI IMG/M metagenome (GOLD analysis project Ga0116210, IMG submission 94483) | Hot spring microbial communities from South Africa to study Microbial Dark Matter (Phase II) - Tshipise hot spring metaG | ecosystem: Environmental > Aquatic > Thermal springs > Hot... | reverse complement strand
TTATCATCGAGCAAACGGAGAAAGTAAAAAAGGGGCTTATGCAGCAGTTGCTCACAAAAGGAATTGGACATACGAAGTTTAAAAAGACGGAGATTGGGGAGATTCCTGAAGAGTGGGAAGTAAAGCAATTAGCTGAAGTATGTGTAGTCAATCCTACTTATCGAATTGAAAAGGGGACTATTTGTTCCTACGTAGAAATGGGTGCAGTTAATGAAAACTCCCCTCATATATCTTATTTTGGTAAAAGAGAAGTTGGACAAGGTGGCGGTTCGAGATTTAAAGAAAATGATGTGTTATTTGCGAGAATTACTCCTTGTACGGAAAATGGAAAAACTGCTTTGGTTCCAAAATTAGAGTCTGAAGTAGGACTTGGTTCAACAGAATTTATTGTATTATCTCCTTTAAAGCAAATTCTTGATCCAAAATTCTTATATTACTTTGTTAAGTCCGATAGAGTAAGAAATTACGCTATTAGTAGAATGACGGGAACAACAGGTCGCCAACGTGTTCCAAAAGAAGTATTTGAACAAGAGTTAATGATTGCTTTACCACCTATAGATGAACAAAAGAAAATAGGTGAAATTTTATACAATTATGATAAGAAGATAGATCACGAAAAAAGATGGAAGAACCAACTTCAAACAATCAAAAAAGCCCTTATGCAAGTCCTATTGACAGGCAAAGTCCGTGTCAAAGTCGATGATGAGGTGATGTCACAGTGACCGCCGCAAGTGAATGGAATGAGTTAAACCTCGTGGAAAAACGTTTGATAAATCAGCTTCAAGAGTTGGGCTATGAACATATAACCGGCTCAGCTCTTGAGTTTGAACGTGAGTCGTTGAGTGAGGTAATTTTAAAAGAACGTTTAAAGAAAGCAATTCAGCGGTTAAATCCATGGATTGATGAGGATAACCTGGCGCGTATTATTTACAACATTACTCATATTGAAGCAACAGGTCTCATGCAAGCGAATGAAAAGTTCCATGAAATGCTTGTGAACTACATTTCGATTCAACAAGACTTAGGAAAAGGGAAAAAGAATCAGACTGTTAAACTCATTGATTTTGATCACCCTTATAACAACGAATTTCTTGTTGTTGATCAATTCCGTATTCAAGATGCAAGAGGGACGATTCGCCCTGATCTCGTTATCTTTGTTAACGGATTACCTTTAGTCGTCGTCGAATGTAAAAGCCCAACATTGCAAGAAGATACGCAAATTTCAAAAGCGGTTAATCAATTACGCCGCTATCAAGAGACGCATGAGCAGCTGTTCTACTATAACCAATTTATGATCGCGACAAGCAATTATCGAGCGAAAGCAGGAACGATTGGTGCGAAAGTGCAACATTACGGCGAGTGGAAAGATCCGTATCCAAGAACGGTGCCTGAACTTGGTGACTCCCCGACGAAACAAGACATTTTAGTTGCGGGGATGTTAGCGAAAGAAAACTTACTTGACTTGGTTCAAAACTTCATTGTCTATGAAGTCGACGGCGGACGGGTGATTAAAAAGATTGCCCGTTATCAACAATTCCGTGCTGTCAATAAAGCGATTCATCGCATTTTACATGCAAAAACACCGAAAGACCGCGGCGGAGTGATTTGGCATACACAAGGTTCAGGGAAGTCGCTAACGATGTTATACTTAGCTGTTAAACTTCGCCGAATGAAAGAGTTACAAAACCCGACGATTGTCGTTGTCACCGACCGTAAAGACTTGGATGACCAGATTACAAAAACATTTCGTAAATGCGGTTTCCCGAATCCGCAACAAGCGGAAAGTGTTAAAGACTTAAAAAGGTTATTACAACAAGGCCCTGGTTCTACGATTATGACCCTTGTACAGAAGTTTCAACCAGATAAAGATCAACATGAGTATCCAGAGCTTTCAAGGTCGGAAAATATTTTTGTGTTAGTCGACGAGTCGCACCGTACGCAGTATAAAGGTCTAGCGATGAACATGCGGAAAGGCTTACCGAATGCATGTTATCTAGGCTTTACAGGAACACCGATCGATAAAGAAGATAAAAGTACAACAAGAACGTTTGGTTCTTATATTGACAAATATACGATTGAGCAAGCGGTCGATGATGGAGCAACCGTTCCAATTTTCTATGAAGCACGAATGGTCAACCTTCATTTGCAAGGCGAGTCACTAGATCGCTTATTTGATCGTAAATTTAGTGATTATAGCGAAGAAGACCGTGAGCGTATTAAAAAGAAATATGCAAAGGAAGAAGCAATCTTAGCCGCTCCGAGCCGCATTGAGCAGATTGCTTTAGATATTGTAGAACACTTTGAAAATTATATCTTACCAAACGGCTTTAAAGCGCAAGTGGTGGCGGTGAACCGTGAAGCGGCGGCGATTTATAAACAAAAGCTAGATGAACTCATTAATGGAAAATATGAAACAGCATTAATTATTTCAACAGGACCCGAAGACAAAAACAATGAATTATTAAAAGACTACTCTCTATCCCGTGAGGAAGAAAAACAATTAATTGAACGATTCAAAAAGCCGTTTGAAGAAGACAAACTAGCGATTTTAATTGTTTGTGATAAGCTTCTCACAGGCTTTGACGCACCGATCGAGCAAGTGATGTACTTAGATAAACCGCTAAAAGAGCATAACCTTCTCCAAGCAATTGCCCGTACAAACCGTACATATGAAGGAAAAACGTATGGATTGATTGTGGACTACTTTGGGGTATCAAAATTCTTGGAGAAAGCCCTTGCGATTTTCTCTAAACAAGATATTCAAGGAGCGTTGTTGCCGATTGAAAGCGAGTTGCCAAAGTTAAAACAAGCCCATCGAAAAGCAATGAGCTTTTTTGACTATATCAACCGAAGTGATGCCGATGCATGCGTTCAAGTATTAGAACCTGAAGATGTACGTCATGAGTTTGAAAAAGCGTTTAAAGAGTTTTCAAAACGAATGGATATGATTTTACCGAACCCTGAAGCTTCTCCATATGTAGAAGACTTAAAGTTTTTAGGGAAAGTACGGCAAATGGCAAAAACGTTATATCGTGATGAACAAATGGATATTTCCGAGTGTGGCGAGAAGGTAAAACAATTAATTGCAGAACATTTATACGCGGAGTCTGTAGAAGTCATCCATGAACCGATTGATATTTTGTCCAGTAAGTTTGATGAACGGCTAGAAAAAGCGACATCGAAAGAAGCACAGGCGGCGGAAATGGAACATGCGATTCGTCATGAGATTAAAGTGAAGCTGGAAGAAAACCCTGTATACTACACGTCGTTAAAAGAAAAACTGGAACAATTAATCGAAGCAAGACGGAAAAAAATGATGGATATCGCTGAATTGGTAGAAAAGCTACGCAGCATGGTTAATGATATGCGAAACGTCAACCAACAAGCACAAAACCTCGGCTTTACACGAGAACAATATCCATTTTATCAGCTGTTCCAACAGCTTCTTCCAGACGAAGAACATAAAGATACGATTGATGCGTTGACGCATCTTGTAACGGACATGATTGCCGAGGAAAGTCGAGTCATTGATTGGGTAAACAAAGAAGATGTAAAACGGGAAATGCGGAAGAAAATCAAGAAACAGTTACGGGCAAGTGTTATTCCTAAAGATCAGATAGAAAACATTACACAACAAATTATGTCGTTAGCGATGGTTCATTATAAAAGGTAAAGAGGAGAGTAAAGAGCCTCACTATGTAAGAAGAGGCTCTTTTCCATGTCTATAAAGTTAAGGTTGGACCATTTATCCGCAACCATTCTTTTCTTTGTTCATAGTCTGGTATGATAGATTTAACAAAATGCCAAAAATCATTGGAGTGATCTGGATATTTAAGATGCGCTAATTCATGTACTAGTAAATAGTCGATAATCGGTACAGGCGCCATCATAATTCTCCAGTTTAAGTATATGGCTCCTTCGTTTGTGCATGTTCCCCAGCGCATTTTTTGTTCTTTTAATTTCATTTTCGTAGGGGTTACTCCCATTTTAGGGCAATACATTTTTAAACGTTCTTGTAGTTTCATTTCCCCGTACAGAATATACCAATCTTTGAACGCTTGTTGAAAAAATGAGATTCTTTCTTCTTCTGTTAAATGCGGTGGCACCGTGGCAATAAATTTCCCTTGTTTAAACATAAGAGCCGGCTTTGTCACTTCCTCGCTTTTATATACTTTTAATCGATAATTGCGCCCTAAATAAGCAAATTTCTCTCCGCTTACAAATTCTTTCGGAGCAGGGCAATCAGAAATTTGATTCAACGCCTGCCATTTATCAATAATCCATGGAGCTTTTTTATAAAGGATAGAATGTAAAAGTGTATCCTCTATTCCCACAGGGGCTACGACTTTTACCCCCTCTAACCATTCAACCGATATCGTCACATCCCGCTTTTTCGGCTTATACTCTAATGCATAATCTATCGTTGTCCTGCCATATTGAAAGCTAGGCATATAAATACATACTCCTTTGTTTCTTTAATTGTCTCCCATTTTATCTTTGGGAAAGCAAAAGGTCAATCGGTAAACGATGAATTTAAATGCTTTGCTACATCGGACTGAAGATGATCGCATCATCGACGTACAGTTTGAAAACACCGAACTCACGAAAGAAACAGAAGACGGTAAGACCGGACGATTGGATGTCATCGTTCGCACAAATCGCGGCGAGCGCATTCACGTTGAAATTCAAATCATCCCACAATACGGCATGCCCGAACGGTTATTGTATTACTGGGCAAGGTTGTTTTCATCTTCACTATCGAAAGGAGAACGGTACGACATCCTCCCTCCAACGATTATGATCGCCATCTTAAATTATCCCCTTTTCCCGCATGAAACGGATCGCTTCCATACCGTTTTTCACATTCGTGAAGATGAAGAACAGTTTCTTTGGAGCCATCACCTTGAATTTCATGTACTCGACTTGTCACAATTTATGGTAAAATGGAAGAAATATCGGAGAGAAGTGAAACAGTCACCGGAATGGCCATGGTTAACGATGTTGTCGGCTGTCGATGGACGAACGAAAAAAATGGATGAAGAGATGTTTCGTGAATTGGAGGGAATCGCCATGACAGAACAAGACATTTTAGAAGCGCTAGAAGAATGGCAAAGCTTAAGCGTCGACCCCGAAAACCGCTACGCATACGAAATGCGGCTGAAATGGCTCCTTGATCAACTTTCAAACATTCGCGGCAGTCGGGATGAAGGAAGACGAGAAGGATTGAAAGAAGGATTGAAAAAAGGCTTAGAACAAGGTCGAGAAGAAGGGAAAAATGAAACGATTCGAAAAATGGTCGAAAAAGGAATGAGTATAACAGACGTTGCGCATATTCTCGACATGACAGAGGAGGAAGTACGGGAGCGGTTGGGAGATTAGCGAACGGTGTTAGGGGCTGTTCGCGATTTGAGCGCAAAGCGCAGCGCTCGGCAACGGCGATTGTATCGAGAACATTCGAGAAAATGTCCATCCGTGAACAAGTTCCTAGTAACAAAGCGATGCCATGCACGTTCGGAAGAAAAGCCAAGCAACTTTCCTAACAGATGTGATCACCGCGTCTTCTTGTTTCGCCAAATGACGATTGCGACATTGAAGATAGTGTTGAATGTGTGACAGCTGGGCAGAAACAAAAAAGAAAATCGCTGCATATTGTTTTTGAATTTTCGCTTTGTCTGTAGTAAAACGAAAGTGCTCTTGCATGGGGATTCTCCTTTCGAATGTTGGGTCGCACTTTCATTCTAAAGGAGATCCGCAGGCAAGGGCTATTTTTATGCTTACTCGATTTTATCTAGCACCACGGGCTATAACAATGAAATTGTTCCATTGGAGCTATCGGAAAGAAATGATCTTGAGTTGGTTTTGAATACAATCAAACAACTGAATGGGAAGCCATTTGGTCAGAATGCCCTTCTTCATTCAGATCAAGGGTTCCAATACACAACAAAATCATATGAAAACCAGCTTGAAGAACTCAAGATTCAAGGAAGCCATTCTCGAAGGGGAAATTGCCATGATAACGCATGTATCGAATGTTTCTTCTCACATCTAAAGACAGAGAAGTTGTATAGAGAAGTTGTATTTGGTGCGCCCAAAAACGATGGAACAGGCGTATCAGGCTATTCAAGAGTATATTCATTTTTACAATCACAGTCGTTTTTAAGAAAAACTGAACGGCCTTTCCCCAATTGAATATCGAGAAAAGGCCGCAGCTACTTGACAGGGCTATGTGCAAAAAATTGTCCCTCTTTGTTATGTAAGCATCAATTTGTAGATTTTCTTTGCGGGAAATGATAAATACATAAAACCCCAGCACCGAAGTACTGGGGCAAAAACTATGAATCCCCCACTGACGGGGTGAAATGGCCTGCGACGCGGCAGGCAACTTATCATTAAGTTATGAGTTTTTTGCTGATAATATGCAAAGAGAGGAACCATTTGGGCTCCTCTCCGTTGCAAAACAAACGAATCCACGTTTTTTCACGTGTGAACTAGTCTGTGACGAGACAGACGACGTAATTTGTACTCTAAGTATAGAAAAAACCTAGGGAAATGTCAATACGTTGTAAGTACGTTACAGGTCAAATACCCATTTTACACGGTTCATAATCTTATTTAAATCATCCTCGTTTATATTGCCGATATGTTGCTTTAATCGTACTTTGTTGACGGTCGTTAATTCTTCTACCTTTACCGCAGAAGTCTGCGCTAAAAACGGATAAACTTCCTTTCGAAGAAAGTAATGTGTCTTTAAACGAGGTACTACTTTGGTTTTCCCTTTTCGATCTGTAACGGTTTGGGTTTTTAATTTTGTAGACAAAGGAGCTACCTTAACATTTCCGGATGTGCGGTTAATCCAGTCGTTGGAAAGAACAAGCACCGGCCGCTCTCCGTTTTGTTCTGTGCCGATATTTTCTCCAAGTTCACAAGTGAAAATAGCTCCTCGTATGATCGGGCGCTTCATCTGCGTTTGTTCATTCTCAATCCATTCGTTTGCTAATGCGATCTTTTTGGGATGCCATTCATCTAGTTTTGCTTTTTTGTCCACTTTTTTTAAACGCAAACGTTCACGTTGAATTGCATCTGATTCCATTTTATCCCACCTCTCCCTCTTATACATCACGCTCATGATTGTATCACATCATACCCTTAAAGTTCGGCAACGCTGCAATATTTTTTGCTATACATTCCCATCATTTTGCCGTTGCAGGATATACCGAAGCGACAATAGAATGATTAATATCACAGCGTTATAACGAGAGGTAACGGCGCTATGACGGGTGATACGGACGAAGGACAAATATTAATGGAGCCAAGTGATGTGTGTGCTTTGCTGGGCATAAAGGAGCCCACCTTGAGAAAGTATGCCCTCATCCTCCAAGACGCGGGATACAAGTTTCACGTCAACGACAAAGGACAGCGAGGCTATTTCGAAAGAGACGCTATAGTCTTGAAGCGCTTCATGGAGATAAAACAGAGTAACGATATGATGCTAGAACAAGCAGCAGAATGGGATGTACATTGTCCTGTCTGTGATAAACGCGCTCGCGATCGCAAAGGATAGTTAGCAAACAGTGCCTAGCACTATTCATTAAAACAGTCACCGGAATGGCCATGGCTAACGATGTTGTCGGCTGTCGATGGACGAACGAAAAAAATGGATGAAGAGATGTTTCGTGAATTGGAGGGAATAGCCATGACAGAACAAGACATTTTAGAAGCGCTAGAAGAATGGCAAAGCTTAAGCGTCGACCCCGAAAACCGTTACGCGTACGAAATGCGGCTGAAATGGCTCCTTGATCAACTCTCAAACATTCGCGGCAGTCGGGATGAAGGAAGACAAGAAGGATTGAAAGAAGGATTGAAAGAAGGATTGAAACAAGGTCGAGAAGAAGGGAAAAATGAAACCATTCGAAAAATGGTCAAAAAAGGAATGAGTATAACAGACGTTGCCCATATTCTCGACATGACAGTAGAGGAAATACGAGAGCGGTTGGGAGATTAGCGAACGGTGTTAGGGGCTGTTCGTATTTCTCCCACTTACAATTGCCCTCTAGTTATGATAAATTTCCGATAATTTGGAAAAAAATAAAAAATGATTTGACATGTTTCTAGTAGTTTATGATATGATAGTGCTGTGACTTTTGAAATAGAAAAATAGAAGGGGTGGTTATGATGAGAAAGCTACGTCGCAGTATGTTGTTTGTCGTGTTGTTAGCGTTTACAATGATTGTCACGGCATGTAACGGGGGAAATGAACAAGGAAGTAGCGGAGGAGAGAAAGAGAAAGTCAAAACCATTAGCATTTTAACAGGTGGTACAGGTGGTACATATTATCCGCTCGGTGGAGCGATGGCGAGCATCATTCAAGAGGAGACAGGAATTAACGCGAACGCACAGTCTTCAGGTGCTTCTGCGGAAAATATGAACACGTTAAAACAAGGAGAAGCGGAGATGGCGTTTGCACAAACGGATATCGCCTCTTACGCATTGAATGGGGAATTAATGTTTGAAGGAAATAAAGTAGAAAACGTACAAGCGATCGGTACGCTTTATCCAGAAACAGTTCAAATCGTAACGACAAAAGACAGCGGCATCGAATCAGTTGAAGATTTAAAAGGAAAAACAGTATCCATCGGTGCGCCAGGTTCTGGAGTTAGCGCAAACGCACAACAAATTTTAGACATTCACGGCATTTCTTTAAACGACATTAAAGTACAAAACTTATCTTTTGATGAGTCTGTCGACGGCATTCAATCAGGCAGCATCGATGCGGCGTTCGTTACAGCTGGTACGCCAACAGGTGCAGTTGAAGCGTTAGCTGCTCAAAAAGAAGTGAAGATTGTACCGATTTCTGCTGAGAAAGTGAAACAATTGATTGAAAAATATCCGTTCTACGCGGAAGATACAATTCCTGCTGGTACGTATGGAATTGATTCAGACGTTACAACTGTAGCAGTTAAAGCGATGCTTGTCGTTCGCAAAGACTTAGATGAAGAGACAGTATACAATATTACAAAAGCTATTTTTGAAAATACAGACAAAATTACGCATGCGAAAGGAAAGTTAATTAAAGCTGAAACAGCGCTCGATGGCATCGGCAACATTCCGTTGCATCCAGGAGCGGAAAGATACTTTGCTGAAAAAGGCGTAAAATAACGACATGTGATGATAGACCGACGTTGTTCGGTCTATCGTTTCGTTTTGTTTAAAGGTGAATGGTGATGTCTTTATTGAAACGTTTCTTTTTTTTGCCCTTGTTCCTCATCCTTGCTTGCTTGTTTTTCTTTCCTTATAAGCAAGTCGTGGCGTTTTATTTCGAAGATTCCGATCGTCTCATCGTATTTTTTCCGATCGCTGAATCGCAAACGTTTCAAATCGTTTATACACATTCGATTCATTTCACCGATGTTGTCGAAACATATACGATATTCGAAAAAGAACTCGTACTTACAGAGTTGATGTATGAGAACTTTGCGGTTGGAATGCCATCGAATGCGGAAGGAAATGAAGTGTTCGAACGAAAAAACGGGAAGTACGTCATTACAAATATGAACCGTCGCTTTCGAACGATTGATCTCCGCATCGGCCAAGTTCGGGCTAATCATCGCCTCATCTACAAAGGAAAAGAAATTGTGCTCGGTGAGAAGATCGGTTATGGCAAGTGGGTGAGAATCGTTCCAACTCGAATCAGTTTATGGCAGCAGTTGAAAGGAGTGAACATCATTGACGAATGAAAAAGTTGACGTATTATCAGCTGAAGAACAACAAAAAATACTAGAAAAATACGATCCCGAATCAAATACGCGCCAATTGACTGGAGTCTTTCAAAAGATCGCGTTTGCGGGATTGTTAGCTTTTTCATTGTTTCAGTTGTATACGGCTATTTTTGGCGTCTTTACTGCGCAAATTCAACGTTCCGTTCACTTAGGATTTGCTTTAGCCCTCATCTTTCTTTTATTTCCTGCTCGGCGCGGAAAAAGAAAGAGCGGAAAACTTCAAGTAGCATGGTACGACATCGTGCTCGCTTTATTAAGCATTTACGTCGGTTCATATTGGCCGCTTCATATTGATAAGATCGTCATGCGCGTCGGCATGTTATCCGATCAAGATTTTTACACAGGCGTTTTGGCCGTTTTGCTTGTGTTAGAAGCGACACGTCGCGCGGTTGGTTTGCCGATTACCATGATCGCTATTTTATTTTTATCGTACGGTTACTTTGGCGAAATGATGCCGGGCTTTTTGCGCCATAGCGGTTTGAGCTTGCAGCGCCTCGTGCAAACGATGTTTTTTACGACGGAAGGAATTTTAGGAACGCCATTAGGTGTATCGTCGACATTTATTTTCCTCTTCTTATTGTTCGGTTCGTTTCTCGTGAAAACAGGTGTTGGACAATATTTCAACGATTTAGCAGTGGCGATTGCCGGTCGAAGCACAGGAGGTCCGGCAAAAGTAGCCATTTTCTCTAGTGCGCTACAAGGAACGATTAGCGGAAGTTCTGTCGCAAACGTCGTGACGTCAGGGTCTTTTACCATTCCGATGATGAAAAAGCTCGGCTATAAAAAAGAGTTTGCCGGAGCGGTCGAGGCTGCAGCGTCAACAGGTGGGCAGTTGATGCCGCCAATTATGGGAGCGGCAGCGTTTCTGATGGTCGAGTTTATCGGTGGCGGGCTCACTTATTGGGATATCGCAAAGGCAGCTGCGATTCCTGCTATTTTATATTTTACGGGCATTTGGATTATGACGCACTTTGAAGCGAAGCGCATCGGTTTAAGTGGACTGTCAAAAGAAGAAATGCCAAATCGAAAAGAAGTATTTAAGAAAATGTATTTACTTATTCCGATTGTTTCGGTCATCGCCTTATTGACGGCTGGTGTGACCGTTACGCATGCGGCGTTATATTCCATCGCCATCGCCATCGTCGTCGGATTTATAAACCGCGACTCGAATATGAAGCTTGTCGATATCGTTTATGCGCTTGTAGACGGAGCGCGGACAGCGTTAGGGGTCGCTGCCGCTACTGCCGCCGCCGGAATTATTGTCGGCATCGTGACGAAAACAGGTTTAGGGTTAAAGCTCGCAAACGGATTGCTTGATATTGCTGGAGGGCATTTATTGCCAACGTTATTTTTAACGATGATTGCGGCGATCGTTTTAGGAATGGGATCGCCAACAACGGCGAACTACGTCATTACGTCAACGATTGCTGCACCGGCCATTATTTTGCTTGGTGTTCCTGATTTATCAGCTCATTTATTCGTGTTTTACTTTGGGATTATTGCGGATATTACTCCTCCGGTGGCGCTTGCGGCTTTTGCGGCTGCTGGTGTATCAGGTGGGGAACCGATTCGCACCGGAGTGCAATCGGCGAAGTTGGCGATTGCGGCGTTCATTATCCCGTACATGTTCGTCTTATCTCCACAGCTGCTTATGATTGATACAACTGTAACGGAATTGCTTTGGGTCATCTTTACGGCCGTTACAGGAATGATTGCCATCGGTGCAGGGATGATCGGATATTGGATGCGCAGTTTGCATTGGATTGAGCGAGTCGTTGCGGTTGGCGCCGGTGTGATGCTCATTAACCCGACTGTTTGGTCAGATGTCATCGGTCTTGGCAGTTTTGTAATTTTACTTGTTTTACAATTCGTTTGGAAACGAAAGTAACTAGCGTACAACTGAAGAAAACGATAGTGGGAAAAAGTCAGCGTATGATACGCTGGCTTTTTCTATTGATTGGAAGTAACAAGAGTATATACATAAAATTCATTATTTTTAATCAAAAACATAATATATAATATGATAAATATATTAATTATATAGTATTTTTTATTTGATTTTTATTTCTTATTTAGTATAATTCTAAATGTATAATAATTTTCATTTTAAAGTGAATGGAGGAAAGGAACATGGAAAACAACAATCAAGCAAATGGAGGAAAATGTCCTTTTCATCACGGTGGAGCGACAAGTGTACAATCGAGTGGCACGGTAAATCAAAATTGGTGGCCGAATCAATTAAACTTACTGTAGATGAGCAAATTTACTAACATAAATTTACAACCAAACAAAAAAAGGAGACATAAACCCGATTCCTTAGGTAGAATAGATGTGCTATCACTATTCATAAGGAGGTTCATGTCTCAT
>Ga0116210_1002249_pt1 | contig 12157 bp, 9 predicted proteins | sample TshhotsprinmetaG_FD_94483 | JGI IMG/M metagenome (GOLD analysis project Ga0116210, IMG submission 94483) | Hot spring microbial communities from South Africa to study Microbial Dark Matter (Phase II) - Tshipise hot spring metaG | ecosystem: Environmental > Aquatic > Thermal springs > Hot (42-90C)... | reverse complement strand
ATTGGCAATAATTCGGGCGAGAGTAGTTTTGCCAGTGCCTGGTGGTCCCCAAAAAATCATTGAACTAACTTTTTTATTCTCAATCATTTTTCTAATTGGTTTGTCTTTGCCAACTAAATCTTCTTGACCAACAAACTCTTTTAAAGTTTTCGGTCGCATTTTTTCAGCTAATGGAATATACATATAATTTTGATTAATTAGTAAACATTAGTTCACTAAAATTATAACAGATGAAACTTAAAACATAAAACATTATTGAATAATGAATTTTATTTAAAAAATAAATTTTTAATTATTAATTTTAAATTACATTTTGATATTTGATATTTAATTTTTGATTTATTTTTTATCATTTATCATTTAATTATCATTTGTTATTTGTGGTTTATAATTTGGGATTTTTTTATTTTAGTAGTCAAAAGTTTGATGTTTGACGTTTCACATTCTACGTTCTAAGTTAATGTTTAATATTAGAAGTTTGAAGTTAGTCCTATTTTTTCTTTAACTTCTTTTAAAGTTTGTTGAGCAATTTGACGGGCGCAGTTAGCACTGTTTTCAATCATTTGTTTAAGATACTTTTTATTAACAGTAATTTCTTTTCTTTTTTCTTGAATTGGTTGAAGTTCTTTATAGATTGCTTGAGCTAAACTGTCTTTTAAATCAACGAATTTTAATTTTCCTTGATTAAATAATTTCTTAAATCCTCCAACTTGATTTGGAATAAATAATTCAGCTAAAGTAAATAAGGTTTTAATTCCGGGAGTGATTTCTTTACCAACAACACTAGCGGTTGGTACAGAGCGAATTTTTTTTCTAATGGTTTCAAAATCATCAGTAAGATTAATATAACTACCCTCAACTGTTTTACTCATCTTTCCTTCACCAGTTAATGAAGGGATATATTCGCCTTGAGTGACAAATCTAACTGGTTCAGGAAAATCAGTATCATAAAGTTGATTCATTTTTCTGGCAATTTCTCGAGTTACTTCTAAATGAGGTTCTTGATCAATACCAACAGGAACTAGTTGAGCTTTATAAATTAAGATATCAGCGGCCATTAATATTGGATAATTCAGTAAAGCCATTGTGTTATGTTGGGGATATTGTTTTACCTTATCTTTATAGGTAGGTAAATGTTGTATCCGAGCAATTGTTGTCACCGATGAAAAATAAAAAGCTAATTCAAAATGTTCACTAACATCTGATTGAAAAAAAATAATTGATTTTTCTGGATCTAAACCAGCAGCTAAATAATCAATAATTACCTCTAATCGATTATTTTTTAATTCTTCAGGTAAGTAGGGAGTAGTAATTGTGTGAGCATCAGCCACCATATAAAAAGTCTCATATTGATTATTGTTTTGTAAATCAAGCATGCCTTTGACAGCTCCTAAGTAGTTTCCTAAATGAAGTTTACCCGTAGCTCTTATACCTGATAAAACCCGTTTTTTCATAATTTTTAAAATTTATTAAGTAATTAATCAATATTATAACAATTATAAAAATTATAAATATCAAAATAAAAAATTAAATCTCCATAACTATTGTTACCGGACCATCGTTTATTAGTTCTACTTCCATATAAGTTCCAAACTGACCAGTTTTTAAATAAACGTTTTTTTCTTTTAAAAAGTTGATTAATAGTTGATAAAGCTTTTTTGCTTTTTCTGGTTTCATTGCTTCAATAAAAGAAGGTCGGCGCTGATTAGTATCAGCTATTAAAGTGAATTGAGAAACTAATAAAATCTCTCCTTGAGCTTGATTAATATTTAGATTCATCTTCCCTTGATTATCTGTTATAATTCTTAAATTAACAATTTTTTCTGATGCTTTTTTGATAGTAATTTCGTCATCATTTTTATGGAAACCAACAAAAATTAAATAGCCTTTATCAATCTCTGAATAAAGTTTGTTTTCTATTTTAACAGCTGCCTTTTTAACTCTTTGAATGACTAATTTCATAGATTAAAGTTTAATAATTTGCGGTGGCATATGATCATTATTACAGTCAAGACAATAAAAACCAAAAAAATCTTTGATTAAAGTTTTTTCTTTCATTTCTACCTCTGGCCAGTTAGGAGGAGCAAGTTTATCATCTTTGGTGACAGGAATGATTTGCTTAAAAATATAAAACTCTCTTGGCTCAGTACCTTTAATAAAGTATTCAAAACGTGAAGGACAGTTTTCACTACCATTATCTTTTTTCGTCATTAATTCACCTGAGTCCCAACAAACTTGTCGACCAATAACATCAACTGGTTTAATTGGCCATAAATCAGATTGATTTTTTAATACATAGCTCATTACTTTATTCCAGATTGGAGCCGCGCCAGTGATTCCTGATGTTAACCAAGGATTCATTGGGCTATTATCATTATTTCCTACCCAGACAACGGTTAAAAAGTTAGGAGTATAGCCGATAGTCCAGTTATCTCTTTTGTCATCAGTAGTACCAGTTTTAACAGAGACAGCTTTTCCAGGAATTCTTAGATATGAATTTTCACCAAACATAGCTGATCGAGCATTATTATCTAAAAGGATATGAGAGATAATAAAAGCAGTTTCAGCTGAAATAACTTGATTGCCAATAATTGATAAACTGCTAGGTAATTTTAAAGGTTTTTTAATATTTTTGACAAAGTTAGCATCTTTAAATTGATAAAGAGTTTTTCCAAATTTATCCTCAATCTTTAATATTTCATTTAATTTTTTTACTTTACCATAATTAGTAAAAGCAGAAAAAGATTGGGCTAATTCAGTCATTGGCACCTCGCCACCGCCTAAGGTTAAAGACAGACCATAGTTTTTTGGGTCTTTAAAACTAGTGATTCCAAAAGCTGAAGCCGATGCAATAAATTCTTTAACACCATTAATTGCTAACATTTTTACCGCTGGAATATTATAAGAATTACCTAAAGAAAATCTTAATGCTTGAGGACCATGAAATTTACCGTCATAGTTGACTGGGCAATAAGTTTTTGGTTGACCTTCAGCAGTAAAACAACTGGGAATATCATTAAAAATAGAGGCAGCAGTGACTAATTTTCTATCGATACCAATAGCATAGTTTAAGGGTTTGATTGCTGATCCTGGTTGACGCAAAGCTGTGGTGACATTAAAAGCACCTGATGGTGTAGCAAAATAATCAACTGAGCCAACCATAGCTAAAATTTCTCCAGTTGGTGGCCGAGTTACTAAAATTGCTCCGTTAGAAACATTTAAGTTTTTAATTTTATCTAGTTCTTCTTTTAAAACTTTTTCTGCATATTCTTGAATATCTAGATCCAAAGTTGTATAAACTTTTAATCCGCCTTCTTCAACCATTTCCTTTCCATATTTTTCTTCTAAAACTTTTTTTACATAAAAAACAAAGTGAGGAGCTTTAATATTAGTTTTTAACGGTTTAATATCTAATGATTTGTTTTTATTTTCTTGATAGGTTTTTTTATCAATATGCTTTTGTTTATACATCTGTTCTAAAACAAGATTTCTTCTTTTTATTGATAATTGAGGATTAAGATAAGGAGAGTATAAAGATGGCGCTTGAGGAAGACCAGCTAAAAAAGCCGCTTCATTTAAAGTTAATTTTTTTGCTGATTTATGAAAATAAAGTTGACTAGCCTGCTCAATTCCATATGCTGATCCTCCATAAGGAACTTGATTTAAGTACATTTCTAAAATCTCATTTTTAGTAAAAATTTGTTCTGTCCATAAAGCGAGAATTATTTCTCTAACTTTTCTTTTAATAGTTCTTTCCGGTGTTAAAAGAGAAGTTTTAATTAACTGTTGAGTAATGGTTGATCCTCCTTGAACTTGTTGGGTAAAAATTGTTTCTTTAATTGCTCTTATAATTCCTCCCATTAATGAAACTCCTTGATGTCGGTAAAAATCTTTATCTTCTATAGCAATGGTAGCTTGGGAGACAAATTTAGGTAGTTGAGAAAGCTTAATTGGTGTTCGGTTTTGTTCTTTATAAATCTCGTATAAAAGTTTGCCATTTCTATCAAAGATCTGAGTTGATAGTGGTGTTACCTGAAAATTTTTTAATCGATTAGGATTAGGTAGATCATAAAAAAAATAAAAAAATATTATTGAAAATAAAAAAAGGCTTAAAAATATAAGGTTTTTTTTGTTAAAAATTTTATTAAAAGATTTTATTTCCTTGATTTTTAAAATGAGATTTTTAGTCATTTTTCTTTAAGTAAACTATTTTAGGAAATAGTGGTTTAATTGATTTAATTTTACCTTTAATATTTTTTAAAATTTTTTCACTAGTTTGAGGTAAAAATGGTTTTAAATACCAAGCAATTGATTTTAATATTTTAAAAGATCTAATTAAAAAATTTTTTCTTTCTCTTGGAGATTTTTTCCAAGGAGCAAAATCATCAATGGCTTTATTTAGTTTCTTTATCTCTGACCAGATTAATTCTAAAATTAAGTTAAATTGAAAATTTTCAAATAGTTTAATAGTTTTTTTGTCGAAACTATAGTTTTCATTAATTTTAATTATTAATTCATCTTTCTCTGCTAATCTTGTTAGTCGAGAGATAAGATTACCTAATTCATTAGCTAAATTAGCCTTATAGACTTCTTCCATTCTTTGCCAAGAAAAGTTACCATCATCATAAGGAGAAACTTCTTTTAAAAGATAGTAACGAAGAGCATCAGTTCCGTATTTATTAATAATTTCGTTTGGATCAATTACATTACCTAAGGTTTTGGACATTTTTTGACCATCAATATTTATATAACCATGAACAAAGATTTTTTTAGGTAGAGAAAGTTGAGCAGAAAGTAAAAAGGCAAGCCAGTAAACTGCGTGAAAACGAATAATTCCTTTACCAATTATATGAATATCTGCCGGCCAAATTTTTTCGTCAACTCCAGAACGATAAATATTTAACGCATCAAACCAGACATAGATTCTTTGAGTTGGGTCATTAGGAACTGGCACGCCCCAGTTTTTGGCTCTTTCATTTGATCGAGAAATACTAATGTCCAAAAGTGGTTTAGATAAAAAGTTTAAAATCTCTTTTTTTCTAAAATCAGGAATAATCTCCACTTGATTATTTTTAATAATCTCAATTAACTGTTTTTGGTATTTTGATAATTGAAAAAAATAGTTAGTTTCTGAGACTTTTTCCAATTTTTTACCAGGATGTTCATAGCATTCGCCATTTTCATTAATTTCGTCTTTAGTGTAAAAAGCTTCGCAACCTAAACAATATAAGCCTTGATACTGTTTTTTATAAATATCTTTTTGGCATTTAAGCCAAAGTTGTTGGGAAGATTGAAAATGTTGAGGATTAGTGCCTTTTTGAAAAACATCAAAATCAGTATTAAGTTTTTTAGTTAATTCTAAAAAAAGTTTGGCATTTTTATCTACAAACTCTTGGGGAGTTAAATTTTCTTCTTCAGCGGCTTGGATATTTTTTAAAGCATTTTCATCACTGCCAGTTAGAGTAATTACTTTTTTTCCTAACTGTTTATAAAATCGAGCAATCGTATCGGTTTGAACAAACTCTAGAGCATGACCTAAATGAGGTTTAGCATTGACATAAGGAATTGCTGTGGTAATATAAATTGGTTTACCCATAAGATAAATTATATCTTAAAAAAGCTAATAAATTAATGTAAAATTTAACTAATGAAAAACTTTTTTAAAAAAACCTCGGATTTGATTTTTTTAAAACAGTCAGGAATCTTTTCCTCAGCTAGTTTAATTGCTTTTTTTATTGGTTTAACAAGTTTTTTTGGTTTTATAAGATATAGAGTTTTGGCTAGTTATTTTTATAAAGATCAGTTAGATATTTTTTTTGCTTCTTTTAAAATTCCTGATTTAATATATGAAATTTTGATTACCGGTGCTTTAACAACTACTTTTATTCCTCTTTATCTTAAGTATAAAGATAATAAAGAGAATCTTAATATTAATGTTTCCTCAATTATTAACTTTATTTTTTTAATCCTGACAGTTTTTATTATTGTTTGTTTTATTTTTATGAATAAAATTGTTTATTATTTAACTCCAGGTTATGATCTTAATAAAACTCAACAAATAGTCAATTTTTCCAGATTATTATTACTTTCTCAACTACCTTTTTTTGTTTTTAGTAGTATTCTATCAGGTATTAGTCAAGCAAATAAAATATTTTTTTTATCAGGATTAGCACCAGTAATTTATAATCTATCAATTATAATTTTTACAGTTTTTTTTCATAAAGAATTATCTTTAATGGCACCAATTTTAGGAGTAATTATTGGTGCTTTTTTTCTTTTTGTTATTCAACTACCAATTTTAAAAAAGACAGATTTTTGTTATCGATTAATAATAAAAAAAACTGATGGATTAAGGCAGTTTATTAGATTAGTGATTCCAAGAACACTAGCAACTATTAGTTCTCAAATTGATGCGATGATAGATTTGGTTTTAGCCAGTTTATTAGGAGCTGGTGCTTATACAATTTTTTATCTAGCTCAACATCTTCAGTTTTTACCAGTTTCGGTAATTGGTGTTGCTTTGGGTCAGGCATCTTTACCTTATTTGACTGAACTTTATCAAAATAAAAAAATTAATGAGTTAAAAAAAATTATTACTGACTCAATATTAAATTTATTTTTTTTAACAATACCGTTGGCAATTTTTTTTATTTTTGCTAGAACTCCTTTAGTAAGACTTTTTTTTGGTGGACAAAAATTTGATTGGGAGGCAACAGTTTTAACAGCGATTACTTTATCATGTTTTGCTATTGGTTTGCCTTTTCATACTATTTATTATTTTTTAACTAGATGTTTTTACGCTCTAATGGATAGTAAGACCCCTTTTTTTATTGGTTTTTTTTCAATTTTAATTAATATTATTTTCAGTTTATTTTTTGTTTTTTATCTTAATTTGCCTGTTTGGTCTTTGGCAATATCTTTTTCTATAGCAATTATAATTAATAGTTTATCCTTGTTTATTTTTTTAAATAAAAAAATTGATTTTTTAAACATAAAAGAGATTATTTTTGATGTTTTAAAAATTCTTTTTTCTTCTTTGATTTCTGGAATAATTGCCTATTATTTAATGAGATTTTTAGACGGTTTTATATTTAAAACAATTTTTACCATTAATATATTTTTTCTTTTGCTGGTAATTTTTTTAATTTACTTTTTTTTATATATTTTTGTATCATGGTTAATAACAGTTAGGCAAATATATCTAATTTCTAAGTTAATTTTAAAAGCCAAAGAGTATCAGAAAAAAATTATTGAATTATATACTAAATATGAATAAAAAAGTTATTGAAAATAGACAAAAAAACATTGCTATTAAAGCAATTCAAAAAAAACTTCTAGGAAAAAGAATTAGCTATAAAGAAGTCTATTCAATAATGGATGAGATTGCTCATGAGCGGTTAAGTGACATTTTAACTACTTATTTTGTCGCTTCATCTTTTAAAGAAGGATATACTCCGGAAGAGCTTTATTATTTTACTAAAGCGATGGTAGAGACAGGAAATAGATTATTTTTTAAAGGAATTATTGCTGATAAACATTCAGTGGGTGGAATTGCTGGAACGAGAACAACTATGATTATTGTTCCAATTATTGCCGCAGCTGGTTTTAAAATTCCAAAAATATCATCAAGAGCAATTACCACACCGGCAGGAACCGCTGATGTAATGGAAGCAATTGCCTCAGTTGATTTTAGTATTAAAGAAATTGAAAAAATTGTTAATGAAGTTGGTGGTTGTATTACTTGGAATGGAAAACTGGGAATTGCTCCAGCCGATGATGTAATTATTCGGGTTGAAGAACCATTGTCATTTGAGTCGTTTGACAAGATTATTATCTCAGTAATGGCAAAAAAAGTAGCGGCTTCAACCACTCATTTAGCTTTGGATTTGCCTTATGGACCAACGGCCAAGATTCGTCATTTATCAGATGCTCAAGAAGTAGCAGAGAAGTTTAAAAACTTAGCTGTTAAATTTAAAATTAAAGTGGCAATTGATATTAATGAGATGCTTGAGCCAGCGGGTCGAGGAATTGGGCCAATTTTAGAAGCAAGAGATGTTTTATATGTATTAGAGCAACATAAAGATAGACCCTTAAGATTAGAAGCCAAAGCTTTAAGATTAGCAGGAACTCTTTTAGATCTTTGTTTTAAGGAAAAAAATAAAGATATAAATGGTGAAGATATAGCAAAAAATATTTTAGTTAGTGGTCAGGCTTTAAAAAAATTTAGAGAGATTGTTAAAGCCCAAAAGGGTGATAAAGATATTGCTAGTGAAGGTTTAAAATTAGGTTTATATAAAAAAGAGATTGTTTCTTTATATTCTGGTAAAATTAAAAATATTAATAATTATAATTTAAATACTGTAGTTAAAGTTTTAGGAGCACCTAAAGACAAAACAGCGGGAATTTATTTATTAAAAAAACTAGATCATAATGTTGAAAAAAATGAACCAATGCTAATTATGTACTCTAATGATAAATATCGGTTAAAAGAAGCAGAGATTACCTTAAAAAATTTACCAATTTTTATTTTAGAGAGATGAAAAAAATAAAGTTCTCAATTTTTTTAATAGTTTTTTTATTTATTATTTTTTATTTATATTATAAACAGGGGGTTTTGCCCTATAATAAAAATGATAAATCAACTAAAATTTTTGTTATCAGGCCAGGAGAATCTTTAATAAATATTATTGATAATTTGGCTAAGGAAGATTTAATTAGAAGCAAAATAGTTTTTAGACTAGTAGTTGAGCAATTAGGTATAGGAAGAAAAATTCAAGCTGGAGATTTTCGTTTATCACCGTCAATGAATGCTTATGAGATTGCTAAAACCTTAACTCACGGAACATTGGATCTTTGGTTGACTATAGTTGAAGGTTTAAGAAAAGAAGAGATTGCTGAGATAGTGAGTAAAAAATTTAATATCAGAGAAATTGAATTTATAAGTTTAACTCAAGAAGGTTATCTTTTTCCTGATACATATTTAATTCCCAAAAATGCTAATAGTGAAATAGTAATTAGTATTTTAAAAAGAAACTATAAAAATAAAGTTAATGAAAATATAATTAATCAAGCAAAAACTAAAGGATTAACAGAAAATGAACTGATTATTTTAGCATCAATTGTGGAAAAAGAAGCTAAATATAAAGATGATAAAGTTAAAGTAGGTTCAATATTACTTAAAAGATTAAAAAATAATTGGCCTCTTCAAGCGGATGCGACAATTCAATATGCTCTAGGATATCAACCTAAAGAGAAAACTTGGTGGAAAAAATATTTAACTATTAATGATTTAAAAATTGATTCACCATATAATACTTATAAATATACTGGTTTACCACCATTACCTATTTGTAATCCTGGTTTGGATTCAATTAATGCTATTATTAATGCTGATGAAAAAATAATCTATTGGTTTTATTTGTCAGATAAAACAGGTAAGATGCATTACAGTGTTACTTTAGATGAACACGAAAGAAATATTAAAAAGTACCTTAATTAAAAAAATTAAATTATTTGGAGATTAATTCGTCCCATTTTATCTATTTCATAAACTCGAACACGAATTTTTTGGCCAATTTTGACGACATCATAAGGGTTTTTGATAAAACCTCTACCCATTTTTGAGATATGAACTAAGCCTTCTTTACCTGGTAAGATTTCAACAAAAGCACCAAACTGAAGAATTCTTTTTACTATACCTTCAAACTCTTCGCCAACCTTGATTACTCGGCTGAGATTATTTATATAGTTAGCTGCTTCTTCAACCTTTTCTCGATTCATACCGCTAATAACTACTTTTCCCTCATCGTCAATATTAATCTCGGTTTGAGTTTTAGCAATTAAAGCTCTAATATTTTTTCCACCTGGACCAATAATCTCGCCAATTTTATCTTGAGACGGAGTAAGAACAACTACTTTTGGAGCATAACGAGAAATCTCCTTTCTTGGTTTATTAATTATTTGATTCATTTTTTCTAAAATCTCTTTTCTGGCTTTTTTTGCCTGAATAAAAGTATTGTGAATTATGTCTGAGGTTAGTCCGTTATTTTTGACATCAAGCTGAATAGCAGTAATACCATTTTCTGTACCAGCAATCTTAAAGTCCATTTCTCCAGAGAAATCTTCAAGACCAATAATATCAGTTAAGATCACATAGTTTTTATCAGATTTACTTATTAGTCCCATAGCTACTCCAGCGACTGCTTCTTTTAGGGGAACGCCTGCATCCATTAAAGATAGAGATGATCCGCAGACGCTTCCCATTGATGAAGAACCATTTTCTGATAAGATTTCAGAGACAACTCTTATAGCATAAGGAAACTCATTTTCATTAGGCAAAACTGGTTCAATAGCTTTTTCAGCTAAAGCACCATGACCAATTGCTCTTCTTGAAGGAGCGCCCATTCTGCCAACTTGACCATATGAATAAGGTCCATCTGAGTAATGATGAATATATCTTTTAGCCTCTTTTCCTTCAGGACCTTCAATTAATTGTTCTAAAGTAGTAGCTCCTAGAGTAGTTGTTGACAGTATTTGGGTTTGACCTCTTTGAAAAAGAGCACTACCATGTGTTCGAGGAAGAACTGACACCTCAACTTTTATTTCTCTTAATTGATCTGGTTTTCTGTTATCAGGTCTAATTTTTTTATCAAGAACTTTTTTTCTGATATTTTCATAGTTATATTTATTAAGACCGCTAAGAATCTGTTTTTGTTCATAAGCCTTGTTTAAATCTTCGTATATTAATTGAACCAACTTTTGAATTAGTTGATCTTCTTTACCAGCGGTTTCAATTTGTTGTTTAAGAGCTTGGTCAACAGTGTTTTTGTATTTATTTTTAATTAATTTAAAAATCTCTTTATAATTATCTTCTTGAGGAATTAAATCTTTATTTTTGCCAATTTTTTTAACAATTGCTTCAATAAACTCAATAATTTTTTTATTTTCATTTTTTGCTAGCTCAATTCCTTTTTCAATGATCTCTTCATTAATTACATTAGCTTTTGCTTCAATCATTAAGACTTTATCTTTGGTTGAAGAAACTAATAGATCTAAATCAGAAAAATTAACTTCATTTTCAGTTGGATTTAAAATCAACTCGCCATCTTTATTATTAGAGGTTCTGATGAAACCAATTTTTGAAGTTGAGATTGGTCCATGCCAGGGAACAGAGGAAACAGCTAACGCTGTTGAGGTAGCAATCACTGATAAAACTGAAGGATCATTAGTGCCATCAACTGATAATAAAGTCACAACAATATGGACTTGTTTTTTATAAGTTTTTGGAAAAAGTGGTCTGATAGATCTGTCGATTAATCTTCCTATTAATATTGCTTCATCTGATGGTCGACCTTCTCTTTTAATCCAGCGTGAGCCTTTAATTAATCCACCAGCATAAAGTTTTTCTACATAATCAACAGTCAAAGGAAAATAATCAAGATTATTATTTTCTGCACCTAAGGCGATTGTTACTAAAACTGCTGTTTCTCCTAAGGTAGCATAAACTGATGTGTCAACTGCTTGAGCTAGTTTTCCAAACTGAAGAGTTAGTTTTTGTCCGTCAATATCAATACTTTCTTCAACAATATTATTCATGAAGCTTTATTAAAATTAGTTAATTTTTATTTTTTAAGACCAAGATCTTTGGTAATTTTTTTATATCTTTTTTCATCTAATTTCTGTAAATAATTAAGAATTCTTCTTCTTTTAGCAATAATTTTTAAAAGACCTCTTCTTGAATGATTGTCTCTTATATTTTCTTCTAAATGTTTTACTAATTTTTGAATTTTATATGATAAGATAGCGATTTGAACTTCAGGAGAACCACTATCACCTTTTTGACGACCAAACATCTCAATAATCTTTTGTTTATCATCTGGTAAATTAATCATAATTTTAAATTATAATTGATAATGATGTTGGTTGCAATAGTTTTTTTAATCTTAATTATTACCGGATTTATTATTTTTGTTTCGCCAGAAAACTCTTTTAATATTATAATTTTAAGTTTTCTTTTTAGTTTACTGTTTTTTTTGTTTTTAAAAACTTTTTTTTCGTTTAAAAAGGTTTTATTTTTTAGTTTAGTTTTTTTCATTTTTTTATTTTTATACGTTTTTGATTTATTAGCAATTGATAAAATTATTTTAGCAACAGCTTT
>Ga0116210_1002248_pt1 | contig 12161 bp, 10 predicted proteins | sample TshhotsprinmetaG_FD_94483 | JGI IMG/M metagenome (GOLD analysis project Ga0116210, IMG submission 94483) | Hot spring microbial communities from South Africa to study Microbial Dark Matter (Phase II) - Tshipise hot spring metaG | ecosystem: Environmental > Aquatic > Thermal springs > Hot... | reverse complement strand
GCCATCTCCTGCACGGTCCGGTAGAGGGGACTGTCGGCGCGGAGGTGACCGATGCAGCCGCGCAATTCTCCATCCTTCCGGAGCGTCACAAAAGCCCCCGACGGCCGCAGAAGGTGCGGGTCGTCGGTTTCGTAGGACGGGATGGTCCCCTTCTCCAGATGCTCCTCCAGCGTCCGACGGGCCAGTTCCAGGAGCGCCTGCTGGCGCGCAGGCGTCAGATCGGGCGGGGTGTAGCGCCAGAACATCACCGCGCCGTAGCCCACCACCTGGCTGGGGTCGCCGTAGGGAGAGTCGGCGGAATTGGCGTAGCGAAGGACGGAAACCGTATCCGCTCCCAGCCCGGCGGCGACCCGCATCGCCACAAGGATCGGCCCCTCCCCGCAGGCACAGGTGACCAGTCCGGGGACGTTCCGCGCCATCATCGCGGCGACCGTCTGCCGGACCTGTGCCGGGTCTCCTGTCTCTATCGCGGCCAGGATCGCGCCATCCACCCGGATGGCGTCCTCCCGGCGGGGGTAGTGGGAGAGGTCCGAGGAGGCGACTACCACTGCGCGGCGGCCGGGCAGAGATTGCAACAGGGCATCGCTCAGAACCTGGACGGTAGTTTCGTCGTCGGAGCCCATCAGGATGGGTACGATCCGGCATCGGGGGCAGACCCGCTGCAGGAACGGAAGTTCTATCTCTATGGGATGCTCCCCGTCGTGGGCGGCGGGGTCAAAGGTGATGCGCGGGTCGGCCTGGATGAGGGCCCGGGCCAGGTCGGCGTCCACCGGCACTACCCCCAGCGGGGTCTCAAATCCTCCCTCCGCCCAGACCGATATGGGGGCCGACAGCGGCATCTGATGGTCGGAGGCGATGATGACGGCGACGTCGTACTCGCCGCGGGTCAGTTGGCGGAAGCCCGCCGCGGCCACCAGGCCGGAGTAGACGTACCCGGCGTGGGGGACGAGGAGGGCGATCGGCGCGCCGTCCACCGCCGGTTCTGCCCCGAGCATCTCGTCTATCATCCCGGCCAGTTCCTGGGGGTCGGCGGGGTACCAGGAGCCGGCGATGGCGGACGGGCGGATGCGGCCGGTCGGCGAGGAGGCAGCAGGGGAAGCCACAGTCGGCGGCACCTGCGCTGGCGGGGGGGACGGTGGCGCGCAGGCCGTCAGGATCAGGGCCACAAGCGCGGCCAGAGTTGGACCCGCTTTCCTGCTCAGAAAATTGTGCTGGCGGGTCGTGAAAATGGGTATCTTCATTTGTCATTCCCCCCGATGTAGGACGGTTTAACAACAGGTATCCCCATTTTACCACAAGGATATCCGGAGGGAGAAGTCCTGGGGATGCGCATTTCGGAGTGCCCGCGCCCCCTTCGCCCATGGGGTATCAGCCCTGTTGCTTTGTCTGTGGGGAGAACCGAATTTTGCGTCCCTCAGGCTGTTTGCCTTCTCCCCCGTTCATGATACAATATATCTGCGGTCCATCCCTGCTGCGCGATCGCTCGTATGGGAAAAGGTCTGCGCGGGAGTGCCTGGTTTTTCCGGTTGTGGATTTTCCTCACTGTGGGGTACCGGATGATGCGGTTGCCCCTCCTGAACGGCTACATAGCGCCGGGTGACTACAAGTACCCGGCGCTTTTTTACTTTCCCAATCCCTTACAAGGAGGTATGAGATAATGAACTTCAACTTTAGCCTGGACCGGCAAATTCCTGTGCTGGACTGGACCCCTCACCTTGCCGCTCGTGCAAAACAGATGAAAAGTTCCGCGATTCGGGAACTATTGAAACTGACTGAGCAGCCCGATGTTATCTCTTTTGCCGGAGGGTTACCGGCGCCGGAGTTCTTCCCTCTGCGAGAGATTGAAGAGGCGTGCCGTTACGTTGTTCAGAACGAAGGCGCACGGGCACTTCAGTACAGCAGCACCGAAGGCTATCTCCCGCTTCGGGAATGGCTGGCGGTCAGTATGCACAAATACGGCGTCCCCGCTGTGCCTAATAACGTTCTGATTACGTGCGGGTCCCAGCAAGGGCTGGACCTTATCGGCAAGGTCTTCCTGGAGCCGGGGGACTATGTGATCACCGAGCGGCCCACTTACCTGGGCGCGATCCAGGCCTGGAATGCCTACGGCGCCCGATTCCGCACCGTCTCCCTGGACGATGACGGGATGGTGGTGGATGAAATTGAAGAAGCGTACCGGGATATTGTGGCGGAAACGGGGCGCCCTCCCAAGTTCATCTACGTCCTGCCCAACTTCCACAACCCGGCGGGCGTGACCCTCTCCCTGGAGCGCCGGGAGAAACTGGCCGAAATCGCTACTCGCCTGAATTTGCCGGTTGTGGAGGATGACCCCTACGGTCAGTTGCGCTTTGAGGGCGAGGATATCCCGCCGATCTGCACTTTTATCCCGGAGCGCACCATCTATATGAGCACATTTTCCAAGACCCTCACGCCGGGACTCCGCCTGGGGTGGCTGGTCTGTCCGGAGGTCCTGATGCGGCAGTTCGTGATGGCCAAACAGGGGACAGACCTGCATACCGGCACGTTTGTCCAGTATGTGGCCAATGATATCTGTCAGCGGGGCTTCATCAAACCCCACGTCCAGCGGCTGCGGCGGTACTATAAAGAACGCCGGGACACGATGCTGGAAGCGCTGGCCGAATTCTGGCCGGATGGGTGTTCCTGGACTCATCCCCAGGGCGGGCTTTTCCTCTGGGCGCGCGTGCCGGACTCCATTCACACCACCGAGTTTCTGCGCTGCGCCCTGGAAGAGAAGGTCGCCTACGTTCCCGGGGAGAACTTTTATCCCAATGGCGACGGCGGTTTCAGTGCGATGCGGCTCAACTTCTCCTTCTCTCCGCCGGATGTGATTGTGGAGGGTATCCGGCGATTGGGCAATGCGCTGAAAAAAGCGCTCTCGTAGAATTGCCCCTGGCTCATGTTCAGTGGTGCACTTTCTCAAGGATACTTTCACCTCACTCTCTGCCCCCTCCCCGTTGCGGCATTCGCCGCACGGGGAGGAGAGGGCAAGGACAAGCCTTGCCCTTACAGGAGAGGGCGCTTTGCGCCGGGCGACCGCCTGCGCGGTCGCTCCGGTGGCGTCCACGGAGGTGGACGCCCGGCTACAAGCCCCCCAGGGGCGATTTTTGTAAATGGACAAATTATTCCAACAGTACCAGGAATCACCTGTTGGCGGATATGAGCGCCCCCTCATCCCCCCAGCCCCCTTCTCCCCCGCCGCGGCGGGGGAGAAGGGGGAGAAAAATAAAGGTTTTGGCGCTGGCGGCCGAAGGCCGCCAGCTTGAGGCTTAGCCTGACCGTTTACGGTCAGGCGAAAGCGCAATATCGTCCCCAGCAAAGCGGGGAAGAAATAGATTTTTTGATTGGGCGGCGAAGCCGCCCAATCAAAAAATCTTCTTTTTATCCCTGCTCGCTGGAGGTGAAAAAAACCTACCCATACAGGGCGGGGGGAAGGGCATCACCGCTCTTCATGAGCGACCTGCTGCTGGATGAAAATCCGGCTTTTTCAGCAGCCCCCGACGCGGCGGAGGAGAAGGAGGTCAGGGGATGAGGGGGCGCTAAAGGCCCAGACCCCCGCTTGCACGAAGTCTGAATATGAGCCCTGCCCTTTTTACAAGACTCCTGGAGGTGAAACGAGTGTTCTGGAAAGCCTTCTTATCCACCTTTGGATTGCTCATTCTGGCAGAACTGGGCGATAAAACCCAACTTGCCGTCATCGCTCAGGTGTGTAAATTCAAGCAACCCTGGGCGGTATTTCTGGCTGCGACGCTGGCCCTGGCGATTGTGAGCGGGCTGGGCGTGGCAGTCGGGCAGGGAATCACGACCATCGTTCCGGAGGCCATTCTGCGCAAGGTGGCTGGTGTGGCCTTTGTGATTATGGGCATCCTGATGTGGTTCGGTGTGCTTTAGGGGCGGGGGAGCATCTGCGCAGTTCAGTCCCGCTTATGATCGGTCAGGAGATTTGCGGGGCGGCGAAGCCGCCCCGCAAATCCTTCACCCTTTCTTTGTGGGCGCTTTACCCCCGAGGGGATTGGCAGCACGAGCCCCGATCAGGGCTTGTGCTGCCAATCCATTTTGGGGAACAGCGTGCCCGAGGAGGGGAGAGGGGGGTATGGGGGCGGCGAAGCCGCCCCCACAAACCCCACACCCCACCCTTTTCCCGGGCGGGGTGAATTGCTGCGCAAGCCCGCTCCGCACACATTTGACAATTCACGATAGTTGTGATATTTTAGGCACAACTTTACGGAGGGGTGGGGGATATGCAGAGGGTGCGCGCCGAGAGGCTGGTAGAACGGCTGCAGGAGTTACAGCGGAACACACCGGACGTGGAGGCCTCAGCCCTGGTCAGCGTGGATGGCCTGACCATCGCCTCGGCCCTGCCATCCGGTGTGGAAGAGGATCGGGTATCCGCGATGTCGGCCGCAATGCTCTCCCTGGGGGAGCGTATCGCTGGAGAACTGGGCCGCGGGGGGCTGGACCAGGTGTATGTGAAAGGGGCGAACGGCTACATCCTGCTGTCGGCCGTCGGCACGGACGCCGTTCTGACCGTGATGGCCCGCTCTGCGGCAAAGTTAGGCCTGATCTTTCTGGAAATGCGTCGCGCCGCGGAGGACCTGGAGCGAATGTTGTAGCCGCAAATGCGGCCGCGCCCCGCGCTCAGGAGAAGTGCCTATGCCCAAGTACATTTTCTGCACCGGAGGGGTACTCTCCAGCGTCGGCAAAGGGGTTACGGCAGCCGCCATCGGCCGTGTCCTGAAGTCCCGCGGGTTACGCGTCACCATCCAGAAACTGGACCCTTACCTCAACGTAGACCCCGGTACGATGTCCCCCTACCAGCATGGGGAAGTCTTTGTCACCGACGATGGGGCAGAGACCGACCTGGACCTGGGCCACTATGAACGGTTCATAGACGAGAACCTCACCCGCGCCAGTAACGTCACCGCCGGGCAGGTCTACGCCGAGGTCATCGCTCGCGAACGGCGCGGCGATTACCTGGGCGGCACCATCCAAGTCATTCCCCACATCACCGACGAAATCAAGCGGCGGGTTCGCCTCGTCGGGCAAATCTCCGGCGCCGATGTGGTGATTGTGGAGGTGGGGGGAACGGTGGGCGACATAGAGGGGCAGCCGTTCCTGGAGGCCCTGCGCCAGATGCGGCGGGACGTGGGACGGGAGAACACCCTCTTCGTCCATGTGACGTTCCTCCCCCATATCGGAGCCACAGGGGAACTGAAGACCAAGCCCACCCAGCACAGCGTCCGAGAACTCCGGTCGTTGGGCATCCAGCCGGATATGATCGTCGCCCGGTCCGACTATCCGGTGGGGCGGGGGTTGCTGGAAAAAATTGCCCTTTTCTGCGACGTGGACCTGGAGGCGGTAGTTCCCCTGGTCACCACTCCGGTCCTCTACGAAGTGCCCCTGCTCCTGGAGGAAACGGGCGTGGGGGCCTTTATCGTCCGGAGGCTGGGGCTGGATGTGAGCGCGCCGGACCTTTCCGAATGGCGACAACTGGTGGAGGAGGTCCGTCGCCCCAAACCGGCGCTCCCGGTCGCCATCGTGGGCAAATACGTACAACTGCACGACGCCTATATCAGTGTGCGGGAGGCCCTTCGCCACGCCGCACTGGCTCTGGGATATGATGTGGATATCCGTTGGGTGAACTCAGAGGACCTGGAGAAGGGACGGGCCTGGGAGATGCTGGAAGGGGTGGCGGGGATCGTCGTTCCGGGCGGTTTCGGCTACCGGGGCATTGAGGGGAAAGTCCTGGCTGCCCGCTGGGCGCGCGATCATCAGGTGCCGTATCTGGGCCTGTGTCTGGGGATGCAGGTGATGGTGATTGAGGCCGTCCGGCGCGCGGTGGGCAACGATAGCCCCAACAGCACCGAATTTGATCCCCACACCCCTTATCCGGTGATTGACCTCTTGCCGGAGCAGCGCAGCGTGGTAGACATGGGGGGGACGATGCGCCTGGGGCTTTATCCCTGCCGACTGGTTCCGGGCACCCGCGCGGCCGAGGCCTACGGTGTGCCGGAAGTCCAGGAACGTCACCGGCATCGTTTTGAAGTCAACAACCGATTCCGGGATTTGCTGGAGCAGGGGAACCTGGTCTTCAGCGGGCTTTCCCCCGATGGTCATCTGGTGGAGATCGCAGAGGTCGCCGACCATCCCTTTATGGTGGGAAGTCAGTTCCATCCGGAATTTCGCTCTCGTCCCACCCGTCCCCATCCGCTCTTCCGCGCCTTTATCGCCGCTGCAGTGGAACATTATCGGCGGCGGGGAGCATAGGGCGGGGACGTCCACATCCTGCGACGAAGTGGTTTAAGGAAAGGAGGCATCATGGTCAAGGTTACCTGGTACGGTCATGCCTGCGTTGGTATAGAGGTGGGGCCCCATCGGTTGCTGGTGGACCCCTTCCTCACCGGAAACCCCTTAGCCGCGGCCTCACCCGATGCCCTTCAGCCCAACTTTATCCTGATCTCCCACGGTCATGGCGACCACGTCGGCGACGGCCTGGAGATCGCCCGCCGCACCGGGGCGCTGGTCATCAGCAACTTTGAAATCTGCAATTGGTTCCAGGCCCAGGGCTATGCCAACGTCCACCCCCACCACATCGGCGGCGGCTTTCATTATCCCTTCGGTTATCTGAAACTGACCATCGCCCACCACGGCTCCGCCCTCCCCGATGGCTCTTACGGCGGCAACCCCTGCGGGTTCCTGATCAAAACCGTGGAGGGGCCCCACATCTACCTGGCCTGCGATACGGGGCTTTTCTACGATATGAAACTGATCGGCGAGGAAGGGGTGGACCTGGCGGTTCTGCCCATCGGGGATAATTTCACCATGGGGCCGGATGATGCGCTGCGGGCGGTGAAACTGCTCCAGCCCCGCAAAGTGGTCCCCATCCACTACGACACCTTTGACATCATCCGGCAGGACCCGTACGCCTGGGCCGAGCGGGTGCGGGCGGAGACGTCGGCCGAACCCCTGGTGCTGAAACCGGGGGAGAGCGTGACGCTGTAGTATACGAAGGGCCCGCCCGCCGGGAGTTATTCCGAACGACTCGGATTTGAGGTGAAACCTGTGCGCCCGAAACTCGGCTGGAAAGACCATATTCTCCTGAACCTCTACTGGTTGGGCCTGAACGTCGCTTCCGGGACGATCACGCCGGTCCTGCTCCCGTATCTGGTCGCCCTCTTCGTTCCGCCGGAGCAGAAGAACACTTACCTGGGACTGGTGCGCTCCATCGGGCTGGCGGTCGCGATGATGGTACAGCCCATTGCCGGAATGTTCAGCGACCGCAACATGTCCCGCTGGGGGCGTCGTCGTCCGTATATCTTCGCTGGCACGATGCTGGACCTGGTGTTTCTGGCGATCGTCGGCGCGTCGCCCCTGTTTATCGGTTCGGCGATGGACTCCTTCTTCCTCCCCACCCTGGGCATCTCCACCGCCCTGTTCGTCCTCATTGTGGGGATCGTCCTGCTCCAGATTTCGTCCAATCTGGCCCACGGCGCGCTCCAGGGGCTCATTCCCGACGTGGTGCCGGAAGACCAGCGCGGCCGCTCCTCCGGCGTCAAAGCCGTGATGGAACTCCTGCCGGTCTTTCTCGTCATCGTCGTCGGGCCCCTGGTGGACCGGGGACTGGTCTGGCTGGTGGTGGGCTTTGTCGGCCTTGCTCTGGTACTGACAATGCTGGGCACCATTCTGGGCGTGAAGGAGGAACCGCTCCGGGAGAAGCCTGCCGGGCCGGTCGCGGAGGGCATCGGACGGCTGGTCGCATTGACGGCCATTTTTGTCCTGGTCACCCGCGCGGCGCTCTGGATGGTGAACCAGGCGGGCGGACTGGCAGCCGGTGCGTCGCTGGGGACGCAGGTGACCATCGGGGTACTGGTCGGGCTGATCGCGATGGCCGGCTCCATTTTCCTGGGCGTCTACTTCGGCGCCTGGGTCGGCATCGGGCGGGAAGCCCCCCGCCAGACCCCCTTCATCTGGTGGGTGGTCAACCGGCTGATGTTCCTGGCAGCCGTCGGCTCCGTCCAGGGGTTCGCCCAGTACTTCCTGCGGGATGTTCTGCACATCCCCAATGCCGCCACGATGACGACCATTCTGCTGGCGGTCGTCGCGCTCTTCCTGCTTCCGTCGGCCGTTATCGGCGGTCGCCTCTCCGACCGGATCGGACGGAAACGGCTGGTGGCGCTGGCGGGCCTGATCGCCGGAGCGGGGACCGTCCTGCTCCTCTTCTCCACCAACATCCCGCTGGTGCTGGTCAGCGGCTGTATCATCGGTCTGGGCACCGGGATTTTCTACGCCGCCAACTGGGCGCTGGGGACCGACCTGGCACCGGCAGCGGAGGCGGGGCGGTATCTGGGGATCTCCAACCTGGCGGGCGCGGGCGCCGGAATCGTCGGGGCGGGGATCGGCGGGCCGCTGGCGGATTTCTTCAACGTTCTTCGGCCCGGCCTGGGCTATCTGGTCATCTTCGCCATCTACGCGGCGCTCTTTTTCCTCTCCGTCCTGGCCCTGACCCGGGTCCGGGCGGGCCGGTGATTTCAAAAACACGTCACCGGGTTTTGTAAGGGAGCGGCATCGGCCCCTACGAAACCCCAATTCCCTGCTCAAGTCCATTCCGGTTGCTGTCAGCCAGGGGCTGGCGCATCACCGACTGGCGAAGAGCAGGCATTCATTAATAGGAGAGGCCTATGAGAACAATCACCGTCAGTCTCCGTACACTGACTCCCATCTGGACCGGGGATGTGGACCGCACGTCGGAGCAGGTCCGCGAAACTGGCCTGATGGGCTCCGTTCGCTGGTGGACCGAGGCATTGATCCGGGGGCTGGGCGGATATGCCTGCGATCCCACCAGCAGCGACCGTTGCGGTTTTGACGAGGCGGCATACCGTCGGACCTACCAGGTGGAGGACGGCCTGCGGGACGTTTGCCCGGCCTGTCGGCTCTTTGGCTGCACCGGCTGGAGCAGCAAACTGCGCCTGGTCATAACGGATGGAGAAGGGGGATATGTCGTGAGTCTGGAGCAGCCCGGCGCCTACTTTGTGCTGAACTTTGTGGAGGTGAAGCCCACCACAGCCGAAGAGCGCTGGCTGCTGGCGAAGGTAGCCTGGCTGATCACCCGTTACGGCTCTATGGGCGGTAAGACCACCCTGAAGCCCCCCCAGCCCGACTACGGCCTGGTCGCGCTGGCTTCCCCCCTTCGGTTGCCGTCCTCCGTCACCCGGGAGTCGGTACAGGTCTGGTTGGCGAAGATGCTGGCGGAGTCCCCTGTCCTCCAGGAGCGGCTCCGCCGCGCCCCCCCGGAGTGGCCCAACCTGCGCCTCTTCTTTTTCAACACGGAGCGCTGGCTGGACACGGGGCAGGTTAATGAACTGGTCCGCGTGGACCCTTCGGGCTTCCTGAGCGGCCGGCGGGGGGTGAGCAAGAAGGTCTTCTCCTTCCAGAAAGGCAACCGCTTCTGGGGATACGCTCGGGATTCCCAGATGCTGGAAAAAGTCCTGGCCACGCTCCAGCGGCTGGGTGTTTCGAGCACTCGTACCGGAGAGGAGGTGCTGAATGAACTATAAACCGCGATCCCCATCAGGGCCCCCGCCGAGAGGGGGAGGTGGCGCTGCGGAGAAGGTCCCCAATCGGCAGGAGGACCGCCGTCCCCTGTATGACTTCTACGCCGCCTATCCCTGCGAAACGCAGGACGACGTACGCCGCATCGTCGGGGACCACAAAATGCCCTATAAGGAACTGGTCTGGCCCTACAGTCGGGTCTCCCTGCTGGCCCAGGCGCTGACCAGCGAGGTGAAGGACTTCGCCCGCAGCGGCCATCCCCGCTTCGGTGGGGGGTATAAAGGGATTGTCTATCGCCGAAAGGGCAACTCCCCCTATACCGATGAGGTCATCCGGCCGGGCCTGGAGCAGATGGACCGACTGGGCATCTATCCCCCGCACATAGAACTTCAGGACCTTCCTCCCTATTCGGCCTACTTTCAGTTCCGTTTCACTCTTGCCCGTCCCCTGTACACCCGGGACGATGAGGAATTCTACATTCACGAAAACCCGGTGATGAAAGAGGCCGTGTACAAAGTGCCGATGCTGCGGGCCAGTACCTGGAAAGGGATTCTCCGCTCCGTGATGGCCCGCCAACTGCCGGAGGGAGAGAATGCCCCGCTGGTTATCCGCCTCTTCGGACAGGCGCGCGATGAGGAAGAGGAACTGGCGGAAGAGGGGAATATGCTGGGGCGCGTTCGCCCGTATCCCACCTTCTTTGACCGCATCGGCCTGGAGGTGATTAATCCCCATAGCCGGACTACCCGCGCGGGAACGGTTCCCATCGTGATGGAAACGGTCCCCCCAGGCGCATCGGGCGTCTTTACCCTCCTGTATCTCCCCTTTGATATGCTGGACCGTCTCCCGGAAGAGGCGGCCTCAGAGGTGGCGGAGGACCTGAAGGCCCTCGGGGAGGCCATTGTGCTGATGATGCGCGTCTACGGGTTTTCCGGCAAGAGAACTCGGGGGTTCGGTGTTGCCCACCTGCAGGTCTCGGGCGTAGATCGTCCTGAAGGGGTAGTCGCCCTGAAGGATCGGGGCTGGCGTACGTTTACCACGTTGACCGAACTGCCCGATGCGCTGGACCTGCTTTTAGGCATTCCCACAGAAGGAGAGAGGCGATGAGCGAAGTCCGTATGCCTTACTTGCGGAAAACGTATTATGCCCTTGCGCTGGACCCCGTCCATATCGGGAGCGGGGAGATGCAGATGGGACGGGTGGATAATCCCATTGTTCGGGACGCCGCCAGCGGCCTGCCGAAGATCCCCGCCACCAGCCTGGCCGGGGTCGCCCGGACCTATACGGCGATGCATTACCCGGAGAAGTACCGTCGGCGGGTGGAGGTCAAGCCCGGGGTCTTCGGCTATGCCAGTTGCGCCGACCAGACCGGGCCCACCGGACGAAAGGACGGGGCCTGCGGCTTGATAGATTGCCCTATCTGTATCACGTACGGCTTCATCCAGCCCGGTGGTCGTTCTTCTCCCAGTATGGTTCAGGCCTTTGACGCGTTCCCTCTTTTCTTCCCTGCCCCTTCTATGCTCGGGCCGGTCTGGACTACCTCTCCAGAACGGTTGCGGGAACTGGTTCAATCCGGCGCGCTGGAGGAGAAGGACGTGGACATCCGCCTGAAACCGGAACATGGATTCCGGCTGCAGACCGGATTGCCCGCCCGACGGCTCAACCTGGGCTGGTTGCTGTTGCCCGTGGCCGTCCCGGCCTCGCCGCTGACCGCCTCGGGAGTCGCCGGGCTCAAGGCCGCCAGTGTGCCGGAGGAGATTTTGAACCGCCTGGTCCTGGTGCCCGATGAACTCTTTGCCCAGGTGGTGAACAACAACCTGGAGGTGCGCACCTCTACGGCGATTGATCGCTCTACCGGCGCTGCGCTCACTGGGGCCCTCTACACCTACGAAGCGATCCCGCGCAGCACCCTCTTCTCCTTCCAGGTGGTCTACAAAAACCCCAGCGACTTCCTGCTGGATGGGCAACCGATCCCTCAAGACGCGCTCTGGGTGAGAACTCAGGTAGAGAAAGGGTTGCGGTACATTGAGTATCTGGGGATCGGTGGCAAAAACAGTCGCGGGATGGGCCGGTTGCGGCTCCTCAATCTGGATAAGGAGGGGTGATACAATGGGCGTCCAGCAGACGGTGGAGAACCTGGATTTCTACTGCGCCGATTACGCGCGCCGGATTGTGGACGGGCTGAGGTACGAGGACCGATTGAGTGGAGATGAAATCACCCAGATGATTTCCAAGGTCCTGAACATCCTCCACGTCAACGGCCTCTATGCGTATATGCTCTATGTGCTCTGGAAGCGCTATAGCGGTAATCCCGTGGAGCGGAAGATCGCCGCGCGGATAGACTCTATGCTGGTAGGAGAGGTAGGGGAGCCTAGCCTGCTGCGTCTGGACGCGATCGGGCTTCCTCTTCAGGGGGCAAAGGATACCCTTGCCGTCGGGCAGGCACTGGCGCGCGACCTTCAGGACCTGTTCCTGGCGAAGGAGTTACTCACCCGTACGCTGACCTATGTGCGTTTCTACGCGCGCGCGGCGTGACCCGATCCGGGAGAGTTTTTTGCATCCATTTTGCCGTCGGGTAGTGACTCCGGTTGCACAAG
>Ga0116210_1002247_pt1 | contig 12163 bp, 9 predicted proteins | sample TshhotsprinmetaG_FD_94483 | JGI IMG/M metagenome (GOLD analysis project Ga0116210, IMG submission 94483) | Hot spring microbial communities from South Africa to study Microbial Dark Matter (Phase II) - Tshipise hot spring metaG | ecosystem: Environmental > Aquatic > Thermal springs > Hot (42-90C)... | reverse complement strand
TTGAGGGTCTTCTCCTCTTTCAGGATTTCTTGCACCATCTGGGCTTTGAACTGAGCAGTGTATCGTTTGCGCATGACCAGTATTGTACCTTAACTCCGGCCATTTCCCTGTCTAGTTTTTGCCGTCCATTATAGTCTCGTCGCTTTCGGCAAAGTTTTTGCCGGTCTATTGACATTTTCGGCAGTTCGGCCTAGAATAGTCGCAGCGACCTCTCCTCTTCGGCGGCTGCCATGACCCACAAGATTGACCACGTAGATCGCGCAATTGTTGATCTCCTGATTGAAGACGGCCGTATGTCGTGCGCCGATATCGCCCGGCGCATCGGCAATATCTCTGAGCGCACGGTGCGCTACCGCATTGATACTCTGGTTCAGGCGGGCGTGCTGCGCGTCAGCGCTGTGGTCAGCCCGCGCGCGTTGGGCTTCCAGGTCACAGCCGATGTGTTCCTCGAGGTCGAACCGGGCCGCATCATGTCTGTGGCGCGGCGCATGGCCGAGTTCGACTGTGTCACCTACGTCGCCTGTTCCACCGGCGAGAGCGACGTGAGCATCCAGATCGTCGCCCGCGACAACGCCGAGCTGTATCATTTTGTCACCGAGGTGGTTGCCAACGTGCCGGGGGTGCGTCGTACCACCACCGTGCTTTTGCCGGTAGTGTTGAAGGACGTGTACCAATGGCGCATCCCTGAAGACCTGTGTCAGGCATAAGCCAATCCTATCCCGTTCCCCAAAGGAGGTTCCACTCATGCCGCAATCATTGGACGCAGCCCTGGCCTATTCAAACCGGTGGCTGGACATCATCAAGAGCCCTGTGGTTACCGAGGCCGAGGGCAAGGCGATCATCGAAGAGAGCAAGCATAACTTCGCCGAGTACTTCAACCGGGGCTGGCTCGACTATCGCAAGTCGGTGACCGAGGCAGGTGACTGGGCGGCCACCGAGTGGACCGGTGAAGGCGCGATCTTCCGGGATGTGCTGGGCCGGGAGTACATTGATTGCCTGGGCGGCTACGGCATGATGGACCTGGGCTGGGGCCATCCGGAAGTCATCGCGGCCGTCAAAGCCCAGCTCCAACGCACGCCGATGCCCAGCCAGGAGCTGATTGACCCGTTGCGCGGGGTCCTGGCCCGGCTGATGGCCGAGATCACCCCGGGAGACATCAAGTACAGCTTCTTCGCCGCTTCCGGCACCGAGGCGGTCGAGGGCGCGATCAAGCTGGCCAAGATGTATACCCGCAAGAACGGTTTCATCGTGGCGGTCAAGGCGTTCCACGGCAAGACCATGGGCTCGCTGAGCATGATGGGCAAGGCGGACTACCGCCAGCCGCCCGGCACCCTCTACGGCGGCCCGGTCTACCACGTGCCCTACGGCGACGCGGACGCGGTGGAACGGCAGCTCGACATCTGCCACAAGGTGGGCATCGACATCGCGGCCGTGCTGATGGAGCCGATCCAGGGCGAGGCGGGCGCGATCGTGCCGCCGGACGACTTCTGGCCGCGGCTGCGGGAGATGACGACGCGCTACGGCGTGCTGCTGATCGCCGACGAGGTGCAGACCGGCCTGGGCCGCACCGGCAAGCTGTGGGGGGTGGAGCACTGGGACGTTGTGCCCGACATCCTGGCGGTGGCGAAATCGCTGGGCGGCGGTGTGATGCCGGTGAGCGCGTTTTGCGCCAACGAGGAGATCTGGCAGGTGATGATGTACCCCAACCCGTTCATCCACACCACCACCACCGGCGGCGGCGCGTTGGCGTGTTCGGCAGCCATTGCGGCCATCAACGTGACCCTGCGCGACCGGCTGTGGGAGGTGGCCGCAGCCAAGGGCGACTATCTGATCCCCAAACTCAAGGCGTTGGCCGCAGAGTATCCCGAGATCTATCACAGCATTACCGGCAAAGGGTTGCTCATCGGCCAGCACTTCCACGACGCCGAGGTGGGCTACAAGGTGGCGGCCGGCCTCTTCAAGCGCGGGGTCCTGGTGGCCGGCACCCTCACCAGCGCGCACACCATCCGCATCGAGCCGCCGCTGGTCATCACCTACGAGCAGATCGACGCGGTGCTGGATCGGCTGGCGGATACGCTGGCGGAGATCAGGCGGAAAACGTGATAACGCGCTAACGTTCCGACGTGCCAACGTGCCAACGCGGTCACGCATCACGCAAGGACACACCGATGACAGTACGCCACTTCATTGACACCCAGGACTTCACCGCAGCCGAGCTGTTGCAACTCATCGATCTCACCCTGCTGCTGAAGGAGGCCGACCGGCAAGGGTGTACGCCCAAACTGCTGGAGGGCGCGTCCCTGGCCATGATCTTCGAGGAGCCGTCCACCCGCACGCGGGTTTCCTTTGAAGTCGCGATGGCCGAGCTGGGCGGCCACGCGCTCTACCTGAAGCCGGGGGAGATCCACCTGGGCGTCCGCGAGTCGCTGGCCGATACCGCGCGCGTGCTCTCGCGCATGGTGGATGTGATCATGGCCCGCACCCTGAAGCACGCGACCATCCTCGGCTTGGCCGCTGAAGCCATTGTGCCGGTGATCAACGGGCTGACCGACTATAACCATCCCACCCAGGTGGTCTGCGACGTGTTGACGATGATGGAGCACATGCCGGCCGGCAAGAGGCTGCAGGATCTCCGCGTCACCTTTGTGGGGGACGCTACCAACGTGCTCAGCTCGCTGATGTTGATCTGTACCCGGCTGGGGATGCATTTCACCCACGCTGCGCCTGTCAAGTATCAGCCGCCCGCGGCCTGGCGCGCCATGGCTGAGGCCAATTGCCGGGCGTCAGGGGGGACGCTGACCATCACCGATGATGTGGTCTCGGCCGTGCGCGACGCCGATTTCGTCTATACCGACCTGTGGTGGTGGGTGGGCCAGGAGGATGAGATCCCGGAGCGCCGTGCAGCCTTCATGCCGGTCTACCAGGTTAACGCTGAACTGTTGCGCCACGCACCCGCCCACTGCAAGTTCATGCATTGCCTGCCAGCTTCGCGCGGGGTAGAGGTGACCGACGAGGTGATGGATGGGCCGCAATCCATCGTTTACGACCAGAGCGAGAATCGGCTCCACGTTGAAAAGGGCCTCCTCGTCTGGCTGGTCTATCCCCGCCTCAAACGGCCTTCGGCTGAGTTGCGGGCCTATCATGCGGCACGGGTCCAGGCGTTCTTGGAACAGGGATCGTTGTGGTCGTAGAGACGTCGCATGCAACGTCTCTGCGACCACAACGACATATCGGCATGTCACACACGCTTACCTCTACCCCGCGCGCCGACGGCTATCGCATGCCGGGTGAGTTCGAGCCTCACGCCGGATGCTGGATGCTGTGGCCGGAACGGCCCGATAACTGGCGGCTGGGCGCAGTGCTCGCGCAGCGCGCGTTCGCTCAGGTGGCAGCAGCCATCGCCCGGTTCGAGCCGGTGATGGTCGGGGTTTCGGCCCGGCAATGGCTGAACGCTCGCCGGCTGCTTCCGCCCCATGTGCGCGTGGTGGAGCTGTCCAGCAACGATGCCTGGGTGCGTGATTGCGGCCCTACTTTCGTCGTGGATGATCGCGGGGGCCTGCGCGGGGTGGATTGGGGGTTCAACGCCTGGGGCGGGCTGCAGGGCGGCCTCTACTTCCCCTGGGATCAAGACGCGTTGGTGGCGCGCAAGATTCTGGAGATCGAGCGGGCAGATCGCTACGCGGCGCCTCTGGTGTTGGAGGGCGGATCCATCCATGTGGACGGCCAGGGCACCCTCATCACCACCGAAGAGTGCCTGTTGAACCCCAACCGCAACCCCGGCCTGAGCCGGGCCGAGATCGAGGGCTACCTGCGGGAATACCTGAACGTGGAGAAGATCATCTGGCTCGGCCAGGGCGTGTACAACGACGAGACCGGCGGCCACGTGGACAACCTGTGCTGCTTTGTGCAGCCCGGGGTCGTCCTCCTGACCTGGACGGACGACCCGGACGACCCGCAATACGCGATCAGCCGGGACGCCCTGGAGCGTCTCTCCGTCGCCCTGGACGCGCAAGGCCGCAGACTGGAGGTGCACACCATACATCAACCGAACCCCGTGCTGATCACCGAGGAGGAGGCGGCCGGCGTTGACGCGATTGAGGGGACCCTGCCCCGTCGCGCCGGCGATCGCCTGGCGGCGTCGTACGTCAATTTCTACATCGCGAACGGCGGCGTGATCGCGCCGCTGTTTGACGATCCGCACGACGAACCCGCCCTGGCAACCTTACGCGAGCTGTTCCCCGATCGGGAGGTGGTCGGGGTGCCGGCACATGAGATCCTGCTGGGCGGCGGGAACATCCATTGTATTACCCAGCAACAGCCTCTAGCGGCTTCGGTTTAGTTGTTCATGTCCCGCATTCAACGTGATGCGCAGGAGGTTAATACATGGAACTCGGTACCTATCAATACACCTGGCTGGTCATCGTCGGCATCGTTGTGTTTTTTTCCATTCGTCTGGCCGTCGGATACTGGGCCTCGCGGCGCGTCTCCAACGCGGTTGACTACATCGTGGCCGGCCGCCGGCTGCCCATCTACCTGGCCGGCGCGTCCATCATGGCCACCTGGTTCGCCGCGGAGACGCTGATGGGCGCCAGCTCCACCGCGTATCAGTACGGCCTGCAGGGCGTGGTGTTCGACCCCTTCGGCGCGGCGCTCTGCCTTTTTCTCTCCGGATTCTTCTTTGTGCGCCTCATGCGCCGGGCGCGCTACCTGACCCTTATTGACTTCTTCGAGCGCCGTTACGGCAAGGCCATGAGCCTGATGGGCTCCGTCGCCCAACTGCTGACCTATTTCGCGTGGACCGGGGCGCAGATCGTGGCCGGCGGCAACATCCTCCACGCCTTGCTGGGCATCCCGGTGGCAACGGGCATGATCGCAGTGGCCCTCTTCGTGACCGCCTACACCGCCATGGGCGGCATGTGGGCCGATACGATGTTGGACTTCATGCAGATGTTCTTCACGGCCGGCGGCATCACGCTGATCTTTCTCGGCGTGCTGCGGGCAGTGGGCGGCTGGAGCGGCCTGGTGACAGAGGCCGGCTCGCTTTATGTTTCCAATCCGTTCACGCTGATGCCCATCCCCGGTGAAGGCTATCTCGGCTATACCGGTTACGTGGGCTGGTTCTACTGGCTGGCCGCCTGGATGGCCGTGGGCCTGGGCAGCGTGCCCGCGCAGGACTTGATGCAGCGCTCCATGTCGGCCCGCAACGAGGCCACTGCGGTGTGGGGCACCTACATGGCCGGCGCGCTGTACCTGTTCTTCGGCGTCATGTCGCCCCTCATCGGCATCGCCATGTTCAAGCTGAACCCCAACATCGCGCCGGAACAGACCGAGTTCCTGCTGGTCTCGGCCGCCATGCAGCACCTGAACCCCGTCCTCACCGCGATCTTCATCGCAGCATTGGCCTCGGCGCTGATGAGCACTTCCGACAGCTCACTCCTGGCCGGCGCGTCGGTGTTCACCCAGAACATCATGCAGCACCTGCGCGGCCGCCAGCTCGACGAAAAGGAGGAGCTGCGCTGGACCCGCATCATGGTGGTGATCATCGGCCTGGTTAGCGTGACCCTGGCGCTGCTGGCCGGCACCATTTACAAGCTGGCTATGGTGGCCTGGTCGCTGTTGTTAGTGGGCCTGTTTGCGCCGTATGCCTTTGGGATGTACTGGCAGAAGGCCAATCGCAGCGGCGCCATCGCGGCGTTCCTGGGCGGGTTCATCGCCTGGCTCATCGGCATCTTCGCCTACTATCCGCAGACCATCGAGGCCTGCGCGGGGGACTTTGAGTGCGGGCTGTGGGACGCGATCTACATCAGCTCCACGCCGGCCTTCCTGGTGTCGGTCATCTTGATGGTAGCCGTTTCGCTGTTGACGCTGAAACGGGATCCGGCGCGGCCGATCCAGGATGTGGACGGCAGGTTCATGTCGCCCAAGAACCGCCTGGGCATCCTGCCGTTGAAGAAGGCTCTGTCGGGCAAGTTTGAGCCGGAGGAAATGGAGTAGGAGGACGCCATGACCACCTACGCCAACAACTCCACACTCATCGAAGTCGAGCGCAGCAGGCTCAAACGCGAGCTGACCCTGCTGCCGCTCTTCGGCCTCATCTACTTCACCGTCTGCGGCGGCTCGTTCGGCATCGAGCCGCTGGTAGGCTGGTCCGGGCCGGGGCTGGCGCTGCTGCTCATCGCGATCACCCCCATCATCTTCAGCATCCCCAACATGCTGATGGTGCGCGAGCTGCAATCCATGATGCCCGTGGAGGGCGGCTATTACCACTGGATCAAGCAGGCGTTCGGGCCGTTCGCCGGCTTCATGGCCGGCTGGATGAACTGGGTGGTTGCGTGGGTGGACGTGGCCATCTATCCCGTGCTGGCGGCCTACTATCTGGGCTACTTCATCCCGGCGCTGCGCGCAGGCGCGGTGATCGGCGGGGTCGAGCTGTCCGGTGCGCTGCTCTCCTTCCTCGTGACCGCGGGCCTGATCTGGGCCATCTCCGCGTTGCAGATCCGCGGCGCCCGCCTGGCCGGCCTGACCACCAACTGGCTGGGCCTGGTGATGCTGCTGCCGTTGGCCGCGTTCGCCCTGATCGGCATCTACAACTGGCTGCGGGGCGGCACGACGGTCGCGCTGCCGTTCGCAGCGGGCGAGCAAGACCTGATCGGCGCGCTGAGCACCGGCCTCTTCGTGGTCATGTGGAACTACATGGGCTGGGAACTGCCCACCGCGGCCGGCGATGAGATCGTCAACCCGAAGAAGACGTATCCGCGGGCCATGGTCCTGACCCTCATCGCGGCCATCCTGACCTATGCCCTGCCGGTGCTGGGCGGCCTCTACGGCGGCGCGGCCGACGATGGCCGTTATCAGCTCTGGGGCATCGAAGAGTACGAGGAGGGCCAGGGGATCGGCGTCGTGCTGGCGGACTACGGCGTGACCGAGGAACAGATCGCGGAATGGGGCGTAGATCCGGCCAGCCCGGTCGGCTGGCAGTTCCCGCAGATCGCGCAGGCGGTGGGCGACAAGGCCGCCGGCCCCGGCAGCCCCCTGGGCCGCATCCTGGGCCTGGCAGTCACCTTTTCCGCGGTGCTGAGCATGATCGGCCTGTTCATCGGCAACAGCCTGGGCGGCACGCGCGTCCCCTTCGCGCTGGCCGAGGACGGCATGATGCCCAAATGGATGGTCAAGGTGCACCCGCGGTACGGCACGCCATGGATCGCGATCCTGCTGTGCGCGGTCATCTTCACCGTCTTCTCGCTGCAGGCTTTCGCCTTCCTGGTCGTCGTAGACGTCTTCCTGCAGACGCTGGTGATCCTGGCCGAGTTCGGCGCGCTGTGGAAGCTGCGCTTCACCCGGCCGGAGATCCCGCGCGAGAAAGTGCCCGGCGGCTACGTGGGCCTGGTGCTGGTGACCCTTGGCCCGACCGCGATCATTCTGCTGGCCATCTACAGCCAGCTGGTGGAAGAGGGCCTCAGGTCGCTGGGCCTGGCGCTGATCGCAATTGCAGTCGGCGCCGTCCTCTACCTCCCCATCCGGCGCTACATCAAACCGGGCAAGCCGGATGTGGATCCGTTCTTGGTGGGGGAGTAGATAAGGAAACAAGGAAACAAGGAAACAAGGAGGCATGATCCTTGTCTACTTGTCTACTTGTCTACTTGTCTACTCTATCTACCGTTTTCCAGGGAGGTTTACTGCATGAAAGTCCTACTCGTCGGTGTCGGGGGCGTGGGGGAGGCGATCGCGGTGGTCGCCAGGGATCGCCCGTGGCTGGAGCAGATGGTGCTGGCGGACTACAATTCCAAACGGGTGGAAGAGGTCTATCACAAGCTCGGCTCGCCCGCCAAATACGTTCCGGAGTGGATTGACGCCGGCGACAAGGCTTTGGTGGTCGAGATGGCGCGCAAGTATGGCGTGGATCTGATCATGAACGCCGTAGATCCGGTCTTCAACGAGAACCTTTTCGACGCCGCGTTCGAGGTCGGGTGCAACTACATGGACATGGCGATGACGTTGTCTACCCCGCACCCCACTAACCCGTACCAGGAGTGCGGCGTGAAGCTGGGGGATTACCAGTTCGAGCGGGCCAGGCAGTGGGAGGAGAAAGGGCTCTTGGCGCTCCTCGGCATGGGGGTTGAGCCGGGCATGGCCGACGTCTTCGCCGCCTATGCCGCCAAACATCTCTTCGATGAGATCGAGGAGATCGGCGTGCGTGACGGCGCCAACCTGGTGGTGCATGGCTACGAGTTCGCGCCCAACTTCTCCATCTGGACCACCATCGAGGAGTGCCTGAACCCGCCGGTGATCTGGGAGGCGGATCGCGGCTGGTACACCACCGAGCCGTTCTCCGAGCCGGAAGTCTTCGAGTTCCCGGAGGGCATCGGCCCCCTGGAGTGCGTCAACGTGGAGCACGAAGAGGTGTTGCTGGTGCCGCGCTGGATCAAGTGCAAGCGCGTGACCTTCAAGTACGGCCTGGGCGAGGAGTTCATCCGGGTATTGAAGACCATCAAGATGCTGGGGTTGGACAACAAAGAGCCCATTGACGTCAAGGGCGTCAAGGTGGCCCCGCGCGACGTCGTCGCGGCCTGCCTGCCCGACCCCGCGCACCTGGGGGATCGGATGACGGGCAAGACGTGTGCGGGCACGTGGGTCAAAGGGATCAAGGACGGCAAACCCCGTCAGGTCTACATCTACCAGGTGGCCGACAACGAGGAATGCATGAAGAGGTACGGCGTTCAGGCTGTGGTCTGGCAGACCGGGGTGAACCCGGTGATCGCGATGGAGCTGATCGAGACCGGCGTCTGGCAGGGCAAAGGAGTGCTTGGCCCAGAGGCGTTTGACCCTGATCCCTTCATGGCCAAGATGCTGGAGTACGACTTCCCCTACGGGATCGTGGAAATGTAGCGACACGGAGGTAACACAGATGTATGGATTTGCCGGTAAAATCCTGCACGTCTACCTGACCGACGGGCGGATTGAGATCGAGGAGCCGCCCGAGGAATTCTACCGCACCTATTGGGGCGGCAGCGCCATGGGCACGTACTACCTGCTCAAGCATACCCCTCCTGGCGCCGATCCACTCGGGCCGGAGAACACCCTGTCCTTCATGCTCTCGGCCACCACGGGCGTGCCCATCAGCGGCCAGAGCCGCTGTACGGCTACGGCCAAGAGCCCCACCTCCGGCCTCATCGGTGACAGCCAGGCCGGTGGCTTCTGGCCGGCCGAGCTGAAGTTCGCCGGCTTCGACGGCATTGTGCTCCACGGCCGCAGCCCGGTGCCGGTCCACCTGTGGGTGCACGACGGCCAGGCGGAGCTGCGTGATGCCGGCCACCTGTGGGGCCGCATCACCGGCGAGGCGGAAAAGGCGATCAAAGAGGAGCTGGGGGATTCCAAGATCGAGGTGCTGCAGATCGGCCCGGCCGGCGAACGCCTCTCGCGGCTGGCGTGCGTCATGAGCATGTCCAACCGCGCGCACGGCCGCACCGGCATGGGCGCGGTGATGGGCAGCAAGAACCTGAAGGCGATCGCCGTGCGCGGGCACGGCAAAGTGCCTGTGGCGGACCCGAAAACCGTCGCCGAACTCGCCCGCCGCGCGGCCCGCACCATCCCCGACTTCCCCGACATGCAGGGGCTGCAAGATTACGGCACCGCCAGCGTGCTGATGTACCAGAACACCACCGGCGGGCTGCCCACGCGCAACTACCGCAGCGGCGAGTTCGAGCATGCCGAGGCGATCTCCGGCGAGATGATGAAGGATACCATCCTGAAGGAGAACGACACCTGCTATGCGTGCGCGGTGCGCTGCAAACGGGTGGTGGAGACGGAGTACAGGGGCACGCCGGTGCTGCCGTTCTACGGCGGCGCCGAGTACGAGACCATCTCGACCATGGGCTCCTACTGCGGCGTGGGCGACCTCAAGGCCATCTCCCTTGCGCATCAGATCTGCGCGCAGTACGGCATGGACACCATCTCCACCGGCGCCACCATCGCCTGGGCGATGGAGTGCTTCGAGCGCGGCATCCTGACCCTGGAAGACACTGGTGGGATCGCGTTGCGCTTCGGCGATCCCGACGCGCTGCTGGCCATGTTGGGGCAGATCGTCGAGCGCCGCGGCCTGGGCAACCTTCTGGCCCACGGCTCGGCCTATGCGGCCAGGCAGATCGGCCGCGGCTCCGGGGACTTCGTCGTCGCCGTAAAGAACCAGGAGTTGCCCGCCCACATGCCGCAGGTGAAACGCAGCCTGGCCGTGGTCTACGCGGTCAACCCGTTCGGCGCCGACCACCAGTCCAGCGAGCACGACCCCGGCTACGCGCCCGGCGCCAGCCGGATCAGCCTGGAGCGCATGGCCAGCATCGGCCTGACCGACCCGCAGGAGGATCGGGCGATGAACCGGGAGAAGGTCAGGCTGGCCCTCTACACTCAGTACAACTACTCCTTCATGGACACCGCCGACCTGTGCCAGTTCGTCTATGGCCCGTCGTGGCAGTTGCTGGGCCCGGCCGAGATGGCCGAGCTGATGACCGCGGTCACCGGCTGGCCCATGACCATCGCCGACATCCAGCGCATCGGCGAGCGCCGGCTGAACCTGCTGCGGGCCTTCAACGCGCGCGAGGGCGCCGGCCGCGATCGCGACACGCTGCCGAAACGGCTCTTCGACGAGCCGCTCAAAGGCGGCGTCTCCGACGGCCTCTACATCCCGCGCGCGGAGCTGGAGGCCGCGCTGAACGACTACTATGAGCTGGCCGGCTGGGACGTGGCCACCGGCATGCCCACGAAGGCGAAGCTGGAAGAGCTGGGGCTGGGCTGGGTGATGTAGTTGCGCGTAGAACCTGTAGAGATGTTGCATGCAACGTCTCTACAGGCCCCGCACGGCGCGGGCGACGCTTGCCAGGTCGGGGAGCGCGCACACGGTGATGCGCTCGTGAACCCCGTAGGTGTGCGGCCCAGGGTGCACGATCCACAGGTCTTCGAGGGAGAGAACCATGAAATCTCGGAATGTCAATCCGAGATTTCATGGTAGAAGCAGCCTGTAGAGACGTTACAGGCAACGTCTCTACGCGCCCTGCAACGCCTCCTCCCACGCGTTGACCGGCCGTTCCCAGGTGCAGGTCACGTGGGGCAGGAACGGCCGGGCGCCCCCACTTTTCCTTGAAACGACTCACTCCCGGGTTGATGCCCAGCCCCAGATTGAGGTAGCGCTTGCCCCGCGCCTGCCCCTCGGCGATCAGCCATGCCAGCAGCAGGTCGGACGCGCCGGGCACGTAGCAGTCCCGCGACCGGAAGTTGAAGAGGTAAAAGGCGTACTCGCCGCCGAACGCCGCGATGTCGAACGCGACCAGCCGGCCGGCCGCGTCGCGCGCCTCCAGGATGAACGGTTGACCCAACCCGGAGGTTGTCGCCTCTTGGCCAAGGTGTAGGACGCGGACGAGCGCGGATGAACGCAGAGGAAGGAACTTATCCGCACTTGTCCGCGCTCGTCCGCGTCCCATCTGAACCCGGAGCGCAGATTCAATCCTTTGGCGGATGCCCTTCGGCCCCGCATACCGCCCCAGCCGCTCGAAGATGAAGCGCGTTCCCTCGTCCACCGGCACGGCCGCCAGGAACGCGTCTACCAGGCGATGATGCTCGCGGCCCAGGGCCGGGACCTGCCCCACCATCACCTCGCGGCCGGCGCGGCGCAGTAGATTGCGCAGCTTCTTGTCGGGCTGCACGTCGGCCAGGTCGAGCCGGTAGTAGGCGTCGGGCGGAGCCGCAGCGCAATCGCTCAGGCGAGCGGGCAAGGAAGCAGCGGCGATCGAGACGAGGCGGAACCGAAAACGGCCCGTTGCCGCGTCGAACGCGGCCAGCCAGGCTGCCTCGTCGCACGCACCGCCCAAGGGGTAGCCGACGAAGATCAGCCGGTCGTCACAGGTGTAGGCCACGAAGTCACCGACCAGGTGGGCCTGGCCGCCGGTGATGGCCGACACATAAGGGCATCGGTCACAAGTTAAGCTAAACGGGAGGTTGTCAAATTGGCCATCGGCGGAATCTCTGGCAAAATGGGGCTATGACCAAAAAACACTATCTTTGCACTTTGTTACTATGCTGGTAGGCGGGCATAGAGCTGTTCAGCAGTGATGCCCGACCGGAACTGGTCTTCGAGCCAGACCAGGAGATTGCGTTGATGTTCGGCCTGAATGGC
>Ga0116210_1002244_pt1 | contig 12178 bp, 6 predicted proteins | sample TshhotsprinmetaG_FD_94483 | JGI IMG/M metagenome (GOLD analysis project Ga0116210, IMG submission 94483) | Hot spring microbial communities from South Africa to study Microbial Dark Matter (Phase II) - Tshipise hot spring metaG | ecosystem: Environmental > Aquatic > Thermal springs > Hot (42-90C)... | reverse complement strand
AAGCTACTGCCCTGTATTATTAAGCAATCGTATCAAAACAGATTTTATTTTTGCTTTCATTCACGAACAAAACCAGCCGATGATGAAAGACTTTTTCCATGCCGATCCAAAAGCGGTGCTCGAAGCGCTTCATCACATCAGCGGCTTTTTCGCAAGCATGATTTTAGAAGGAATTGAACTGATATAAAAAAGGGAGCCGATTCGCTCCCTTTACTCATCTTCATCACAGTCTTCGCACACTTCAAATATACCATCATCCCAGTCGTCTTCATCCCAATCGTCAAATTCATCATCCCAGTCATCAAACAGTTCTGCTAACCGTTCGTTTACCTTTTCGGCAATGTCGTCAAAGACGCTGTAAAATTCGTCAAGCCGTTGCGATAAGGCGCTCGTGGAAATGTTATATCGTGCAGCTAGTTTTGTTTTCGAAACATTTTCGCTTAAAATCGCATCCGCCATAATGTAATGAAGCGCTGCCGCATATACTTCTGGCTTTCGAATGACAGGCTGGCACGCTTGACAATATTCAATCCATATAAAGCGAGCGGTATCGATGACGGAAGGGACTTGGCTTGGAAAGTTTTCTTGAAATAATGTAAACACTCGCTCTTGTTTTGGCGACAAGTTTGCTGCGTCGAAGTCAAAAATAGAGAAATGCAACACATGTTGCAGCGTGTCGGGATACATATGAATCCATTGTTCATATTGTTTATCGCATGTTTCCCAAACGTCTTGTATGTATGCGTGCAGCTGTTCCGTCAAAGGACGAGGCAACGGGAAAAACGTCGCAAAAGACGTAACGTATTGACCATGCGGCACGAAAATGCCTGCGAGCGCTTGTCCTTTTTTTAATTCAAATCCATGAGACATATCAAGCAATTTCATCTGTTTCGTTTCCTCGGTTAGTAAATCGGTCACTGTCGCATATGAATCGTTCAACTCATCTATGCGGACGAACGTAGGAAACGCCTGACGCCACGATTGAATGATGTGATATACGGTCGGACGGACAGCATGTTTCCGAACGGTGCGCAAGTAATAATCAAAAATCGTCATACCGTTCTCATACCGTTTGAAAAACATAACCCATATGCCGATAAAAAACCGAAACACAGGCAACGTTTCTTCATCTGTCTGTTCTTTATGAATACGCTCATCCGCCGCGCGTTGCAAAAACCGTTCGTGCTCAAAAGCTGCGTAATGAATCAAGTCATGCATATGTTGAACGACATCTTGATCGACAAGCCCATGAATAGACACAACGTTATTTCCGCAACAATGTTTATATTTTTTTCCGCTTCCACATGGGCATAACGCATTTCGTGCTACTTTGCTCACACATTCCACCTCCACGCTTTTTCTTCCATTGTAACACGTCAAAAGGAAAGAAGATACATCCCTTTGTTTCTTTACATGTTATCGTGTACAATGAAAACGAAATGATAAATAAAAAGGAAGAGAGCAATGATTGGACAAATCGTAACATGGCAAGTCAAAGAACAAAAACCGTTCGGCTACATCGTCACAAATGGAAAAGAAAGCGCCTTGCTTCATGAAAGCCAATGTGAACGTGCGCTACAAATAGGCGATGAAGTCGAAGTATTTCTTTACCATGATCACAACGGTCGGATGCGCGCAACGATGAAACGACCGCTCATCACAACAACATCATACGGTTGGGTCGACGTTGTCGATGTCGTTCCGAACTTAGGCGTGTTTGTTCATATTGGCATCGAAAAAGACATCTTATTGTCGCTCGACGACTTACCGGCACTTCCGACGCTTTGGCCCGAAAAAGGCGATCAATTATACTGTGCACTTCAAGTAGATAAACGAGGTCGTCTGCTCGCCAAGCTTGCCGATGATGACGTAATCAAACAAATTCACGTCCCTGCACCGCCTTCCGCGTTTAATGCAAACGTGCGCGGACGCATTTATCGCCTGATTAAAGCAGGATCGTTTCTCATTACAGATGTCGGATATATCGGATTTATTCACGAGTCACAAAGAAGACGAGAACCACGCCTCGGAGAGCTTGTCGAAGGGCGCATCATCGCTGTAAAAGAAGATGGGACGATTAACGTTTCGTTACTTCCACGCAAACAAGAAAGCTTAGAAAGCGATGCGGAAACGATTTACCATTACCTTGAAAGCCGTGGCGGTGCGATGCCGTATAGCGATAAAAGCGATCCGGAAGACATTCAAACCCGCTTTCATATGAGCAAAGCAGCATTTAAACGCGCGCTCGGACGGTTGATGAAAGAAAATAAAGTGTATCAACAAGACGGTTGGACGTATATAAAAGGGAGAGACGAAAAATGATTCGTTTTGCGACAATCGGAACAAACTGGATTACTGAAGCGTTTATTCAGGCGGCGAAACGAGTGCCATCCTTTCACTTACAAGCCGTTTATTCGCGCCAACAAGAAACAGCCAGCGCCTTCGCTGAAAAAACAGGCGCTACTGAAACGTTCACAAACTTACATGAGCTCGCAACAAGTGAACATATCGATGCGGTATATATCGCAAGCCCTAATTGTTTTCACGCCGAACAAGCGATTATGCTTATGAATCACGGCAAACATGTCATATGTGAAAAACCGCTCGCTTCCAACGTAAAAGAAGTGGAAGCGATGATTGACGCAGCACAAAAAAATGGCGTGCTGCTCATGGAAGCGATGAAAGCAACGTGCTTACCGACCTTTCAAGCCGTCCGGCAACACATCGCGAACATTGGGCGCGTTCGTCGCTACGTCGCAAGCTATTGCCAATATTCTTCTCGCTACGATGCGTTTAAGCAAGGAACGGTCGCAAACGCCTTCAATCCTGCCTTTTCAAGCGGCGCGTTGATGGATCTTGGTGTATATTGCTTATATCCGCTCATCGTCTTATTTGGCGAACCAAGAGACATTCAAGCGCATAGCGTCCGCTTATCTTCCGGCGTAGATGGCGAAGGCAGCATCATGCTTGATTACGGCGACATGGAAGCTGTCGTCATGTATTCAAAAATTGCTAACTCTTACGCACCAGCTGAAATTCAAGGGGAAGAAGGAACGATCGTCATCGATACAATTCATACGCCAACGCAAGCACATATCCATTACCGCGATGGACGAGTAGAAAATATTAGCGTTCCGCAGCCGTACGAACCGATGTATTACGAAGCGCTCGAGTTTATAACGCTCATCGAACGGGGAGAAACACAATCTACTATCAATTCACATGCTCATTCACTTGCGACGATGAAAGTGATGGAAGAAGCAAGGAAACAAACAGGCATCGTATTCCCTGCTGACAAATAAGCGAGCGACTATGCTCGCTTATTCGTCTTCCAAACGATCCATAAAGCGATCGTTGCACCGACCATATCAATGATAACATCAGAAAATAACGCCGTTCGATTCGGTTGAAACGACTGGTGCCATTCATCAAACATCGCACAGACGAGCGTAAGTAACCATGCAAGGCGATAGGAAGCTGTTGCCTTCCATGCGAGAAAAGCAAACGTTCCAAACACGATCATATGAGCGCATTTACGAACGATAAAATTCCATGAAAACAAATGATCGCTCACAGGACGATTCGTTTCGATCCCAAAGTAGTCGAGCCAATGTCGAATCCATTGCGCCGTTTGCTCCCCTGTAAATAGCGGAGACTCTGTGAAATAATAAATCAACGCAAGCCATATACATACAAGTCCCCACCATATAAATCGATTTGTTTTGCTCATCATTGAAGTCCTCTCTATATTATGGAAATCTATCAACCATTTTACCACGTTCATCGCTCTTATACGATACATTTCTCTTAATTTGTAAACAACGGGCACACGTGCTAAAATGGGGACAAAACGATGAAAAAGGAGCATAGTTATGCTACAAATGATGTTGTCGCAAGAAGTGATGGCAAAAGCAGCCCAGCGTATGATGAAACTGCTGCCGTACAAAGACAATAGCGACATGATTAAACGCGCATGGCATTTGTACCGCACCGGACATGTATATAACGTGACAATCGAGAACAACGTGCTAAAAGGAAAAGTGACAGACAGGGGGCACACGTACGAGCCGACGTTTCGTTTAAAGCAAGCAGCAAGCTCATCTTGCGCTTGTACAGCTGTCGGCCTATGCCCTCACAATATCGCCCTATTTTTATATGCATACAATCAAATTGACGCCGTCGGAAATCTCATTCGGCAATGGAAAGAGCCGACGACAAAACAAAAACATGTGCGTCGTGATGAAAAACAAAAACATATACAAGTGACTGAACAACATAAAAAAGACGCGACACCGAACGGAAATATCATTGACGCTTGGTGGAATTCTTTTGAAAAAGCATATCGCCGCATCCCCCTTGACTATATAACGGAAGAAGAACAGATGCGAAGAATCGTTCATTCCTTTTTCCAAACGTTCGAGCGTCCGACGGCAAAAAAGCCGTTTTTAGACCACCTATATTACGTTCATGCATCGTTATTTACATTCATGGAACTAACCCGCATCCCGCTACAACCGTGGGGCTACTCTGCGATGATGCAAGAGCGACACGTCAACCAATTTGCCCAAACGGTACAGCAAGCAATGAAAGATTTAGCGAAAAAACCGCGCTCGAACATGCATGAGCAGCTGTTATACGACTCGATCCCATACGTGCGCAACATATTGCTTGGTAAAATCGACTATGTAGACGACATTCTCGCCGTATATGAGGAGATATGGAATACGTTATTTACTGAAACGACATATCGCGAAGAAGAATGTACGTGGGCGATTGAACAGTTAAATAAAAGCGAAACGCTCGAGCGAAAAATACCGTTCATCGGCGCAGCTTCGTACATATCCTTTTTACTCGGAAACGACGAGCGCGCATATAAACTTATTCACCCATTTCCATACTTAGCTATTGAACATATGGTCGATTTTATGCACATATCATTTGCGCAAAAAAACGTACAACGTGGAGTTGAATGGTTTGAACGGCTCGAACAAAACGCCGCTGCGTACTTATATACGCTTCATCAAGGCGACCGCGAATGGTTTGTTCGAACGTTGTTATCTGCTTATCATCGCTACAGCGGTGCAACGGGCGATGAACAACATGGACGATATGAACAATTGCTTCAAACGTTGCTTCCATATAGCTTTTATGAGTACATCGACTACTTATTTGATGAACAGCAATGGAAAAAACTGATCGAATTATATATGTTCGAGCAAGCAACCGTTGATATCATTCCACCGTTTCATTTAAAAGCGATCGAACAAGCGGATCGTTCGCTCGTTCTTCCGCTTTACCATCAAACGATCATGAAATATATCGAACAAAAAAATCGTACCGCCTACGAACAAGCTGTCAAACATTTACGAAAACTGCGCGCTCATTATCGGGCATTAAAACAAACGCATCGCTGGGAAGCATATGTGGAAAAGTTAGCTGAACAAACGAAACGTTTACGCGCCTTTCAACAATTGTTACAGAGAGGGAAATTGATATGATGCAACAAATCGAACTACATAGCCGCTGGCTCGATGAGCGAAAACAGTTTTTCCTATATAGCGAAGACGGGCATCCAGACGATTGGAGGGACATCGTTTTCTTATGGCATGAAGAAACGTTTTACGGAACGTTCGTAACTACTGATACGATTGGAGAACAAATAGGTGTCCTTCTTTCTCCATGGGAGGCGCTTACGTTTTTTTCCTATCCATCGACGAGTACATTGGTCGAAGTTGTGTGGGATGACCAAAGTAAACAGTTTCAAGCGTGGGCGACACAAATCATTCATGACTTGGAACAAAAGCAGCTCATGCCTGATTTTGAAGCGTGGAAAAACGGACGCTTCGGATGGAAAGGAACAGAAGCGGACGAGCATCCATTCGTATCCGTTTGGCGTTCAGAAGCGATACACGACTGGATTCAATCAGACGTTGAGCTCAAACAAACGTGGCAACAAATCATTGACACATATCCGCTTATTTCAGGCGACGCTACACCATTGATCGACGAGCACGAATGGTTAACAGAAATTGGATGGGATAAAAATCGGCCACCGTTTGCTGTCGCTATTCGTTTACATGAACCAGACGCGTCTGGTTCATGTAAACGAATAGCGACAGCAAACGGTGGCCGATTTTTATCCCATCCAATTTCTGTTAACCATTCGTGCTCGTCGATCAATGGTGTAGCGTCGCCTGAAATAAGCGGATATGTGTCAATGATTTGTTGCCACGTTTGTTTGAGCTCAACGTCTGATTGAATCCAGTCGTGTATCGCTTCTGAACGCCAAACGGATACGAATGGATGCTCGTCCGCTTCTGTTCCTTTCCATCCGAAGCGTCCGTTTTTCCACGCTTCAAAATCAGGCATGAGCTGCTTTTGTTCCAAGTCATGAATGATTTGTGTCGCCCACGCTTGAAACTGTTTACTTTGGTCATCCCACACAACTTCGACCAATGTACTCGTCGATGGATAGGAAAAAAACGTAAGCGCCTCCCATGGAGAAAGAAGGACACCTATTTGTTCTCCAATCGTATCAGTAGTTACGAACGTTCCGTAAAACGTTTCTTCATGCCATAAGAAAACGATGTCCCTCCAATCGTCTGGATGCCCGTCTTCGCTATATAGGAAAAACTGTTTTCGCTCATCGAGCCAGCGGCTATGTAGTTCGATTTGTTGCATCATATCAATTTCCCTCTCTGTAACAATTGTTGAAAGGCGCGTAAACGTTTCGTTTGTTCAGCTAACTTTTCCACATATGCTTCCCAGCGATGCGTTTGTTTTAATGCCCGATAATGAGCGCGCAGTTTTCGTAAATGTTTGACAGCTTGTTCGTAGGCGGTACGATTTTTTTGTTCGATATATTTCATGATCGTTTGATGGTAAAGCGGAAGAACGAGCGAACGATCCGCTTGTTCGATCGCTTTTAAATGAAACGGTGGAATGATATCAACGGTTGCTTGCTCGAACATATATAATTCGATCAGTTTTTTCCATTGCTGTTCATCAAATAAGTAGTCGATGTACTCATAAAAGCTATATGGAAGCAACGTTTGAAGCAATTGTTCATATCGTCCATGTTGTTCATCGCCCGTTGCACCGCTGTAGCGATGATAAGCAGATAACAACGTTCGAACAAACCATTCGCGGTCGCCTTGATGAAGCGTATATAAGTACGCAGCGGCGTTTTGTTCGAGCCGTTCAAACCATTCAACTCCACGTTGTACGTTTTTTTGCGCAAATGATATGTGCATAAAATCGACCATATGTTCAATAGCTAAGTATGGAAATGGGTGAATAAGTTTATATGCGCGCTCGTCGTTTCCGAGTAAAAAGGATATGTACGAAGCTGCGCCGATGAACGGTATTTTTCGCTCGAGCGTTTCGCTTTTATTTAACTGTTCAATCGCCCACGTACATTCTTCTTCGCGATATGTCGTTTCAGTAAATAACGTATTCCATATCTCCTCATATACGGCGAGAATGTCGTCTACATAGTCGATTTTACCAAGCAATATGTTGCGCACGTATGGGATCGAGTCGTATAACAGCTGCTCATGCATGTTCGAGCGCGGTTTTTTCGCTAAATCTTTCATTGCTTGCTGTACCGTTTGGGCAAATTGGTTGACGTGTCGCTCTTGCATCATCGCAGAGTAGCCCCACGGTTGTAGCGGGATGCGGGTTAGTTCCATGAATGTAAATAACGATGCATGAACGTAATATAGGTGGTCTAAAAACGGCTTTTTTGCCGTCGGACGCTCGAACGTTTGGAAAAAGGAATGAACGATTCTTCGCATCTGTTCTTCTTCCGTTATATAGTCAAGGGGGATGCGGCGATATGCTTTTTCAAAAGAATTCCACCAAGCGTCAATGATATTTCCGTTCGGTGTCGCGTCTTTTTTATGTTGTTCAGTCACTTGTATATGTTTTTGTTTTTCATCACGACGCACATGTTTTTGTTTTGTCGTCGGCTCTTTCCATTGCCGAATGAGATTTCCGACGGCGTCAATTTGATTGTATGCATATAAAAATAGGGCGATATTGTGAGGGCATAGGCCGACAGCTGTACAAGCGCAAGATGAGCTTGCTGCTTGCTTTAAACGAAACGTCGGCTCGTACGTGTGCCCCCTGTCTGTCACTTTTCCTTTTAGCACGTTGTTCTCGATTGTCACGTTATATACATGTCCGGTGCGGTACAAATGCCATGCGCGTTTAATCATGTCGCTATTGTCTTTGTACGGCAGCAGTTTCATCATACGCTGGGCTGCTTTTGCCATCACTTCTTGCGACAACATCATTTGTAGCATAACTATGCTCCTTTTTCATCGTTTTGTCCCCATTTTAGCACGTGTGCCCGTTGTTTACAAATTAAGAGAAATGTATCGTATAAGAGCGATGAACGTGGTAAAATGGTTGATAGATTTCCATAATATAGAGAGGACTTCAATGATGAGCAAAACAAATCGATTTATATGGTGGGGACTTGTATGTATATGGCTTGCGTTGATTTATTATTTCACAGAGTCTCCGCTATTTACAGGGGAGCAAACGGCGCAATGGATTCGACATTGGCTCGACTACTTTGGGATCGAAACGAATCGTCCTGTGAGCGATCATTTGTTTTCATGGAATTTTATCGTTCGTAAATGCGCTCATATGATCGTGTTTGGAACGTTTGCTTTTCTCGCATGGAAGGCAACAGCTTCCTATCGCCTTGCATGGTTACTTACGCTCGTCTGTGCGATGTTTGATGAATGGCACCAGTCGTTTCAACCGAATCGAACGGCGTTATTTTCTGATGTTATCATTGATATGGTCGGTGCAACGATCGCTTTATGGATCGTTTGGAAGACGAATAAGCGAGCATAGTCGCTCGCTTATTTGTCAGCAGGGAATACGATGCCTGTTTGTTTCCTTGCTTCTTCCATCACTTTCATCGTCGCAAGTGAATGAGCATGTGAATTGATAGTAGATTGTGTTTCTCCCCGTTCGATGAGCGTTATAAACTCGAGCGCTTCGTAATACATCGGTTCGTACGGCTGCGGAACGCTAATATTTTCTACTCGTCCATCGCGGTAATGGATATGTGCTTGCGTTGGCGTATGAATTGTATCGATGACGATCGTTCCTTCTTCCCCTTGAATTTCAGCTGGTGCGTAAGAGTTAGCAATTTTTGAATACATGACGACAGCTTCCATGTCGCCGTAATCAAGCATGATGCTGCCTTCGCCATCTACGCCGGAAGATAAGCGGACGCTATGCGCTTGAATGTCTCTTGGTTCGCCAAATAAGACGATGAGCGGATATAAGCAATATACACCAAGATCCATCAACGCGCCGCTTGAAAAGGCAGGATTGAAGGCGTTTGCGACCGTTCCTTGCTTAAACGCATCGTAGCGAGAAGAATATTGGCAATAGCTTGCGACGTAGCGACGAACGCGCCCAATGTTCGCGATGTGTTGCCGGACGGCTTGAAAGGTCGGTAAGCACGTTGCTTTCATCGCTTCCATGAGCAGCACGCCATTTTTTTGTGCTGCGTCAATCATCGCTTCCACTTCTTTTACGTTGGAAGCGAGCGGTTTTTCACATATGACATGTTTGCCGTGATTCATAAGCATAATCGCTTGTTCGGCGTGAAAACAATTAGGGCTTGCGATATATACCGCATCGATATGTTCACTTGTTGCGAGCTCATGTAAGTTTGTGAACGTTTCAGTAGCGCCTGTTTTTTCAGCGAAGGCGCTGGCTGTTTCTTGTTGGCGCGAATAAACGGCTTGTAAGTGAAAGGATGGCACTCGTTTCGCCGCCTGAATAAACGCTTCAGTAATCCAGTTTGTTCCGATTGTCGCAAAACGAATCATTTTTCGTCTCTCCCTTTTATATACGTCCAACCGTCTTGTTGATACACTTTATTTTCTTTCATCAACCGTCCGAGCGCGCGTTTAAATGCTGCTTTGCTCATATGAAAGCGGGTTTGAATGTCTTCCGGATCGCTTTTATCGCTATACGGCATCGCACCGCCACGGCTTTCAAGGTAATGGTAAATCGTTTCCGCATCGCTTTCTAAGCTTTCTTGTTTGCGTGGAAGTAACGAAACGTTAATCGTCCCATCTTCTTTTACAGCGATGATGCGCCCTTCGACAAGCTCTCCGAGGCGTGGTTCTCGTCTTCTTTGTGACTCGTGAATAAATCCGATATATCCGACATCTGTAATGAGAAACGATCCTGCTTTAATCAGGCGATAAATGCGTCCGCGCACGTTTGCATTAAACGCGGAAGGCGGTGCAGGGACGTGAATTTGTTTGATTACGTCATCATCGGCAAGCTTGGCGAGCAGACGACCTCGTTTATCTACTTGAAGTGCACAGTATAATTGATCGCCTTTTTCGGGCCAAAGCGTCGGAAGTGCCGGTAAGTCGTCGAGCGACAATAAGATGTCTTTTTCGATGCCAATATGAACAAACACGCCTAAGTTCGGAACGACATCGACAACGTCGACCCAACCGTATGATGTTGTTGTGATGAGCGGTCGTTTCATCGTTGCGCGCATCCGACCGTTGTGATCATGGTAAAGAAATACTTCGACTTCATCGCCTATTTGTAGCGCACGTTCACATTGGCTTTCATGAAGCAAGGCGCTTTCTTTTCCATTTGTGACGATGTAGCCGAACGGTTTTTGTTCTTTGACTTGCCATGTTACGATTTGTCCAATCATTGCTCTCTTCCTTTTTATTTATCATTTCGTTTTCATTGTACACGATAACATGTAAAGAAACAAAGGGATGTATCTTCTTTCCTTTTGACGTGTTACAATGGAAGAAAAAGCGTGGAGGTGGAATGTGTGAGCAAAGTAGCACGAAATGCGTTATGCCCATGTGGAAGCGGAAAAAAATATAAACATTGTTGCGGAAATAACGTTGTGTCTATTCATGGGCTTGTCGATCAAGATGTCGTTCAACATATGCATGACTTGATTCATTACGCAGCTTTTGAGCACGAACGGTTTTTGCAACGCGCGGCGGATGAGCGTATTCATAAAGAACAGACAGATGAAGAAACGTTGCCTGTGTTTCGGTTTTTTATCGGCATATGGGTTATGTTTTTCAAACGGTATGAGAACGGTATGACGATTTTTGATTATTACTTGCGCACCGTTCGGAAACATGCTGTCCGTCCGACCGTATATCACATCATTCAATCGTGGCGTCAGGCGTTTCCTACGTTCGTCCGCATAGATGAGTTGAACGATTCATATGCGACAGTGACCGATTTACTAACCGAGGAAACGAAACAGATGAAATTGCTTGATATGTCTCATGGATTTGAATTAAAAAAAGGACAAGCGCTCGCAGGCATTTTCGTGCCGCATGGTCAATACGTTACGTCTTTTGCGACGTTTTTCCCGTTGCCTCGTCCTTTGACGGAACAGCTGCACGCATACATACAAGACGTTTGGGAAACATGCGATAAACAATATGAACAATGGATTCATATGTATCCCGACACGCTGCAACATGTGTTGCATTTCTCTATTTTTGACTTCGACGCAGCAAACTTGTCGCCAAAACAAGAGCGAGTGTTTACATTATTTCAAGAAAACTTTCCAAGCCAAGTCCCTTCCGTCATCGATACCGCTCGCTTTATATGGATTGAATATTGTCAAGCGTGCCAGCCTGTCATTCGAAAGCCAGAAGTATATGCGGCAGCGCTTCATTACATTATGGCGGATGCGATTTTAAGCGAAAATGTTTCGAAAACAAAACTAGCTGCACGATATAACATTTCCACGAGCGCCTTATCGCAACGGCTTGACGAATTTTACAGCGTCTTTGACGACATTGCCGAAAAGGTAAACGAACGGTTAGCAGAACTGTTTGATGACTGGGATGATGAATTTGACGATTGGGATGAAGACGACTGGGATGATGGTATATTTGAAGTGTGCGAAGACTGTGATGAAGATGAGTAAAGGGAGCGAATCGGCTCCCTTTTTTATATCAGTTCAATTCCTTCTAAAATCATGCTTGCGAAAAAGCCGCTGATGTGATGAAGCGCTTCGAGCACCGCTTTTGGATCGGCATGGAAAAAGTCTTTCATCATCGGCTGGTTTTGTTCGTGAATGAAAGCAAAAATAAAATCTGTTTTGATACGATTGCTTAATAATACAGGGCAGTAGCTT
>Ga0116210_1002243_pt1 | contig 12193 bp, 5 predicted proteins | sample TshhotsprinmetaG_FD_94483 | JGI IMG/M metagenome (GOLD analysis project Ga0116210, IMG submission 94483) | Hot spring microbial communities from South Africa to study Microbial Dark Matter (Phase II) - Tshipise hot spring metaG | ecosystem: Environmental > Aquatic > Thermal springs > Hot (42-90C)... | reverse complement strand
TGGCTCCTCGGTCGTTGGTGGAGTAGCGGATACTGAAAGGCGTGATCACCTGCTGGGCAAAGGCCAGACCGGAGAAGAGCAGAAGGGCTAGTATGTGTCTCACCATCCACCTCCCAGGAAGTCGAGGCGCAGGTACAGGCCGGGGGCGGTATCGGGGGTGAGGCCGGTAAAGCCGCCGAAGGTGTAGCCCAGGTTGAGCCACAGGCCCTCCAGCAGGCGGAAGCTGGCCTCGATGGAGTAGGCGGTGGCGCTGGTCTGGGTGCCGGGCTGGAGCTGATGGTAAACCGCCGCCCCCAGGCCCAGCCACTCGGTGAGGTAGTAGTTGGCCCCCAGGCCCAGCTGGTAGGTGTGGCCCTCGGGGTCGCCTGGCTTGAGCCGGTAGGCCAGGTTGGGGCGGAGCTGCAGGGCATGGCCGGGGTGGTAGCTTGCAGCCAGCGCCCCTTCCAGCACCAACTCGGCCCCGCTTAACAGGCGGTGATAGCTCAAAAGCGACCCCTCGCGCCCCTGCAGCGCGTAGGCCAGGGTAAAGCGGCCTTCCGGGGTAGGCAGAAGCTGGTAAGTGGCGTCCAACGAGAGGGTTTGCTGCGCATCGAGCTGGCCGGCAGCCCCGGCCCGCAGCACTACCTTGGGCTGGCTTGCCAGGGCGGCCTCCCCCCCTAGGGTGGCCGAGAAACCCTCGGCCCGGTAGCGCAGGGCCAGGCCCAAAGCGGCCTGATCCTGGCCGCTGGAGAGGCTGCGCTCGTAGCCTGCGCTGGCGTTCAGGCTCCAGCGTTCAGAGAGCGGCAAGGGGGCTTCCAGACCGAAGCGGGCCCGGTTGCCCTCCCCGCTGGCCCCAGGAAGCTGGTAGGCAATGGCCAGGTTGGTAGTCCCAAGTTTCTGCTTCAGCCCGATGCTGCCCGAGAAGCCAAGGCCCCAGGTCTGGGTCAGATCGGCCTCGGCGCTGAGGCCCTCGTCGAAGGCGTAGGTGCTTCTAAGGCGGGTTGTAGCGCTTTGCATGAGGCCGAGAGGCTGAGCATGGGTCAGCTCGGTACTCAAGGCACCACTACTCAGGCCCAGCCGTCCCAAACCCGAGAGTGCTGCGGTTTCCCAGGTGTAGCCAAGTCCTCCCCCGATGGAAAAAACTGAACCCAGGCGGCGGGTATACAAGAGCCCACTGCGGTTGGCATCACTGGCCTGATGCTCGAGGGAAATCTTGTCGACTTCGCTCAGGTTGTAGCTGACCTGGGCCTGGCCTTGTAGTTTGCCCTGGTAGGTCAGGTTGGCGCTGGACTCGAGGGGGCCGTTTTTGCCGGAAAGTTCGAGAGCAAGCCGTTCGGCAGACTGCGGCGCAAGGCTGTAGCTGGCTTTCAGGCCAAAGCCGGCTACCTGGTAAGAAGCCTCAGCCCCGTAGTGCCAGCCGCTCTGGGGTAAGAAAGCGGCCCCTACGCCCACGCTGAAGCGATCCAGTTTCCAACGGGCACCGGCTCCGTAGCCCAGTTCGCGCCCACCCCCCAGCGGGGCGTAGACCACCCGCAGCCTGACCGGCTGGAAGTCGGGGGCGCTGGGCCAGAGGGGTTGGGCGAGGGTCAGGATCCCGCTGGGCGCATCCAGCACGTAGTCCCTCAGCCTTTCCAAGCGGCGCTCGGTGGCCCCCACCTGCAGAAAGACCTGCTCGCTCCCCGCCTCGGCGGGGTGGAAGAGCCTGTAAAACCGGGTGCCGTCGGGCACGATCACCTCGGTCCGGCTGTCCACGGGCAGCCAGCCCACGAAGCCCTGCAGCGCCAGGTCGTCGCGGGTCTCCAGGCGCAAGGCGGTGCCCTGGGGCAGTGGGGGCAGCCCAAAAACGCCGAGCTTGTCGGCGAAATAGCCCAGGCTGAAGCCCGGCTGGTCGTAGCGCAAGGCCACCGGGTCGTCGGAGCGCAGGGGGAGGGTGGGCTCGGTACCCGCCCCGGTCAGGGGGAAGCGGCCGGTGGGGTCGGGCTGCTGTTTCAGGCCGGTCCTTACCTCCAGCGCCCCCTGGTTCGAGCGGAGGGCAGCATCCAGGGCCCCCCGCAACACCCCCTCCCCCAGGGGGGTTTCCAGGTAACCCCGCCCCAGGCCAAAGACCTCGAGAACCTCCCCCAGCCGGACCCCCAGGCTGGCCTGGAACTGCCACAGCCGGTTCTGCTGCCCTACCACGAAGAACCCAGCCTCCTGGAGAAGCTCGCCAAAAGCCAGGCGCAGGCGCAGGGAGGCCGGGGCGGCCATCGGTTTGAGTCGCAGAACGGCCCGCCCGTCCCTCAGGAGGAGCTGGTGGCCGGAAAGGCCGGGGAAGGCGTCCTCGTCCAGCGGCTCAGAGGAGGTTTCTACGGTCAGCGGCCCAAAGCCGGAGGGCAGGTCCATCGCATCCAGGGCAAGCACCTCGAGCTCCAGCGGGCTGCGCCCATCGGCCAGCAGGCGCAGCGGCCGCACCGCCAGCCGGGTGGGGCTGCCGACCAGGAAGACCTCTACCCGATCGGCCCCGGCAGGAGTCCTCGCTTCGATCAGGTTACGCCCCGGGCGCAAAGGAACGCCGTAGTACTCCAGCCGCTGGGCACCGGCCTCGCCATCGTAGGTGGCCTGCCCCAGGTGCCTGGCCTCCACCACCTCGTCGTTCACCACAAGGCGGGCCTCCAGGCCCAGCGGCATCTGCAACACCACCCGGGCTTTGTCCACCCGGAAGACCGTGCCCGGCAAGGGCTCCTGGATGAAGCCCTCGCGCCCCTGCACCACCAGCCCCTGGGTCCTGGCGTACTCAGCTCTGCCGATCCGCCCCTGCAGATAGACCTCCCGCTCCCCCAGCCAGAGGGTCAGGGTGGGCGCCTCCAGCGCACCCAAGGGTTCGCGGTGGCGAAGCTGGTAGGAAAGCACCCCCTGGGCCTGGTAGGGCAGCTCGAAGAAGAGCCGGCCTGCCGCATCAATCCGGGGGTCGGGAATGGGCCGCCCATCCAGGCGGGCTGAGCCCGGCTCGTAGCGGGCCCCTTGGGGAGGGAGGTGGGTCATCAGCAGGCCCTGGCCGAAGGCCCCGTCTGTCCCGGCCTCTACCTTGAAGTCCAGCCGAACGGTGGAGTACCGGAGGGGATCCAGCAGGGGCAGCGCGGTGAGGGCAGCCTTGGCCGGGAAGGAGGCCGGGGCGCCATCCACCAAGGCCACCACCTGGTTTTCCAGGAGGCCCACCCGGCCCGCCTGGCCCTCGAGCTCGAGCACCCGCACCTCGCCGGGCTGCAGGGAGTAGCGCAGCTCCTCCGGCAGTCTCATCTTGAGCCCCTCGTCGGGGGACTCCCTGAGCACCACCTCGAGGGGGTGGTCGGTGGGGTTCCCCAGGCGGATGGTAAAGCGGGCCTCACCCCCCACCAGCACCCGCGCCGGGGCCACGGCCTTCTCTAGGGGCAGAAGCACCCGGCGCAGGCGGTCGGGGGCAGTCAGGCCACCGCCGTTGGAGCTGAGCTGGGCCAGGAAGCCGCCCTCTGCCGCCGGGCCAAAGCGCACCCGGGCCGTATAGGTATGGGTGGCGGCCTCCCCCGGGGCTAGCGTGCCGCTGTAACGAGGGGGGGCGGCCACCTCAAGCCACTCGGGATAGGCGTCCTCCAGGGTGTAGCGCAGCGGGGCCTGGCCCGCATTGCGCACCTCCAGCCGCACCGTCACCTGCTCACCCGGGACCACCACCCGCCGGTCCAGCGTGCGCGCGAGCCGGGGCAGCGGGCGCAGCACCTGCACCCCGGCCTGGGCCTCGGCCAGGCGCCCTCCCCCGGGATCCAGCAGCCGGGCGGTGTTCACCAGGGTCTCCGGGGCCTCGAGGCCGATGCGGGCGGTCACCTCAAAGGCCCGCCTCTCGCCGGGGGCAAGGGTGAGGGTCTGGTCCAAAGGCTCGCCCTCCAGCCCCGGGGCCAGGCTGTCCTGAAGCCGTACCCGCCCGGCTTCGTCGCCGACGTTGGCCACCTCCAGCCGGTAGCGCGCCGTCTCCCCCACCGCAGCCCTGGGGGTGAGGGCCTCCTTGCGCAGGGTGAAGACGGCGGGCTGGATGACGACCAGCCCCACCCGGGCTTGTTGCTGCCAGGGGGAGAGGGCTGCTTTCACCTCGAGCTCCCCCTTGCAGGTAGCCCGGGCCGGGACGCTCAGCGTGACCGTGCGCTCCCGCGCGACCGGGGCGGTGACCCGGGTTGGGCCCAGAGGCTCCAGACAGGGGGGTAGTTCTAGCTCCACATCGGCGGGCAGAAGCTGGGCAAAAACGGTGCTGGCGCGGGCAACCAGGGTGGTCTGCTCGCCAACTCGCAGCCGGGTGGGGCTGGCCTCCAGGGTGAGCCTCACCTCGGGGTAGACCCTGAAGCGCACCCTCTGGGTCTGGCCGTCCTCCAGGCGCACCGACCGGGGTCCTTCGATGCGGGCCCCCAGAAGCTGGGTGGAAAGACTAAAATCACCGGGCGGCAGTCGCAGGCTGGCCTTGCCCTGGCTCAGGGTCACTGCCTGCTCGCCCACCTGTACCCTCAGGTCAATGGGCTGTTCACCGCCCGGCAGAACCAGCACCGCCTCCAACTCGAGGCTGGCCTGGGGCTGGGGCGCCGGGGGCGGGGGAAGCTCTGCCACGACAAAGCGCACCTCGCCCCCCGCGCAGCCGAAGCGGGCGGTCTCTTGGTCTAAAGCCTCGCCCCCCCGCACCTCGGTGCGCACCAGGCGGTAACCCTGGGGCAGCCCGGGTAGCCGGACGGTGCGGATTCCGTCCCCTTCCTGGGCCAGGGGCAGATCCAGGGGCCGGCCCTCTGGGTCGACCACCGAGGTTTTTACCGGACGCGGCGGTACCACCCGGAAGACCTCTTTCCCCACCTCCATACAGCCTTCTACCCGGAAGCCGATGGTGTTGGAGTGCTGGGCAGCGGTATAGCGCTGCCGGAAGCCAAAGACAAACCGCCCGGGCTGTTGCACGGTGTAGTAGGCCCAGGCCCGGTCGCCCGAGACGGCCCGCTGCTCCGTGCGTCCGTCGGGCAACTGTACCCGGGCCTCCATCTCCCCGAACCCGTCCTCATCGTAGAACCCCACCTGCAAGGGCAGGGCCCCGGGGCTTACCTCCAGGGCAAAGGGCGTAAGCCACTCAAAGCTGCGCACATTGGTCTGGACCGCGCGCTGGTGCTGCTTGCGCACATCGTACAGCTGCAAGACCGGGTCTACCAGCAGCTCGGCGGCCTGTGGAACGCTGGTCTGGATACGGTACCGGAAAGCGTTCTTGCCCAGGCCATAAAACCGGCTTTCCAGGCGGTAGACGCCCGGCTCCACTAGACCCCGGAAAAACTGCACCCAGCGGTGCGGTTCCAGCCCGTAGGTCTGCTCGCTGAGCAGGCTGCCATCCGGCCCGAACAGCCTGAACACCGCCTCCAGCCTGCCCCGGCCACGGTCGTACCGCTCGTCCCCGACCTCCTCCTCGCCATCCTTCCTGCGGTAGTCCTTGGGGTCAAAACCGGGGGAGTAGATCTGCAGGTTCAGAATGGTGGGCTTGTGTACCACCACACCAGCCCGCATAGCCTCGATCTCCCAGCCCATCTCCCGCCCCGGCACGATGCCCGCTAGGTCGGTGCGGGCTTGCGCAAGACCTAGGGTCAGGGCCAGAGGCCCTAGGAAAGATAGAAGGCGGGGTAAAAGCCTCACGGATACCTCCAGCGCACCTGGGGATCGGTGAGAAAACCGTCCGGCAGGTCGTAGGTGAGGGTCTCCTCACCAAAGAACTGCTCGAAGTAGAAGACCTTGGCCCCGCCTGCCGGCAGGGGATCGGTGAGGGTGAGCTCTGGCAGGGCCACACCGGACTGGAGCAGAAGCGCCACCCGAAAGCCCCCGGGGATGGGCAGAAGCCGCTTGTGTACGCGCAAGGGTCCGAACTCCAGAACGGTTTCCCGCATGGCCTGCGCCAGTCCTTCTGGTGCCTCCAGGGGGAAGTCACTCTGGGCCAGACCTTCCACCCAGACCCGGCGCCGGTACCCTTCCCCCTGGGCCTCGGGGTGGGGCCGGGGGCGGAAGGGGGCTGAGGCCGGCTCCAGCATCACCGTCCACCACCCCCCCGGCATCTTGCGGAAGCCATACCGCCCCTCGGCGTCGGTGGTGGCCTGTAACCCGTTGCCCAGGACCACCCGGGCCCCCGGCAACGGCAGATCCACCCCGGGGGTGTACCGCCCGTCGCGGTCGGTATCGAGGAAAACGCGGCCCACCAGGCTGTGTGAAGGGGCCAGCGCGCCCTCCAGGCGTACCAGGGCCGAGGCCTGCGCGCTGGCGACAGCGCCGGCCCCGGCCTGCGCCCCCTGGGCAAAGGCCCGAACCTGAACAGTGTTCAACAGCCTCTCCCCCGCCCCCGGCCTTACCCGCATCCGGTAGGCCAGGCGAAGCTCCCCTCTAGGAGGGAGCTGGAGCCCCTCCCAGACCAGACGCCCCCCCTCCAGCCGGGGCGCCGGGGTGGCGCTGCCCGGCTGGTAGGCCAGGTGGGGATCCGGGGTATCCTCCAGCCGCACCGATAGAGAATAGGGACCTGGGTTGACCAGGGTGAGGGTGTAGGTGATCAGGTCGCCCTCCCGGACCACCCTGGGCGCCGCCTGCTTATCGAGCAGCAGCTGGATCGGCACCGTCGTGGAGATCTGGTTGGAGGTGGTGGCGCCGGGCTGCCCGGCGGAGTTGATATAGCTGGCCGAGGCCTGGTTGGGGATGAGGAGGCCGGCTGGGGCTGGCTGGGCCAAAGCCAGGCCCCAGAGACAGGCCAGAACGAACCACCCAACCGGCACCGATCCGGAAAAAAAGGGCAGGCGAAAAGGGGTAGGCGCGTAGGGGTTGGCCGCTGCATGCCCGGAAGCTCCGCCCCTACACTCAAATCCTTTAGTCGCTCGCATACTTGGAAGGGGCCTGCCCTTTCGGGGGCAGGCCCAGGGGAGGTTTACTGCACCTGCACGCGGAAGAGGATGGTGATCTGGGCGGCGGGCGGCATCAGGTCGGCGTCGGTGATGTTGCCATCGCCGCTGGTATCCACCCCCACGTAGATGCTCTGGCCCGGGGCCAGGCTGGCCGGCGCGCTGGGGCTCCAGGTGGCACCGTCGGTGGAGTAGAGCACCTGAGCGCCGGCCGCAAAGCCGCTGAAGGTGGCGCTCACGCTCACAAAGCTGGTGTACGAGGGCAGCGGGTCGGAGATGATGACCCGGGCGAGGCTGCTCGTGCCGATGTTCTGGGCCGCCACGGTGTACACGATCTGATCCCCGGGGTGGGCCTGGCTGCCGTCGGCGGAGCGAACGCTAGGACCGGAGCCCACATAGGTCACCGCGCTCTTCTGCAGCCGAAGCTCCCCACCCACGATGGTGGTGGTCTCGGTAGCGGTGTCGCTGGCGGTGGTGCTGCCCACGGTGCAGGTAGCGGTGACGGTGTTCACGTCGGTACGCCCGATGGGCTCAGCCGCCGGCACGATGACCCGGACGTAGATGGTCTGGCTGCCCCCGTTGGCCGCGACCGAGACCCCGCTCAGGCTGGAGGCCCAGGTGGTTCCGTCCAGGGAGTACTGGTAGGTCCAGCTATAGCTCCCGCCGCTGCCCGAGACGGCGCAAATGGCGCTAACGTTAGAGTTATTGGTCAGGTTGTGGGTGTACTGGATGGTGCCGGGGCTGGTCACGGTGCCGGAGCGATCGGGGTCGAGCTGGATCTGGGCTACGGTGTTGACCTCAACCTGGGTATAGGCGTAGTCCAGGTGGTACTGGGGAGCAGGGGGAACCTCGGTGCTGTGGGCCTCGAAGTTGAAGCCAGCCGAACCGGGAGGAGCAGTGGAGGACAGGGTCACCACGGCGATGTAGTTGAAGGTCTGTCCGGGGTTGAGCAAGCCTGTGGTGGTAATGGCCGGCCCATCCGCCGCCCCATCGTCGTTGGCATCGGGGTAGAAGACCACGCTCTGCACCCGGCCAGAATAGCCTGTCTGGGGCGTTACCACGAGGTTGTAGGTATCCGGGTTGACCCCTAGGTTTCGCACCCTGAGCCGGTAGGTCACCGTAGCCCCGGGGTTGGCGCCGGGGAAGGTCGTGCCCGACTGGTAGATGGGGTTACGTGGATTGCCGGCAGGCTCACCGGCGGTGTCGTCCGTGCCGGAACCCTGGCTCTGGGTGTAAGGCGGATAGCCGTTGACCCCACCGTAGAGGTCGTGGTTGTACCCCAGGGCGACCGCAGCCACGGTATCGGTGGTGGTGTCGGACTGGCTGGGGTTGCCCTGGCTGGTGGCCGTGACCGTCAGAGCAACCGGTCCACCGGTGTAGCTGGCGGGGATGCTGCAGCGCAAGGCGAAATCGTAGTTCGCGGCGGCGGCTACCGGGCCGACCGGACCCGAGAGGGGGGTGGTGAGGTCGTCGGCCACGAGCTGGCAGACCCAGCTCGAGGGGGCCCCGCTGAAGCTCAGGCCGAAGCTATCGCTGGTATTGCCGGTGTTGCGCAGGGTGTGGCGGAAGAAGACCTGGGTGCCGCTGTTGGCGGAGGCAATGGTCTGACTGTCGCCTGAGCGGTTCACTGTGTACCCACCCGCGGTATAGGTGCCCGAAGCCCCGGCTAGAGGGAAGGTGTAGGGACCTACCGCGACGCTGTAGCTTGCGGCCACAGTGTGGACGGTGCTGTTGGTGGTGGTCGTCTGGCTGACGCCGTTGTTGTAGCGTACCGTAGCGCTGTTGGTGTAGGTGGTTCCGGCTGGGGCCGCAGACGGCACGGAGGCGGTAAAGCTGAAGGTGTAGGAGGCCGTCTGGGGGAAGAAAGCTCCGCTGCCGCTGATGAACATCCCGATGGCGAGGGTGCCGTTGCCGGTGAGGGGGAGGTTACCGGCGGTCAAGGTGCTCCAGGTGCTGCCGTCGGTAGTGTAGACCATCTGTACCGTTCCAGCCCCGGCGCTGCCGGTGGGCAGGGTGCTCACCGTAAGACCGTTGGGAATAATGTCGGCCACCAGGATGCCGGTGCCGCTGAGGCCGCTGACGCTGACCCCGCTGGCTGGACTACCGCCGGTGTTGGACCCGCTGATGGTGTAGGCGATGCTGCTTCCAGGGGTCACTGCGCTCGAGGGGCTCGCCGACTTGGTGGCGGTGAGGATGGCGGCGGTGCTCACCACGGCCCGGGCCCAGTTGTTGGTATCGGTGGCGCTGGGGCTACCTGCCGAGGTGCCGCTCAGGTTGATGTTGGCAACCTGACCGTTGGTGGCCGAGGCGGGGATGGTGCCGGCCAGGAGGACGCAGGCCGAGGTTCCCATGCTCAGGCTGACGCTGGTGATAGCGGCAGTCTCGCCGGGGTCGATGTTACCGTTGCAGTTGGCATCGAGGTAGAGGGCGGTACCGCTCAGGTCGAAGTTGTCGCCGCTGTCCTGGGGGGTGGTCAGGTTGATGGTATCACTGCCGTTACCGGTATTGCTGACCGTGTAGCTGAAGTAGACAGGGGCGCCGGGAAGGGCGCTGCGGGTCTGGCCGGGGGTGGCTGGGGTTCCGTCGGGGGTGATGCTAAAGCTATAAACCTGCTGAACTACCGTGATGACCTGGTTGGAGGTGGTGGTGCGGGCCTGCCCAGCGGAGTCGATGTAGCTGGCCGAGGCCTGGTTGGAGATGCTGGTTCCGGCTGGGGTCTGCGGGGTCTGCTGGGCAATTGCAGCGCCCAGTAAAACCAGCGCGATAAGCCAAAGACCGAAAATTTTGTTCATCTGTGATTTCCTCCTTTCGTTAATGCACTACCGCACAGCAGCGCGAAGTCTGAGCAAGACGGTTTGCTTTGCGCCCAACTGGGGCAAAACCCAGCGGGCATGGGTGAATTCCTCGGGTTTCACTTCTACTTCCTTCTCGACCTCCTTGCCGTTTTCGATCACCTTGACCTTGCGCATGAGCGGGAGTTTGCCGTAGGTGCGCCCCCCATCGAAGCTGAACTCCGCGGTTACCAGGGTTTCCCCGAGCCTGAAAGGTTGGGCACTCTGGTCCACGTAGGCGGTGCTGGTGGGGATGGGAATGACCAGAACCACCTGGCGAAGCGGGTTGTCGGTGATGTTTTGGGCGTTTAGCTGGTACTCGATGAGCTCTCCGGGCCTGGCATCCAGGGCGGCCTCGAGCTTTTCTACCGTCCGACCTGCCTCCTGAGCGATCAGAACCCGGTAGGCCCGCAGATCCAGCCGTATCTCACTTCGGGTTTGGGCCAGCGCCAAGGCTAGCAGCAGGATGGCCCCAACCGCCATAAGTTTTCCCAGAGTTATCTCTTTCATAGCACTATCAGGTAACCTCCCAGGGTTTTGGTAACCAACACACTATAATATAAGCGATTTGGGTTTTGCAACCCGGTAATTTGTACATAACCCCCAAATGGGGGGGTATTTGGCCCAGTAATGTGGCTATGGTAGGCGATGCAGGTCTGCCGTCTCCATATCTGGGGGCGAGGCCGGTCAACCATCGCTCGAGGTTGGTGCTCACTGCCTGTTGAGATTTATTGTGCGACGCCTGGGTGGAGGGCCAGGGTAAGCAGCAGCTCGAGCTCGGTGCGCGAAAGATTCAACAGGCGTTCGCCCGTCCTCCACAATCAACGCACGTTCCATGCCACCCAAAGCCGAGTATACCGGGCTTTCGATTTCCTCCAGGGTTGCCTGGCCAAAAACCCTTCAAGGAGCCACCCTGGCGGTGGCGGTTACGGTCAGGTTGCGAAACCGTAGGGTTCCCGAGCTAAACAATCCGTTTTCCTGCCGCACCCCCAGCCACAGGTTCCCGCTGTTGATACCGCGGGTCAGCTGGGGGTTCGAGAACTCGAAGCGCTGGGTGGCTGCTGAAGCGAAGCTAACCGATCCAAGCTGGGCCTGGCTTTCTGGATCGCAAAGATAAATCTCTCTGCTGCCCACCTGCGTCGGGGAGCAGGGCTTGCTGTCGGTGGCGTAGAACCCTAGGGTGACGTTTTGTTGCTGGTAGCTCAGGTAGCCCTCGAGAACCACTTGAGTCAAGGACAGGGGGGGACGCTCGAAGCTCTGCTTGACATACAGCACCTTGTCGCTTTTAATCAGGGCCACATCCACGTCGAAATCGCCCAACGGGACCCGCAAAGAGGCGTTGGTGCAACCTACCAGCAAGATAAGTAAGCTTAGGAGCAACCCACGCATGGCCAGGTTATTCTAGCACAAAACCGGCTCAGATTGACCACTCCAGACCGCCCGACCCGCCACCAAGGTGAGCTGGGGCCAGCCCGAAAGCACCCAGCCTGCCCAGGGACTGAAGCGGGCTTTGGAAGCGAAGCGGGCTGGGTCTACCGGGCGCGCCTCGCCTGGGTGCCACAGCACCAGGCTGGCCTCGGCCCCTTCCTCCAGGTGAAGTGGAGCCAGGCCTAGCACCCGCCGGGGGCCATCGGTGAAGCGCTTCACCAGGGTGGGCAGGGGGAAGCCCCGCTTCTCGACCAGCTCAGTGTAGAGCAGAGGCCAGGCCACCTCGAGGTTGGGAATCCCAAAAGGAGCCCGCAGCAGGTCCAGGGCTTTTTCGTCCGGGGTGTGGGGGGCGTGGTCGGTGCCCACACAATCGAGGCTGCCCTCCAGCAACCCCTCGAGCAGGGCCTCCACATCGGCCCGCGGGCGCAGCGGCGGGGCCACCTTATAGAGGGGGTCTAGGCTCTGCAGGGCCTCGTCGGTTAGGGTCAGGTGGTGGGGGGTGGCCTCGGCGCTTACCGGCAGGCCCTCCTCTTTGGCCTGACGGAGGAGGGCCAGGCCGCGCTGGGTACTCAGGTGCTGGATGTGTAGCCTTGGGCTTTGGCCCAGGCTCTGCACGTAGCGCAGAACCTCGAGGTCGCGGGCGATGCGGGCCGACTCGGCGTAGGCTGGGTTGCCTGGCAGGCCTAGCCGGAAGGAGACCGGCCCCTCGTGCATCACCCCGCCGCGCCGCAAGCCAGCGTCCTCGGCGTGCACCGCCACTACCAGGCCCCAGGAGGCGGCATACCGGAGGCCCAAGGCCAGCACCCCGGCGTCCTCGTTGGTGCGCCCGTCGTCGGTGAGCAACACCGCCCCGGCCTCCCGCAAACCCCGGGCCTCGCTCAGCAACTGCCCCTCCTGCCCTTTGGTCAGGGCGGCGGCGGGGTGGAGCCGGGCCTGTCCAATCTGGCGGGCTTTGGCCCGCAAGGCCCGCACCGCCTCGGGGGTGTCCACCACCGGCTGGGTGTTGGGCATCGAGACCACATCGGTATAGCCGCCCCGGGCGGCTGCGCTAAGGCCGCT
>Ga0116210_1002235_pt1 | contig 12207 bp, 13 predicted proteins | sample TshhotsprinmetaG_FD_94483 | JGI IMG/M metagenome (GOLD analysis project Ga0116210, IMG submission 94483) | Hot spring microbial communities from South Africa to study Microbial Dark Matter (Phase II) - Tshipise hot spring metaG | ecosystem: Environmental > Aquatic > Thermal springs > Hot... | reverse complement strand
TGATTTAACTGTTGACTATATTTAACACTTATACCATTTTAGTCAATATTTTATTTTTAATATATTCTTATATTATCATAACAATCTATAATTTATGCCAAAGTTAGGATAACCGAGTCGGTTATACATATGGTAAAATTGATTTAATGAATAAAGTTATTTTGTCTTTTAAAGATATTAGTTTTTTAGTTAAGGAAAATCGTTATCGGGTTAATCCAAAAACCTGGTTTTTAAGTCGTTGCATTGATGGTCGGTATAAAAATAGTTCAGATTTAGAAGCCTTAGCTTTACCTGGTGCTGATTTAGGAGAGATTTTAATAGTGGTGGCTGCTTGTTTAACTTATGGTTATGACTATGATTTAGAAAAAATAATGGCGGTGCTTGTTGATGTGGTTGGTGATGAAGATAGTTTACGGACTCATACTGATTCTCATGGAGATAAAAATATTTATGCTTCTGGTTGCGGACATTTTGCTCAGATAACCAAAGACCCAAAAGCCTATGGTTTAAATGAGTTTTTAGTAGAGGAGATAAGAAAATTATTTACAAGTAAATTTAAAAACCAGTTAGGAGGAAAAAGTTATATTGTATTATCAGGTGATCATTTAGAGGGAGCAGTTTTGGTAATTGAGGGCGATTGGGGGATTTATCCTCAGTATGTTTTAGAGACTAATGAAGGCAAAAAACCAGTTCAGGTATTTGTTTATCATAAAACCTTAGTTGAGCGTCGAAGAAGATTAATGGCAAAAAAACTTCTTGAGAAAAAAGCAATTGTTTTTCGCAATGGTGAAAACGAGGAGATGCTTTATCAAGCATTAAATGAGGTTGGAGAAGATCATTTTTTTGAGACAGCTAAAAGATTAGCTAAAGATTTATTTATTTATCAAGTGGTTTTTCAGGGTAACGGTGATTTTAAAATTAAAGAACAGGGAGTGGTTAGCTTAAATGAATTGAAAAAGCATTGTTTTTAGCTAATTTTGTCGCTGTAAAAATTTACTTAATTAATATAATTATGGTTATTGGACCAAAAAAACTACTTCAATTAGTAAAAAAAATTAATCTAGTTGAAGGATTAGCTGGCAGAGAGTTAACTAATCCAGAAGGAGCTGGTTTTGATTTAAGATTAGGTGAGGTTTACAAAATTAAAGGAAAAGCCTTTCTAGGAGTAATTGAGCGTCAGACTCCAAAAATTGAGTTAGTGAAAAAATATCAACCAGAGAAAAAAGAGTTGGTAATTATCAAACCAGGCGATTTTTATTTGGTGACAACAGTAGAAAAAGTTAATCTACCTTTAGATATTTGTGCTGTTTTTATTCCTCGGACAACTACTTTCAGAAGTGGTCTTTTTTTGCGGACAGGTATTGCTCAACCTGGATATCAAGGAAAACTAACTTTTGGTTTAAAAAATGAAGGTGGAGTGGAAGTAGAGATTGAGATGGGAGCAAGATTTGTTTTTGCGGTTTTTCACTGGGTTGATGGTGGTGGAGAAAAGTATCGAGGACAGTGGCAAGGAGGAAGAATAACAACAAGAAAACGAGAGACGCAAATTTAATCTTTAATTTTAAATTAAAAATTTAAAATTGAAAATTATTTATGAATATAGACGAACAACAGTATCTAAATTTACTAAAAGATATTTTAAAAAACGGAGTTCGCAAGGTTGATCGGTTAACCGGTGATGCTTCATACTCTGTTTTTGGAAGGCAGTTAAGATTTGATTTATCAAAAGATTTTCCTTTGCTAACTACAAAAAAAGTCTATTGGAAAGGAGTTTTGTATGAGCTTTATTGGTTTATCTCTGGCCAAACTAATATTAAATACTTGGTTGATAACAATGTCCATCTTTGGGATGATTATCCTTATAAAATCTACAAGATGAAAAATAAAAAAACAAAATTAACTAGAGAAGAGTTTATTGAAAAAATTAAAACTGATAAAAATTTTGCTTTAAAATGGGGAGAGCTACCAAAAATATATGGAGAGTTATGGCGTCGATGGCCGACTAGATACGGAAAGACCATTGATCAATTAAAGTGGGCGATTAATGAGATCGTCGAAGACCCAAATGCTCATAATGCCTTGGTGACTGCTTGGAATCCAGAGTATCTTTATACAATGGCAAGAAAAAAAGACACCAGTTATTTTCCAATCTGTCATAATCTTTATCAATTAAATGTTAACAATGGTAAGGTATCTTTACATCTTTATCAGCGCAGCGCTGATGTTTTTTTAGGAGTTCCTTTTAATATTGCTAGTTATTCATTACTGTGTTTAATCATTGCTCAGGTAACTGGTTATCAACCAGGTGAATTTGTTCATACTTTTGGTGATGTCCATATTTATGAAAATCATATTGAGGCAGTAAAAGAACAGTTAAAAAGAAAACCCTTTCCTTTTCCAAAAATTAAGTTTTTGCGGAAAATAAAAAGCATTGATGATTTTAGACCAGAAGATATTGAGTTAATTAACTATCAATCTCGTCCGTCAATTAAAGCTCCTTTAAGTGTCAGTGGCGGATATTTTGAGAAGAGTTCTTAATTTTATTGAGGACGGACCTTCCAACAGGTCCGTCCTCATTTAAGTTATTTAAGTATAAATTCTTTTATGGTATAATTTAGATTTAAAATTAAAATTTAAATGGTAAATAATGAGTAAGGAAAATGGAGTAAGGGGTGTAGGAGAAATTTTAAAAAAAGCAATTAAAATATTGACAAAAACAGGAGATCTTATTATATTGACTAATGGTCTACGTCTACCTGTACGTCTACCTGATTTAACATTTGGAGAGAAAGTAGAAAAGATAGTAGAAATATTGAGAAGAATATTGGAAGCAGGTGGTTTTAGTTTTGTTTCTTTTGGTGAACAAAAGATACCAGAAGAGATTAGAGAAGCTCTTGTTAAAGAGTATCAGTCTCCTTCTTTAGGAGAAAATAACGGTGGTCAGTATGTTGTCCCAAGAAATTGGGGAATTTATCCTGGAAAACTTCCAGAAGGAGTAAGGGGATATTTTCAAGAAGTAGATAGAGAAAGATTGATTTATGATCCTAACACAAAAGAATTTTTTTTAGTGGCTTATGGTGACAATCCCAATGAACGTAGGTTAATAAGAGTATCTGATTTTTTTGAAGAAGGACCCTTAAATTTTTTGTTATTAAGACTTTCACAAGATGGGACAGTATGGACAAATACTTATTATCCATGTGGAGTAGCTAGTCCAATAAATATTCATTCATCAGAATTACCCATTATCTAATAATAAGTAATTTGTTATTTTTGAAGAGTAGATCTGCAGCAGATCTGTTGAAAACAAAATTATTCCTTTGACAAAATATTCTAAACAATTTTGCCATCAGTCTAACCGACTCGGTTAGACTAAAATGAACATCAATTGTAGATTGTTGTAATAATCTAAAAATTATTAAAAAGTAAAATTTTAAAAAAGTATCAAAATGTTAAATATAACCAACATTTAGTAGTTGAAATCAATCAAAGTCAGTTAAATCAGTTGAATCAACAAAAAACAAAAAACATAAAACTTAAAACTTAAAAAAACTAAATATCTTTAATCTTTAACAACTTAATTAATCTTTTTTTTGGGTTAATTTAAATTTGTTTTATTATAATTAACTTATGATTTCAATCATAGCAGCAATTGGAAAAAATCATGAGTTGGGGAAAGATAATCGACTTTTATGGCATATACCTGAAGATTTAAAAAGATTTAAAAATCTTACTCTTAATCAGATTGTTGTTATGGGAAGGAAGACATTTGAATCTTTACCTATTAAACCTTTACCCAAAAGAATTAATGTGGTTATTACTAAAGATAAAAATTTTTTTTACAACCAAGTTTTGGTTTATAATGATTTCTCTCAAGCGATTAAAGATTTAAAAGAAAAAGTAAAAAATAATATCTTTTTTAAAAATAAAAAAATCTTTATTATTGGTGGCGAAAGTGTTTATAAGCAGGCCATTGATATTGTCGATGAGCTTTATTTAACTATAGTTAACAAAGATTTTCCTGAGGCTGACTGTTTTTTTCCTGATTATCAAAAAAAGTTTCAAACAGTTGATAAAAAAACAAAAAATCTCCAAGACTATCAAATAACTTTTTTAAGATTAATTAAAAAAGTTTAATATTGATTTAAAAATTTGGTATTATTTATTAAGTTAATAATTAATTTTTTATTATGAAAACTGAAAAAAAAGATCTTCCAAATCTGTTAAAAGATTTAGAAGAAAAAGTAGAGGAGCTAATTAATAAAATTCCTTATCAACTTCCAAAAAATATTAAGAAATTGATTGTTGATTATGGACCATATTTATTGATTATCTCTTTGGTTTTTGGTTTTTTATCGGTTTTAAATCTGGGGTTTTTAAATCAGTTTTCTTATCTTATTGGTTTTCGAGGAGGATTGGTTTATCGATTAGAGCAGTTATTTATCTTGTTGATACTTATTATTGAGGCAGTTGCTGTACCTGGTCTTTTTCAAAAAAAACTTAGTTCTTGGCGATTGCTTTTTTATAGCTCGTTGGTTTATCTAGTTAGATGTGTGGTGGTTTTTGATTTTGTCAGTTTAGTTGTTGGAATAGGATTGTCCTGGTATATTCTTTTTCAAATAAAAGAGATGTATAAATAATTTTATGGACTGGAAGATTTATGATTATCAGCTACCAGAGGAAAATTTAGCTTTAAAACCAGCTCAATCTCGTGATAAGTCTAAACTTTTTATTTATAACAGTGTTAACGATGAAATTCTTTTTGATTATTTTTTAAATCTTGACAAATATCTTCCCAAGAAATCTTTTTTAGTTTTAAACAATACTAAAGTCGCTCCAGTAAGAGTTGAGATGATTAAAAAAACTGGTGGAAAAGTAAAGACGGTTTTTTTAATTAATGAGTATCAAGGTGATAAAAAAATTAAGTTATTAGTTGATAGAAAAGTTAATGTTGGCGATGAGTTGTTTTTTCAAAGTGGTTTGTCAGTTAAAATAATTGAACAAAAGGAAAAAATTTTTCTTGGTAGTTTTGATTTTGAAGACAAAAAATTATTTGAACAATTTTATAAATACGGTTCGATGCCGATACCTATTTATTTAAAAAAAACTTCGCTTTCTGAAACTCAATTAAAAAAAAGTTATCAAACAGTTTTTGCTAAAAAAGTTGGTTCAGTAGCGGCACCAACGGCCTCGCTTCATTTTACCAATCGAGTTTTTAAAAAAATAAAAAAAAAAGGAATTAATAAATTTTTTATCACTTTACATGTTGGGATGGGGACTTTTACTCCAGTAACAGAGGAAAACCTAAAAAATAAGTCTTTGCATGAAGAATATTATGAAGTTGATTATCAATCATTTAAAAGTTTTGAAACATTAAGAAAACAAGGAAAAAAACTGGTAGCAGTAGGAACAACAGTAGTGAGGACGCTTGAGTCAGTGGTTAGATCTTCTTTTAAACTATTTAGAGATTCAACGATCGAATCTTTTATTGTCCGAGAGTTTCCTTTGCCTATGGTGGGGCACTCGAAAGCGAAAAAAATTAAACCGTCTTTTTTATTAAATAATAATAATTTATCTTTAACAAAAAATCAGTCGTTTTCGTTTTTTGAAAAAACCAATCTTTTTATTTTTCCACCTTTTAATTTTAAGATGGTTGATTGCTTGATTACTAATTTTCATCTACCAAAGTCGTCTTTAATGATGTTAGTTGAGGCATTTTTACAGCATAAAAAAGCAAAAAGACATTTGGTTGATTTATATAAAATTGCCATTGAGAACAACTTTCGTTTTTACTCATTTGGAGATGCGATGTTGATAGTTTAATTAAATAGATTTAATCATTTAAAGTCAGTTAAAACCAGCTTTGCCACTTCTACAACCGACTCGGTTATCCTAACTTTGGCATAAATTGTAGATTGTTATAAAAATATAAGAATATATTGAAAAGAAAATATTGGATAAAATGGTAAAAATGTTAAATATAACCAATAGTTGATAATAAAACATAAAACGTAAAGATTGAATGGGTTTATGCGTTTACGGGTTGTGTGTTTGCGAGTTATGAGTTAATAGTGTGAGTTTGTGGGTTTTTAAAACTAGTTAAAAATAGGAGCCTTATACCAAGCCGTGGGCGAACCTGGTAGTTTATTAACATATTTAATTTTTAATTTATTTATGATTTATTTGTGATTTAGGATTTAGGATTATTTTAATATTAGATGTTTGATATTGGATGTTATTCTTATCTCAACTTTAACTCCAGCTTTTTTAAGAAGATTAATTCCTTCTTTGTCATGATGCTCCATTTGACAGACAACTCTTATAATTCCCGCATTAATAAGCATCTTTGCACAGGTTGAACAGGGATTAGTAGTCGAGTATAACGTAGCGCTTTTGGTTGAGATGCCAAGATAAGCAGCTTGAATAATGGCATTCTGCTCAGCATGAATACAAATACAGCTTTCTTCTTTTTCACCCGATGATAATTTTCCTTGATGGCGCAAAAGACAGCGCTTACAACCACCTTGAGTACAGTTTTTTATTTTATGAGGAGTGCCATTATAACCAGTGGTAATAATTCTAAAATCCTTAACTAATACACAACCAACGGTTCGTCTTAGACAGTCTGATCTTTTTTTAACCACTTGGGCTAATTCCATAAAATACTCGTCCCAAGATGGTCGAGTTATTTTTTTCATACCGATATTTTACCATAAACTTAGTCTAACCGACTCGGTTGTTTTTATATATTTTTGGCTTGATATAAGGCGCTAAAAATTTTCTATTGTTAGTTTTCTTAAAAGTTTTAGCTTTCTTTGATAGTCGATCCTATCTTCAACAAATTTTTGGTAATCTAGACAGTTATTAATGGTTAATTCTTTGATATTATCTAAAATTTTTTGATTGGTAATAAAGTCTTTATAAGAGGAAAATTGCCAGTCTTGAGGATTTTTTATTAAATTAGATGAAGTGGGATTAAGATGAATGTAGCGGCTGATGTGTAAAAATTGCTCTTGACTAGCGACTCTTACTGATTTAAAAGCAGATTGCCATAAGGGTCCTTTTCTTTTAAACTTTTCGTTGAAAGACCGACTAAAACTATTTTCAAAATTATTTATAAACTTGATAAAAAATGAAGAATGATTAATCTTTACTAATAAATGATAATGATCTGGCATCAGGCAATAACAGATAATTTGGACAATCTGATTGTTTTTTAAAAAAGAATATTTTGATAGTGATATTTTTTGTTTGATAAAGCCCGAGAAAAACTGGTTTTTAGATTGATATTATTATAAAAATCAATTGTTTTTAAAAATCGCCAACAGTTATTTTTATCTTTAAAAATTCTGTAATTAGCAATACTTTTATTAAAAACATGATAAATTTCTTTTTTAAAAAATTTTCTCATAATTTTTTTATAACATTAACTAATCATCTTGTCTGTAGACTAAAATTAACATTTTTATTTTTTTAGAGCCAAATAACAATCTAAAAACTACGAATTACAACCGAGTCAGTTGCTAGCAACTGACTCGGTTGTATTAGTGACAAAATAGTATAATTGGTTAATGAGAATTTTTATCAAGATGTTAGCGGTTTTGATAATTTTTTTGAACACAGTTGTTTTAGTAAAAGGAGCAGATAATAATATTTTTGGTATTCATTTAGCTCAACCACATTTTGAAGATATTGAAGCAGCTGCTAGATTAGTTAACTCAAATGGTGGACGATGGGGATATGTTACTTTAATTATTCAAGAAAATGATAAAGGCTTAAACAAATGGCAGGGAGTTTTTGATAAGTTGCGGGAATTAAAACTAATTCCAATAATAAGGTTGGCAACTCAACCACAAGGAGAAAACTGGCGTCGACCAGATGTCCAAGATGTTAATGAGTGGGTAGTTTTTTTAAACTCATTAAACTGGGTCGTCAAAGATAGATATATTATCTTATTTAATGAGCCAAATCATAATAATGAGTGGGGAGGTGAAGTAGATGAGAAAAGTTATACTGAGATAGCTTATACTTTTGCTAAAACTTTAAAAGAAAAAAATCAAGATTTTTTTGTGATGTTAGCTGGTTTTGATGCCTCAGCACCTTCATCTCCTCCAAGATATGAAGATGAAGAAAAATTTTTAAGAAAAATAATTGAGTATCGTCCAGACATTTTTAATTTTCTTGATGGTTGGGTTTCTCACTCATATCCAAACCCGGGTTTTTCTGGCAGTCCATATGATTTTGGTCGAAGGACAGTTAGAACCTATGACTGGGAGTTGGAGTTATTAAGAAGTTTAGGAGTTAATAAAGAGCTACCGGTTTTTATCACAGAGACTGGTTGGCAACGAAGTCCTTTTTTAACTGAAGAAAAAATTGCTGATTATCTTCGATATACTTTTGAAAATGTTTGGTTAAAAGATTGGCGCATTAAGGCCGTTACTCCTTTTATTTTAAACTATCAATCAGAGCCATTTTTGGGATTTTCTTGGAAAAAATATCAAGAAAATAACTTTTATTCATATTATCATCGAGTTCAATCTTTAGCTAAAAAATCAGGTGGGCCTGAAATTATTAACAAAGGAAAGATAGTTTTTGATTTACCAAAAGAACTAATAGTCCAGTCTCTTTATAATTTTAAAGTTAGTTTAAAAAATCAAGGTCAGGCAATCTGGGATAAGGCTGATGGTTATCAGTTAAGAATAATTGCAGTTGATGATAATGAGGAGTTGCCTATTGAGGTTTTGTTTAATGATCTTAAAAATATTAAACCCTTTGAAGAGAGAACGATTGAGTTTAGTTTAAAGACCATTAACAAACAGGAGACGAGTAATTTTAAATTTATTTTAGAAAAAGATAATGAAAAGATTTTAGAGTCTGACATCTGGAGTTTTCATATTTTACCACTACCTAGTCTTAAAATTTCTTTGAGTTTTTGGCCTGGAGTTAAAGCTAAAAGTGATGATTTTGAGTTACAAATCTTTGATATTGATGAAAAATTAGTTTTTAAAAAAAAGAGTATTAAGGTAAAAAATGGATTAGGCAATATTAACGAGATACAAAATATTAGTTTAGGAGAGTTATACCGAGTAGTAATTTTAAAACCAGGATTTTTACCAAGACAAAAATACTTTGTTTTCAAAACAAAAGATAATCAGGTTGAGTTTAAAAAATTACTTCCTTTTGATACGAACAAAGACGGAAAGTTTTCTCTAAAAGACCTTTTATTTTTTTATCGAGTTTTTAGATTGTTCTGACAGTCCAGCCATATATGTATAACCGAGTTAGTTAGACTAAAAGGGTTTGGCAAAAGTTTTTTAGTCTTGTTAAGCCGCGATCAATATTAATCATATTAGTAGCAAAACTTAGTCTAATATAGTTGTCATCACCAAAGGCGATTCCCGGAATACAAGCAATTTTAGCCTCTTCCAAAAGTTTCTCACAAAAAGTCATTGAGTGATTAACTTTTTGATTATAAAGCTTAGAGACATTAACAAAGACATAAAATGCTCCTTCGGGTTTAATGGGAAAGATGTTTTTAATTTCTCCTAATTTTTTAAGCATAAAATCTCGTCTTTTTTTGTATTCATTAACAAGTTTTGGTAGATGATCTTGTAGTCCGGTTAACGCTTCTAAGGCAGCTTTTTGACTGATAGAGCAAGGATTAGAAGTGGTGTGATCTTGAATTCGAGTAGCAGCTTTTATAACTTCTTCAGATCCTAAAGCATAACCAATTCTCCAGCCAGTCATAGCGTAAGTTTTTGAGACACCGTTGATAATAATAGTTAAGTTTTTAATTTTTTCATTAACTTCGGCTATGCTATGCTGAGTTTTTTCATACGTAATCCCTTCATAGATCTCATCAGATAGAACAATTATATTATGTTTGAGACAGAATTTAGCAATATCTTTTAAGTCTTTTTCTTCGTAAACTATACCAGTAGGATTATTAGGAGAGTTTAGAATTAACATTTTTGTCTTTGGGGATAGATATTTTTCTAAAAGATCACCGCTGACCTTAAAGGTTTTGCTCTTGACAAAAACTACTTTTCCACCAGCGATTTTAATCATTTCTTTATAGGATACCCAGTAAGGGACAGGAATAAGTACTTCATCATCTTTGTCAATTAAAGCCATAATAATGTTAAAAAGGGCTTGTTTTGCTCCGTTAGATACTAAAACCTCAGTTGGTCGATATTTAAGATAATGATCTTTTCTAACCTTATTAATAATTGCTTGTTTTAATTCTGGTATTCCCGAAGTTGGTGTGTATTTAGTAAAACCCTCATCAATAGCTTTTTTAGCGGCATTTTTTACATTAGATAAGGTGTCAAAATCTGGTTCACCAGCAGCAAAAGAGATCACATCAACTCCTTGTTTTTTCATCTCTTTAGCTTTAGCAGTAATTGATAAGGTTAACGATGGTTGAATTTGTTGAGTTAGAGTTGATAGCTTCATATTTTTTAAATAGAAAATTTATAAAGTTTTAGGACCACTATTGATAATTGATTCTAAAACATCAGGATATTTTTTAATATTTTCTATAAATAGTTTTGCTAAAAATCTTGCTTTTTTAAAATAAAGATTTTTGTCTTTCCATAAGGTAACCGGGTCTAAAATCTTTTGATTTGCTAAGCCAGGAACATATTTAGGAACATAGAGGTTGAAAATTTTATCATGACGGCAAGGAGTATCGTCCAACTGACCTGATAAAATAGCGGTGACGATTTTCCGAGTTTCTTTGATAGGAATTCGATAACCTTGTCCATATGGACCAGCAATCCAGCCGGTATTAACAAAAAAAACTCTGGTTTCATATTTTTTAAGATATTTTCTGAGAAGATTTAGATAAATATGAGCATAAAGGGGCATAAAAGGAGCACCAAAAAAAGCGGAAAAAGTTGGTTTTGGCTCTTTAATCCCTCGTTCAGTGCCGGCTAATTTTGAGGTATAACCGGATAAAAAATGATAACAGGCTTGATTTAGTGTTAGATGAGCCACTGGAGGCAAGACTCCAAAAGCATCAGCCGTTAAAAAAAGAATGTATTTGGGATGATTACTTAAGCCATTTTTAATTGAGTTTTCAATAAAACTTAGTGGATAAACGGCTCTGGTATTTTCGGTGTATTTATCAGATTCAAAATTAAAACCCCCATCTTTTTTTAAAACCACATTTTCCACTAAACTGCCTTTTTTATGAATAGCATTCCAAATTAATGGTTCAGACTCTTTTTTAATACGAATACATTTTGCATAGCAGCCGCCTTCAAAATTAAAAACACCACTCGGACACCAACCATGCTCATCATCACCAATTAATCTTTTGGTTGGATCAGATGAAAGGGTGGTTTTTCCTGTTCCTGAAAGGCCGAAGAATAAAGCGGTGGTTTTGGTTTTTGGGTCAAGATTAGCGCCACAGTGCATAGGAAAGACATTTTTTTGAGGTAAAAGATAGTTCATGTAGGTAAAAACTGATTTTTTTATCTCACCTAGATATTTAGTGCCACCAATAAGAATGGTTTTTTTATCAATGTTTAAGATAATATAAGCTTCAGAATTGGTGTTGTCTTTTTTTGGATCGGCTAAGACTGAAGGAGCGCAGTATAAAACTAAGTCGGGTTTAAAGGTTTGAAGGTTAGTTTTATTAGATTTTGGTAGTCTTATGAACTGATTTTGACAAAAAATTGCTTGATAGGCATATTGACAAAAGACTCTGAGTTTAAGTTGATAAGTTTTTTTAGCGCCAACTAAACAATCAACTACGTAGATCTCTTTTTTTGAGTTAAAAAAATCAACCATTTTTTTGTAAAGATTAGTAAAAGACTGAGGGTTGATTGGTTTATTGATATTTCCCCAGTTTATTTTTTTATGGACTTTGGGAGTGTCAACAATAAATTTATCATCAGGAGAACGACCAGTGTATTTGCCAGTATAAACAACCAACGTCTTTAATTTTGCTTGGACAACCTCTTTATTTTCTAAAGCCTTCTTAATCAGGGTATTGATAGGCAAGTTCCGGAGAACCTTTCCGGTAACCATAGAAGTATTATAACATATAAAACAGTTGAAATCAATTTTTGCCACCAGTCTAACCGACTCGGTTAGACTAAAATTGGCATCAAAAAGAGAGGATGATGACAATATGAAAATATATAGATAAGAAAATTTTAAAAAAAGTAGTATAAATGTTGACTATAGTTAACATTTAGT
>Ga0116210_1002231_pt1 | contig 12223 bp, 9 predicted proteins | sample TshhotsprinmetaG_FD_94483 | JGI IMG/M metagenome (GOLD analysis project Ga0116210, IMG submission 94483) | Hot spring microbial communities from South Africa to study Microbial Dark Matter (Phase II) - Tshipise hot spring metaG | ecosystem: Environmental > Aquatic > Thermal springs > Hot (42-90C)... | reverse complement strand
TGGTCCTCACCCCCTCCCCCTCTCCAGCGAAGCTGGAGAGCCTGCGCTGAGCCTGTCGAAGCGGGGAGACCAGAGCCGTGCGCGGGGGCGTTCCAATGCGGTATAAGCCACGTTAGCCCGTATGTTCTGTCCGCCCTTAAAGCCTGTGGGGAGGGTCCGGGCGTAGAGGCGCAGCGGCGCTGCGTCTCTACAAAGCGCTCCTGCATATGGTGCTATACTGCGCCTATGGCAGCCGAAATCGTCGCGGAGATCGCCCTCAACGCCAGCGGCAGAACGCCGCCGGTGCTCTCGTACCGCGTGCCGCCGCACCTCCAGAGCCTCGTGCGCCCCGGGCAACTGGTCTGGGCGCCTTTGCGTCGCAGTCAGGTGCAGGGGGTGGTACTGCGTCTGACGGCGCTCGCCGCGCCCGCCGAGCACCTGCGCGAGATCATCGGCCTGGCCGACCCTGAGGCGGTGATCACCGAGACGGGCCTGCTCCTGGCGATGTGGGTTGCCGGCACCTACCGCGCGCCGCTCTACGCCGTGCTGAGCCTGCTGCTGCCCCCCGGCGTGGGTCAGCAACGCGCGACCACCTGGCGCGCCACCCCCACCGGCCTCAACGCCGATCTGCCGGCCCTCCCGGAACGTGAGCGGGCGATCCTGTACTACCTGCGCACCCGCGGCGAACAGGACGAGGCGGCGCTGCGCCGGGCGCTGCGCGGCAGCGACGCCGAGCTGCGCGCCGCCTACACCGCGCTGGCCGAGCGGGGCTTGATCGTCGCAGGCGCGACCACGACGCCCCCCCGGGTCCGCCCCCGCGTCGAGCGCCTGGCGCGCCTGCGTGTACCGCTGGCGACCCTGCCGGAGACGCTGGAGGCCCTGCGTCGCGCGCCGCGCCAGCGCGCCGTCCTTGAATGGCTGGCCGCGCGTCACGGGGAGAACCACGCCGATCCGCTCCCCGCCTGCCCCCTGGCGGAACTCTACGCCGCGACCGGCGCAAGCGCCGCCCTGCTGCGCGCCCTGGAGCGACGGGGCCTGGTGGCGCTCGAAACCCGCGAGGTGCAGCGCGATCCCCTGACCGTCGCCGTGCCGCCCGACCAGCCCCCCCCGCTGACTCCGGCGCAACGCGCGGCCTACGAGGCCATCGTTCAGGCCCTCGAACGGGCCGCCACCCACACCGAAGCGGCCGGCGCCGGGCAGGCGCAAGCGCCGGTCTTCCTCCTGCACGGAATCACCGGCAGCGGCAAGACCGAGATCTACCTGCGCGCCATTGCCCGCACCCTGCGACTGGGCCGCCAGGCTCTGGTGCTGGTCCCCGAAATCGCCCTGACGGCCCAACTGGTGCGCCGCTTCGCCGCGCGCTTTCCGGGTCAACTGGCCGTGCTGCACAGCGGCCTGAGCCTGGGCGAGCGCTACGATGCCTGGCGCCGCCTGCGCCGCGGCGAGGCGCTGGTGGCAATCGGTTCGCGCTCGGCGGTGTTTGCCCCCCTGGAGCGCGTGGGGCTGGTGATCGTTGATGAGGAGCACGAACTAACTTACAAGCACGAGGGCAGCCCCCGCTACCACGCGCGTGACACGGCGCTGCAACTTGCGGCCCTCAGCGGCGCGGTCACCCTCCTGGGCAGCGCGACCCCGGCAGTGGAGAGCTACCACGCCGCGCGGGAGGGCCGCTACCGCTTGCTGGAACTCCCCGAGCGCGTGGGCAGCGCGCCCGGCGCCGACGGGCTGCCCCGCTCGCGCACCCTGCCGCTGCCACCGGTGCGGATCGTGGATATGCGCGCCGAACTCCAGCAGGGCAACGCCTCGATCTTCAGCCAGCCGCTGCACCAGGCCCTCGCCGCTACCCTCGCGCGGGGCGAGCAGGCCATGCTCTTCCTCAACCGGCGCGGCGCAGCCTCCTTCGTCATGTGTCGCGATTGTGGCTACGTGGCCAGTTGCAGCACCTGCTCCAGCCCGCTCACACTGCACTACGACGCCGCGGAAAGCGCGAACGCCGCGGCCGGGACAACCGTGCTGCTCTGCCACGCCTGCGGCGCGCGCGCCGCGCTGCCGGTGATCTGCCCGCGCTGCCTGAGCGCGCGCGTGCGCAGCTTCGGCATCGGCACCCAGCGCGTAGCTGAGGAGGTACGGGCGCTCTTTCCCGCCGCCCGCGTGCTCCGCTGGGACCGCGACAGCGCCGGCGGCAAGGGCGCCCACGAGCGCCTGCTCGATGCGCTGCTGCGCCACGAAGCTGATGTCGTCGTCGGCACCCAGATGATCGCCAAGGGCCTCGACCTGCCCATGGTCACCCTGGTTGGCGTCGTGGCCGCCGATACCAGCCTGCACCTGCCCGACTTTCGCAGCGGCGAACGGGCCTTTCAACTGCTGACCCAGGTGGCCGGACGGGCCGGGAGGCGCTCTGAGGGCGCCCAGGTGCTCATTCAAACCTACAACCCTGAGCATTACGCCCTGCTCGCCGCCCAGGAGCACGACTACCGGCGCTTCTTCTCCCAGGAGATCGCCTTTCGCCGCGTCACCGGCTACCCGCCCTTCAGCCGGCTGGTGCGCCTGGTGTACGCCGCCGAGAACCCGCGCGCCGCGCAGCGCGAAGCCGAACGTCTGGCCGGACGAGTGCGCGTCTTGCTCGAGCAGCGCGCGCTGGCAGGCTGGAGCCTGATCGGGCCGGCGCCCGCCTTCATCCAACGGGTGCGCGGGCGCTGGCGCTGGCACCTGATCCTGCGCGTCGCCCCACCAGCCGACGAACAGACGCTCAACGCCGTGCTCGATGCGCTTGAGCCGCTCTATGGCTGGAGCGTTGATGTTGATCCGGTACACGTTCTGTGATCTCTCTCAAAGGTATGTTATAATCCTGAGGTGAAAATATGGGGAAACCGGATTTCCCCATCCCTCTGCCTGGGGAGTGCCAGACGCCCCCACCAGCGGTTGGGACACGGGGAAACCGGGTTTCCCCAATCCCCTTGCCTGGGGGGGTGCTAGCCGCTCCCACCAGCGGTTGGGACACGGGGAAACCGGGTTTCCCCACCTGCGGTGAGCCTGTCGAACCGCACCCCTGCCTGGGGGGGGGGCGCCAGCCGCTCCCACCAGCGGTTGGGACACGAGGAAACCGGGTTTCCCCACCTGCGGTGAGCCTGTCGAACCGCACCCCTGCCTGGGGGGGGTGCTAGCCGCTCCCACCAGCGGTTGGGACACGGGGAAACCGGGTTTCCCCGTCCCCCTGCCTGGGGGGTGCCAGACATCCCCAACGGCGGTTGGGAAGTGGGGAAACCGCGTTTCCCCATCTTCCCGCCTGGGGGGTGCCAGACGCTCCCAACAGCGGTTGGGACATGGGGAAACCGGGTTTCCCCATCTTCCTGCCTGGGGGTTGCCAGACGCCCCCAACAGCGGTTGGGACATGGGGAAACCGGGTTTCCCCACCTCCCTCCCAGGAAAAAGCTCTTTTCATCACGTCGTTGTGCGGCGCAGCCGCAACGTGGAGTAACGCAGCTTCTCCACCAGAAATGAGAACAATTATGGCCATACGGCGCATTTTTCGCATTGACAACGAAGAGGACAAGAAGATCCTCAAAACACACTGCCGCCCGGTGAAATTGCCCGATCCGGGCCTGAAGCGCCTTGTGGCGGACATGTTCGAGACCATGCACGCCAGCAACGGCGTGGGCCTGGCAGCGCCGCAGATCGGACTGCCTATCCGCCTGTGCGTGATCGAACTGCCGCCCGAGCTTGAAGAACGCGAAGACGGGACCACTGTCGTGGTCGCGCCAGCAGAACAATTCGTGCTGATCAATCCCAGGATCGTCAAGAGCAGCGGCGAAGAGGTGCTGCGCGAGGAGGGTTGCCTGAGCCTGCCCGGCTGGTACGGCCAGGTGCCCCGGCAGACCTGGGTGACGGTGGAGTTTCAGGATCTCAACGGCAAGTCGCTCCGCCTGCGTCGCGCCGACGGACTGCTCGGCTGGGCCATTCAACACGAAGTTGACCATCTCAACGGCATCCTGTTCACGGAACGCATTCGTGACCTGTCTACCCTGCGCGAGGTAAGCCGCGCGCCTGAAGGCAACGAGATAGCTGCATAACCACGCATGAACATCGCAGTCCTTGCTGACATTCACGCCAATCCTGCAGCGTTGCATGCCGTGATCGAAGATGTCGAGTCCTGGTCACCCGATCTCGTGATCGTCGCCGGCGATATGGTCGGGCGCGGCCCGCTTCCTCGGGCTTGCCTCGAACTGGTGTTGCGCATGCGTGACGAGCGTGGCTGGCAGGTGATCCGCGGCAACCACGAGCGTTACGTCCTGGTCTTTGAACAGGAACGCCAGCGCCCCGACTTCCCAACCAGCGGCCCGCAGTATGAAGTGAGCCGCATGGCAGCCTGGACCCATAGCCAGGTTGCCGATATGATCCCCCAGATCACCGAACTGCCCGAACACCTGACCCTGGATCTCGATGGGGAACGCCTGGCAATCTACCACGCCTCGGTGCGCCACGACCGCGACGGTATCTACCGCGGCGCGCCGCTCGACGAAGTGCGCGCGCAGATTGACCCTTCGGCGGCGGTATTCTGCGCCGGCCACACCCATACTCCACTGGTGCGCCAGGTGGACTCAACCCTGGTCGTGAATACCGGTTCGGTGGGTCTGCCCTTCGACGGCGATACCCGCGCCTCGTATGCCCGGCTCACTCGTGAACGCCATAGCTGGCAGGCGCGCATCACTCGTGTGCGCTACGATGTCGGCGCTACCGAACAGGCCTTCGTCCAGAGCGGCATGCTCGAAGCGGTGGGGTCCTACGCCCACCTGATGCTGCGCGAACTCCGCACCGGGCAGTCGATCCTGTTTGATTTCATCCCTGCCTACCACGAACGCATCCTCTCCGGCGCCATCAGCCTCGAAGAGGCCGTCCGCGATTTCCTTACCCGGGTCGAGCGAGCCGCGTGAGGGTGTGTGGAAGTGTAGAGCTGTAGAGCTGTGGAGTTGTAGAGCTGTCAGGTGAGAGCCAATTATACCAATTACCGTTGATGACAACGCATTGCTTGAAGCGGTTTCAGGCATTGTGCTCCCCAGCGCGGCAATCCAAAATCTAAAATCTAAAATCAAAAATCACCCTCACCCCCTCACCCGCTGCGGAGCCGTCGCCTCCAGGGCCTCGATCAGCCCGGCGAGGAGGGCGTTGACCGGCGTCGGCACGCCCAGGCGCGCGCCTTCCCGGGCTACGGCGCCGTTGATCGCAGCTATCTCCGTCGGCGCGCCCCGCAGCACGTCTTGCAGCGTTGAAGAGCGATTGGCCGCCGTGGCCCGAGCCACGGCCAGCACGTGTTCGACCGGGTCGGCATACGGGAGGCTGATCCCCTGAGTCGTGGCTACAGCCGCGGCCTCGCGCACCGCAGCGGCGAGCAGTTCACGCGCTGGCAGCGTCTCCGCCAGCGCGCCATTGGGCGCCCGCAGCAACGCCGTCAGCGCATTGATCCCCGCGTTGACGACCAGCTTGCCCCACACCAGCCCCGCAACATCATCGTGGATCTCGGCGGGCAGGCCGGCGCTGGTAAAGAGTTCCGCCAGCGCCGCGGCCATGGCCCGATCGGGCGCAGCGCCAAAGAGCGTCGGCCCCATCCCGGCATGGCGTACTCGCCCCGGCCCCAGGAGCGTGCCCCCCAGCGAGGTAACCCCCTGACCAACACGCTCCTCACCCAGCGCGGCGGCCAGGATCTCGCGATTGCCCAGGCCATTCTGAAGCGTATAGGCCACCCCCCCGGCAAGCAGCACCGTCCGGGCAACTTCGGCAGCCCAGGGCGTCTGCCGCGCCTTGACCAGAACCAGAGCCAGCTCAACCGGGCCAGCCAGCGCCGCGTCGGTCACAGCGCGCACCGGGCGCGCGGCCTCGACGCCATCGCGCTCGCAGCGCAGCCCGTGGGCGGTCATCGCCGCCACGTGTTCGGCCCAGGGGTCCACCAGAACAACGTCGGTGACCGCCGACAGATAAAAGCCGATCACTCCGCCCAGAGCGCCAGCGCCGATCAAAGCCACGCGCATACGGATACCTCCGGGATTCTACCGTGAACATAGCCCGCCCGCGGGAGGGTTTGGGCGTAGAGGCGCGGCGGCACCGCGCCTCTACGCCCTCCCAGGAACCAACCCGCCAGCGGGGAGGGTTTGGGAGGGCGCAGCCCTCCCAGGAACAATAATATTTTCATTCCGGCACAGAGCATCCGAGCCAGGGTGGCTTGTACCGCCTTGCGCGCCGGTTCGAAGTCGGGTAGAATCGGCGGCATCATAGCATGGCCCGGTGAAGGCCCCACTACTGCGTCAGCGATGGCCCGCCCTGGTCGGGGCGCCCAGAAGACGGGAAGAGGAGGATTTGTGGCTACTGAGATTGACCTCGTCCACGCTGATCACGAGCACCTGCTCCATCCGTTGTACCACCCCAGCGCCCACAAGACACCGATCGTCTGGGTCGAGGGCCGGGGGGCTATCGTGCGCGACATCACCGGCAAGGAGTACATTGACGGCCTGAGCGGTCTCTGGAACGTTAACGTGGGCCACGGGCGCGAGGAACTCGCCGAGGCCGCCGCAGCGCAGATGCGGCAACTGGCCTTCTACTCGGGCTACGTTGGCTCGACCAACCTGCCGGCGATCCATCTGGCCGAGAAACTGGCCGAACTCTTCTACCCCTCGATCAACACGTTCTTTTTCACCAGCGGCGGCGCCGAGAGTACCGAGACTTCATTCAAGACGGCGCGCTTCTACTGGAAGGCGGTCGGCAAGCCCGACAAGGTCAAGTTTATCTCGCGCATGAAGGGCTACCACGGGGTCACAATGGCGGCCATGGCCGCGACGGGCCTGCCGGCCTACTGGCCGATGTTCGAGCCGCGGATGCCCGGCATTCTGCACATCGAGTCGCCCTACCCCTACCGCTTTGTCAACAAGACGCCCGGGGTGAGCGATGGGGTGGCCGCGGCCAATTTGCTGGAGGAGGCCATTCTGCGCGAGGGTCCCGAGACGGTTGCGGCCTTTATCGCCGAGCCGATCCAGGGCGCGGGCGGAGTTATTCCTCCCCAGGACGATTACTTCCGGCGTATTCGCGAGATTTGCGACACCTACGAGGTGCTGCTGATCGCCGACGAGGTGATCACCGGCTTCGGGCGCACCGGGCGCTGGTTCGGCCTGGAGCACTACGGGATCGAACCGGATATTGTGCAGTTCGCCAAGGGAATCACCTCCGGGTACGTTCCCCTGGGGGGCGTGGGCATTAACGATACGATCCGCAGCGCCATCGAGAGCGTGCCGCCGGAAAAGCGCTGGATGCACGCCTTCACCTATTCGGGGCATCCCACCGCCTGCGCGGTGGCCCTGGCAAACATCGCCATCATCGAGCGCGAGGGCCTGGTCGAGCGGGCCGCCGAAGTCGGAGCGCACCTGAATGCCGCGCTTAAGGAATTGGAAGAAATGCCCATTGTCGGCAATGTGCGCGGCAAGGGGATGATGGCGGCGGTGGAACTCGTCGCCGACAAGGCTACCAAGGAGCCCTTCCCCCCATCGGCCAACGTCGGCGGGCGCGTGCAGCAGGAGATGACCGCCCGCGGGTTGTTCACCCGCGTTATCGGCGACACGATCTGTATCGCCCCGCCCCTGGTCACCCCGGTTGAGACGATTGACCGCCTGGTGCAGATCGTCGGTGAGTCGATCGCCGCTGTGTCGCCGTAGAGCGCGGGACACATCGTGGACCTGCCCGGCGGGCAGGTCCACGAGGACGCTCAGGGGTTTTGCGGAGCGCATCAGGAAGGCTGCGCCCCGAGCATCACATTATCGATCAGGCGCACACTGCCGAGACGCGCGGCCAGCGACACCAGCGCGCCTCGTTCGCCGACGCGCTCAAGCTCGCGCAGCGTGATCGGGTCGGCCACACTGACATACTCGGGGCGCAGCAACGGCTCCGCATCGAGCACCGCGATCACCGCCTGGCGCAGGGCCTCGGCGTTGCGTTCGCCCGCCAGGTAGCGCTGCTCGGCGGCCTGCAACCCCCGGTAGATCGCCGGGGCAGCGCGTCGCTCCTCTGGCGTCAGGTAGGTGTTGCGGCTGCTCATCGCCAGACCATCATGCTCGCGCACCGTCGGGAGCACCACAATCTCCGTGGGGATGTTCAGATCGCGCACCATCTGGCGCACCACTACGGTTTGCTGGGCATCTTTCTGGCCAAAATAGGCCCGCGTTGGCTGCACGATATTCAGCAGCTTGCACACCACCGTCGCCACACCCCGAAAATGACCGGGCCGCGCCGCACCCTCCAGAACTTCATCGGCAGCCGGCTGCACCACGTAGGTGCCGAAGCCCTCGGGGTACATCTCTTCCCGTGAAGGAGCGAAGACCAGCTCGACCGCCTCGGCCTCGAGCAGGGCCAGATCGCGGTCCATATCACGGGGGTAGCGCTCAAAATCCTCGCGCGGGCCAAACTGGGTCGGGTTGACGAAGATGCTCACCGCCACGGTTGAACACTCTGCGCGGGCCTGACGGATCAGGTTGAGGTGCCCCTGGTGCAGGTAGCCCATAGTCGGCACAAAGCCCAGCCCATCGCAGGCGGCGCGGGCGCGACGAAAATCGGCAACGGTAGTGATGACTTGCATGGGAGTGGTCCCCGGTGGATACATCCCGGCTAGCGTTCAGAGCCGAGCGTTTCTCAATATGATCATGACCCCGCCTCTCGGGGCGCGAGGCGCCCCCAACCGCGGTTGGGGTACGGGGAAACCGGGTTTCCCCATCCCCTGCCTGTGGGGGCGGCAACGGTCTCTACCCCATAGCCGGTGAAGAACGGCCCCATCCCCTGCCTGCGGGGGCGGCAACGGTCTCTACCCCATAGCCGGTGAAGAACGGCCCCATCCCCTGCCTGCGGGGGCGGCAACGGTCTCCACCCCATAGCCGGTGAAGAACGGCCCCATCCCCTGCCTGTGGGGGCGGCATCGGTCTCTACCCCATAGCCGGTGAAGAACGGCCCCATCCCCTGCCTGTGGGGGCGCAACGGTCTCTACCCCATAGCCGGTGAAGAACGGCCCTATCCCCCTGCCGGTGGGGCGGCAAGCCTTCCCGACCGGGAGGGCTTGGGAGGGCGCAGCCCTTCCAGGAACAACTATGTTCATGCTGGCGTTGTCTGGCGTTGCACCTGCTCAATGGCAGCGCGCAGCGCAGCTTCGTCCATCGTCGAACTATGCTCAGCGGTCGGGAAGGTTCCGGCGCGCACCTCGGCAACATAACTGGCAAGGGCGGCGCCGATGGTCTCGGCGAGAGCAGCGTAGCGTTTGGTATGCCGGGGCACAAAATCACTGTAGAGACCAAGGAGATCGTGCCACACCTGCACCTGCCCATCACAATCGGCGCCAGCGCCGATGCCGATGGTGGGGATACGCAGCCGGGCGGTAATCTCGCGCGCCAGGGGCGCGGGCAGCAGCTCCAGCACGATCGCGAAGGCCCCGGCGGCTTCCAACGCCAGCGCATCCTCGATCAGACGCGCGGCCTGATCGGCGCTCCTACCCTGCACCCGCGTTCCGATCTGATGCACCGACTGAGGAGTGAAGCCGATGTGGCCCATCACCGGCACGCCCAGCTCCACCAGGCGCGCCACGATCGGCGCCACCGCAACGCCCCCTTCCAGCTTGACCGCCTGCGCCCCGGCCTCCTGGATCACCCGCCGCGTGGCGGCAATAGCCTCATCCACATTCGTGTAGGTCAGAAATGGCAGATCGCCCACCACCAGGGCCCGCTCGCTCCCCCGCACCACGGCCCGGATGTGGTGTACCATTTCATCGAGGGTCACCGGTACGGTCGACGTATGACCAAGCACCACCATTCCCAGCGAGTCGCCGACGAGCAGCAGCGGCACACCGGCGCGATCGGCGATCTGCGCCGATGTATAATCATAGGCCGTTACCATCGGGATGCGCTCGCCGCGGGCTTTCATCTTCTGCACGTCAAGGATCGTGATGCGCACGGGCGCCTCCTTTGTACACGCTGCGCAGCAACTTGCAAACAGGGAAAACCGGGTTTCCCCAACCCCCTGCCCGCCGGTGTGACACGCGACCTCACCACCGGTTGGCGGGTGGCGCAACCCGGTTGCCCCACGCCCCTCCCCGAGTTCAGGGGCGGACAGAACGTATGAGCGCCAGCGGGCGGTATGGCGTTGGGATGCGCTGGTTGGTCCTCACCCCCTCCCCCTCTCCAGCTTCGCTGGAGAGGGGAGACCAGAGCCGCGCGCCGGGGCATTCCAAAGCGGTATACACCACGTTGGCTCGGATGTTCTGTCCGCCCTTAAATCTCCCCGAGGGAGGGTTTGGGAGGGTCGCGCCCTCCCATGCGATGAACCAGGTACGGTTCGAGCCCATCGAGCATTGTAGCACACCGCACACCCTGCGCATAGCGTCGCGTCAACACGGGCCTGGACACTTTGCGCGACAATCCGCAATCTACCATCTGAAATGGCATCACAATGGACCCTGTCACCCGCGCCCTCGAACAGCTCGATACCGCGGCCATGGAACGCTTCTTACAGCAACTGGTGCGCACGCCGAGCGTATTCCTCCCCGACACCCCCGGCGCAAACGAAGCGGCCGTCGCCGACCTGGTGGACGCCCGGTTGCGCGCCTGGGGCTGGACGCCGCGCCGCGAGGAGGTTGCGCCAGGACGGCCCAATCTCGTGGCCGATCTGCGAGGCGCTCTGGGCAGCCCCGGCGACCCGCCGGGGCCATTGCTGCTCCTCGAAGGGCACACCGACGTGGTTACCCCCGGCGACCCGGCCGCCTGGAGCGATGACCCATTTTCGGGGCGGATCGAGGGACGGCGGCTCTACGGGCGCGGGGCCTGTGACATGAAGGGCGGCCTGGCGGCCATGCTCTTCGCCGCGCGCGCCCTGCAACTGGCCGGCGCCCCCTTTCGGGGCACACTACGCCTGCTCATTCCGGTGGACGAAGAGGGGATGATGCTGGGCATCAAGGCAATGGTTGCCCGCGGCGAGGCCGACGGCGCCGCCGGGTGCATCGTCTGCGAACCGGAGGGCGGCGAACTGTGCCTTGTTCAGAAGGGTTCCCTCCGCCTGCGGCTGATCAGCCACGGGCGCATCGCCCACGGCGCCATGCCCCGCCAGGGCATCAACGCCCTCACCGGCATGGTCCGCTGGCTACAGCGAGTGCTGGACCTGGAGGAGGCGCTGAACCGCGAGCACCCTCCCCACCCGCTGCTCGGACCGAACTATATCAGCCCGACAGTCATCCGCGCGCCGCATCCCGGCGACGCCTCGCAGATCAACTGCCTGCCAGGGCGCTGCGACGCCTTCCTCGACATTCGCACCATACCCGGCGTGGAGCACGCCGCCCTGATTACCCGCATCACCGCCCTGGGCGAGGCCGTGCGCGCCGAGTGGCCGGCGCATCACTTCGCGGTCGAGGTGATCGACGACCGGCCCGCAGTCGAGATCGACCCGGAACACCCCCTGGCCCGCGCCGTGGCCACCGCCCACACCCGCGTCTACGGCGCGCCCCCGCCCCTCGGCGGCGTCCCCGGCTCCACCGACGGCACCATCCTTGCCCGTGACCGGGGCATCCCCGTGGTGGTCTACGGCCCGGGCGACAAATGGCTCCCCCACCAGCCCGACGAGTACGTGGACCTCGACGAGGTGGCCCGCGCAGCGCAGGTCTACATCATTGCCGCGCTGGAGTTCTTTGCCAGCCGGGCCGATGCGGCGGCAAACGAACGCCCGACGCCACCCGACGGGGAGGTATGACGCACCGCCGCGGGCCACGCCCCGCCCCCCCGCGGTCGCCGGCACGCCCCATCGCCCCCGACCGCCACGGGGGGCGTTACCCGCCGCGGGGCATTGCCCCCCCGGCGATGGCGTAGAGACGGCCCGGCGGGCCGTCTCTACGGCGGCCCCGGGGACGCCGCCCCCACCCCGCCGCCCCACGCCCCCCACGGGTACACGGACCCGACCACACCGCGACGCCGCCCCCACCCCGCCGCCCCACGCCCCCCGCGGCGACACGGGCCCGACCACACCGCGACGCCGCCCCCACCCCGCCGCCCCACACCCCCCACGGGGCAACGGATGCGACCGCGCCGCGACCCGACCCGCCCCACGACCGCCCGGCGGCCACGGGGGCACCGGCCCGCCCCGCCGCGACGCCGCCCCCGCCCCGCCGCCGCCCGGCGGCCACGGGCGAACTGCCGCCACGCACTCGCCGTCGTCGGGACCTTGCCCCGCCCCGCCGCCGCCC